>JAABUR0100003228.1_pt1 | contig 23153 bp, 21 predicted proteins | sample 5560091 | NCBI WGS metagenome assembly JAABUR01 (sample SAMN10711879, study PRJNA513375) | rock metagenome | isolation source: Antarctica rocks | place: Antarctica: Victoria Land, University Valley sud
AACATGCACACGCCGAGCAGGACGAGGAACACGATCGCCGGGTTCGGCACGCCCAGGGTCCGACCGTTGCCGAATGCGAGGAAGGCGTCGTTGGTGATCGAGACCGGCTGGCCCTCGGTGAAGATCAGGGCGACGCCCTTGGCGAAGGCGAGCATCCCCAGTGTCATGACGAACGGCTGGACCCGGCCCACGGCGACGCCCAGGCCGTTGACGAGGCCGAACAGGACCCCGATGCCGAGCGCGACCGTGACACCGGCTGCCACGCCGCGGGTCTGGACGGTGTCGGCGGTGTAGACCACGACGACAGAGAGCAGGGCACCGACGGACAGGTCGATGCCGGCGGTGAGGATGACGAAGGTCATCCCCAGCGCAAGAACGCCGACGATGGAGATCTGGCGCAGCACGTTGAGGACGTTGTCCGTCTGGAGGAAGCGGTCCGAGGCCACGGTGGAGAAGACGAGCAGGAGGATCAGTGCCACCCCTGCTCCATACTTGCGCAGGCCCGCGCCGACACCGGGACCGTGGTCCCCTACCCGCCGCCGGCGGCCCGGCTGCGGCTGCGTCGGCGTCGCGGTGGTGGTCATGGGTCCTGGTCCTGGGTCGTCGGCGTGCCGAGCAGCGCCGAGCGGCTGATGTTGTCCTCGGTGATGTCCTCGCCGGCGTACTCGGCGACGATGCGCCCCTGGCTCATGACGAGGACCCGGTCGGACATGGCGACGACCTCCTCGACCTCGCTGGAGATCATGAGGATCCCCCGGCCCGCATCGGTGAGCTGGCGCATGAGCGCGTAGATCTCGCTCTTGCCGCCGACGTCGATCCCACGGGTCGGTTCGTCGAGGATCAGCACCGTGGGCGACGTCGCCAGCCACCGGGCAAGCATCACCTTCTGCTGGTTGCCACCGGAGAGGGTGCTCGGCGGGGCCTCGATGCTCGACGCCTTCAACCCGACCCTCTTCGTCAGGCGGGCGACCGTCGCCCGGTCCTGCCGGGGGCGGAGCAGGCCAACGACCGAGCGGGCGCGCAGGCTTGCCAGTCCGACGTTCTCGCGGATCGAGCGGTTCATCAGCAGCCCCTGGTCCTTGCGGTCTTCGGGGAGGTAGGCGATCCCGGCCCGGCGGGCGGCCCGTGGCGAGCGGCGTCCGAACGCCCGGCCGGCCACCGTGACGTCGTAGGCGCCCGGGTCGGCGCCGAAGATGGCTCTTGCCACCTCGGTGCGTCCTGAGCCGACGAGCCCGGCGAGGCCCACGATCTCGCCGGCTCGGACCTCCACGCCGAGTCCCTGGCCGGCGCTCGGTACGCCGACGGACGGTCGGGCCTCCAGCAGCGTCGCGGCCCCATCCTGGACGGCAGGACGGGGTGGGGCGAACAGCTGGCGTCCCGTCATCATCGTCACCAGCCGCGCCTCGTCGAGCTCACCGACGTCCACGGTGCCCTGTGACCGGCCGTCCTTGAGCACCGAGACCCGGTCGCTCAGCGCGAGGACCTCCTTGAGGCGGTGGGAGATGTAGACCACCGCGACGCCACGGTCACGCAGGGAGCGGACCACGCCGTAGAGCACCTCGAGGTCCCTGCCGCCGAGGATCGCCGACGGCTCGTCGAGCACGAGCACCCGGGCGTCCCGCACCAGCGCCCGCGCGATCTCGACGAGCTGCTGCTGGCCGAGACTGAGACGTCCCATGACCACCCGCTCGTCGACACCGAGGCCAACGCGGTCGAGGGCATCCCTGGCCCTCGAGCGGGCCGTCCTCCATCGAACGGTGCCGACAGGGCTGCGGGGTAGCCGGCCGAGCAGGACGTTCTCCATGACCGACAGCGAGGGGGCGCTGACCAGCTCCTGGTGCACGACGCTGATGCCCCGTTCGAGGGCGGCATGGGGCGAGTTCAGGCGGACGGGCTGCCCGTCGATGAGCACGTCTCCGCCGTCCGGCGTGACGGCCCCGCCCAGGACCTTGATGAGGGTGGACTTCCCGGCGCCGTTCTCCCCCGCCAGCGCGTGGATCTCGCCAGCGCGCACGGCCAGGGACACGTCGTCGAGCGCAGTGACACCGGGGTAGCGCTTGGTGATGCCCCGCAGCTCCGCGACAATGCCCATCTCCACCTCGAGACACTCGTGGTGCCGGCGACGCGCACGGTGCCCGCCGCCGGCGTCCGCCGGACGTGAAGGGTCCTTCGGCAGCCTTACTTGCAGGGGTCCTTCGGCAGCTCAAAGGTACCCCAGCCCTTCGGGACCCACTCAGCCGCGTTGGCGGGGGTCACGAGCGGGAGGTTGGGCAGCTGCAGGTACGCACCGGGCTCGGTGTACGGCTTCGCCCCCTGGACCGGCTTGCCCTCGAGCGCGGTCAGCGCCGCCCGGACGCCGATGTCGCCGATGAACGGGCTGTAGTTGCCGTCCGCGAGGAACTGTCCCTGTTGCACCGCCTTGAACCCAGGGCCCGAACCGTCGTGCGTGTAGTGCTTGATGTTGTCGCCGCACCGGCCCGCGTTCTTGATGGCCTGCATGGCGCCCCACGAGGACTCCTCGGCGTGGGAGAACACCGCGTCGATCTTCGGGAACTTCGTCAGCCAGTCGTCCATGAGCTTTACAGCCGGCTCACGGACCCACTGGCCGTCTCCGACCGCGAGCAGCGTCATGCCCGGGGCCTCCGCGAGTGCCTTCTTCAGCCCGGTGGCGCGGTCGGTCGCCGGCGACGACCCCGACAGGCCGGTGATCTGGACGATGTTCCCCTTGCCGCCCATGTCAGCGACCATCTTCTTCGCGGTCTCGTACGCCATCTCGACGTTGGACTGCCCGATGAACACGCTCTTGTCGGCCGGCACGTCGCGGTCGAGGAGCACGAGCGGGATCTTCTTCGCCATGACGCGCCGGGCGGCCGGTGCCAGGCCGGCCGACTCGACGGGGCTCATGATGATCGCGTCCACCCCTCGCGCCATGAGGTCGTCGATGTCGTTTGACTGCTTCGCGGCGTCGCAGTTCCCGTCCACCGTGACGACGCTGACGTTGGGGTGGCGCTTGACCTCGGCCAGCACGCTCTCGAGCATGGCCTTGCGCCACGGGTGGTTGAAGCAGGTCTGGGAGAAGCCCAGGGTGATCTTGTCCTTCCCGGAGACCTTCACCTCCCCCTGCGGCAGCGCGAGGATGTCCTTGAACGGGAGGCTGTCGTACCCCTGGAGCGTCGTGCTGCCCCCGAGCTTGTCGCTGCCGTCTGCGGCCTTCCCCGAGTCGGGAGAGGCCACGGTGGACGCCTTGCCGCAGGCCGCCGCGGAAAGCACCACCAGGATCAGCAGCGGGGCGAACTTGTGTGAGATGGTCAACGCTCTCTCCTTACTGGCGGGGTCCGGTTACTCGCAGGTCTGGCACTCGGTATCGGCGCGAGCATGCGGCTCGTCCGTCAGGCCGTGGGTGGGACCAGGTTCAGCCGGTACTCGTATCGGTCCGCCGCGAACGTCATGACCGTGGACTCGACGGCCCGGTCGGACGCCGTGTACGTCACCCGGCGGACGACGAGGGTCGGAGCGCCCCGCGGGTACTCCAGCAGCCGCGCCTCGTCCGTGGTCGCCTGGCCGGCGCGGATCGTCTCGGTCCCGCGGTACAGACGCAGGCCGATCTCCGGCCCCTGCAACACGTCGTAGAGCGAGCCGGACTCCAGCGCCGCCGCTTCGAACAGGTCGAGCCGTCCGGCCAGCGCCTCCCTCGGGAGCCAGGTCTGCGAGACCCCCACCGGGCGCTCGTCGGCCAGCAGGATCCGGCAGACGTACTGGCACTCCCGCGTCTGGGGCCCGAACACCCCTGCGTGCTCCTCGGGAGTGGGCACGACGGCGCTGCGCAGGACCCGGCGGAGCGGGCGGAACCCCTGTGCCCTCATGTTCTCGGTGAAGGACGTCAGCATCGGCAGGTGGGTGGGGCGCGGACGCGCCACGAAGGAGCCGAGGCCCTGGACCCGCTCCACCCGCCCGCTCGCCACCAGCCGGGCCAGCGCCTGCCGGATGGTGGCCCTGGAGACGGCATACATCTGCGAGATCTCCAGCTCGGTGGGCAGCCGGTCGCCGGGCTGCAGACCACGCTCGTCGATGTATGACGACAGCGCGCGCTCCAGCTGCGCGTACAACGGCAGCGGTTGCGCCCGGTCGATCGTTGTCATGACAACCGTTCTATCGGTTTACCGGTTGTCCGTCAATGATCATCGCGCGCGACCGCTGGCGCTGCGGGCCACCGGACGGGTATGCCGGTCGGCAGGTGCTCCCAACCACCGGCCGCGTCCAGGCCCCTTGGGGGCTACCGGCGGGACGGCTACCGGCGGGAGGGCCGCGCGCGTGGGTGCCCGAGCTGGCCCAGCTCCGCAAGGTGCCCGAGGTGCGCCCGCCGGTAGGCGGCCGCGAACCCGCTCGCCAGCTGCGGGTCCACCGGGTTGCTCATGTCGCCGTGCTTGAGGCTCGTCGCCACGGTGACGCCGTCGACCAGCGCGACGACGTCAGGCGCGGCGTCGACGCAGGCCCCCCCGCCGAGCCACAGCGGGACGTCGGGCAGGGCCGCCCGGACCCGCCGGATCCAGTCGAGGGACTCGGGCAGCGTCGCTCCCGTGACGAAGAGCCCGTCCGCGGCGCCCTCAAGCACCGCGGCCCGGGCCCACTCCTCGACCGGCCGGTGCACCAGGGGGACCGCGTGCGGTTCCACCACGTCGACGTAGATGGGCACGGCGGACCGGATGCGGGACCGGAAGGAGGTCGCCTGGTGGCACTGCGCCGTCGACAGTCCCCAGGTGGTGACCGCCGCGCCCACCCAGGTGTGCTCGACACGGACGAAGTCGGCCCCGGCGGCGGACGCGACGGCGATCGAGGCCTCGGCGTCCCAGTTCACGAGCACGCTGAGCTGTAGCGCGGGCAGGGCGCGCCGCACCTCGCGGCACGCCACGCTCATGAACGCGACGGTCTCCGGGCCCGCGTGCCGGCTGGCCGGGTTGTCACCCATGTTCTGCACCTGGACGCCGGTGAAACCGGAGTCGGAGAGCAGCTGGGCCTCGGCGAGAGCGGCGTCGATGATGGCCGTCAGCGGTTCGCCGGCGTAGCGGGCGCTTCCCGGCAGCGCCCGCAGCTGGACCATCCCCACGATCTGGAGGGTGCGCTCAGGCACGGGTCGGAGCCCCCGGGTGCAGCAGCGAGCGCGCCGCCTCGGCGACCTGACCCGGCGCGAGGACCCCGCTCTCGGTGACGACGCCGGTGATCACCCCCGGGGGGGTGTAGTCCAGGTCGGGGAAGCAGCCGTGGACCGCCACCCCTCCTCCCGTCGGCTCCGCTCCCAGGGCCCTTCTCGCGGCGAAGTCGAGCATGGGGATGGCTCGTTCACCGGCCCGGGTGTGGGCGTCCGTCTTGAGGAGGACGCTGAGGACGTAGAAGGGGACGTCGAGGCGGCGGGCCTCGTGGGCGGTGATCGCGGTGCCGATGGTGTTGTAGCACCCCCCCTCGCGGGAGAGGGTCTCGGCGCCCGCGAGCGCGACCTCGCACCGGCCCAGCGCCCACGCCAGGGCCGCGTCGGGGATGAGGTGCGCGGTGATACCCAGGTCCTGCCAGTCGGCGAGGTACCTGACGCCGCCGTCGAGGCTGCGGGCCTCCGGCAGGAAGACGGTCACGGCGCGACCGTGGCGGCGCAGGTCGGTCAGCACCCGCGAGACGGTGCTCGAGTAGTCGTAGGCGAGGAAGGTGGAGTGCCCCGAGAGCAGCTCGGTGGCGTGGCCCCGGACGCTGCTCACCCAGGCATCGAGCGAGGTCCGGAACGCGGTGACCGCGCTCTCGACGGCATCGGCGAGGGAATGGTCCGTGACCGCGGGGGCGAGGGCCGGGGCGGCCATCAGGCGCAGGCCGTTGAGCACCGCCTGGCTCGACTCCCCTCGACTGCCGGCGACGTGCTCGACCACCGACGAGACCGACCGCCGCAGCGCGGCCTCGTCCGCCTCGGAGCGGACGAGGGCAGTGAGGCAGTCACCGAGCAGCACCAGCTGCCGGGTCGCTCCCAGCACCTCACCGCTGTCGATCAGCCGGAGGAGCTCTCCCGCCTCGCCGCCGACCCCCTCCGGGACAGGGTTCACACCCGCGCCCCGAGGACGAGTGCGGCGAAGGCCCCGGCCTGCTGCTCGAGCTCGAGGCGGTTGACGGCGACGACCTCGTCGTAGAGGTGGCGCGGGACCGCAGCGAAGCCGCGCAGGGCGCCGGCGATGCTTCCCGCGATGCACGCGACCGTGTCGGTGTCGTCGCCGGCGTTGGCACCTCCCACGCAGGTGAGGAACGGGTCGCCGTCGGCAGCGACGAGTATGCCGAGTGCGGCGGGAACTGCCTCGCTTATCCCCAGTCCGGACCCGGTGACGTCGGTGATCGCGCGCACCGCGGCTGGGAAGTCGTCCGACCCCAGGGCGGCGCTGACAGCGAGCCCGATGCGCCGCTCCACGGAGGGACCGGCGACGTCGCGCCCGTGCTCGGCCCCGAGCCGGTGCCCGGCACGGGCCCCGTAGCGTGACGCGGCGACCACGTCGAGCATGGTCGCCCCGGGCACGACCGCGGTCGCCACCGCGGCGGCGACCGCCGCCGCGCCCGAGACACCGAGGTTCGTCAGGTGGCTCGGCCGGCAGCAGGTGAGGGCGTCGGCGACCGCAGCGTCGACGTCGCCGGGGTGCCGGAGACCGGCTGGGGCGACGCGCATGGCGGCTCCGTTGCTCGTCCCGTCGGTGCACAGCCGCCCGGCGGCGCCGAGGGTCTCCGGGTCCGCGCCGGCCCGGAGCCCCTCGACAGCCCGGAGCGTGCTCGGTCCTGCGAACCGGGGGTAGTACTCGGTCTCGCTCCAGCGAAGCAGCATCCGGCCCACCCCGCGAGCGGTCAGCCCGTCCGGCTCAGCGAGGTAGGCGTCGACGAGTCCGAGCATCTGGCTGGCATCGTCGGTGATCTGCCCGGCCGTCCGGCCCCCGGCATACGGGGAGTCCGCTGGTGGGGCATGGAACTCGCGAAGCCAGCCGCCCCACAGCTGCTCGATCTCGGCGGGGGAACGCTGCTCGGCCGGCGCTCCGAGGGCGTCGCCGATGCAGGCGCTGGCCAGGCTGCCGAGTACCCGGTCGTACAGGTGCGCGTGGTTCATGACTCTCCTGGTTGTGCGGTGCGGGCAACCGTCTGGTCGATGCGGTCCAGTGCCATGCGGTGCGTGGGCAGCGAGGTGCGGGACCCGACGGCGCCGATGGCGTAGGACGCGGCCGCCGTGGCGTAGCGGGCGCATCCCACCAGGTCGTCGCCCCCGAGCAGCCGGGTGAGGAAGGCGCCGACGAAGCAGTCACCGGCTCCCGTGGTGTCAACCACCGGATGGCGCAGGGCGCCGACGTGCAGCGCGGTGCGTTCGTCGGCGACGACGGCGCCCTCGGAACCGCGCAGGATCGCGACCACCTGTGGTCCGTGCTCGAGGGCCGCGCGGGCGGCTGCCACCGTCGTGTCGCCGAACGCCGTGCGGGCGCCGCTGCCGTTCATGAACAGGACGTCCGTGTCCTCCAGCAGTGGTCGCAGGGCGGCCAGGCCGTGCACCGCTGTCGAGGCCTCGAGGTCGAGGGACACCCGGGCGCCGCGGGCCCTGGCCTCGCGCGCGGTCCAGCACGCGACCTCCAGGTCGTCGCCGACCAGGTGGACGAGCCGCGCCCGGGCGAAGGCGTCCGGATCGATGTCGGCGCGTCCCGGTAGGTGGCAGTCGGTGTTGACTGCGGTCAGCGCCTTCTCGCCCGAGCCGTCGAGCATGATGACGCAGTAGAAGGTCCGGCCCCCGGGCACGACGTGTACGAGCGAGGTGTCGACGCCGTGGTCCTGCAGGCCCTCGAGCGCCACCCGGGCGTAGGGGTCGGTGCCGACCCGGCCGATCATTGCGGTGGCGGCGCCGAGCCGGCTCGCCGCGCAGCATGCGTTGGCGATCATCCCTCCGGGCAGCTCACCGAGCAGGTGGCCGAGAACCTTGTCGTCCGGCCCGGCCAGCTGCTGCACGCCGAGGAAGACGTCGACGTCGATGTCGCCGACACCGACGACGTCCCACTGCCGGGACTCGGGGACATCGAACGGCATGTCTAGGACCGCTCCCCGCTGCGGCGCATGACGACGTTGTTGAGCACGACGGACAGGACGAGCACCGAGCCCAGCACACCGGCCTGCCAGGCCGGGTCGACGCCGGCCAGCTGGAGTCCCGAGCTGAGCACGACGATGAGGAGAACCGCCAGCAGCGTTCCGGACACGCGCCCCCGGCCGCCGAAGATCACGGTGCCGCCGAGGACGGCGATCGTGATCGACTGCAGCTCGAGCCCGCTCCCGGCGCCGGGCCGGGCGACGAGGAGCCAGGCGTTGGTCACCACCGCGCCGAGACCCGCGAGCACACCGGACGTGCAGTAGAGCGTGAACCGGGTCATGGCCGGCGAAGCCCCGACAAGTCGCAGGGCCCTGTCGTTGTTGCCCACCTCGTAGACACGCCGCCCGAAGAGGGTCCGGCGCATCACCCAGGCGGCGACGGCGTAGACGGGCAGCAGCACCAGGGCGACCTGGACCGGGATGCCCACCAGGGTGCCGGTGCCGAGGAAGGGGAAGCCGGCCTGGTCGAACCCCACGATCTGGGACCCGCGGGCGAGGACCTGGGCGGTGCTGCCGAAGAAGTACAGCGTCCCGAGCGTCGCGATGAGTGCGGGGATCCCGACGACGGTGACCATCAGGCCGTTGAACGCGCCGAGTCCCAGGCCGATGAGCAGCGTGGCTCCGGCGGCGGCCCACACAGGGGTCCCGGCCCCGACGAGAAGCCCCATGGCGACCCCGCACAGGCTCAGCATGGAGCCGACCGAGATGTCGATCCCCCCTCCCCCGCCGAGGATCACCAGCGTCTGGCCGAGGGCAAGCAGCCCGATGACCGCCCCGAACTGGGTCATCGCCAACAGGTTCTCGATGTTGAGGAAGTAGGGGGAGATCAGCGACATGACGAGCCCGGTGACGAGGATCAGTGCCACGAGCGATGCCGAACGGTCCCTCATCAGCCGGGGCACCAGGAGGCGCGCCCGCCCGATGGCCGGACTGCTCATGACGGCGGCCTGCGTCGCGAGAGTCGTTCGCTGGTCACGTCCGCACCGACCGCTGCGAGGATGAACGCCCCGACGAGGACCCCGTTCCACAGCGGCGGCACGCCGGCCAGCACCACGCCGTTCTGGAGCACGGCGATGAACAGCACCCCGAAGAGCGTGCCGACCACGCTGCCTCGGCCCCCGGTGATGGAGGTACCCCCCACGACGACCGCGGCGATGGCGGCCAGCGACAGGTCTGCACCCGAGGACGCCTGGACGACACCGGTCCTGGCCATGTACACGACGGCGCCGAGGCCGACCATCGCGCCGACGAGGACATAGGTGGCGATGCTGACGCGGCGGACGCTGACCCCGCTCAGGCGCGCTCCTTCGACGTCGTTCCCCACCGCGAACACGTGGCGGCCGTAGGCTCGGTAACGCGAGACGTACCACAGGGCGCCGTAGACGAGCAGCACGAGGAACGCCACGGTGGGGATCCCCAGCGCCCGGGCCGACGAGGCGTAGGCGGACACCGGCGGGGCGAACAGGTCCGAGCCGCCCCAGAGCCCGAAGAGTGCGGTCTGCCACACCGCGGCCGTGCCGAGGGTGGCGATGATGGCGGTCACGTTGAGCACCGACACGAGCAGGCCGTTGAGCAGGCCGATGACACAGCCGAGGGCCACCGCGACGGCCACCACGACGGGCGGGCCCTGCCCCGCGACCGTCAGCGTGCCGACCACCCAGGCGACGACACCGAGGGCCGGGCCGGTCGACACGTCGATTCCGCCGAGGAGGATCACGAAGGTGAGGCCAGCGGCGATCAGGGCGAGGTCGACGGAGTTGAGCAGGACGTTGGCGATGTTCTCACTGCTCCAGAAGGTGCGTGACAGCGTCGCGAAGAGGGCCACCTCGACCAGAAGCAGCAGGGGCACGACGAGCTGGCGGAGGCCTCCGACGTCGTGCCACCAGCGGTGTCGGGTGCCCTCCGTCGAGGTCGTGGCCGGGCCACGCTGGAGCTCAGCCGACGTCATGGTGGGCGCCCATCGTCGCGGCGATGACGGCCTCCTCCGAGTCGTGGCCGCCGGGGACCTCGGCGGCCACCCTTCCCTGGTAGAGCACGTAGATCCGGTCGCTGAGGGCGAGCAGCTCCGGCAGCTCCGAGGAGATGAGCAGCACCGCCCGTCCCAGCTGCGCCTGTTCGTCGACGAGGCGGTGGATCTCGGCCTTGGTCCCGACGTCGATGCCGCGGGTCGGCTCGTCGAGGAGCAGCAGTTGCGGGTCGTTGGCCAGCCAACGGGCCAGCAGGACCTTCTGCTGGTTCCCGCCACTGAGGTTGAGGATCGACTCCTCCTGCGAGCGCGACTTGATCGCCAGCGCGGAGTAGCCGTCGGCCACCAGCTGTCGTTCCTGGCCCCGCTGCACCAGCCCTCGGCGGCTCAGCCGCGGCAGGGCGGCGGAGGAGAGGTTGGAGCGACAGTCCATCAGTGCGTAGAGCCCCAGCGTCTTGCGGTCCTCCGGGACGTACGCGACGCCCTGTCGCACGGCGTCGGCCGGGCTGGCGGGAGCGTATGGCTGACCGTCCAGGAGCATCGTGCCCTGGTCGGGGTGCATCGCACCGAAGACGCTCAGCGCGATCTCGGTGCGCCCGGATCCCATCAGGCCGTACAGGCCGACGACCTCGCCGCCATGGACGGCCAGGTCGACATCGGCATAGGTGCCGCGACGCGTCAGCCCGGAGACGGACAGCACCGGCTGACCCGACCGGGGCCGCCCCCTGCTGCGCTGGAACGCGGTGAGCTCACGTCCGCTCATGTGCCTGATGATCGTCGGCTCGCTGGCCTCGTGGGCGGCCAGGTCGACGACGACCTGGCCGTCCTTGAGGACGATCACCCGGTCCGCGACCCGTGGGAACTCCCGCATGCGGTGGCTGATGTACAGCACCCCCCCGCCGCCGGCGACGTGGTCGTCGATGAGGGTGAAGAGCAGGTCGGCCTCGTTGTCGGTGAGGATCGAGGTGGGCTCGTCGAGGATGAGCAGCCGGGCGTGCTGGTGCAGGGCCCGCGCGATCAGCGCCAGCTGCTGCTCCCCCAGGCTCAGCCGGTCCATCCGCTGGTCCAGCAGCCGCACCGGAAGGCGCAGCTCCGCGAACAGCTCGCGGCCCTCGGCCCGCATGGCCGGCCAGCGCAGGTTTCCCGCCCGGGTCCTCAGCTCCCGGCCCATGAAGACGTTCTCCAGCACCGAGAGCTGGGGAAAGAAGGTCGGCTCCTGGTGGACCATCGCGACGCCGGCCGCGATGGCCTCTCGGGGGGAGCCCGGCGCGTATGCCTGCCCGTCGAAGCTCATGCGACCCTCGTCCGGGCGCAGCACCCCGGCCAGCACCTTCATCAGGGTGGACTTGCCGGCCCCGTTCTCGCCCACCACCACGACGCGTTCACCGCGGTGGACCTCGATCCCCACCGAACGCAGCGCCCGGGTCGCCCCGAAGGTGACCGACAGTCCGTCGGCGTGCAGCAACGGGTCTGGCGAGGTGGTGCGCTCCCCGGCTCCCGGGTCAGGCTCGTCCTGGTTCGCCATCGCTCGATCAGTAGTTGAACTGCGCGTAGTTCGAGGCGTCGAAGATCTTCGGCGGCCCCAGCAGCAGCGTCTTGGTGGCCGCGTCATAGCTGATCGGGTGGTCGATACCCGGCACCGTGTTGGCCGCCTCCAGGGCCTTGCCGTCGATGAGCTGCTTGTTCGCCCAGACGGTGAGGTAGCCCAGCTGCGGCACGTCCCACAGGACGGTGTTCTTCATGACCCCGGCCTTGATGAAGGGACCCGCCGTCTTGGGCGAGCCGTAGCCGATGACGGCCACCTTGCCGGCCTTGCCGGCGTTCTGGACGGCCTGGCTGACCCCGGGCACCGCCGTCGACGGCACCCCGACGATCCCCTTGATCTCAGGGAAGGCGGTCATGAGGTTCTGCGCCTCCTTCAGCGCCAACGCGCTGTCGGTGGCGTGCCGCACGTCCCCGACGAACTGGATGTTGGGGTACTTCGTCTTGGCCCGTTCCTGGATGAACTTCGCCCACGAGTCGAGGCTGGCGGTGTCGGGGGCTCCGGAGACGATGCCGAACTGGCCCGTCTCGCCCATCTGCTTGGCGAGCTCGTCCATGACCGTGTAGCCGAGGTCCTTGTCGTTGGCCTGCGAGACGAACAGCTGCCGGTCGCTCTTCGGCGCGTCGGCGTCCGAGGTCGTCACGATGACGCCCTTGGCCCGGGCCGCCGCGATGGCCGAGTTGATCGAGGTGGGGTCCAGGGGGGAGATGGAGATGGCGTTGTACCCCTGCTGGACCAGGCTCTGGAAGATCTGCAGCTGCTCGGCACTGTTGGCCGTCGACGGGCCGGACATCTTGAACTCGACCCCCATCTTCGCCGCCGCGTCCTGCGCGCCCTGCTCAAAGCCCGCGTAGTAGGGGATCCCGACGATCTGCGGCACGAACGCCATCTTGATCTTGGCGCCGCCCCCGGCCCCCGCGGCCCCCGTGGAGCCCGCTCCGGCACCCGGCGCACCGGTGGCGGCATCCGGCGGCTTGGTGCTCCCGCAGGCCGACAGCGCCAGTGCCGCCGCGGTGATGACGATCGTGGTTAGATGCGTTGCGCGCTTCATTCCGACTCCCTTGCTCGCCGAACGTTCCCAGAAGAGGTGGTGTCGAGGCCACCGGGGGACCCGCCCACCGCCGCCCGCGAGGGTCCTCTGTCGATGGCCAACCCTTGCAATGATGCCGACAACTGTCAATAGTTGTTGGTACTAATTTGGGAGTTGTGATGACGAGTGTGCCGGCGTACTACCGCGTCGCCTCAGCGCTGCGGGGGGACATCGAGCGCGGGCGGTGGAAGGTCGGCGAGCAGATGCCCACCGAGGTGGAGCTAGTCGCGCACTTCGCGGTCAGCCGCAACACGGTGCGTCAGGCACTCAACGTGCTGCACGCGCGCAACCTCGTCACGCGACAGCAGGGCCGGGGGACGTTCGTGGCCCCGCACGGGCTCAGTCACGTGATCGGGGAGCTGAAGAGCCTGACCGAGGTGCTGCGTGAGCGCGGGTTCGAGCCGGGGACCGAGTGCGTCACCGTGACGGTGGACCCGAACCCGCCGGTGGACGCCATCGAGCACCTGCAGAGCTCCGTCATCTGGCGGGTGAGCCGGCTCCGGACGGCCGACGGCAGGCCGTTCTGCAACATGAGCTCCTGGGTGCCCGACGAGTTCGGCCGCAAGCTGGCCGCGGGCCGGATCACCGAGATGGGCTCGCTCTATCTCACGCTGCGCGAGGACTTCGGCGTCCTGCTGAGCGAGGCGACCGAGATCATCCGGGCCGAGGCGGCAACCCCCCTCGACGCGGGGGCGCTGGCCATCCGTCGCGCCTCACCCGTGATCGTCATCTACCGGTGGGTGTCGGACAACCGCGGCCGACCGGTCGAGTATGCCCGCGCGGCGGCTCCCGGGGACCGTTACCAGTACCTCGCGAAGCTGCGGGCCTGACGGCCCCGCCGAACGCCGTTGACCACGACGTCGAGCCCGTCCCCCCCGGACACCTGGACCGGAAGGCCGACGTCCTCCATGGTGACGGACAGCTGCCCCCCGACCAGCACCGGGTGCGGGGTCGCCGCCTCCCGGCCCAGCCAGAAGTCCGCGTACTCCCCGAGGGTGAGGTCGGGCAGCCCGTGTGCGGCGGCGAAGTCGTGCAGCGCCGGGACGACGTCCGGGGCCATCGCCCCGAGCACCTCGGGGTGCCCGTACACGTGGGCGGGGCGGCCGCGGCGCACCTGCTCGGCCATCACCGACAGGTAGTGCTCGCGCACCTGCCCGCTGGTGGGCCGCGGGACGCCGGACTCGTCGGCCCAGACCGTGGCCCGCTCCGGGGAGTAGGGATGGACCGGGACCTGCAGGACACCGGCGTCCGCCCGGAACGGGAGGGAGTCGAAGTCGAGGCCGAAGTCCGAGGAGTAGCGGTACCCGAGGTCGCTGAGGGCCTCCCCCAAGGCAGCGTTCCACATCCCGCGTGGCCCGACGAACGAGGACGGCCGGACGCCCGCGTGCGCCTGCATCCATGACTCGGCCTCACGCAGGTTGGCGACGTTTTCGTCGCGGCCCTCCAGGAGCGTGTGGCGAGCGCCGTGCTGCCCCACCTCGGCCCGTGTCCCCCATGGGCCCAGCGGCCCGGGATGCGCCTCGCTGAGGTGGGCGTTGAGGAAGAAGGACATGGCCAGGTCGCGCTGCTCCCCCAGCCGCGCCAGCGCCTGGACGTTGTCGCCGTAGACGCCGTCGACGTCGACCCGCAGGATGAGGACCGACGGGGAGCCGCCCGGGAAGCGGGGAACGCTCACCAGGGGCAGCCCGGCAAGCCGGAAGGCCGTGCGAAGCATGTGCAGGAGCGTCTCGGCAACCTCGGCCTTGTCCACACCGCATACCCGCTCGGTCACCTCGCTCATCCGGGAGAACCGACGGAGCCGGTCACCGGGAGTGGTGAGCAGCTCGGTCAGGGGCACCCCCGTGGCGACCAGCGCCCCGGCTCCGCGCCGCACGGTGAGGACCACCGGGAACCGGTCGGGGTCCGCCCCGTACTTGACCACCCGGTCCTCGTGCAGCCGCAGCTCGCCGTCACCGGGCCCCGGGAAGGCAGTGACCAGAGCGGGCGCGGAGCACCGGTAGTCCCGCCCGGGCGGGGTGAACCCGCTCACGCCGATCCTCGACCCACGAGGGAGCAGGGGAGCGTCGGGCCGGGCGCCACTGAGTACGGCCACGCCCCCCGCGGAGACGAAGTCCTCCAGCCATCCCGGAGCCTCGCCGCTGAGCAGCACGATGGGAGCGCCGGTCGCGTCGCCGTGCCGGACGGCGATGCGTTCCTGGTCGAGCATGCGCCGCCACCCCGCGTCGTCGTCCGGCAGCCCGACAAGGACCTCGCGTTCCACAGTCACGACCCGTAGTCAAGCAGGCACCGCCCGGCGGCGCGGATCTCGCCATCTCGCGGGTGACCCGGCCGCCGTGCCCTCCGGCAGGTGGTCTACCGTGGCGCCCGGACCCGGGGACCGGCCCGACCGCCGGTCAGTATGCGAATCACGGCCTCGGGGGACCCCACACGCGGCCCACGACGAGGCCCCAGACACAGAGGAGAAGCATGACGGTCACCGACGAGCTGCTCGCCAACGCCAGGCGATACGCCGAGGACTTCGACAAGGGCGACCTGCCCCTGCCCCCCGGCAAGGGCATCGCCGTCGTCGCCTGCATGGACGCCCGGCTCAACCCCTACGGGCTGCTCGGACTGGCGGAGGGGGACGCGCACGTCATCCGCAACGCGGGCGGGGTCGTCACCCAGGACGAGCTGCGCTCGCTCGCCATCAGCCAACGGCTGCTCGGCACGAGGGAGATCATGCTCATCCACCACACCGACTGCGGGATGCTCACCTTCACGGACGACGAGTTCCGCGCCTCGATCGAGGCCGAGACCGGCGTCAAGCCGACCTGGGCCGCGGAGGCCTTCAGCGACCTCGATGCCGATGTGCGACAGAACATCGCCCGTATCCGCGCCGAGCCGTCCATCCCCGTCAAGGACTCCGTGCGCGGGTTCGTCTACGACGTGCACACCGGCGGTCTGCGGGAGGTCGACACGCAGACCCCGGGCTGACCTCCCGTCGCGAGCTCGCCCGAGGTCCGGCATACTCGCTGGGTGCCCGCCGACCCGCTCGATGAGGAACGTTCCCACCGGCGGACGTCGGAGGGGGAGAACAGGCTGCCACCGGCTGTCGCCGTGGTGGTTGCGGCCACGGCCTACGCGGCACTCCCGGAGACGTTGCTGGTCGTGCCCCGTCTGGTCATCCCGCTCGTGGAGCTGGGGCTGCTGGTCGCCCTGATCTGGACGAACCCGCGCCGGCTGGTGCGGGAGAGCCGCTGGTCGAGGGCCGTCTCGGTGGCGCTGTCCGGTGTGGTCATCCTGACGAACCTCGCGGCTCTCGCGATGCTGGTGACGATGATGTCCTCGTCCAGCACTGTTGGTCCCTCGTTGCTGGTCTCGGGTATGCAGGTGTGGCTGACCAACGTCATCGGCTTCGGCCTGCTGTTCTGGGAGCTCGACCGCGGGGGCCCGGTGGCACGACGCAAGCTGCGCCGGGACGAGATGCCGCCGGCCGACTGGAGGTTCTCCCAGGACGAGAATGACGATGCGGTGGTCGAGGTCGCCGCCACCGCCAGCACCAGGTCCGGCTGGATTCCGACGTACATCGACTACCTGTACCTCTCGCTGACCAACTCGAGCGCCTTCAGCCCGACGGACACCATGCCGTTGACCAGTCGGGCGAAGGCACTCATGGGCATCGAGGCCACCGCCGCCCTGCTGACGTCCCTGCTGGTCGTCGCCCGCGCGGTGGGCGCGCTGGCGGGGGGCGGCTGACGCCGGCGGTGCTCCGGCGCACCTTGCGGTTCGGTGGCTGCGCGGGGCTAGGGTGACGGGCATGTCCGAGCGGTGGTACAAGGAGGCGGTCATCTACTGCCTCGAGGTCCAGACCTTCCAGGACTCGAACGGCGACGGCGTCGGCGACCTCCAGGGGCTCACCAGCCGGCTCGACTACCTGAGCCACCTCGGGGTCACCTGCCTCTGGCTGAACCCCGTCCATCCTTCGCCGCGGCGGGACGACGGCTACGACGTGTCCGACTACTACGCCGTGGACGAGCGCCTCGGCACCCTTGGTGACTTCGTCGAGCTGACCCACCAGGCTGAGCAGCGCGGCATACGCATCCTGCTCGACCTCGTCGTCAACCACACGTCCGACCAGCACCCCTGGTTCCGGTCGGCGCGCAGCTCGCCGGACTCCCCGTACCGCGACTGGTATCTCTGGAGCCGGCAGGAGCCCCCGGACCGGCACCAGGGGATGGTCTTCCCCGGCGAGCAGAGCGAGACGTGGACGTGGGACGACACCGCGCAGGCGTGGTACTACCACCGGTTCTACGACTTCCAGCCGGACCTGAACTGGGCCAACCCCGCGGTCCGCGAGGAGGTCAAGAAGGTCATGGGGTTCTGGCTGCAGCTCGGCGCCAGCGGGTTCCGCGTCGACGCCGCACCTTTCGTTATCGAGCTGACCGTGCCGGACCACCCGGAGCAGACCCGCCAGGACTTCACCATCCTCGACGACTGGCGCCAGGACGTGCAGTGGCGCCGTCGTGACGCGGTGCTGCTGTGCGAGGCGAACCTCCCCGCCGAGGAGCTGCCCCAGTTCTGCGCGGCCAGCCCGGCCGGCCCGAACGACCGTGCCCACATGCTCTTCGCCTTCCCCGTCAACCCCCTCCTCTGGCTCGCACTCGCCCGGCGCCGCGCGGAGCCGCTCGTCACCGCCCTGGCCACCGCCCCGCGCCTGTCCCCGATGGCACAGTGGGCGACCTTCCTGCGCAACCACGACGAGCTGGACCTCAGCCGGCTCACCAGCGACCAGCGGTCCGACGTGTTCGCCGAGTTCGCTCCGGAGCCCGGGATGCGCCTCTACGACAGGGGAATCCGCCGTCGCCTGGCCCCCATGCTGGGCGGTGACCGCGCCCGGATGGAGCTGGCGTACTCCCTGCTGTTCAGCCTGCCGGGCACCCCGGTGCTGAGGTACGGCGACGAGATCGGCATGGGCGACAACGCGCGCCTTCCGGGGCGGGACGCCATCCGCACCCCGATGCAGTGGGAGCCGGGGCCCACTGCCGGGTTCTCGAGCGCCCCGCCGCAGTCCTTCTTCCGTCCCCTGCCCGCCCGTGGCGCCGCCGGCAGAACCAGGACCAGCGTGCGTGAGCAGCAACGCGAGCCCGGTTCCCTCCTGAGGTGGTTCCAGCAGGTGATCGGCACCCTTCGCGAGTGTCCCGAGATCGGCGTCGGCACCTGCTCGGTGCTCGACCTCGACCTTCCTCCGAGCGTGCTCGCCCACCGGTTCGACGCCCCCGAGGGCTCGATCCTGCTGGTGCACAACCTCGACGACGCGCCGGTCACCGTGGACCTCGGGCGCCAGACGGAGCCGGGACAGCAGCCCGTCGAGGTGCTCGCGGACCGGACGTACCCGCCCCCCACCCTGCGCCTGGAGGGGCTCGAGCTCGGGGCCTGGGGATTCCGGTGGCTTCGCCTGCGCCAGGGCTGGTCCGGGTGAGCGGCGGGTATGCCGCGGCGGCAGCCGGCCGTCAGAAGCCTGCTGGTGCGTGCGGGCGGTACGGCGCCTCCAGCGCGGTGACCTCGTCGTCGGTCAGCTGGACATCGAGGGCGGCAACGGCGTCAGTGAGGTGCTCAGGCCTCGTGGCGCCCACGATGGGGGCCGTGACGACGGGGTTGCGCATCACCCAGGCCAGTGCCACCTGCGCCCGCGGGAAACCGCGGGCCTGCGCCACCTCGCCGACCGCGTCGACCACGGCCTTGTCCGTCTCGTCGTCGAGGGTCGAGCCGAACTCGTCGGTGGAGCTGCGGCTGGTCGTCGTGCCCCAGTGACGGGCCAGCCGGCCCCGGGCCAGTGGGCTCCACGGGATCGCCCCCACGCCCTCGTCCGCGCAGAGGGGGAACATCTCCCGCTCCTCCTCGCGGTTGAGCAGGTTGTAGTGGTCCTGCATCGACACGAACGCGGTCCACCCGTGCGCGCGGGCAAGGTGCTGCGCCTTCGAGAACTGCCACGCGAACATCGAGGACGCGCCGAGATAGCGGGCCTTACCCGCTTTCACGACGTCGTGCAGGGCCTCCAGCGTCTCCTCGACCGGGGTGGCGGCATCCCACCGGTGGATCTGGTAGAGGTCGACGTAGTCGGTGCCGAGCCGGCGCAGGCTCTCGTCGATCGCCGCCAGGATCGCCTTGCGGGACAGCCCCGCGCCGTTGGGACCCGGGTGCATCCGGCCGTTCACCTTGGTGGCGATGACGAACTCGTCCCGGCGCCCGTGCTCCGCCAGCGCCCTGCCCACGATCTCCTCGCTGCTGCCGGCCGAGTAGACGTTGGCCGTGTCGAAGAACGTGATCCCCGCCTCGACCGCCTGCCGGATCAGCGGGCGGCTCTGCTCCTCCTCCAGGGACCACCGGTGCGTCCCGCGACTCGGGTCGCCGAAGCTCATGCACCCCAGAACGACGCGCGAGACGTCGAGACCGGTTGAGCCCAGCTTCACATACTCCACGAGGTGTCCTCTCGACCGGGAATGCCTCGTCTCAGGGGCCGGGACCCAGCACATCACAGTCACTTCGGGGACCGGTCACCGCCGTCCGGGCGCGCTCGGCCTGCCCCTGAAACGCGCTCAGCCCGCACCCAACCGCGAGGCCGCGGTGGCACAACAGCCTCATCACCGCACTTCCCTGATCGGGGTCTGAGGTCGCGAACGCCCCCACCAACCGTGCGATGACGTCGCGGGGCGCCTGCTCGTCCCGAGCGCGGGGGTCGCTGAGCCGAGCAGTGCCCAGCCGTTGGAGGAGTGCGCGGAGCGCGGCTCGGGCTTCACCGTGTGAAGACCGAGCCGCGCTTCAGGCACGGTCGAGTCTCAGCCCCTACCCGGTGCGGCACAGGTGCTGCCCGCCTGCTCCGGCTCGCGGCAGCCTCCGCGGCTGGTGATCGATCCCGGCCCGGCGACGACTGCCTGGCGGGTGGCCTGGAGCACGGGAGCACCTGCGGCGGTGTTCCCGGTCACGAGCTGCGAGACCGCCAGTCTCTGCAGCCCCGCGAATCTGGCCGTGCATCCACCCGCCCCGGAAGTGCTGGTGGTGAAGGAGCAGATCGCGCTCGAGTCGGTGGCGACGGCGAAACGGCCCTTCACGGTCACCGTGTAGGTCACGTCAGGGGCAAGGCCCGAGAACCGGAACGACGAGGTCCACTCCGTGTTCGGCTCCTGACCGGAGGTGCCCTTGACGTAGTTGATGACGCCGCGGCCGCTCGCGTCGGGTGCGGACGAGTTCGCCACGGGGGCGTAGCTCAGAGCATTCGAGCTCTCGTGCGCCGCCATCGCGGCGGGAGCCCCGAGGACCAGGGCGGAGCCGGCACCGATCGTGACGGCTGCCAGGGTGAGCGCTCGGGGCGGGAATCTCAGCTGCATGGTGAGTCCTTCCAGATTGTGGTACCGCGCCGCTTGTCGACGCCTACACCTCAGCACGTCCCCGGAAGGGCTGGCGTTCACCGATTTCGGGACTTGTCGGCGACCCGTCGCCTCGCGTCAGGAGGAAACAAGACGCCGCCACCTCGGGCCAGCACTTGGCCAGCCGTTCCACCAAGGGGCCCCCTCGCCGCTGGGCGCCGCAGCCGCGCCATCCGGGATGACGTAGAGGCGGTGGTGAACCGATGGCGGCCCGGGTCCGTGTCTGATGGCATGAAGGCAAGCCGTCGCACCGTTCTCCGGGTGCTGCCGCTGCTGGCTGCAACCCTGCTTGCCGTCGGTGGCTGCAGCTCGGGATCCGTTGCTAGGGCCCCAACGACGTCGGCACCGTCGGCGCCAGGGTCCGCGTCAGCCGCGGCGCCGGCCTCCCCGGCATCCCCGGCCGGTTTCACCATCCAGGGCTACAAGTTCCCAGTCCTTACCGCGACAGCGGGGCAGAAGATCACCATTGCCGACGGCGACGACGAGCCGCACACGGTCACCGCCGACGACGGTAGCTTCGACTCCGGCAGCTTTGACAAGGCTGCGCCCGGAACCCTGCTTGCTCCCAAGACGCCCGGGGTCTACCCGGTCCACTGCACGATTCACCCCTCCATGCACGGCACACTCACTGTTCGCTGAGCCACGTCGTACCGCTTCACACCGCCCCCCGAAAAGGAGACACCTGATGAGAACCCTCCGCGCCACCATCACCCTCGCCTCGCTCGCCGCCGCAGCCACCGCGCTCAGCGCGTGCGGCTCCAGTGGCAGCAGCGCCCCGCCCGCCGCCGCGCCGAGCTCCTCCGCCGCAGCGACCTCCGCAGCGACCTCCGCAGCGACCTCCGCAGCGACGTCGGGCTCCGCGTCGAGCAGCGCCCCCCCCGCCGCGTCCGGCACCATGGACGCCGCCAACCAGACTGGCGACGGCAAGTCCGTCACCGTCGCCTCGGTCACCCTCGACGCCGGTGGGAAGGGCGGATGGGTCGCCCTGCACACCGACGTCAGCGGCAAGCCCGGCCCGGTCAAGTACTTCGTGGCCGTCCCTGCCGGCGCCTCCAGCAAGGTCGTCATCCCCACCCCGGAAGGCATCCTCACCGGCGACTACTGGCCCATGCTGCACGTCGACGACAAAACGGTCGGGACCTACGAGTTCCCCAAGGTCGCCGGCGCCGACCTGCCGGCCATGTCCAACGGCATGGTCGTCATGAAGAAGATCACCGTCACCGTCAAGTAACTTCGTCGATGGACCCCTGGTCCCCCGCCCTGGTCTCAGGTGTTATCGGGCGGGGACCGCGGCAGGCTGTGAGCTGAATGGCCCGATGAGTCCGGCGAGAGGGCATGCCGGCCGTGTCGTGACAGGGAGGTGAGACTGATGAGGTCGCACGCAACCGCAGCCCGGGGGTCCCCGGGGTGGCTCGGGCAGGTTTCCCTGCGGGCCCTTGTCGTCGCCGGGCTCGCGGTGGACGCATACGTCCATCTCCATCTGGCCGGCTCGTACGACGCGAACACCGCCGCGATCAGCCAGGGAGCGCTGTTCCGAGTGGAAGCCGTCGCGGCGGTGGTCGCAGCACTTCTTGTGCTCGTCACGCGCGGCTGGCCGGGTCTGCTGGTGGCGTTCCTCGTCGCCGCTGGCGGGGTAGGTGCCGTCCTGCTCTACCAGTACGTGGATCTTGGCGCCCTCGGTCCGTTCCCGGACATGTACGAGCCGGGGACATACCCCGAGAAGACCTTCAGCCTGGTCGCCGAAGCGGTCGCAGCCCTGGCAGCGCTGGCGCTCCTGCTCACGGACCTTCGCCGACACCGGGCTCGGCACGATCCGGTTGGGGCTTGACATCGACGTCGAGCGAGTCGACGTCGGCACGGATGCCGCACTGGTGCGTGCCCTGCATGACGCCCACGCCGAAGCCCTGTACTCCTTCTGCCTGAGTTTCACCGGCGACCCCCAGCGCGCCGAGGACATCGTTCAGGAGGTCCTCGTCCGTGCCTGGCGTAACGCCGCCACGCTGCGGGGCGACCAGCGCCCGATCCGGCCGTGGCTGTTCACCGTCGCCCGAAACCTGCTCACCGACGCCCACCGCGCCGCGCAGGCCCGACCGGCGTTGGTGTCCGACGACACCGCCGTCGAACGACTGCCCGGCCGCGATGAGATCGGTCGCGCGGTGGAGTCGTGGACCGTCGCCGAGGCGCTGGGGAGGCTTTCCGCGGAGCACCGGGAGGTGCTCGTCCAGGCCCACTGGATGGGTCGCTCAGTGGGGGAGATCGCCGAAGTCCTGGCCATCCCACCGGGGACCGTGAAGTCCCGCACGTACTACGCGCTGCGCGCAATGCGCCTCGCGCTCGAAGAGAGGGGTATGGGCACATGGCCGAGCTAGATCACGCCCGCTTGCGGCTCTCGCTGGGCTCCTACGTCCTGGGCTCCCTGGAGCCGGTCGACAGGGCCGCCGTGGATGCCCATCTGGCGGAGTGCTCAGCGTGCCGCGAGGAGCTCGCGAGCTACGCGTCCCTGCCCGCACTGATGTCTCGGCTGACCCTGGCCGAGGTGCGCCGGCCCACCCCGGCAGTCCCGCCCGCGGTGCTGAGCCGGGCACTCGACGCGGTCGCGGCCGAGCGTGACGGGAGCCTGAGCCAGCTACGCCGCTGGCGCGCCGCCACGGCGCTCGTGGCCGCCGCGGCCGTCATCGTCGGGGTGCTGCTGGGCGCCACCGTGATGCGCAGCGGCGCCCAGTCCCAGCCCAGCGGCATACCGCTCGTGGCCGCAGCCGGGGTCTCGGCGTCCGGCTCCGCCTCCCTGCAGGCAAAACCCTGGGGCACCGCCCTCACCCTGCAGCTGGACGGGCTGCCCCAGGGAGACGGGTTCACGGCGTGGGTCACGGCTGCCGACGGGACACGCAGCGTCGCCGCCACCTGGGCACCGACCCCGAATGGACGCGCCTCCCTGACCGGGGCATCGAGCATCCCCGAGGCTCAGCTGGTCTCACTTCAGGTCGTGCAGGGTCAGACCGCCCTGCTCACGCTCGCCCG
>JAABUR0100003231.1_pt1 | contig 23140 bp, 33 predicted proteins | sample 5560091 | NCBI WGS metagenome assembly JAABUR01 (sample SAMN10711879, study PRJNA513375) | rock metagenome | isolation source: Antarctica rocks | place: Antarctica: Victoria Land, University Valley sud
TGTGCGGCTGAGGCCGGCGCCGACGCAGAGCGCGCGGAAGTTCTCCGCGGTGCGCGGCACGGTGTCCGCGAACAGCGTGATGGCCACGCGGCCCGCGGGCTCGCCGTCCAGCTCAATGTCGAAGAACACGCGCGGGTTGTCCATCGTGCGGTCCATGGCTGCTGCGCTGTCAGCGGCGCCTGCACAGGCCAGGGACTGTCTGGTCGGGGAGCAGCGTCACGATGAACACTTTTGCTCCCTCTGCTTCTGGTGGTGTGTGCACCAAACCCTAGCTAGGGTTCAAGGCAATTCTGGCTTCCCCTGGCAGCCGCTTGTTCATGGAGGGCGGCCCAAATCCCACATTACAGCGCATGCAGGAGCGCGCGCGCACCGAGGCGCAGTGTTAGTGTCAGCGTCCGGCGTTAGTGCTGGCTGTCCTGGTGTGGCAGTTTGAAGGACTTGCTATGCGCCACACCGAGCGGACCGGGAGAGCAGACGCTGCAGCGGTGCGGCATGCGCCTGGACACGCGACCCAATTAGTGCGCAGAGCGCATTGCTGTTCTGCAGCACCTTGGATCAGAGCGGCGCCGGGCGGAGCGGCTGCTACGCAAGGAGAGGCGCCTGGGCGCCACCGCGCAGCTCCTGACACACGCACGCCGAGCGTCGGAGCGGCGCGGTGGCGCCCTGGCCCCTTTCCTTGTGTGGGAGCCGCTCCGCCATGCGTCGCCCCCTCCCGAGGTGTGGTGGAAGAACAGGCGCTCTGTCGGCCGGTTGGGCAAAGTGTTGAGCCCCCCGCCGCCACCCAACTGCCGCAGCCTCTGCTCCTCGGTCCGCTCGGAAGTGCCGCACCAGCGCTTCGACCAGGCCGGCGCTCTGGCGGCCGTTTGGGAAGTGTATTTAGCCATGTGTCCCACCGCCGCAGCCTCTGCTCCTCGGTCCGCTCGGAGGTGCCGCAGCAGCGCTTCGACCAGGCCGGCGCCGGCGCGCCCAGCACCGCAGCTGGTGCGGACAGCTTCTGGCCGGATTTGGCAGGGACGTGAAGCGGACCCTAGGGCGCTGCGCCTGCGGCGGCCTCCGCCGACCCTGCCTCGCACTTGCGCTGGCTGTGGCGGCCCCATTGGCGAGCACCGAGCTGACGCCCCAGCCTCACACCCTGGGCCCGGCACGCATACCTTTTGTCCCTAGCCCACACAAACCACCAGCACTTTGCCAGAGTCCGTGCTGCCCAATCCTGGTCTGGCGCAGTATCATGGGCCTCAGTGTTGCAAGGGCGCACAGCTGTAGGTGACTGATACAGTGCCCTATCCCTTGCAGCCGGGCGTGCTCGTGGCACGGCGCCGCCAAAGCTTTAGCAAAGCGTGCAGCTATATCTGGGGAGGGAGCAGCTGCCGCGTCTGGTATGTCCCACCCAGGCGGCGCGGTGCTACAGCGCTTTTCATGGCCCACTCGTGCTCCTTGGGCGTTGTGAGCAGGAGACGGGCAGTGGGCATGCCCAGAGTGCATTGTGTTTGGCCATGGTTCAAAGTGCAGTCGGGTTGCTTGGATGCCTTTGGTGGTATATGCTTGTTGGTGTGTCAAGTGTCAAGCCTCAGCGCCTTCTCATAGCCTACACACCGAGCCAGTGTTAAGACGTTCAGTGTCCTGCCCATTGCGTCGTCCATCAGGCTCCTAACGCATGTGAGCGCTGGGACTGGTAACTCATGTCGGGCCAGCCTCATGGCACCCGTCAGGTGGAGTGCGCAGAGCACACAGAGCAGCAGTCGATCGTAAATAACCCCAAACTTGTTCACGAAGTATTCACCGGGCCCCGTTTCAGCAATCAGGGGTTGTCAGGGAGGCTCTTCATGCTACGCAGCACACACTCCCAGAAATGACAGAGCGGCTGGACAGCTTCCTATGTCACTTGTGCGCTCTGTTCCTAGCTGCTGTACGCCGTACACAATATAAATGCATGCTCATATAAGCCAGGAAAAGAGGACCCTGTTGTACACCAGAGCTGGCAGCCCAACTAGTGAAGAAATGAATCAGGCCCGGGCCCCGCACTGTCGTGACGCCAGTGGCGTCTGCTGAACGTCATGCGGCCACTGCAGAAGCATTCTGCATGGCCACCAAAGCAGCTGTATGCGTGCACACGTGCGCATTCGCAGCCAGCCGCAAAGGCTGCCGGCTGCCTGCAGGCCTGGCAGAGCGCAGCAGTATGGAAGCAGGGTGCCTAGACACTGTTAGAGAGAGCGAACGCCCCAGCATAGAAATTGCGCGGCACGATCAGGCACTGTGTGCTCGCGAACTTGCAAGCTCGGAGCTGTCGCGTTTGTTCAGCTCAGCATGCCCGCGGCAGGGGCAGCGCAAGCGCCTGAGGCGGTGTCTCAGAGCCCGCCGCCGGGCTGGGGGCCAGGCGCGAGCGCCGCATAGGTGCTGTCCACGAGCACGTCGCCAGGGTTGGCCGGCTGCGCAGCGGGGTCGTCGGCCGCGGCCAGCACCTTGAGCGCGGATGCCAGCGCCTGGCTGTCGCCGGGCGCGAAGGCGACGCGCTGCGGCGGCGCAGGCTCTGCGGTCAGCCGGATCGGCGGGTAGGTGGCCAAGCCGGCTAGGGCTGCTTCCGCCGCCGAAAGCGGCGTGGCCCCGGCGGCAGGCGCGGTCGGGGCGCCGGCGATGGCGCCTGCCAGGCGCGCTGGCAGCGCCGGGTCCGGCTCAGCCCCAAATGCCGCAGCCGCGAGGAACAGCACTGCCAGCAGGCGGATGGGCATGAACATCCTGGTGCACCTGGGGAGCATGCCTGCACGTCAGCCAGTGTGACTTGCCCGACAAGGGTTCTGCATTGCGGGCGCTGCGTGGCAAAGTGGACAGGACACATGCAGCGTACTACGTAGGGTGCTGCGCACCTATTTCGAGTTGCCGTGTCTGCGTTAAAATTGAAGGGGAGAGCTGAACTGCTGCTGTCCTCTGCACAGGCCTTTGAATTTGGGCGAGAAATGCCTGTTCTGGCTCTATTGGAATTTTCTGTGCTTGCACGATACGAGCGTCAACATCATCACAGTTGAGTCGATAGCTGCAAGCAAATCATGCGGGCAGGTTCACCCACAGCTGCCAAAGAGCATGCCCTCGGGGCTCAGGTGAGAGGTCTGCAGCTGCGGTGGTAGCTCCTGCCACGCCCCTTGAAGTCCTTCCCAGAACCTGCTTGACACCATGTACCTTATACTTTGTTGCATACTTTGACGCGTACACCAGTACGAGTAAGGGTTCGAACTGCCTCTCGTCTGGTTGTTTGCATGCATTGGATGGATCCTGCCTCAGAGAGGCTGTTCGTGTATGCGTGATCATTCACACACCATGCAAGTGTATCACGCATACGCAGCCCAGATTGCGCATGCTCGCTGACCTGGGAGGGGTGCCTCAGAACTGCAAATCCTGCAATGGGCAGCACACAAGAGAGCACACGCCAAGCACCTGGCAGGCCCAGTCGTCACGGGCAACCCAGCGCTGGACGCCCTTCCAGCGCGCATGCCACACGCGAGCGCCCCAGACGGCAGTGCCCGCGCGCCCAGCCCAGCGGCGGCAGGGATGCGTCAGATCAGCCACTCTGCGTGCACGGCCAGCGCGGCCGCGGCCGCGCCGCGGCCGCGCCGCGCGAGCACCAGGCCGGGCGTCACCGTCAGGCCGTCCGCGGCCGCCAGCTGCAGCGACAGCTCCGCCACGAGCGGCGCGCGCGCCGCGCCGGCGCCGGCAGCCGCAGGTGCGGGCGCCTCCCAGTTCCGGCACCTGGCGGCGGCCGCGCGCGGCGTCACCGCCCGCCCCTCGCAGCACAAGGGTGCCAACCTGCTGTGTGCGCGCACTGTGCGGCTGCCCGCGGCAGCTGCAGCGTAACTTCAGTGCTGCTGGCCGCTGTCCCGCTCTCGTGTCATAGGTCTTCTTGCAATGCCGCCTGCCGAGCAGACCCGCCGCTCACAAACGCGGCGGCAGCACTACCCCCCCTGGATGACTTCAGCATCCCCAGCGTCGCCAGTGCCGGGGCCCGGGCGGCGCGCGCGCACCGCCCGACGGAGAGGCCCCAGTCGCAGCCGGAGCCGTCGGGCAGCGTGGCCAGCGTGGCGGCCCAGTCCCAGGGCCGGCCGCCGCCGGCGCGCCCGCCGCGCGCGCGCGGCCGGCTTGCCCAGCCGCACAGCGCATAGTCGTCCAGCACGCGCCAGGCGCCTGCGTCGCGGCCGCGGGCGCTCATGCATGCAACAGCAGGTGGCAAGGGCATGCAAGCACTGGATCGCGGTATCTTTGGCGGGAAGGCCGTCGGGGGCAGGAAGTGGGCAGGAAGGGGGCAGGAAAAGCCAAAGTGAATGCGCATCCAGGCTCGGCATGCGCACGCCTTCACGGGCTCCCTCTGCGCAATGCTCAGCCACGCCCGGGAGAGGATTTGTGAACACATGCAAGCGGGCGACCTGGTTCCGCGCACTGCAGTGGTGAGATCAGCAAGCCAGGAAGAACCTTTTTCATGGGTGAGCTGCGGCACGGCAATGCATGTCGGCGCGCCTGTCACGCCGAGCTCGTCGATGTCTTCGCCGCGGCCGCCGCCGCTGCGGAGCCCACGGCGCAGCCAGCCGGGAAGCTGTGCCCCTGACATCCGCCCTATCCCCTGGCGGCGAGGCGCAACTGCTCGCCACGAGCCGCCCTCGGCGGCGGCGCCGCTGCGGCCGCCGTTGCCGCCATGCGCGCTCGCCGCAGCACCGCTGGGCTCCCGGTCAGCGCCAGGGCCGCGTGCCGACTCAGCGCCGCTCCAGCCCTCGCCCGCCTGTCCGCCGCCCTCGCCCCCGGCGCGGCCACAAACCTCATGCAGGCCCAGGGATCTGCCGGCGACACCCTCGCTCGCACCCTCGGCATCGCCGCTCAGGCTGGCTCCGGGGGCGCCGGCGCCCCCGTTCCCCCGGCCGGGCGCCGCGCCGCCGCCGGCGGGGCCCGCGGCCGGCATGCCGCCCGGGGCGGCCTCGGCGGCCGCGCGGTGGCGCGCGCCGAGCAGGGCCAGCGACGCACCGCTCCACGGCGACGCCTCCAGCTGCACAAGGCTGCTGGCGCCGCGCGCCTCGCCTGCGCGCGGCGTGGCGGTCTGAGCGCGTCCGTTGCCGACCCGCATGCAGCGCTTGCGTTGCATTTCCCAGGTGCGTGCGTGACGAAGCTGGAGGCCGGCAAGCGAGCGAGCCTTTGCGTCGCTCGAAGCTGTACCGTCGTACTGTGAAGGTGTCCCCTAATACATAGTGGCGAAACACAGTTGCGAGACTGCTTGCAGGGCTGCGTGCAGGGCCGGCGCGCCATCGGGCCAGAAGTGGCCGCAGGACAGCGCCATGCCCGGCCGGCGGAGCGTGCCGCCCAGCGCCGCGCCGCCGCCGCCGCCGCAGCGCTGGTGCACCGCGCAGCCGCAGCGCATGAAGCGCGTCAGGCCCCGGCCTGCGACGCGCCGCGCCGCGCCGGCGCCTCACGACCAGCGCGCCCTGCGAGCCAGGCGCCGCCGGCGCATGCACGGCGGCAGGCGCGCCGCCACCGCTCGTGTCGCGCGATCGCTGTGCGCTGCCAGACCGCACCGCGGACTGCATTTTCCGCAGCTGCCGCAGTGCCTCTTCAGCTGTAGCAGTGGCAGCAGCGGCGCCTTGTCCAGTCGCCCAGGGCCGGGGGCCGGGCCGGAGGCGCGGCCGCACCGCTGGGCGCGTGCAGCGAGGGCACAAAGTCGTCGCCGCGCGCGCCGAGCGGCGCCGCCAGCAGCGCGGCGCCCGGCGCGACCTGCCACTGGCACAGCACCTGCGCGCGCGCTGCGCGTCAGCCGCGCGGGACAGCACCTGCGCACCCGCGGGACAACCGCAGCGCCGCCCGGCCCCGCCAGGCGGCGCCGCGGCTGCCCGCGGCGGCCGCGGGCGCGCCCTGCGGGGCGCCGCACCCCGGCTGCGTGAACCACCGCTGGGGCGCCGAGGCGCCTGCTCACCCAGGGCACACGCCTGCTGCCATGTCCTGCGCCACATGAGTCGTGGCAAGAACCCTGTCATGATAGAGACCCAGCCTGCTGTGAGCGCTGCCATGCGCCGGGGTCGGCGTGGCGGCGCCTCACCTTGCGCAGCTGCGCCACGTCGTCCGCGCCCACCCGGCACACCGCCGCCAGCCGGTCGCGCCCGCCGCGCAGCGCGCGCTCCAGCCGCAGCAGCAGCGCCGCGTCGCCAAGGCTGCCGCCCGCGGCGTCCAGCGCGCCACCCGCCGCGCCCGCCCCGCCCTGCGGCATGGGGGCAGGGCGCCAGTCACTTTATACATGCTACACACACAGAGCAAAGCCTCTTTGCAATCACATACATTTTGCACTCGCATGATTGGCGTGCCGCCCGGGCGCTGTCCGCGCTGTTGTGACATTCAAACAAGGGGCGGCGAGGATGCGCAGCCGCATGCTGCACCATGGCCGCAGGAGCTCTGCCGCTGCCTCCCCTGCCGCAGTGGCATCACTGCGCGTCACCGCCTCTTCAACAGCAGGCAAGCTCAGAGCTAGATGACCCCAGTCACCGCGCTGCCAGCTGCCACAGCCTGATTATGACGCATGCAGCCTGGCAACGGGGTCTGTGGCGCCCCGCCCTGGTACCACCGCCCACCAGTCACCCGGAGGGGGAGCACCACATTGCTCAGGTCTCCCGCGACCAGGTGCCTGCAGCGCTGGCCCCAGCTAGAACCTGCTCCGCACATGCGAGTCAGGCCCAGCGCCGGCGTGCCTGCAACGACAGCAGCGCCGCGCCGGCGGCGAGCGCGCCCGACACGCGCGCCCCCGCGCGGCCGCCGCCGCCGCCGCCAGAGGCGGCGCTGCCCGCGCCGGGCGCGGCGCCCGCGCGCGCGCCCGGCTCGGCGTCGCCGTCGCCGAGCGCGGCGTCCACGCGCTCGTCCAGGCGCAGCAGCTGCTCGAACGCGTCGCGCTGCAGGCGCTTCAGCGCCTGCACGTCCTCCCTGGCCCGCGCGCGCGGGCCGCTGCACGTCGCATGATATCGAATCGAAGAATTGAAGAAAGAAGAGGGTGGGGCACGACGCATGGGCATCTTGCAGGGTCCCGCGCAGCGGCCGCTGCCTCCGGCAGGCGCTGCTGGGTGCAGGGCAGGGCGGCCTGCCTCCCAGGCGCAGCCGCCATCACTTTGCACGTGCACAGGAGAGCGGGCTGCGGGCAGGCGCTGCAATGCACCCACGCGCTGCAGTGCTGCCACGGAGCGGCGGCCCGTTTAGGGCTGGGACGCGCCGCAGGGCGGCTTGCTGCGCGAGCGCGGCCGCCAGGCGCTCCCGCGGCGTGGCCTGCCGCCCCTCCTGCGCGCCGCCGGGCCCGGCGCCTGCGCCGCGCAGGCGCCGCAGCGCGGCCGCCGCGCCGCGCCGCAGCACGCCGGCGTAGTGCGCCGCCGCGGCCAGCAGCGCCGTGAGCACGGTCGCGCCCACCGCCGCGTCGAGCAGCAGGCGCAGGCCGCGCGCGCGCCGGCCGCCGCGGCCCGCGCCGCCGCCTGCGGGCGCGCCGCCGCCCCCGCCGCCCCCACCACCGCCGCCGCCCCCGCCGCCGCTGCCGCCGCCGCCCCCACCAATGCCGTTCGCCGTCTTCACCAGGTGGCTCAGCCCATTGCTGCCGGGCAGCGTGTCTGCGGCCTGCGCGCCGCGCGCGGTCGCGCCGTTCGTGGCCGCGACGTGCGCCGCGCCGGGCAGCGGCGGCGCGCCGTTGCCGCTGCCCTCGCCGCCGCCTGCCGCGCTGCTGCCGGTGCCGGCTGCCGCGGGTGTGAAGCTGCCGCCGGCGCTGCGAGCTGACTCGCCACTGGCACTGGCTGCGGACGTGGCAGTTGCGGCGCTGGGCGGCGGGCCAGTGCCGTCACCGCCGCCACAACCAGCCGGGCTCCTGTTTGCCACGTCCGCTGTGTCTGCAAGGCTGATCGGGTCTGTGGTGCCCTGCGGAGCGTCGACGCTGCCTGTTGCGCCGCTCGAGGCCGCAGCGCTGCATGCCAATGCTTGCCCAGGGCGGCGCCGGACAGCTTGTGACCGCCGTCCCTGGGCAGCCACAGGCATAGCACCCGGGCCGTTCAACCTGAACAGTCCTGCAGGCGTGGCGCGACACACATCAAGACAATGTAAAGAGTGCGAACGAGAGCCAGTGCTGCGCCAAACGCCGCTTCGGCCGCTGTGCAGTCTCGCATGTACAGGAGTTGCCATCGAGGCGCGCGATGGACTTGACAACTTGTTTCAACATGTCCATCAACGGGAGAAAAATAAGTACCGTATACGGGAGTATCCTTGCCCTACGCAGTTACGTTTACAAAAAACACAGGCAGCCGTCAGAGCTGGTCAAAGCATGCACGCGTGAAACCGTGATGGAGGCCCGCACGGAGAGGAAAGCGGTGAGATTCAAGACCTTGCTCTTCTTCTTCGTGTGCGCGCTGGCCACAGCAATGGTCTACGCCCTGAAGTGCAGCCTGCACTCCGGTGCGGGTGCTCAGCAGCGCACAAGCTTAGCCAGTGTCGCCCTGTGCATGTCAAGCCTCGGGCCCAGATCGACTCGCAAGCAGCGTGAGCAGCACGTGGGTTACTTGGTCTGCTCACTGTCCACGGCGCCTATCACCAGCCAGCCCACAAGTAAAGCAGGCGAGCAGACAAGGAAACCGCTGGACTGCAGCACATAAGTACGCGTCCTCCGCGAAGTACCTTACGGTGTCGCGCAGTGGCAGGCATTGCAGCGTCATCGCGGGCGGGGACGCCTGAGCGGGTCCGCAGCATGCTGCGCCTCTCTGCCCGCGGCCGCACAGCTGCGGACGCGCAACTCGACCGGCAGGGCCCGCCAGCAACCGTGGGAGCGCTGAGGCTGCGCGCCTTTGTGGGGGTGATGTCCAGCACGCGGGAGCGCCGGGACGCCGTGCGCGCGACCTGGTTCCCGAACGCAGCGGAGCTGGACAGGTGAGCAGCCACACCCTGTGAGAGAGCTTGCGAGGGGGCTGTCTGCATCCCTTCAAGTTCATCTTCTGCTTGCCCTGATGGCGTCTTGAGAGGTGGTGACAGGCAAGGTCCTCCGCGGGTACTCGGGCGCTGCAGGGCCGCGCTGAGCCGCAGTGGATTGTTAACCTGCATGTCCATGACGGACACTGTGAGCTACCAACGGGCACGCGTGCACTGTATGAGTTTAACGGTGAGTCAGTGAGCTTGCAGGGGGTATTCCTGCTTTCACCCAGGTACGCCTCTGTCGCAAGAGGAGCGTGCGCCGCAGGCTGGAGGCAGACGTGGGCATCCGCGCGCGCTTCGTCTTGGGACATTGGCCGGGAGACCCCTTCTTAGAGCGCGCAGCCGACGGGGAAGAGGCGCAGGCGGGCGACATCCTCCGCCTGCAAGTCGCCGAGACATATGAGAACCTGCCGATGAAGGTGTGGCATCACTCGCGCTGCTGCGTGTGCTTGGCAGCATGCGGTCGCATGCGCATTTTGCAGCACAGCATAGCACAGGTACTTGTGCAATGTGTCTTTGCAGACGTTGTGCGTTGACTGTCACTTGGGGATCTTGCTGGCTTGCGGTGCGTTCAAGCGGGCATGCAGATGCATAGCGAGGTGGCGCGAGGCCAGGCAAGGAGCAGTCATTGTTGCTTAGAAATGACAGCCTCAGGCTCCCTGTGCTTGAAACGGCACGTTGCATGGAGCAGTACTGAGTGCTGGCCAGTGTGGTTGGCTCAGACGTGGACGTTCTTCCGAATGGTCTTTGATGAACATGACCCTGACTACATAGTCAAGACTGATGACGATCTGTACACCAGGTGCATGGGATCCTCTCCACCGTATACCAACAGCGCTGCAAGATCTGTGTCTGTACTATTGCCTTGATGCTGTCACCCGCGTTTGGAGTGGTGCCCACTGCACCACGGCACTGCCCTGCTAGTCTTGTGCAAACAGCAGCTCAATTAATTGTTGAGCAGAGAGGCGCCGGCGGCCATTGGGTTTCTGGGCACCATGTGGCGCGCCGTGTCAGCCAGGGGCGCGCACAGGGTCGCGCGGCTGCCGGCCGCGCTGCGCGAGTGGGCGGCGGACGGCGGCGACTACATCGGCTGCCCCTTCATCGGCGGCGAGATGTTCGACGCGCCGCGGCACCGCTTCTTCGAGCCGCTCGGCTTCGCCTTCGCCAAGCGCGAGTACTACCTCTTCTTCAGCGGCGGTGCGCGGCGGGGCCGCCGGTGGGGTTAGGGTTATGGTTATTTGCAGGGCTAGGGCTCTCCATGGCTTGCCTACATGTATGCCTCTTGCAGGCGGGGCGCCGCCTTGTCCAGGGCGCGCTCCGCGGCGGGCCGCCGCCGGCCGGAATGCATGCCAGCCGGCAGGCTTACCTGTGCACCATGTGCCCGCTGCACGTGCTGACAAGCCATGCTGCATTACGCCAGGGACACTGCCTCTGTTTGTTTGCCATACCCAGAGCGGTGCGCCGCGGTGCCTGCGCTTGCTGTGTAGGGTTCTATGCGCTGTCGCGGAACGCGGCCCGGATGCTGCGGCGCGTCGACTTTGGGGACATGCGCATTGGCGCGGGCGAGGACACGACCATGGGCATGTGCGCCGCGCCGCACGCCTGTCACACATTAAGGCTAACATGCACACTGCATGGAGCTATTATTGCGTGTGTTTGTGCCAAGACAGGTTTGCAATTTCACCTTGGCGTGCCTGTGGGGACATGCGGCATGCCCTCGCAGAAGACACCTCCACACCAGGAGTGTGGTCATGACCGCTTGCAGATAGACCCGCAGTGGTCTGCTTGTGCACGTTGTGCTCTACTCTGTGCGTACGAGACTGATCTTGTAGACTTACCTGCTGCACGGGCGCTCGTCGTGCACCATGACACCTTTGCTGTATCAACCACCGTACAACAGGGTGCCAGTTCGCCTCTACAGATTGTTTCCTCGCCCCGCGTGGACTGGCGGATGTCCAAGGAGTCGCCTCGTGACTGCGCGCCTGCCGCGCAGGTGGATGCTGGCCTTCAACGTCTCGCACACCCAGGACCCGCGCGTGTGCCACTACGACTGCCAGCCAGACAGCATTGGTGAGCAGGCCCATGCCAGGGCGAGCAGCAAGATCGATCTGCTGACTGGCCTGCACCCTTCCGCCTGTGCATGCTCGGCCAAACTTGCTACAGGTTGCTTGCTGCAAGCGCACGCCGCAAGGTCAAACGTGTGATGGGCTGCATGACGGCCACGGCATGCTCGGTACATTTCTTTCTCCTACCCTCGTGTTGGCGATGAAGTCATTGGCACAACCAGCTGCAGTCAATGGCAATCGTGGCTCCCGCAGCAGCCTGTGCAAGCTGGGCAGAGGATTGGAAGCTGCATCCGAACGTCTGGGTCACGGATGTTGGGCATGTCCAAGCAACGCATGGCTGGCTTGTGTGCGGCACGGGAAGCATGCGCGTTGTGCATGTGCGGCTCCCAAAGGCCTGACACGGGCATGCACCGGGGTTGCCAGCAGTCACCGGGCCCTGCAACGGCCTGTGCGACGCGGCCGACAAGCTGCTGGAGCTGCACGCGCGTGCCACGTGCCGTGCGCTGCGCGGCGCCGCGGCGCCGCTGCTGGCCGCGCTGGAGGCCCTGCCCGTGCGCATCGCGCGGCTGCGGCTCCGCGCCGTGTCCTGTAAGCGCCTGCGCGGGCGCCAGGTGGACGCCAGCGCCTGCGATGCGCTCGATCGGGCGGCGCTGGGCGGCGCTGCCGCAGCGTGACCGCGCGTCTGGCTGCGTGCGCTGCAGTCGCGGTGGCCCTGCTGGCTGTTGTGCTGGCGCCATCCAGTGCGGCTTAGGCGCCGCCACATGCCTTGCCCAGCATGTGAAGTGGGGTTGGTTGTGGTGGGAGCCATGCAGTGAACAGCAACATGGGATGTGTTGTGTGGGCACAGCAGCATGCGCTTCATTTGGGGTTTCTAAGCCAGCTTGGGCTCTCAGAGGTTGAGTCGTTGTAGCTCAGCAGCCAGGATGCAGCAGGACATGCACCAGTGACTCTACACTGTGCAGGTAGCGCTGCTGCTGACCTGTAGTTGCTGGTATTGTGCATGGTTGGCAAGCAGCTGCGGGGTCCAAGAAATGAGTGTGGCTCCTTGTCCTGGCAGCTGCACCCTGGGCAGAGCCATCTGCCTCCCTTCATATTTGTGTGCTGTGCGCCCTATTGGTTCAGCGCCATGCAAGTCTGCCGCATACTGTGTGCGCTGCCTACGGTACATAAAACGCAGCGTTCAGCACACTTCCTGACAGCTCCTGGTGCGGTTGGTGCGGTTGGGCCATGCTGGCAGTGAGCAATGCGCTGGAACGTTATGAATGGCAGTCTGCATCTTGACATGAAGGGTATGATCCTCTCCCCCCTATTTTAGAGTTCTGGGAACGCCCAAAGCAAGGAGAAACGACAGATGCGGCGGGCCGCCCGGAATGGTGGCTTCGCAGTGGTGTGCACCCTTGAAAGCAGATGGCATGCAGGAAGGCCCTGAGTAGGATGCAGGAACCTGTCCTTGGACAACTGCCGGCAATCTGGGCACCAAAAGCTGCGCCTTCAAGTGCTTCCAGACGCCCCAGGTCGGCTCCTGTTGCTTACAGCCGGGCGAGGTGACTGCCAGCCTCGCCGCCGACACGCTGTCACAGTCACGAGGTTCGGCAGTACGCCCTGCGACGCCTTGTTCATCAGTCCTGCTTGTAATACGCTGCGGGCTGCCACCTGTAGGTGTACCGCTGTAGCGGCCTGCGCTTGTGCGCACTTGTGCGCTTGTGCGCGCTTGTGCGCTTGTGCGCACTTGTGATGCACTCACAAGCGCATGCGCGAGCGGCGCCCGCACGAGCAACCATAGTCACTCGCGCCAGTCAGCTGTGGCCATGTCGCGCCGCACCTCTCGAGCGGTCGTCCGAGGAACAGGTGCAAACTGCCATTGACAAAGTTCGCACCTGTCTCTCACACAACTGCCCAAAAGTCCGGCGCAACTCGGCCCACAGCTGGCAGGCGCGAGTGACGGTTGTAGGGTTTCGTGCGGGCCCGCACGCGCATGCGAGGGCGCCAAAAGCGCGCACACGTGCAGGCCGCTGCAGCGGTACAATAGTTTAGAATGCTGATAAGGAACAGGTTCTCTTGTGGTGGCGTTTATTGACTGTTTCATACGCTGGCACCTGCAGCGCGCCTGAGCGTCCCTGCACGATGTCGCATCATGTGCTGCCTGCGTGTGTGACGCAGGCGGCATGCCATGCAGGCATGTCAAGCTGTGGTACCATAGGCAGGTCAACAACATGCACTGCCATGGTCTGTATGCACATGCGGCTGGTGAGGTCCAGCTCTTCCGCCGCATTCCTACATGCCTGGAGCGCAGCAATGCGCCACTGCACGCATGGGGCGCTCAAGGCATACAGGAGCGCTGTGGAACGGCGCGACCTCACCAGCAGCCCGTGCATGGAGACCATGGCACCTTGTTGCTGCCCTGCCTATGGGTTTTCTCAGGGTTGAGGTCCCCGCCTCATATTCCTCCTTGTCGGAGCACGTCCGCGGCGCGCACTCCGCGCTCAAGAGTTGTAAGCTTAAATTGGTCTATAGGAAATTGGCAAAGCTCCCGATGGCTGCAGCGCTGCAGCCATTTTCGGGTCGGCACAGGGCGGCGGCGCGGCCTCTGCGGGCAAGGGCCAGATTGCCTGGTTGGCTGCAGCTGTTCTGCTAAATGTGGTTGCATGCATGCTTGCATGCAGATGAGTCGGCTGTCTGCCGCAGCATCAAGCAGAAGCACAGGCCTGCTATGACATCCATGCCATCACCCTGTCCTGCATATGCGCTGCCAGGCAAAACATGGACGAGGCGCCTGCCCAGGGCGCCAGCTTGGCGCACAACAGCAGCACCGCCAAGCGCCAGCAGCTCCGGTTGGCGCAGCGGTGCCTGTGCGCGGGAGCAAGACAGGTCCTGGGGACCTGCACCTAGGGCGGTGGCCCTCTGCCGCGGCGCAGTTGCAGCCATGCAGGCTGCATGGGAATCTGACTCAGCAATGCTCTATCCCCACTCGCATCGGACTTGCGCAACTGTGTTGCGCAAGCAATCAAGCTGTGCCGTGTTGCACGCTCATCATTGCTGCTCATCATCTGCATCTGTGACTGCCACAGCAGTAGCCCAGGCAGCACGAGCAGGCACCGGCAGAGCAATGGTATTGCAATGCTCGCACGCGCTCACTGCCCATGCAGGTCAGCAGGCACTACCCGGCGTTATTGCTGTCTTCCTCTGCTCCCTTAGATGTCTGACTTGAACCACTTGCATCAGCTTTGTGAGGAGAGCCTGTGAGCTGGAAGGAACTCTGTCAATTGCCGTAAACGAGCAGATCGTGCGCTTGACTGCACGCGCAGGAGCCTGCAGGACGAGCAGAGTGGCGTTTGCGTCAGCGAGGAACGTGCGCACCAGCCGCAGCGGCCTGCGCTGCCGGGCTGGCGGGGACGCCACCGGCTTCCTGGACCTGGCCAACCTGGTGTCCGGCGGCGGCGGCAGCAAGACAGCGTATGACGGGCTTGCCAGCAAAATCGGTGCGTGCGCAGGCCCCCCGCTTGAGCGGTGCTGTATCCGCTGTGATGGCAGCCTTGTCGGTAAATTGGTGCTTTGCCTGTCTGCCTGGGTGTCTCAAAGTGGCCCTGGGCTTGAGCGTGCGGTGCCTGCCACAGGCAAAGAGGTGTATGTCGACGTCAACGGCTGGCACCTGTACCTGCGAGACATCTCCGTACCCGGCGCAGACGGCAAGCTGAGCCAGGCGCTTGCGGCCCACCTTGGTAGCAAGGTGGGTGGCAAACCTGGCTGGGCCCACTGGAGTAAGACGACATGGGCTACTGCGCAAGCTTGCTAGAGGTCTGCGTCTGCATAATGAGCTGGACCTTGCGGGAGCCGCACGCCTTGATTGCCATTTGAAGGTGTCTGCCGCTGGGGGCCACCAGGCAAAGGAGGGCCTGTCGAAGGACGCGCTCGAGGCGGCGCTGAAGAAGGTGCCCTTCAAGCTCGGGGGCGGGAAGACGCAGCTGTCGCTCTTCGAGGTGGTGCCAAATTACGCAGTCCAGGTGCACGCCCGCCTCTCCGTGCGTTTCGGCGCAAGAGACTGCAGAGACAGGGTGTCGCACTGAGGACTTGCCAGAGTAACTGTGCCCCTGCTGTGCCGCGGCTTGCCAGAGCAGCTGCACCCCTGCAGTGCCGAGAAAGGGCGGCCGCTCATGCGCTGATAGCCATCTTCACGCGCAGGAGCTGGAGCAGATCATGCAGGACTACGCTCGTGACAACTGAGGAGCGCGAGCGTGCTGGCAGGTGAGAGCGAGAGATGGGTGCGGTCAGTGTGTGTTCATGCATGCAATCAGTGTGTGCTCATGCAGAGAGACACTGTGCTCTGTTTGCCTGGGTGTAACATACTCATTTGCGCCTAAATGCGCCGTATGGAAGCTCCTGTCAAAGGATAGCACCACAAAGCACAAGACATGCGTTTGTGCAACGTGACCAAGAGGAGATAAATGGCGTGCCAGCACGCCTCTAGAACAGGAAAGGGATGAACCTTTTGACGCGCTCCCTGTACGGCGGGTAGTCCTTCGGGTGAACCGCCTCAAGTTCCCGCTCCTCATAGTTGACCTGCCACCCTCACAGGTTTAATACCTTACGCCCCAGCCTCACAACGTAGCACTTCCCATGCCCGCATGAGCCAAAGAGGCTCATACAGGCGTGAACATGTGGAGCAAGCAGCACTCGAGCGCTGTGCCGCAAACCAGACACCATGGCTGCGGCACACATTTTCGCTTACGGCTGGGCGCCCGCCTTGAAAGTCAGGATCAGGGCCAGCGCTGCCGCCATGGCCGCCCGCGCCTCGTCGCCGGTGAAGGCCGCAAGGCCAAAGGCAAAGGCGAGCAGCCCCGCGTACATCGGGTGCCGCACATAGCCTGTGACGTAGCAGCTTCCATGTCATACACCGAGGCAGTGCCCGGACAGCCCTATTTAACACTGCAACAAGCGCGATGTTCCACTCTGCAGCACGACAGCGGGCGCAGTGGGTGCGCGGCGGTGGCGAGCGGGAGCCGCACTGCACACGCCGGTGGTGATGAGGGAGCTGTCCGGCCGCGGCACGGGCAGCGGAGTGAGGTTCTTGAGCTGCAGGTCAGCCACGGCGCCCACTCTGCGGCGCAGGTACCCAGGTGAGTGGCAGAGGCGAGAGGGGAGGGGACGGGAGACACAGGCGGCATCACGACTACTCACAACGACGGCATGCTGGGGGGTTGACGGCGCACATGAGCACCACGCCCAGGACCATCAACGCCACGCCGGAGTCGTTGACGAGCGTCCGCAGCACGCCGGGCGGGAAGAGGAGGAGCGCGACGGCGGAGAGCTGCGCAGCCACCCAGCCCTCGCCGCGGCTGCCAAACTCGCGGGTGTCGAACACCTCGCGCAGCAGGTCCTGGCCCTCTGCCTGTGGGCGCAGTCTTGTCAGCGCTCAGCATAGCAATGCGATAGCGCACCTCAGCAACTCCGACTCTGCCCGCCAGCCACGCACCGGCAGGAAGCTCAGGGGCGAGTCTGTGCGAGCGCCGGCCACCGTTGCCTTGTCCCTGCCACACCAAGGACGCATCGGTGTGCTGCTGCGCATGTGAGCGGCACCTCGGGCCCAGCGTATAAGCTCATATCTCACCCCTCGCTGTCGCTCGTTGTTGCAGCAACAGGCCTGAACCTGTTGTGCCTGACGTTGCCGAGCGAGTGTCTCCTGAGCGTGCGCAGAGGCGCGAGCGCATGGACACGAGCCTGGCAGAACTTGCAGGGCTGCACAGGGATGGTAGCCATGGTTGCCTGTGCAACAGGTACCTAGCAGTGACAGCAGAGGAAGACAATTGTGCAACTACACTAGACTGTTGCAGCCTCCTGCGGCCTGCTAAGTCTCTTTGGGCGTGCAACTCTACTTGCGCACAGGCAGGACCTCACAGTGTGACGGGGAGCTTGTGCAGAAACACAAGATCACAAACTATTGAGCGGACCCTAATATAATTGCACCCCCAACAGCAGCGCACTGTACACTGCGCAGGCGCGACTCAGCAAACAACCGCTTACACGTAGTCGTGTACTGCAACAACAGACACTGCCCGCTGTCACTCACCACAGTTTCTGGTGGTCCGCTGCTAGGCGCTTGCCGCAATGCCTGCCGGCCGGCAGACAGCCTCCTGTGCTCGACTTGCAGGCTGTCGGGCAAGTACTGTACCTACAGTTGCTCTGTCACCTTGAAGGTGGCACGGTGCGGCGCATACGTGGCTGCTAGACGCCCTGCATGGTGAAGCGCAGGCTGCGGCTCAAGGCCGAGCGCGCGGGCAAGGTGCGTGCCTGTCTGCTGTCAAGCAGTGTTGTGCCAGCAGTTGCTGCTTTGCCAAGTCTTGCACTGCACAACCGACCTTGGTGTTCCTCGGCAGGCTGGCAAGCGGGACGGCCGCGGAGGTGGCGATGCAGGGGCCGCCGACGGTCCGCTGCCACGGCCTGCCGAGCACCTGCAGCGCAAGGTGCTGCGGCGCGTGCGCTTCCTGGAGAAGGTTGCCGCGGCGCGGCCGCGGCCAGCGCTCGCGCCCAGCGGCGGCGTCAGGAAGAAGAAGCGCCGCCGGCCGCCGCACGGCCGCGCCGCGCAGCTGCCAGACCTGTCCACGCTGGCCGCGTCGCTGGCCGACGCGGCGCACGACCTGGAGCGCCGCGAGGCCGCGCCGCGCAAGGGCCTCGGCGTCGGCGGCGCCAAGGCGCGCAGCCGCATAGTGACCGCTGAGACGCGGCGCCTGCAGCAGGTGCCCACCCGCACGGTGCTGCAGTCTCTGCTGACCTGCAGAGCCCAGCGTTGCCGTGCCTGTTTGGTCTCCTGTGGATGCAGGGCGCCCATCGCAAGGCACATGCAGCAGGCAAGTGTGTGGGCTGCCGCCTGCTCACGCATGGGCATCGTGCCTGCTGCCCTGTATAGACCTAACAAATTGCCATTGGCAGAAATTGCCTTTGGTGGGCGGCGTGTCAGGACCTGATGTGACTGCAGTGGCCGTGAGGCAAGTTGCGGGGCGTGCTGTGGCAACATGCAGCGCTGATAACAGAGACATGATCTGCATATCTCGTTCGTCACACGCCTGACCTACAGGTGGAAAGGCGTAGCGTGCGCGCGGCCAGGTGTTGGCGCACCCGCAGTTTGCGGCGGACCCCATCGCAGCGGTGAGCAACCACCTGGCTGCGACGCTGCCGCCGGCGCCCGCGCCTGCCGCCGCGCCTGCCGACCCCGCGCGGCGCAAGCAGCAGAAGCAGGCGGCGAAGCAGAGGCGGCGTGAGCGGCGCGTTGCAGGCATGGTGGAGGGGTGAGTGCGCTGCGCAGCCTGGCAGCGGTATGTATGCGACTCGCGTAGTGGAGGCTCCGCCTGGAGGCTCCGCCCTGCCCGCGGAGATGCGGCTGACCTGCAAGCAGGACAGCCAGGCGCCATGGGCGGAGGTTGCACGAGCGGCTCGCTTTGGCCCTGAGGAAAGTGAGCGCCGCGCGCATCAGGCGGTCGGTCTGCGCTCATGCAGTATGCATAGGTCACGCAACCTGGAGCGTGTGAGGACTGTGAGAGTGGCTGTGTTGCTTTTCAGGATTCAGGCTGCTGGACGCGCTGCGTCCACATGTGTACAGGCCGTCCTGTGCACACCGCATGTCTGCATTGCTATGCGAGCCAATGCTCCTATATATCCGCTCAAAGTGTGTGGGCCATGCGCGCGCTCGAGTACAATAAGGATACAAGCACAGTCAGAAGTTGAGCGGCCCCACATCGCCATGCTCTGCATGCGCCTGTATCATGGGCTGCATGGGGCGACAGTGCTGCCCATCACCCGCACCCCGCCCCCTCAGCAAGGGCATCACGACGGCGTGGCGTCCACCCTGGTCCCGTGCTCGGTCGGGGGCTGAGCATGCAGACGCCGGGGGCGCAGGGCGAGGACAGGGTGGGCCTGCCTGTGCAGTTGCGCCCTGGTCAGGGCCCGTCTCCTCGCCGGCCGCAACGGGGCCCTGCAGCAGCGTGATGGCGCCGCCCACGGGCCGGTAGCAGAACCAGACGCCCGCGACGCGGTCGCGCTTGGGCGGCCGCTCCGTACGCGCCAGCTTCACCTGCGTGCCGGGCAGGGTTTTCCCCTCTTTGGGTTGCCCCAGAACTCCACGATTTCCGCTCTGAACATCGTCCTGGTCGACAAATCGGGACTGCACCAAAGGCAGACACATGCGCTAGCTTACGTCGACGCCCGCTCCCGACCGCACCCGAAGGGTCTCCTGCGTCCGGGGCACACGGCGGGCGGCGCGCCTGCAGCGCCATGCCGTCCGCGGCGAGCAGCCCCAGCGTCAGCCAGAGCACTGCCGGCAGCTCGGCCGCGCACGCGTCGCGCGTGGCCGCGTGCGGCACCTCCAGCAGCGCGCGCGCCGTGCGCCCGCCATGCCGCAGCGTCGCGCGGCCGCGCGCTGGCAGCGGCCGCGCATCGTCCGAGGCCTCCAGGGGCTGCACGCATCGAGCGTTGTCGATGCGCAAGTGTCTGTAGAGAGGAGAGCGCAGAGGCTGTACCAGGGCGAGTGCATGCCTGTGCAGGATCCGCCCAAGCAGGCCGGCACTGCCGTCATGCATGCAGTTTGGTGCTACATGACTCGTCGGCAGACCAGTGGCATGGGCATGTCCATGCGTGACACAGCCTGCAAGAGAACCGTTCATCAGCAACCCGGCAAAGCTTGTGGCAGGCAGGGCATTCGTCTGCAAGGGCCCCCCACCAGCAGGCGGTGGCGCAGACCTCGCGCGACGAGCGCAGGGTCGTCGGGCGCGGCCAGCTGCACGTCCTCCGGGGGCCGGGCCGCGTCGATGCTGAAGCTGAAGTCTGCCCACGCCTCGTACTCTCCCTCGCGCACCAGCCGCCAGGTCTGCAGCCGGACCACAGCATCTGCGGCCTGCCGTTGCCACGCCAAGCGTTCAGACCTGAGAAGCTCCTCAGGTGCACCAGGTTTAACACTGATACATTAACAAGTTGCATGCATTTGCCGCAGCACAAGCGGCCAGGAGGCGTGGGCGTGAAGGTGGGCGGCGGAGCAGAGGCGCGCCTCAGAGGTCGGCTTGGCCGCGCACGCGGGCTCCAGGCCGCAGAGGAATTCGAAGCCGCGCAGCAGCGAGCGCGCGCGCGCGCCGCTGAGCGCGCCCGCGCCCGGCCCCAGCGGCCCCGCGGCCTGCGCGGCGGCCAGGTCCGCCCAGTCGCCGCGCGCCAGCAGGCGCTCGCGCACCTCAGGTACCTGCGCATGGGCACACGGTGGCTGACAAGCTTCAGGGCTGCCTGCAAGGCGTCAAGCTGACACGCTCATGGGCCAGCAGGGTCGCAACTGAGCTGCACTTTGGTGGCAGCTGCGAGGCGGCCTGGCACCCTGAAACATCAAGTGGACTCCCGTCAGCTCTTGACTCCACATCCTGTCGTGGAGTAAACAGCAGTTCGTCCTTGCTGACGGAATGCGGGTTGATCAGGTCCCACAAAAATGTTCCATGGGCTGGCGTGCTCGCAAACCTGCAGGCCGACGCCACTCAGAGACTCTGAACTGTCATCCAAGCTGGTGACCTGTTTGAATGAACCTGTTCAAGCAGCAGGGCGCCGGCGCCGGGTTCAGCGGGCGCGCAGCCGGCGGCCATCTCGTCCAGCGCGCGTGCCAGGCCGCGCAGCAGCGGCACCTGGTCGAGCAGCAGGTCGTTCATGTGGCGCCGAGCACGCAGCAGCGCCCCCGTGCGCGCCTGCCATCACAAACGCAACGTGAGCGCGAAGCAGACCAAGCAGAGAGCTGCGCCAGTGGCCCCGCATGCGACATGCCTCCCTGGAGCATGCGAGGGCGCAGCGGTTAAAACAGGAGGTCGCTCAGGAGACGCCCCATGCGCAGATCGACATCGCATGCGCTTCCCATCTCGGAGGCACGAGTGGGGTAGGGTGGATTCATGCCCTGGTGCCTGCAGCGCCGTCACTGCTCCCACGAGCCATGCAGGGGAACCCCAGAGCTTGGCACGTCTGCCGCATGCAGCAGCGCCTCCATGAGCAGGCATGCCTTTTCCCCATAGAACATCCTGCTGACATGGAAAGTGACCTGCGATAACGTGCCCGCTGTCCAGCCACATGCAACAGAACGAATTGATCCATCATGCTCGCTTAAGGCCCCCCAGGTGAGCCGGCCGACTTTTCCTGCTGGACCTGGCGCGCACCTGCGAGTGGTGCGCCTTTGCCCGGCAAGCGGGGTCGGTGACGAGGTTGTGCAGCGCCAGCCACGCCTGCCGCGCGCACTCACACCTCACGCGATCCGCCGCATCATGAGTGCAGCTGTCATGGACCACCCTGCCCTGACGCCCTCTGTATGGGGCGCAACACCGCATATCCATATAACCAGGGGAGCAAACCCTTTCCTCGCAAGTTCAGCAGACCCGGAGCCCCTGACCTGGAGCCACCTTCACATACATTGGCAGAGCTCCAGACTGTATGTTAATGCCTCGTGCATGCACGGTGAGTCAAGTGTGGCTCCCCGCGCCGCTCGACACTTGACTTGGGGTGGGGAGGCGACCTGCGTCGCCGGCTGCACGAGCTGCAGGCGGTCCGCCGGCGGCACCGCGCGCCACTGGCCGCCCTCGTACCGCTCCAGGCGCGGGCGCGCGCGCGGGGCCGCCGCGGCCTCCGCGCCAGGGCCGGGCGCCGGCCCTGCGCTGCCGGCGCGCCGCCGCTCCCAGGGCGGCCGCTCCAGCAGCGCCACCAGGCCGAGCGGCGCGTCGTGCGTCGCCACCAGCCGGCCCGGCACGCCCAGCGGCAGCACCGGCACGTGCTCCGACAGGTACCTGCGGCCGTGACGGCGCCGCATGCATCTGGCGACCACGTGGCGCGTCGCGTTTGAACGCGCTGCCAGTACTTGTCCCAAAGCTACAGAGATGTTGCGCGAGGTGGTGCGCTATGCGCCGCCGCCAGCTAGCGCGGCACACTCGGCGGCAGCACAAATATGTGGGAGTCAAAATGGTGGCCCCGCCTGCCTGCTATTGATGACGCGCAAAGTGCGCCTGCGACGAGGCAGCCCTGTACGATCCACGCAGGTGGCAGGCAAATTGTGCCGCAATGCGCCTGCTCCATCATGTTCAGAGTGTCTGTGAAAGCGCAACCGCGTTTGCTGTTCCTGCCAGGCACGCGGGATGCCAGACGGCTGTATGGTGCCTGTATGGTGCCAAACGGCGCGCGCACCGCAGGATGGTCAGCCCGCACAGCGCAGCGCCAAAGTCCGCTTCAGCGCGCTTTGCGCGCAGCTCCTCCTCCGGCGGCGCCGCCATGAGCTCTGCAGCGGTGTACTCTGCGCAAGCGAGCACCGTATAGGGTTAGCGGCTGCTAGGATCCACGGCGCCCCTACACAAGTCTATGCAGAGAGCTGTTGCAGCGCGGGCCGCACCCGGCGCGGCGGCAAAGGCGTGCGCGGCGGTATTGAGGTGCAGCAGGCGGCGGCAGGCCCAGTCCGCGAGCTCCAGCGCAGCGCTGTCGCCGAGCGCGGCCGCCGCGTCTGCGTGGAACAGCGCCGCCTCCAGCAGGTTGGCCACCGCGGCCTGGCCCGCCGCGCTCGGCGTCAGCGCTCTGTCGCTCGCTGTCACAACGTGCCTCGAGCGCATGATGCCCTGGCGTGCCTAATGTCAGCGCACGGTCGCTTGCTGTCATAATGTGCCTGAAGCGCACGATGCGTTGCCATGTTGCCATGCCTAACGTCTCATTTACACGCCTGACATCTGCTTCTAGCTGGTATGATTAACCGTGAGCCTTGACGACGCCGTGCGTTCAAGTCGTGCAGAGATCGCTTTCCAATGAACGAGCAGGTCTGCGCGCGCGCGCGCAGCGAAGCCGACCTCATGAGATATGAGCAGGTAGACAGTGACACTGTCCACGCGCCGCGCCAGGTGGTGCTCCAGGTGCGGGTAGACTCGCTCCTTCCACACCTGCCGTGTACCCGCAGGCGGTGACCGAGCTGCTCACTGGCTCACCGTCTCATAACTCAGTGCAAGGCAGCTTGGCGATGCACCAAAACAAAGCGTGCAATTTATGTGCAGCGCTGTCACCTCTGAAACGAGCGCCTCGTGGACCAGCAGCGGCATTTTGTCGAAAGCCACCAGCGCCGCCATAACGAACTCGTCACCGTGGCAGCGCACGTTGTG
>JAABUR0100003232.1_pt1 | contig 23121 bp, 22 predicted proteins | sample 5560091 | NCBI WGS metagenome assembly JAABUR01 (sample SAMN10711879, study PRJNA513375) | rock metagenome | isolation source: Antarctica rocks | place: Antarctica: Victoria Land, University Valley sud
GAGAAAATCCGCAAGGACATTCGGTATTTTTTCTAACATGTGGCTAGATGACCGTGCTAATCTGTGTTAGCGACTTCAAGGCTACCCACGGCCTTGAGAAGGTCATTGTCCAATGGACAGCTAACACCGAACGCTATGCCGACATCGTTGAAGGGCTAAATGACACTGCGGAGAACCTCATGAAGTCGGTCGAGTCCGGTCATGAAGAAATATCTCCATCAACCATCTTTGCTATAGCTTGTATCCTGGAGAATGCCCCTTTCATTAATGGATCTCCTCAAAATACCTTTGTACCCGGTGCCATTGAGCTGGCCGAAAAGCATGGCTCTTTCATCGGAGGTGATGACTTCAAATCTGGTCAGACCAAGATGAAATCTGCTCTTGTAGACTTCATGATCAATGCTGGGATCAAGCTCACCTCAATCGCCAGCTACAACCACCTTGGCAACAATGATGGCATGAACCTGAGCTCCCAAAGGCAGTTCCGCTCCAAAGAGATCTCCAAATCCAACGTGGTTGACGACATGGTGGAGGCAAACAGCGTGCTTTACAAGCCTGGAGAGCATCCTGACCACACTGTGGTGATCAAGTACATGCCTGCGGTTGGCGACAATAAACGTGCGCTCGACGAGTATTACGCCGAAATCTTCATGGGCGGACATCAGACCATTAGCCTGTTCAACGTTTGCGAGGACTCTCTCTTGGCTTCTCCACTCATCATTGATCTTGTGATCGTTGCCGAGTTGATGACCCGTATCACCTGGAAGGCCAATACTGGGGATGGAGCTACTACGAAGGACTACAAGGGTTTCCATAGCGTGCTTAGTATTTTGAGCTACATGCTGAAGGTATGATGCCCAATAGTTGGTTCCAAATTTTTGCTGATTTTCATAGGCCCCTCTGACGCCTCCAGGCACCCCTGTGATCAACGCGTTGGCGAAGCAGCGTGGTGCTCTGACCAACATCTTCCGTGCATGCGTTGGTCTTCAGCCAGAATCTGACATGACGCTTGAACACAAGCTTTTCTAGGTATCAAGATATTCTATTTATGACAACCGCCCCTGACCTTCAACAGACGAGGGATGGATCAGTTCATGTAGAAAGGCGGTACAGACGATCAATCTGCGGTTATAGTAGGTAGAGATTTCCCCGTGCTCTTATTCTGTGAAGGATTCAACTCCTGCGCTCCATGTACATTCTCCTAAATCGATAGAGTGTGACATACCGTACTCATTTCCTGCTCCTAATGCTACCTGAATGTTGTGACAACATGCTAAGCTCGAGTATTGCCCATAAAGAGCTCCGGACTTCGTCAAGAAGTCATTTACGTCTGTTTGCTTGGAAGCTTTTAGTGCACATTAGCATGATTGTGATTTTCTCAACTGGAAGATTAGACTTGTCGATTACACATCGAAACTTGTGTAATGTTAGGAGAACAACGATAGCGCGATTTCTACTTACACGGCTCGACATTACCGCAGAACCTTGAGCTTTAGCCATTTGACCTACTCCGTCTTTTCCTTTACATCTGGCATCCTTCCCAAAATGTCGCCACAATTCCCCTCGATCCAGTCTTTCTTCCAAACAGAAGTATCTCCTAAGAAAAGACCAGCAACGACCGGCCCACCATCCGAGGCTGGTGATGGCTTCACTCTCGAAGAGATCGAAGCTACACTACAACCAGAACTCCACAAATGGCATCCCCGTGTGCATTATGAGGAAGTCGAGATTGATAGTTTGGTGCCCGGACCAGGCTGCGTTGCATTAATGGGTAGAGTGGTGAACTTTTACGACCAGGCGATACTCAGCAAAGCGCCGCAAGCTGCGAAGGGTTGTTTGAAGCTTGTGGTCAAGGATGATACTGGGGCTCTAATGGTGCCATTTACCTTCAGTCTCCCTGCTGCTGTCGTTGATCTATTTGAGTAGGTCAAGCTATGGTACGCAAAGATAGACTATCAACTGCGCATCGGTCAGTTAGTATCGGTTTGGACTCCCCATGTCTCGAACGCCGAATCGAATTCTTTGATACTGCAACATGCTTCGCTTGTCACTTCGATATTTCCCGAGCGAGACAATAGCTGCTACTTCCTGGTGCAAGAGAAGAGTGATGAAGGGATCTTGTGCAAGACCCCACTGGGTTATAAAGACGATGAACAGCTGGATGGGCTCATCACATTGAAGAACTTTGTGGACGGTGGACATGAAGTAGCTGCAGGGAAGGTACTGGTCTGCGTCAAGAGTATTGGGGGTAGAAAAAAATGTAGGCATACTCTCTCCGGGAGCCAGAGAGAAGTTGCTAATATACAGAAGTCACAACAAAGAAGGGAAATCCCGCAGAAAAGGTGGATATAAATATCTTTGATGATACGTTCGAAGCTACACTTACACTATGGGGCCACGTTGCTGCATCTGCCAGCTTGTGGAAAGCTTCGGATACCATACTTTTGCTATCCAATCCTGGCTTCAAGGGTGATAGAAGACCTACATTATCGATTGGTACTGAGACTCACGTCGACGTTGACCCACACATGAGTGATGCCTACTGGCTGAGAGGTTTTGCGCAGCGACTTATCAAAAGGGAGCATGTCAACCAACCGTTCCCAGAAGACAGTACGTTCCCGTTAGGTCTCCAGAAATCATCGTCTACTCATAGGTTTAGTCTTCGATGTCGAGGAAGCTGCTTCGTCTGAGGTGAGAATTCTATTCACATTAGCCGACATTGACGAATTGTAAGTGTGGATTTTCTGTTGATCTCTAGGCCACGGCTGACCAGGCCGCCTAGCGTTAGAACAGCACCTGCAGGTATATATATACATGGACAGTCTTTCCAGTCGCTAAAGGTGGATATGTAGAACACTTCATAGGGTACCTCAGTGTCATTATCATCGAGTTGAACATAATGACACTATACCAACGCAACAGGATGCTCTGTACTGAATGGTAACACTCTCTAGCATACTTTCGAGAGTCCTCCAGTGACTCCAATAGCTGTGGTGTCCCCTTATTCGGCAATGCAATCACAGCAAAATGCAAACAATGCAAGAAGGAAATCCCTCTCAGGATCAACCCACGTTTGGTACATATGGCTAGCTCCGCCATCCCTCTCAATCTCCACAACTAACTTAAACCCTACTCTAACTAGGTTGGAACACTCATCGATGAATCTGGAGCCATCAGCTGCGGCAAACTTGTCTGGTCAAGCGATGCCTGGGAGCAACTTCTGGGTAGGACCGAAGAAGATCTCGTCGCCTCTAGCACCCAGGTGCTGAAGTATCTGGAACAACGATTGTTGTTTCTGAGAATGACCTTAATGTTTGGATGGAGCGAAGACGTGGGTAAGCTTTCAATATTGCGGGTTCAGATGAGCTGATGTCTCAGAGTGTTGTACTGAGATCTGTTCGGAATTGCTGTTTGTTGTTGTTGTTGCTTCTTCCTTATTGTGCTGGATCTATGAATCTGGTTCTACTAAGGGGAAGAATATTTGCTTAGCATGCCTTGCTACATCGCTGTCTCCAGCAGTTTGAAAGATACTCGAGTTCCACGTGTTGTGAGATCAAGACGTTGAGTTCTTCAAGTACCTGTAGCGAGAACATAATATCTCCGTTCACTACACGACTCTATCTTTCTGTGTGTTTTCTCTGCTCATTCGAAACAATGAACATCTCAGCCTTCCCTTCTCCTACCTCTCTGACTTATGCACCAACCTCCACTTCTTTATCTACCACATCTCGTTTCCAGGCACAGCAACGATTTCAAGCCATTGGCCTATTATATCTCCTCTGGAAAACCTAAACTTCGAAGTTGTGAAAGAACAAACATTCATCGAGTTTGCTGTATCTTTCGCCGTACTCCTTAGCCTAGCAGCGATCTTTCGATGCTACGGGGTATGCTGCACTGCTGAAGAGGATACGATGGACCAGCCTCAAATGTTCGCGACTGCGGCTACTCAGGGAAGTTACTTTGAGAGATCAAGGGCCCAAAGAGCCCCAAGAAGAATGGAACGGACTCTTGGCGGTGACCGAACCTCGATACATACAATTGCAGAACTTGCTTGCGCCGACGGAAAACCACCAAAGACATAAGAGTGCGAGACCCCTGGAGCAGAGTAGCCTGCTGACGAGAGACTCGTTGTTCACCGACTTGCCCAGAAATATCCGTATTCATGACCTCGAAGTATCAAAGGGCACCGAACATAAGAAACGAAGCTTTAAAACCTTGCCTAGAAACAAGCATCGACCAAGGAGGATATCGCTTTCCCGGAATTTTCCTCGTATACATGCCAACAATAGTCCTATCGCACGGAGAAAGCTCAACGCAAAAGCGCTAAAACCAGCGCAAACTCGCCTCACACCAACCTCCCCAACAAAATAACCTCCCAAAACCTCCCACTCCATCAAAACCCCTCCCTGCCCGCCTCAGCCCTCATCCCGCACCCCCACATCCATCCCCCTCAAATACTCCAATCTGCCACCCATCCCGACGGGAACGCAAGTACACTACTACCCGAAAACTGTTGAGGTATGAGGGTCAGAAGGAGCATATGTGCATGTGTATGTATATGGTTGAACCAGGTTACGAAGGTTACGAAGGTAGGAAGGAGGTGAAAACTCTGAACCCCCTAGCGCTAGCCCTACAGGGCTTAGAGCGGAGATTGCTAACCACAGGGGTAGCAGTACTGTTCCCGCGGAGGAGAGCAAATATGGAAGCCGGGCTTAATAATAATTTCGTGGACAGAGGGTATAGTTAGGTTGATGTGGTGTTTATGCAAGCGCTGGGTATGGTAAGGGAAGAATGGTGGTCGAGACCAGTTACAGTAGGGTGGGAATGGGGGATGTGGAACGGGTAGGATTGGGGTGATAGGAGAGAGGGAGAGGGGGGAGGGATCAAGGGTCTGGGGATTGAGAGGACATCGAGGAGCGTGGAGGTTGGGGAAAGGGATTGGAGGGTCCTGATATGGGGATTCGGTAGGGGGAAAGGGGCTAGAGGTTAGAAAGACGAGAGGTGATGACCGGGATTCGAACCCAGCTTTTCCGGGATACACGCAGTCGTTTGGCTACATTGGAGTATATCCTGAGAGAACAAAGCTTGGGACGCGAAAACAACCATTTTTTCTTCTGCAAAAACAACCCATCCGATTCCTCAAACCCCCCCATCCACACCTCAGAACTCCAAAATAAAACTTTTCAATATAAAAGAGAGCAAAAATGTATCGCCAGCATCCTTACACAACCCAAACCACCTACTTTCATAACCGGGTGCCCGCAACTGGCTTTGTATATATGTAGTACCCATAAGGTACCCATCATTGTGCCACATCCCCATCCCTTCCCCCCCCACCCTTGTGGCCATCCTCTTCTCCAGTCTTTTCTGACCGGCGAAATCAGCAGCAGCGCCGATTCGGGTCGGGTAACCGTTACGGGGGCTTTGTGGTGGAGCTTTACGGGATCTTGACGATGGGGTTTCTACATATTCGTCTGCTTTGCTAAACATTATTCCTCAGCAATGCAAACGTTGAATCTCCCCTTTATCTGTTACTAGTAACCCGAGCCCTTTATTCTGCAGGGACAACGAGCTAATCTGCGGGACAGGGGCCGCAGAAAGTTGCCCCTTGGTTTTTGTGTGAGAGGTGGTTTATGGGATTGATATTTGTCAGATGAGTAAAGGGAGATGCGGCTGAGGAAAAGCGGAAGTGGATGTGCAAAATTTACAAATAATATGAAAGATTAGAGATGGGATTTTGAAGATGTCGGAAGATTTGCAGGGAAGAGAAGCAGGCAACGATACTAGTGGGCAAAGACAAAATTGGCGGAGAATGAAAAGAGGAAGAGCAAGCTTTCCGGTCATTCTCCAGTACACTTCGAATCTCACTCCCTCCGCGCCCCTCAGGATCTGAAACCGCATGTCAGGGCTTTTGTGTAAACCTCACTAGCACAAAGTAAGGGAATCACACGAGTTCAAGCAGACGCCGGGGCGAATAGGAGAGAGGTGTTTTTGTTATTTCGTAGACCACGTTAAGATGGCTCTGCGGGTGTTGCTGGGTACGGTACGGCTTAAGGCTAGCGAACTGCGGTGGTTGCTGCTCTTGAATTGTTTTCGGAAGATTCTGTTGAGGGAAATGAACGAATCTCATGTTATCGTTGTTTTTGTATCACCTGTCAACATAGCACCTCTCGTGTGCTTTCTCGAATCTTTCTTATTTTATAGCACAATTTGTTGTATATTATTTTACCCTTCACTATCCGTTACGAATAGCATGCTAGATTCGTTGAATACTGTAAGAATTTCTCCGTGATGACTGTTTGATTCGCTTTGACGACCATGACAACTGTATGTCAGAGTTTGCCGACTCGGCTAAGATAAATGATAGGAGAGTGTCACGTATGGTATTGTCAAGATCGAGTATGGCGGTAAGGACACCTTTCTAATATCAGCAGCGCTGGCGGAGTTGCATATACCAAGGCTATACTGTGCTGTAAATGAATAGGGGCGAATGTTTACCAATACCTGGGTTCCACTTCAGCTCTCTTTGAATTTCTGTGCGTTATGGCGCGAACCGTACTCATACCAATCTCTAATCGAAGATTATAAATCCAACGGTGATTCGAAGGGACAAGACCCACATGAACACTAGGCCCTTTGTTAGGTAGTTTGCTTGTTCTAGGATGTAGGCCGTCATAGTAGTATCTTCGGTCGATGATCCGGAACTGATCTGCTCACCATATCATGTGGATTGGATTTTTGCTATGCATCTTTGGATAAAGGGCTATGGAGTATTTTGTGAATAGCAATTGGTCTGTCGATCGAATACTATACAGATGAACAGCAAGTAAGCCAGAATAACAATTTACAGAATTTTATACCCTTCATCCACTCTATTTTATCCTCGTCACGATAATGCCATTCGAAACACGGTATACGAAGCCAGACTCAGCTAACAACTCATACTCTATTACATCAGTCCAGCAGTCCCTGGAGGACTATGAAAAACCTTTCGCTCAGATCTCTTCACGCCCTCTTGTGATGGTGACACGTCCGCGCTCTCGCATGCCTGGCTGGACGGGGAGAGGCAACCATCGGAACCTTTGGGACCGGTCTGTCCAGGTGGAGTCTTTGGGCTAGGAATTCTTTTGGTAGTTGACTTGGCCGCGTCATTGCTAGAAGCAGATTTTTTATGGGTGGCAGAATTGGAAGCGCTGCTGTTGCTTTTGGGATTGTTGGCAGACGCAGACCTTTGATGCACCGGAGGCTGGAGATGTTGAGTAGGCATTGCGAATCGGGTGGCTGAAGGCTGTGGTGGATGTTGTAAGGTATCAAGATTTCCACAACCTGCTCGAGGGTCTTCGGGTATGGTGGGGAGTTGATCTTGCTGTGGTCGCGGAGGCGAGAGTAGGCCTACCGTTTGTAAATTTCGTATGATCTGAGCTTCGTTATCCAGAAACCGTTGGTCTCGCGTCGTAGAGCGTTGATCTTGCGGGGTTCGTTTACCCTGCTTGAAGGGTTGTGCAATACGAGTCCACAGCCGACGGCGGGGACGTGGACTATCTGCACAGTGGTCGTCTCGAGGTGGGGCCTGGTCACTGCCTGCAGAAGATTGTGAGTTACTTTGATCTAGAGCCATAATCTTTCAAGGGGAGACCTACCACTCTGCAAAGCACACTACTGATGATATATAGTTGAAAAATATGGAGCTGGTCTGACGTGGAGATGAGGTTCTGCAGAGCCAACAGAGACTTGACACCACCATCCAGGTAGCTCTGAGTTGGCTCGGCCAGCAATGAGAGTGTATGTTTGCAAGTTGTGCTTGAAGCAAACGCCAACTCTAGTGGAGCGAAGACAATGGATGAGGGAGGATACAGGACGATGATTGTAGAAATGAATGTGTGACGTTGAATGCTGAGACAGGCTTATCAAAAGGGGCCTAATGCCTTGTGGCGACACGGTGTCACAATCCTACGTCCTACCTTCCTACACGGATCTATTATCCACGAGAATTCCCAAGTAGAGCTGCGGTTCGATTAGACATCAGGGACTCGGAGAACTGATCAAACGTTGTGGACAGAATCAAGAGGAATCCGCGAGTCTTGGGCAGAGGATTATCCCGAATATACGAGGATTATCCTGCCCTAATTGCTGGTAGCTGGTAGCAGCGATACAGTGCTGAAGCCCTCGAGTACGTTGAAGCAATCACTCAGGCAGGCTAGCCAGCAACTGCTGCAAGTCAATGTCCTCATTGCCATACTTGACGTCACTACATTATGGATGAGAGTAGCAAAGTGAGGGAGATGTTTGCCTCGTACACCTGTACCCAGACGATTCCATCTTCAGACTTCCATTGCAATGTTGAAATCAGGCGATGGTCGCTTAGCATAACAGCTACAACCGTTGTAGAACGCTAATGTATGCCCCTTGATCCCTGACCGGCATATGCCGGGAGCTAAGTAAGCTTAATGCGCTAAGGCAAGTCGTCATACCGGAGGCTGTCCCGCAACAACAGTACATCCGTAATTGGTCATCAACCCGTCACTACCTTATGAACTCAACACATAAAGTAATGCCTTATATCAAGCGTTCCCATTCAGACTCGATTCATTGCGGGCGACTGCAGTACCGCCTTGTTTCCTCGCAGGACCGTGAGCAGCCTAAATGGAGGAAGACCATTGAGATACCTGGCAGGCTCTCTTGCTTTTTGAGGAGACCTCTCATCTTCGATTACCCTTGGGCATTCGGATATCTGTATAGCACACTGGCGCTGGAAAGAGAAGGTTCATAGGAGCCCGATCATTGCTGGCATAATAAAAGCGACTGTGCGGAGACTTGCCGGCGCAATTATCCTAGAGTCCGAAAGAGAATCTGCCATAACTAGAGAAATGGGGCTCTTGTAGGCTTTCATGAGCACTGTTTAAGAATCACAAGGGCTGACTCTAGACAGAGCTGTAGGAACACCATTGGCGTGGCCAGAAGCCAAGAAGAACGCTGATCATGTCCGGCAATGGGGAATTGAGGTATGTCATGCCATTGTGGAATCGTCAGTTATAGAAGGAAACTCATTATTCGTAGCAACTTCTAGCAATATGGCGGCGCGCAAAAGGCAAGGAAAGAGACGTTTTGCGATGGGGCGACGAGGTAGAACAAGTATGGCCTTCTGCCGGCCACTGAGCTTATAGTCGCTGTAGATCGAATACCTGGTCGTAGTTTTCAATGATGAACGTCGAAAGGTCAAATTGTCCTTGCGGCAAGCGGATATTCTCGACGCACTGGCAAAGGATGAAGCGCTGAGCAAGCAAGGTGGCTGCGTGCCAGACTTACAGACGGTTTCCAGGTAAAGATGCTTATGCAGCGCAGGGCCCTCCCCAATACTGATCTTTGACAGGGACGAAGATACTCTGCCAGTTTTCCATCCGGAGTTCGGGCGGTTTATGTTAGAAGCTACTCCGGGCAAGCCTTGGGGCATTGGATTTAAGGATCTCCTGGATGTAGAGCCAAATATGAAACGTCGGTTAGTTCTTTCTCAGATAAGGAAAAATAAAATGTAGCTAATCTTTCTTTCAGGAGAAGAATCGCCAAAGATCACATGGAACCCAACGAGTACCCAATAACCCTAACCACATATCCTCGCTTAGGCACTAAAGACGAATTCATCTGCCCGTACTATCCCCCTTCTGGAGAGAGATTACGATCTCAATTCCTCCCAGACGAAATAGCCAATCCACATATTCGATTTCCTACATTAGCTGCCAATATTAGGTCTCGGCGAGGTCGTAAGGTGGCAATTAATGTTCCCGTTTTTAAAGACGTGCACACACCTGTACCTTTCAAGGACCCCACCGTCAACTATGATCTCCACAGATGGCCCGAAGATGACGACGTTAGAAAAGGCGCCGCCAAAGATGATCACATCTATATGGATGCGATGGCCTTTGGTATGGGTAGCTGTTGCTTGCAGATCACCTTTCAAGCGAAGAACATCACAGAAGGTCGGCGACTATACGATCAGCTTAGCCCACTAGGACCTATAATGCTTGGCTTGACAGCTGCTACAACAATCTATAAAGGCTTTCTTGCGGATACGGATGTACGATGGAACCAGATCAGCAGGGCAGTGGACGACCGGACCCCAGAAGAGCTTGGTGAAAAGGTGAGTGATACTGAGCAAAATCTTACGCATAGGAGTGACAATTATAGCCATTGAAACACGATCGTTGGCGTGTGCCTAAGTCGAGATACGCTTCTAACTCCACATACATTTCCCAAGATCCTCGTCTACGCCCCGAATACATGGACCCCGACCTCGTAGTCGACGAAACTTTGAAACAACGGCTCGTAGACGGTGGCATGGATGACCTTCTAGCCACCCACTTTGCCCACTTGTTCATCCGTGATCCCATTGTCATCTTCGCTGAAGACCTCAAGGACCTCGACCTCAATAAAACCGACCACTTCGAAAACCTTCAGTCCACAAATTGGCAACACATGCGCTTCAAGCCTCCACCACATGACAAAGACACGGGCTGGCGCGTCGAGTTCCGGCCCATGGAAATCCAAATCACCGATTTTGAGAATGCCGCTTTCTCCATCTTTATCGTACTGGTCACGCGGGCGATCCTTAGCTTCGATCTTAATTTCTACATCCCTATCCCCCGTACTACCGACAACATGGAGACCGCCCATGCGCGTAACGCCGTTCTGGAAAAGAAGTTCTACTTTCGCAACGACCCCTTACCGCCCCGTCCCATCAAAGCCAACGGCGCCTCCGGCACCACCACCCCCGCTCACGCCTCCAGACCTCCTAGCCCCGTTGGCCCCGTCGAAGACGAATACTCCCTCATGACCATCGACGAAATCATTAACGGCCAATCCCAATCACAGAACCCCGCCTCCGACAGCGGCGGCTTCCCCGGCCTCATCCCCCTTGTCGAGTCCTACCTCAACAGCGTCAACGTCGACGTCGAAACCCGGTGCGAGCTCGCGCGCTACCTCGACCTGATCCAAAAACGCGCCGCCGGACAGCTCTGGACTGGTGCGAAATGGATCAGGCATTTTGTGAGGGAGCATCCGGATTATGAGGGGGACAGTGTGGTTGGTGAGGGGGTGTGCTATGACCTCGTCAAGGCGGTGGAGGAGATTGGGAGGGTGGAGGGGAAGAGCGGGGTCGGGAGGGAGATGTTTAGGGCGGATGTGGTGGCGAGGCCGAAGGGAAGGGGGAAGCTGTCGGCTTGTGGGTGAGCTGAAATCCAGGGGAAATTGGCGGAATTCTAGAACATGCAGGCTGCGCCATGCGTCGTGATTTCTTAGATTCTTTTGCATATCAAGAGACATACGTGTTCTTCACTAGAACCACCTCTCCTCGTCGCCAAGAACTCATCTCGAATTATCCTTTCTCTAGTACTCCCTGTCACCACATATCCCATCTCCCCCAAAACCACCCGTCTCAACCTCCCGCCACAGCACGACCACTTGCGCAACGCAAAGGCTTTTTGGCGAATTGGGGAACCGTCAGGATTGAGTGGTGACTTGAAGTGTATTCTAACTTACGAAAAAAAAAGATGGGGGAAAGGCGGTAGGCATCTGGCAAGTTTTGGGAAGAAGAAGAGAAAGGAGGATTTTGGCTGCTCAAGCTACGCGTCACGACAGGTCCTGAATAGCGATTTTGATCGTACTACTACTGGTTGTTTTAAGGGTGCTGTTGGAATATATTTTGTTGATGATGTGGTTTTTTATAGACGGGGACGAATAGGGAGAATCACCCGGAGGGGGGGGGGGCGTTGTTGAGGGTGGTGATGATGATGAGGGAGTGGGCGAGAGATGAGGTGATTCGTTAGATAGTCCCTGTCGTCATGGAAGAGATTGATGTAAACGAACGATTGACCAAACTCTGTCTGCTGTGCTGTTGGGGTTAGTGATGATGTGATGGGGGGGGGGGGGGGGTAGACGTGGGGTTTGGGCTGCTTTCGGAGAATCCTCGTGCCGACACTTGAAAGGCAGATGTTGAGATTGTGGTGCGGTTGTGTCGTCATCTTATTTGCTTGTTGCTGGTTTGGACACTGGATAGGAAGCTGTAGGTAGGTAGGTAGGTAGGTAGGAGCCAACTGCCAGGGAGAAGGAGTGGACGAGCATATATGTACAGCACGGAAAGACGCAGATGGGGTGTGGTGGTGTTGAGTGGGGGGAATATTGAAATGCAAGCAGGAATACTAAAGAGAAATGATGGCATGCATACAGGCGACCAAGCCCTGCAGGATTCTCTCTCTTTTGTCCTCTTGATCTAAGCAGACCTGCTTGTAATGCTCTCTGTGAATCGGTATGCAATAGGTAATACAGCCCCAGGAACGGGCATGCATATAAGGAAGAAATCCTGCAGAACCCTTTACGTTACATCGCGGGCTTTACCACCCCTCACGACTTATCAAAAGCCCAACTTGGCATGGAAAAGTCCCTGGGCTTGCGCTCCTTGATAAATTCAGTAAGAGTATGAGCCAGCGGCCTGTTTTGCTTATTCCACTGCGTACACCGTCCCACAACCCAACCCAAGTCTTCCGAGTAATATTCGCCAACCCCATTCCCACATTCATAGATGCAGCGTTTGAATTTCGCCTCGTTCAGCAGTTGTTCGTAAACGCGCTGGCTAACGTCATCCGGGGGAGACTGCTTTGGGCCAAGTGGGAAAAGCCAGCACAGGGAGAGAATGACTGCGCCTAGGGCCCAAATGTCGGATCGAGCGACTTGTTGATTACCCTCCGGTGGTGAGTATTGTGGGGTGCCGACGAAGCAGCGTTGTTTGTAGTCGAAATCGTGTTCACGGGAATGGGTAGCGATGCCCTGAGAAGATCTTAGCAAGTAAGCGTCGTGCTGTGCGAAGAAAGGGACTTACAAAGTCGGCGAGAACGACCACGGGATACTCAGAACCCGGGGATTCCCGAAGAAAAATGTTATCGGGTTTGATATCGCGGTGAACGATTGACGGCCAATTCTTGGGGCTAATCGCATGATACTTATCTGATGATTGTCCGTGGTGGATGTATAGAAGAGCACTCGCCATTGATTCCAGAACATGCCAGATGAAGCGTTCGGGGATGTATGCTTGTGCCTTTTTCGGATATCGATCGTTTTGCATTAGATATGTCTTAATGAGGTCCTGAAGAGTGCCCAGTTCGCAATATTCCAGATATAGACTTGGGCCAGTGCTGGAGCGCCCAAGAGGAATGTAGGCATCGATGTAGGTGATGATGTTTGGGTGCTTAAGAACATTTAGAAATAATATTTCTCTTAACCCGTCCTCGTACTCGATAGGAAGCTTCTTTTGAACCAACAAATTGCCGGACTTCCTGGACTTGACCATATTTATACCTTCATTGAGCCCACCTCCATTTTTAATACTTTTAACCAACTTGAATTGATGCTCAATGTTCTCTCTCGAAGGGTGGAATCGGCCCTCGGGCACCGAATACAACCGTGCGTATCGAAGCAGATCCTCAAAGGGCATGGTTGCAGCGAACCACAAAATATTGGATTGTTCGATTTGCTGTAAAGGTTCCACCTTGGGAAGAAGCCATTTGATATGACAGAGGGTGAGCACAGAATATTTATTGCTTTCTTAGATCAGTCAGTATATTGAATGAGCTTTATGAATTGAAAAGCTATCAGTCAGATTTTTGTGCGACTGGCGAGCAGCATAAGATTTATGTCTACCGATCTTTCTCCCTGCCTGTGTTTCGTTAGACAGCTGTGTTTCATGACTCAGGCAAAAGACAGGTCAGCTGCTTTCAGAAGGTTCACCGAACCTGGAATTCTGTAGAATTCGTATGTCCAGATATGAGTACCGTCTAAGAGTCATGGTGCTGCAGATTTTCCACATAGCAGCAGCGCCAATTCTCAGCTACATTATGTGGCCGTATATCAAACCATAATCATGGCAAGCGAATGCGGGATGGCATTCGATCAACTGAATACTGAGCAGATGCCGCGTTTGACAGACCATGTCTGGAAGGCACTGCTACCTGATATTTCTTGAGCCGTTAATGTAGAAGTCATCCGTCCGCTTCAATGATCATGTAGCACGTATTTACAACCAAAAAAACTCGGTAGATTAAAGATTGTCTCCTTCAGGCAATGATGATTTAGAATCTTGGAGAGGGATGTACGTAAATGTCCGACGTCATCCAAGGACCAAATCGCTTGCATATGGTAGCGTGAATGACAAGGCATAAAGTAACATTCAGAAGAAAGTAGTTCCAACGAAAGACTGATAGGTAATATAGATTGGAAAACAGAATGTCCTATCTCAACCGAGGTAAAAAGCTCATGGTTAGCTCAGTGGCACTGTTGCTGTTCCTCAGTTTTGGTCGCCGGACTTGGTCGGTTTCAATCCCGTATGGGTAGTTTACTTCGCTCTCCTATCGTATATTGGCAGGTCGTTGCCAAGGTGAAGCTTCTACTCACTTTAGTAACGTATACAAGCGTCTCGTTCCCAGGCGAATCCCACAATTTATTGCCTTTTAGCTTAGGAGTTTGAACCCTACCAATTGAAAATGGATCATATGTTTTTTAGGCAACTTCTCTCACAATTAACTCACCGGGAAATACGCGGATTGTACGATGGAATGAAAATTTAACCTTTCTGTGGCGATTAGACGAGCAAATAGAAAAAAACCAGTAGCAGTAAAGTCATAGCAAACGCATATCTCAATGCATCATTACCGAAAGCTACTGTAAGGTGCAGACTCTTAACGCAGTGCCGTCAGGACTCAGGATAGACTGTACGAGCTGGCTATAGAACGATGAAACCTACACCCTGGGCTCCGGGGGTAAGGCCGTAGCAGCTGAGCGAACGCTGACAAGACACGGCATATGGTTCCATTGCTTTCGGTGGAGGATTGCAAGTGGTATGAGATGATGATGGAAAGTGGAAGACATCTAGCTGAAGAGAGGTCGCCTAATTTGTCCAGCAAGCGCCAATCCCTGCAGGATCGACGCCGAGTCACCGCCTTCAAGGTTGTCCTTCCTCCCGCAGTCAATGCCAGCTGAACTTCAAACGCCTGGAACTCTCCATGTTGATGATGTGCCACGGCAATGCTACACTTCCCTAGTTGAGTCTGGTGTACGCACAACATACTTTGTGGAAGATGCGCATTGCGGCAAGAATCGAAGTTAATCGCGTTTGATCATCTTGCCCGCGTGATTGCTTTCACCGCTGTTGGCGGCTTGGATGATGAGAGCTGAGATTACCAACATGTGTATATTATAGATGCGGCATTAGCTAATGTGTGGTCTGCAGACAGGATCATTGATACCCTGATCCTGGTGTTCCCAGGATGGCAGCACGATACCGAATGCCCGAAAGAGAGCAAAACAATCAAGCCCACTGTTGATGGACCGAATCTCGAACGGCGAACAAGCCTCATACCGTAAAGCTGCCTCGAAAATACCAACTACAACATCTAGTATCGTGACTAGACCCTGCACTCAACTGGTCTACGATCCCTCTATAAAGTACAAAGGCTTCAGTCACCACATGCTTCCAGAGCTATACTTTCATTCCAGCCAAGCCAAAGCACACTCACCTTTTGCCGCATAATGCCTACTGTGCGGAGAATTATGGATTCTCCACCCTTGGAGACTAATTCTCAAATGCTTCGTCCGCGTCCTATACTCAGTAGCACTATCTATCAATCTGCTTCAATTGTCTTTATCATCATCAGCGTATTGTTTACTATCCTTCTTTGCTATCACGTTATCCTTTACAAACGCATGTCACCATCCCTTGGGCTCCCCAACTCTTTGAACGAAAAACAAGATTCGAAAAGACTGCAAACAGCCCTCACCACCGCACCCGCGCATAATGAAACTCTTTCTCTCCACCAAGATCATCAATCTCCTCTCGACCTAAGCGACCTCCCTGAGCCTACCATGGGGCAATTCCAACAACCATTCCCCAATGCCCTGGCTTTAGCAGATCGAACTGTTACAATGAATAAAACTTGTGTCATTGGATTAAGCCCAAGGAGTGTCACAAGACGCGATACGGTCCAGGATATGAACGGATGCAGAAGGCATGTGATGGTGTTGGGATAGCTGTGAGAGTAGGGAAGGGAAAAGTAAGAGTCTCGGTAGAAAAGGTGATTCGTCCTTCCTCATGAGGGATGACATAGGCGTTCGTTGACAAGGGTCAGAATACTGTGGTATATTGAGAATGTACTTTAAGGATTGGTAAGGAATAACCTCTGACCGAAAGTCCAACAAAAGTTGCAAAAGCATCCTATGTATTTCTAATCTGCAAATCTATTTTTGACATTTTCTGTTCGCTCTGCTAATAGACAAGCACAGTACGAAGATGAACTCTCGCGGCGTTGCTATCTAAACCCTTCGTCTTCGTTCTCATAGCCCTCGTTCTCAAGGTTCCCATATTCATCATTCTCATGTCCGCCATACTCACGTCGTCCACCATTCTCACGTTCGTCGTACTTACGTCTTCCCCCGTTTCCATCATCGTTGTACTGACGTTGTCCCCTGTTCTCACGTCCCTTATACTCACGCCTTGTGCTCGAGTGGTCTGGTTCTGACGCATTGTTGTCAGTCCCAGAATAAATTGACCCATGTTCTTCTGAGTCATATCGATTTAGATTGTTTTGTTGAGCTTGCCTATTACGGCGATCATGGTTGACAGACTGTGCACGAGTATTTTCTCCTCCTGACCGCAGTCCTTGGACAGATTTTGCACCGCCCCGTGGCTGATGGGGTTTCCGGATCTCCCCGCTCGCAGACCAATGGATGGAATTATTCATGGCTAAGTAGGTGCTTATAACGACTATCGCAAGAGTTATCCACGCCAATGCTGCGAAGAGGCAGATTACTGCTGCTTTGTAGGATTCGCAAGGGTCCGCTGGGCAAGACTGTGTTTTGAGCTTCTCGATACTTCTAGATTGATAGCTGACCGAGCAGAACTGTAGGAATAAGGTCCAGATGATGACGAGCCACATCGGACTTTCCGGGCTCTTATAATTTGCGATACTAGACAGTTGAGAGGACAAAAATGGAGAAGGCATCACCCTTGAGGAGTCTATATGAGCTTAACAGATGTGACTTTTTAGGATGATACTTTGAAATAGCAGCTAAACACGTGAGCGTTCACGGTCTGTAGGATCCTTTTCTTAGTAAGTAGATCACAGCTTCTTTTTATATCTCTATTGCTGTTGTTTGCTTGAGTTTATGCTTAGCTGTCAAGCGAATCGTTGTTCTGTCCAGGTTTTCTTGTTCACCATTCTACCTGAGTCGGATTGTTTGTTACAGTGGAAATATTATCCGTCTGCTTCGTTGTTGCTCCCACCGGAGATCGAGAGTGTCGATCCAAGAATACAGCTACCATTACTACCGGAGATTGCTGCCACGAATCGCAGCCAGACATTATTCTAATTTCCGTCTTTGGAACTGCATGACAGACGGCATTCACCTCATCTCCTCGCGTTACAAAAAGGTCATAAGTATTGGAATCAAAACCGCAACTTACGAGGCAATTCATACAGGTACACAAGCATAGAGCACGTATTCGGCTAATAAATATTATACATGTCTACCTAATCCCAGTGTATGTCGCATGCTCTCTAAACCCAACCTCCATTTCATCCATCGCTGGCTCGCCTCACACATACCCCTCAACCCAACCTCACCGGCTGCCGCCGATTGCGGTCATCAAGCGCCCGTTTCGCAATTGAATACGTATGACAAGCCAACCAAGCTCGCCCAACGGCCACACAAGCGATGCATACCCCCCCAACGGCAACAGCTACCAGTATGAATTTTCTGAACAGCGCAGTGCTGTAATATGCTGAAGATGCGCACGCTGCCGTCAATACAAGGCCCAAAGTGCCGAGAAATGCCCAGATGAGGAGCCTTAGAGTTCTGCGGTCTTGGAGCTCGGCAAGGGTTGGAGTTGCTGGTGGGGGTACGGAGGATGCCACGGGTAAAGGTGGTATCAAAGATGATGGTGGTGCTGGTGGTGCTGGTGCTGGAGGTGGGAAATATGCTGGTGGTGGTAAACCTGGTGGTGAGGATGGACGAGACATCGCTTTCTTAAGCTACAAGATGTTCAGTGTAAGAAGAAGGTGAGCAAAAATCCAATGCGGCACTCTTCCATCACGAAGCCGGCCTTTGGGTTTTATAACCTATAAGTGCAGCATGTTTGTCTAGTAGCAAAACATGCTGTTGTTCATTGAGCTGTACTAATCTTGCCAGCGCCTCGCATCGAACACCTCGTCATCACCAGCAGATACATGACGATGTCTCGATGAGAACAAAAAACCACATCAGAGAAAGGGGGAGGTTGATCCGGTAATGTCCACAGCACTTGCCGCGTGTCAAATTTCGCACACAGGTAATCACTCTATAAACCCCAGCCAGACACGAAACATCTCCCGAACACGAATTCCAGAACCCATCCCATTCCCATTCCCCCTTACCAACTACCAATTTGCCCTCCTCCTCCTCCCACCACCACTACCCCCGGCCTGTGTTTTTTTCCCACTGAGCTTTAAACACACATAACCTAAGCACCAACCTTTCCGAGATCAAAGCTCACGAACCTGCCAGCAAAAAAAAACCACACCAACGCATCCACGCACTCAAATATATATATCCTGCTGGCGAGACAAAAACAAACATCTAGCACAGATACAAAAATGCCGCAGGCCCTTCTCCTCTTGACTTCATCAAAGCCAGAGCGGAACTTTGATACAGACACACCCACGCAATTCTTTCCCATCCTTCCTCACTCAACTCACTCCAGCCTATTTTACCCACAATGCTTCTCTCCCTTCCCCCTCTCCTCCTCCTCGCCCTCGCCCTCCCCGTCCTCCTCCTCCACAACAGAACCGGCCACCTCCCCCTTCCCCTCCACCGCACCCTCCGAATCTGGCTCCCCATCGGCGCCGTCGCCCTGTCTTTACTGATCTGGCGCTTGTTCTTTCTCGAAGAAATCACACCATCGCAAACACCAATGATGATGAACACAAAGGTCACAGCAGCGGAATGGTCTTTGCATTGGGGGTTGAGGGGGTGGAATATGATCGTGTGCGCGGGTGCGGTTGTGGTGGCGGGTTGGAGGGTTTGGGGAGCTTTGCGGGCTGGTGGGTGATGTGACCGGGAGCGTTGGGGGGCGTGGTGAGTGAGGTAGGGGGTTTTGGCTGTCGAGGATGTTTTTATCCGATCCGATGGTGGAACATATTTCGGAGCGAGATACGCTGGACTGGCGTTTCGGGAGCAGGTTGTGCTGGACGTATAAGTATGCTATCTCCCCGGTCTGGCAGGGAAAATGGGGGGAGGGTTGGGTTCTATGGGTAGCTGGATTTCTGGAGGGGATTGGGAGGGGGAAGGAGATGGTGAATTGGGCTGATGGGTGAGTCGTGTGGATTTTTTGGGTACTGTGGATGTTCTGGGTACTATAGATGTTCGAGCCGCGGCTCCAGATAGAGAGAACGATCGGGGTCCCCTATCAAATCTCCCTCTACCCCCTACCACCACCACCATCATCACATCCCCACCCCTCCTACCTACCTTCCCCGCTAACTCCCCAGCAGTACCAACCCCCCGCCCCCCCCCCCCCTTCCCCCGCCCTCCTCACCTTCAGCATCAAACCCACCGCCTAGGAGTCCTTTCCTGCTGCGTGCCAGTCTCGCTCTGTCCTATTTTCCGCACAGTATGGCAAGGGTGCGGACGCTCCCGAGAACTCGAAACCGTTGCGGATGGCGGGTGCTGCGTTGTTGATTTCGTTTCGCAAGGTCCCGTGGATTTTATTGGGGGATCGCGGTTGTGCGGCTGATGCTGATGCTGAAATTGGGCGTGGAGGTGCTGTTTTATCTCGTCTAGTTGCTTTTTCTTCTCCTTCAAAATGCCTTCTCTGCTCTGCAAAGCATGTTCTCGGCACTCTAGCTCCATGACTCTGCTGTCCATCTCCTGCTCCCTCCTTCCTACGCTGCGCTCTCGCTGCGCGATTTCGTGCATCCGTTTCGCCACGTCTAGGTCTCGTTCCCGGAGTTCCCGGCCCCTGGGCTCTGCTTCCCGCTCCCTGTTTTCTGGTTTGGGTTTGCGCGGTTGAGGGTAGAGGGTTTCTGAGGATTTGCTGTTTTGGGAGTGGGTGGGGGGTTTCGTTGTAGGCGGTTTGGTTGCAGGGGCTTGGTTGATGGCGGCTGGGTGTTTGAGATTTTGTGTCTTAGCGGCATGCTGGTTTTTCAAGAATGCTACCGCGAGGCCGCGTTCTGGCGTTTCTATAGGGCTTTTTGGAGTTGTTGGGTTTTGCATTAAAGGTGCGATGAGTCCGCTTTGGGTGTTGCCAGTACTTCCAACGTCCTCTATTTGTGCTGAGGACTGAGCATCAGTATTCTCCGATAGTGTCGGTAGCTTGCTCTTGTTTTTGTGGTTGCGGTGTTGTGACATGGTGGATTTTTTTAGAATTGATGAGTGGGGTCGATGAGTTGATTGTTTCTGATGAATATGATAGGGTTATATAGGATGTATAGTGTCCTTTTCTGATAGATAATAAAGCAGACGTTGCAAAGTATGGAAGGTAATAGAAAGTGCGAGGGTCTCACCTTCAAAGAGAGGAATGTCTAGGAAGGATAACGAAGTGAGTATGCATTCTTCTTTCTTGTTTAGGTTGTCACATCTGTGGTATTGAATTCATATGCTCTATTTCTTATTCTTCTGCATTTCTCCAAAAGGACCTGTCTAGCCGAGCATGAAACGAGTTGCGGAGGGATAGGTAGATGACTCCGTATTCTCGACTAATAGGCATGCGGGGAGGGTGTAGAGTCAGGAAATGTGGATCAATGTCAAGACGGAAGAGGATTTGGAGGAGAATCTGACGTACATACTGTCAGTCCTTGAATCGGAAGTTGTTCCAATAGTCGCAGGGCCAGCATGATCATTTTTGCTATCATTCTCGCATATAACAAGTGTCATAGTAACGTATCAATAATCCATCGCACCAGTATCGCAGATTACGGAGTTTTGGTCTTGGCCAAGTAAAATCTTTCCCTGCCATCCGCTCCTCCACCTCATCATTTCCCACCTCTTCGAATTGTCACCAAAAAGTTCAACTTAGTTGTGCTCGGAAGGACTAAGAATTAGTCATGCTAGCTCATGGGTGAGTGAAAGCGTAGTCGAGAATTGAAGTGATACCACTGCTGTCTTTGTAACAAAGCAGAAGAAGTTGGAATTAATCGGTTGAAGGTCTACAAGTAAGGACACCGGTGCGGGAGCCTGGACGCAGAGACGAAAGACTAATGATGGAAAGGAAAGATTGTTGAAAGGATAGAAAATCAATAAGAACATAGCGTGAACGGAAAGTCGAAAGACAATCATGGAGATGTTGGAAATATGAAAATGTACTTATGCTTCACCTCCTCCTTATTCAAATGCGTTGTGGAGAATCAGTGACATTATGGAGCTATCACTGCCCGCAACCGAAGGTAGGATAATGGGTCATAAAGTCATGCATAGAGGTGCAAAGTTTTGTTTATTTTGGCCATGTGCCACAGTAGCAAATTGTAGCCAACGGGTGGGATACACAGTGGGACTTGGCCAAAATCAATTGAACTTTGCGGTCTCTATGCATGACTTATGACCCATTCTCTTACCTACCTTTGATTGTGGAGAAGCTCATGCTGTATCTCATATCGGTCAGAGGTTTGGCGAGAATTCCTAATTGTAGAATTCTGAGGCATGTCAGGCGATCTGAGAGATAGATCTCGACCCTGGGATCTAGCGGCTAGGGAATACCTTATATCATACGTTGGTAAATGTGAGGCTCAATTCAAGCCCGATCCATAATGTATGTACACATACAGAAAACGCCCCCAGAGATAAACCAACACGCCATCCACACCCAAATAAATGCCCTGTTTTGCCCAATGCGGTATCATACCGCGCGAAAGAAGTTCACCACTCCACCCATACAACTTCAGAAACTGAACAATCCACTCCTCCTTTTCCCGAAAGGATACACCACCAACGCACTTAAAAACAACCCCACCGTAATTCCAATCGCCACCTGAATCATCGAATACCCAACATTAAACACGGTGCTGTTGATATCCACACCCCCAACCCCACCTGCTTGCGTCCCATTACTCACCGTCGTCGTGCCGTTCGCCAAAGTCCCATTCACTTTGTTGTGAGTGATTTGGTTCGCACTGGTCACACCGCTGACGAGACTGCCGCTTGCTGCTAAACCAGAGGGTACTTGCACGAATATAGCGGGGATGAGAGTGGCGGCGGCGAAACCATGGAATATGCGTGAGTAAAGGTTTGCAAGGACACCGACGGCGAGAGCACCGAGGGTATTTGCGATTTGACCGTTTGAGGCGAAGCGGATAGCAGAGAAGTGGTTGACGACGTAGCCCACGAAACTGACCACAATCATAACAGGCATTTGTTTCCATTTGCCCTGGTTAATGACGATTAGACACAGCGTAAATGGAGGCACGAAGATGAACGGAAACCAGGTGGGAGTAGAGGTTCTGCAAGACACGTCGGAGACAGCGTGAGGATCGATGCCGCCATAGAAGGATGTCCCAATTGTGATGCCGAATCCCAGAAAAAGGGAATAGATGACTGCGTAAACCATGCGGACGGAGCCCGCAACGATATTTCTCGACTGAAGCTCCAAAGAGCCACAGAGGACAGTATAGCCTGGAAGGATAAGAGCGATCGAAGATTGCGCTAGTGCGGAGAAACAGAACAGATTGCCATTTTGAATGGAGCCGAAAGCACGAGCTAGAAAACTTGTAAGGACAGCTGCGGAAACTTCGAAGATGTTGGAGTAGAGATCGGATTTTGGGGCGATGATGAGTTGCACTGCAGGGTTTCGTAATTAGTATTGTTCTTTCAAGATAGACTTGTGAGGTATGAAACATGTTTGCAGAGTAGGTACTCAGGAAGCATGTCTCAAAACTCATGATCGGGGGTATGCACAACTCCGAAAACATGCTTACTGATACCAAGTAAACTTCCGAGTATGAACGCAATAGGCAAGTCAATTGGTCGGGCACCAAAAGCGAAGGGGCCAACGCATGCGCTGGCGAAACCATACACGATGACAAGAAACCAAGGGTTGTAGCGCTGTTGTCTCTTCTC
>JAABUR0100003235.1_pt1 | contig 23098 bp, 23 predicted proteins | sample 5560091 | NCBI WGS metagenome assembly JAABUR01 (sample SAMN10711879, study PRJNA513375) | rock metagenome | isolation source: Antarctica rocks | place: Antarctica: Victoria Land, University Valley sud
TGGCCGGTGACCTGGCTCAGGGCAAGCCGGTGACCATCGGCGCGGACGACAGCGTCGAAGAGGCCATGCGCACGATGTCGCAGCACCAGGTGCGACGCCTGCCGGTGATCGACGGGCACCAGCTGGTTGGCATGCTGGCGCAAGCAGACCTCGCCCGTGAGCTGTCCGCCGAGGACGTTGGCGACGTCGTCCGCGAGGTCTCGGAGTAGCCACACCCACCTCGACACTTACCCGACCTGCGCCCGCGGCTCCTCAAGCTGCGGGCGCAGGTGAGTCTTGCGGCTGTCGTTCGGGTACACCGGCTGCATGCACCTGCTCTGGTACGCCGAAACCCCCGTCCGCCGCAGCCGACAGATCGCCGCGGATCTGATCGCCGCGTTCGCCCTGCTGTGTTGCTACTGGGTCGGCACCACGGTGCACGACCTGACCGCCGAGCTGGCAGCGCCCGGTCGCTCGCTGGAGTCCGGCGGGGCAGCTCTCGCCGAGCGGATGACCGATGCGGGCGCTGCCGCCAGCGACGTTCCGCTGGTTGGCGACAGCCTCCAGGTGCCGTTCGACCAAGCGAGCGAGGCCGGGCGCTCGATCGAAGACGCCGGCGTGAAGCAGCAGGAAGTGGTCGAGACGCTGGCTCTCACGCTCGGTTGGGTAACAGGCGGCATACCGGCTCTCGTGGCGTTGGCCCTCTGGGTGCCCAAGCGGTTACGGTTCGCTCGCCGAGCGGGCTACGCACAGCAGTTGGCGCAAAGCGGCGCCGGCCTCGACGTGTTCGCGTTCCAAGCTCTCGCCACACAGCCCATCGATAGACTCCTCAAGCTGAGCAAGGACCCCGCGGCGGGCTGGCGTCACCGCGATCCCGAGGTTATCGAAGCCTTGGCGGCCCTCGAGCTGGGTCGGCTGGGTCTGCGAAGCGCCCCCCAGCCGCGACCGCTCACTCCCAACGCCCGCTGATGTCGCCAGATCTGGGATCGGCGAGCCTGAGTGGAGGCGCGGCGCGGCAAGGTCGTCCCGAAGAATGGCGCCGAGCTGGTCGAGAGCAGCCGGTGACAACACCGGCCCAGCCACTTGCCCTGGTCACTCAGTTCACGGAGATCAAGCGGGCGCTCCCGGCTGTGAGGTCGTGCTACGCGCCGCGCGCGGCGAGCTCCGCGACGTGGTGGGCGCCCTCTTCCAGGTCGTGGGCTTGGTCCGACAAGGAACGTAGCCCCAGGTCAGACCTGGGGCTACACCAGTGCGCGAGGGGGGAGTTAAACCTGAGGGTCCCGTTGCCTCCCGTTGGACACCGTTTCCAGGTGGGGCGTGCTATACGAGGTAGCACCAGCGAGATTTTCAGTTGATCCCGGCGAAGTCCGCCGGATGAGGCCAAGACAAGCGAAATTTGGACAGATTTCGAGCGAGTGGGGAAGTGCTACCACCCTCGCGAACAACTCCTCGTCGGGCCTCCCGCCATCCACAGGTGAGAAACGGGCGCTACCCATCCACAGGCCCAGGCATGCGGGGTGGTGTACCGGGCCGCAGCTATGACCCAATGGCAGGACGCCTTAGCCATCCTCAGGAGGTGCGTGCTCATGGCCCAAGATCTCAGTCGCCAACTCGATGATGGCCCACCAGGCGCTGTCGGTCCGCACGTAGTAGACCCGGTTCTCACCGTCGGGCCGCTCCTCGTCCAACAGCCCTGCCCGGGTGAGCCTCGTGAGCTCCTGTCTAATGGCCGTCGGAGAGCCGAGCTCGCGCGGCGGCTCCGACTGGTAGAAGCGCGGCTTGTCGCGCGCCAGGACCCATATAGCAATGGGCAGACGACAGCGTCGACCGAACAGGTCGGTACTCACTCGCCCAGCATCCATGTCGGTGGCCTCTTATAGAACAAGTAACACGTAACATACGGCTGAATCAGGATGGGAGTCGAACCTTGCGTCGTCAATCGCTTCCGGCACCTCGATACGACCGCCGGCCGCCCTCGTCCGTGGAGTTGGTGTGGGCCGGCAAGAAAGCCAGCGGCTCTACCCCGCTTGCCGCGTTGCCATCGCCCGCGCGAGCGAGTTGGGACCTGCGGGGGCAACTCGTGTGCGGCGAGCGAGCCGAGAGCCTGCTCATCCAAGGTGATGCAGGCAGGGCGATGACCGAACTCCTGGCCGCAACTGGCGAGCAATCGGTCGCGGGCACCGTTAAGCTTTGCTACATCGACCCGCCTTACAACACGGGCGAGCGCTTCGAGCACTACACCGATCGCTCTGACCGCGCCGACTGGTTGACCACCCTTCGCGATCACCTCATTGCCGCAAGCCAGCTGCTCGCACCGGACGGGAGCCTGTGGCTCCACTTGGACGACTCCGAACAGCACCGCGCCAGATGCGTCCTTGACGAGGTCTTCGGAGCGGATGCCTTCGTTGCGACGATCGTGTGGCAGAAGCGCACCACGCGCGACAACCGCAAGGCCTTTAGTTCGATGCACGACTACATCCACGTCTACGCTCCTGCCGGTCCGAAGACGTGGAAGAAGGTCAGGAACGGTCTGCCGGACGAGGGAGCTTTCAGCAATCCGGACGACGACCCCCGTGGCCCATGGCGATCGGTCCCCATGAACGTTCAGGCGGGACATGCCACCGCCAGTCAGTTCTACACAATCACGACGCCGACAGGCGTTCGGCACGATCCGCCTCCAGGAAGGTGCTGGACCTACACAGCCGAACGCCTGGCCGAGCTGAACTCAGAAGCGCGCGTCTATTGGCCTCGGGGTGGGCACGGCAAGCCACGGCTGAAGAGATTCCAGAGTGAAGTGATCGGGTTGGCGCCCTTCACGATCTGGACCGCAAATGAGGTCGGCGATACTGGAAGTGCCAAGCGAGGCTTGCTCACCGAGTTTGCAGGGCTTCAAGCCTTCGACACGCCAAAACCCCTTGGTCTTTTGGAACGGATCGTCGCCATCGCGACCGATCCCGGCGACCTGGTGCTCGACTACTACCTGGGCTCTGGCACCACGGCTGTTGCCTCGCAGCGACTCGGCCGGCGCTGGATCGGCATCGAGCAGAGCGCGAGGACCATCGGAGAATTCGCCTTGCCCCGCCTGCGCTCTGCCTGGGACTCAGCGTCAAGGGGCGGTTTCGCTATCGCTCAAATCTGAGACCCCACCCGTCTCATGTCACTATGCTCGGAGGCCGACAAGATGGCAGGGACGGTGGCAGTTGCTCAATTTCCAGATCGCAGGATCCGCTGGGGGATACCTGCTGGAGCACCTGCTCGTCGAATCCATCGGGGCCGTCCGGGGCGGCGGGATCTTCGCCTGGGCAAACAGCAACGGCGTCAAGAGTTTGCTCGAGGATGACGCGTTCGACGAGTTCTTGCTCTCCGGAAACTTCAGACTCGTCGTCGGCACGGACTCGATCACGGACCCGCCAGCGATCCAGAAGCTCATGAAGATCTCCACGAAGCGTCCTCGGCTCGATGTTCGAGCCTTCATGAGCCCAACCAGCTCGCTCTTCCACCCGAAGATGGCCTGGTTCGAGCACGAGAATCACCTAAGTCTCATTGTGGGGTCGGGCAACCTAACGATGGGAGGACTCAGGTCCAACTGGGAGGCGTTCGTAGTCCTGAAGCTCACCGGGAGGGAGCGGAAGGATGCGCTGGCCAAGATCGAGGATTTCCTCACTTCCGTTACTGACGACCTGCTTCCAGTAACCGACCCACGCGTACTAGAGAGGGCCGAGAGGAACAGCGGCAACGAGCGAAGCCTGCGGGCCGCGCCCATCACAACTCCTCCTAGGCCGGCAATTGCATCGTCCGTCGAAGAGGTGCTGGTTGCGGAGATCCCCAAGGCGGGGGATCGCTGGGCTCAGGCAAACTTCGACCTTGAGAACTACGAAGGATTCTTCGGGGCCAAGGTGGGTTCCCAGCGTCGAATCTCACTGCACCATGTCGACGCCTCAGGCGCACTCGGCGATGTCGAGAGTCGTCCGAGCGTTGAGGTTGCCAGCCAGAACTACCGCTTTGAGCTCGCCGCTGCACGCGGGCTTGCCTACCCGACGGGCGGATCTCCAATCGGCGTGTTCCTTCGCCTAGCAACGGGAGAATTCCTCTACTCGATGGTGCTACCAGGCGACCCCGGCTATGAAGACGTTGATCGGCTTCTCACAGCGAATTGGCATGGGCGGGCAGACCGAAAGCGACGGGTGCGCTTCACAGCTGAGGAGGTGCGAGCCGCGTGGCCAACGTCGACGCTGTGGAATGTCGCACTGCCTGCGCTCTAGTTCGTTGCCACGATCAGCACTTCCGCGCTCCCGTCAACTGCCGCGTTTAACTCGGACCGGTTGAACCTGCTGTGGGATGACGATGCAACGTCGATCAAGCGAACATCCGCAAAGTAGTCGCCCGCTAGAGCCATCAGATCTTGAATCGACATCAGCCTTGTCTCTGGCCGCGCCCGCGTTCCCCCGCTCATCGGCGAATAGGAAAGCACTAGGGGCACGTCGAGCCGCTTCCCGTGAGAGAACAGTTCGTGGAACGCCGGTCGCACCTGCGTCCGAATGCTGAAGGGTGACTGATGCCGGCTCTCCCTGTAGAGACCGCGACTTGGCTCCGATGCAACTTGGCTGGTCGTGACGCCCGGATCGTCATCCACGGCAATGGTTTCAAGTACGTGGTAGAAGCGGCTGTAGTGATCTCGGGTATACGGAGGATCGGCATAGATGACACCGACGTCCGACCCAAACGTGGACAGCGTGTCCTGATAGTCAGCCTGCAGCGCGACACAATGGTGGGCTGTTGGGCGGATCGCGGCATAGCGCGCCAACCACCCTCTGAAACCGTCGAAGACGGAGATCTGCCGGCTGCGAGTGACGGACGTGACCCAGCTTCGCTTCAAGGTGCCGTCTGCCCGGCGCGGTTGAATCGGCTGTGCAAAATGGTTGCCAACTGTCGATACCGCATCACTCGCAACGCCTAGCAGCGCAGCCACCGCCGTGTTGTCCCGCTGGATGCCCCCCAAGACCCTGACAGCGTGACGCAAGGCATCCAGTTCGAGTGCCTGCCGGTAGGAGAAGTAGACCCCGCCGTAGTACCAAGCAACGGCGGTGCTCTCCGGGTGAAGGATTTGGCGAGCAGTCTCCTTTGCAGCTTGCAGATCGCGGTGGCCGCGCCCGGCGATGGATAACGACCCGAAATCGATGATTTCCGCCAAGGCCCCTGGACTTGTGGACGCCTCCATCATCGCCTTGCGTTCTAGCTCCAGGAGGTCTTGCACCACCGGCTCCGTCCCGCTCAGCCAGTCCCTAGCCACTTCAAGAATGTTGTCGACCTCCCGTGGTGAGAAGGCCCGAGGTTGGGTCAGCGCTCCAGCGAGCACCTTCGAGTACGCCTGAACGTCTGAGCAGACCACCGGGCGGCTCTTTGCCAGTCGTCTGGCAACCACCGCCGTTCCAGCGAACAGGTCGCAGGCGGTTGCGCCCGGATCCGTAACGCCCTCGACCGCTGATTCGATTGCATCGAGAAACCTAGACTTGTTGCCCATGTAGTGAACAGGCCGAAATTCTTTTGATGCCGGGTTCCCTCGGCGCCTCTCTTCATCCTCGTTCACAGCGGTGAGTCTGTCAGCCTCGTCCGACAAGGGAGCGGAGCGGCGCCGGTGCGGCTGCCATGATGCAGTTCATGACCATCCCCGACTATCAGAGCCTGATGCGTCCGGTCCTGGAGACGCTCGCCGACGGACGAGTCCTTGCCATGCGTGACCTAACCGAGGAGATCTCGGACCGGTTGTCACTCACCGATGAGGACCGGAGGCAGACGATCGCCTCGGGAATGAGCCTGATCGCCAACCGGGTCCACTGGTCCGTCACGTACCTGTTCAAGGCCCGCGCTCTCGATCGTCCGCAACGCGGCAGTGTGCAGATCACCGAGCGAGGACGAGGGCTCCTGGCCATGCCCGGAGAGATCCGGAACTCAACCCTGGAGCAGTTCGCGGAGTACCGCGAGTTCTACGGCAAGTACCGCAGCAATAAGGCCGCTCAGGCGCGGGCCGCCGAATCAGTGATGGTCCCCAGTGAGGAGGAGTCCCCCGACGACCTCATCGCGCGCGCCGAGGCAGAGGCGCGCGTCGCGCTCGCTAGCGAGTTGCTACAGAAGGTGCGGTCCATCGAAGCCACCGCGTTCGAACGTCTGGTGTTGAAGTTGCTCGAAGCCATGGGTTATGGCGGCCTGGGCCTCTTGCGGCACACCGGCAAGACCGGCGACGGTGGCGTCGATGGTGTCATCGAGGAGGACAAGCTCGGGCTAAACCGGATCTACGTCCAGGCGAAGAGGTACGGCGCCGGCAACGCCGTCGGCTCCGAGGAGATGCGCAACTTCCTTGGCGCAATGTCCGGCAGGGTCGACCGCGGCGTGTTCCTTACCACCAGCACCTTCACGCCGGCCGCTGAGCGGGAGCTCGAAGGGCGGGGCGTGCGCGTCGTGCTCATCAACGGCGAAGAGCTGGTCGACCTCATGATCGACCACGGCGTCGGGGTCGAACCGGTCAAGGTCGCGACAATTCACCGGATCAACGAGGACTTCTTCGAAGAGCTCTGACTCGCCGGTGGCGATCACCACACGCCTGCTTCGGCCAGCAGCAACTCCAAGCTGAGCCCGTCACCGCCCTGTTCGATCATCCTGTCGACCGCGTCCTCAAGACGTGTCAGGAGCTCTGCCGCGGTCCAGGGCCCCGGGCAGGTGGCCGGGAAGACACCGCCGTGGATGCCGTCGAGCTGGATGAGCAGACTCTCGAACCGCCCGGGGTCGTTGCCGACGGCGAGATCTGCGAGTGCCCCCAGACAGGAGCGGGCGTCGGCGTACGCCTCCCAGTAGGGGACAGTCATCGGGTAGGCCATCGCATCACCAGCAGGCGCGAGCACCGGGGTAGCCCGGCGTTTCGGTGCCTCACCACAGGGCGGCGTCGCAGAACTCGGCACACTGGACGGTGACGACTACGAGCTCTGGGTCGCGGGCTGCGATCCAGACACCGGTGCGCCCCGTGGCCGCCTCCGACACGACCCGAGCGCCGTGCGGTTTGTCGAGATCACCGCGAACGGACCGAAGACCTGGTCCCTGGCCGGCTCGCTGCACCCGGAGATCGCCGCCGGGTACGACGCGGCGCAGGACCGCGCCGCGGAGCAGATCATCGGCTGGGTGGCCGAGCACGCCACCACCCGGGTCAGGCCGCGCGGCCGGCAGGTCCAGGTCCGGTCGAGCGGATCGAGGCGGTCACCGTCCGCCACTACACCTCGCGTGCCGGCGACCCGCACCGGCACTGCACCTCCAGATCAACGCGCGCGTCTTCGCCGAGGGATCAACGCGCGCGTCTTCGCCGAGGGCAAGTGGCGTGGCCTGCACACGGTCGGCTTCCGCGACTCGATCGAGGCACTGAACGGGATCGGGCACGCAGCGATGATCACCGGCCCCGAGTTCCGTGCCGCCCTCGCCGCCGCAGGGTTCACCCTCGACCCGGAGTCCGGTGAGATCCGCGAGCTGGCGCCGTACGCCGGCCGGTTCAGCGCGAGGACCGCGCAGATCGGTCGTAACATCGACCGCTACGAAGCCGAGTGGCGAGCCGATCATCCGGGCCAGGAACCCGGGCCGAAGCTCCATCAGGCTTGGGACCGTCGGGCCTGGAAGGAAGGCCGGCCCGACAAGGTCGTCCCGGAGGACGGCGCCCAACTAATGCAGCGGTGGAACGACGAACTGCGCTCGCTCGGCTACCGCGACCCAACGCAGCCGCCGGGTCTTCCGCTCGTCGTTGATGCGCCGCGGCCAGGGTCGCTCAGCCGCGATGAGGCGGTCGAGACCGTCCTGACTCGGCTCGGTGCCCGACGGTCGGCATGGAACCAAGCCGACGTGCGAGGCGAGGCGGAGAAGTGGATCGCCGCCACCGGTCTTGTCGCCCCAGCCGCGGTGCGCATCTAGCTGGCCGAGGACATCATGGCGCGCACCATCAGGGTGTGCGTGCCACTGCTGGAAGGCGTCAGCGTGCCCGAACACATCCGTGCCTGGTCTTCGGCCGACGTGCTCGCGGTCGAGGCTGACATCGTTGGCCGGCTGATCGATCGCGCCACGAGCCCTAGCCAGCCGATGACGCTCGGGCAGGGCGACGGCGAGCGGCTTGACGTGGCGCAGCGCGACGCGGTCGCCGCCCTGGCCGGCACCGCCGAGGTGCTGGTGGTGGAAGGCGCGGCCGGAGCGGGCAAGACCACGACGCTTACCGCCGCTGCGCAGCTCCTCGAAGGACAAGGCCATCGGCTCTGCGTGGTCACCCCCACCCTCAAAGCGGCGCAGGTCGCTGGACGAGAACTCGGAGCATCCGCGACATCGACGGCATGGTGGGGTACTCGACCTCGCGGTCCGGTGGGCCGGCCCCGACGCCATCACCAGCCTCGATGTGGTGCACCGATTCAGCGATCCCGAATACGCCGCGATCAGCCTCGCGATGCGCACCGGCACCAGCCTTCGCGCCGCCCGCGGTGAGGCACTCGGTGAGGCACTCGGTGAGCGTGTCAGCCCCGCAGGAGGTGATCGTTACCAAGTCTTTGCCGGGAGTGAGCCTGTGGTGAGGCGTGTGGTGAGCGTGTCGGTGAGGTGTTCGACGCACTGTTTCAGCCCGTCCTCTTCCGTCCAGGCGGCCGGCGGGGCGCGATCCGCCGGGCGACCCACCGCCGCGACTCGGTCGCTGTCTATGGCCACGTGGCAGACGCGCGCGTGGCGGAGATCGACTCCGAGATCGCCGAGTAACATGGCCTGCTCGATACCGCCCGCGATCAGGTGCGCATCCGGCTCCACGAGCCCGCGATCCGGAGCCTCCCACCCGGCCGCATCGAACAAGAGCGCGCCGCCTGGGCACAGAACCGCACCGACGCGGCCTTGGTCGCCCGTGCCGAGCGCCAGGCCCGCCAGGAGTCCCGCCGCCGCGAGCTCGAACACCCCTACTCCTACGGACAGCCCCGGGGCCCCCGGACCGGGGATCGGCATATGAACGTCCAAGACGCCCCGACGCAAGGCGACGAGCGACCAAGAGGGGGTAGGTTCCGCGCACCGACCTTGACCTGCGCAAAGACGGTTCGACGCCCGGCCTACCCCCGCGCGCTCCCCCTGACAGGGGGTAGGAACTCGGTGAGGTTGCCCGCTCCCCCTGTCGTCGTGGAATTTTTTCAACTTTCGGACGGGCGCACGGCTGACCTGCGCAAATACTCTCCGGACGGCGGCGCCCGTCCCAGGACGGGCGGAGGACGGGCGGCCTCGGGCTGGGCGCTTTTTGGTGCGCACCGTGAGGACAGTTGGCCACACAGCCCCTTCTCCCGGCCTTTGGGGAGGAGCCACCACCACACACCAGGGAGACGACGGTGAGCCACACCCAGCCGAATCGGACCAACGCCAACGACGAGCTGCTCACCATCGACGATGTCGCCGAGATGCTGCGGGTGCCCGTCGGCACCCTGCGCTACTGGCGCCACCTCGGTGCTGGACCGCAGAGCTTCAAGGTCGGCCGGTGGGTCCGCTACCGCCGCCGCGACGTGCGGGCCTGGATTAACGCCAAGCGCCGGGGCCTGCCGCGAGCTGAGGAGCAAACGAGCCGTGCGGAAGGAGGTGAGCCGATGTCCGAGCCGGCGTCGTACCGACCGCTGCTGACGATCGACGAGGCAGCGGCTTACCGCACGCTGGGTGGCCGACGCCGTGCGTCAGCGGAAGGTTCGATGCACCCGGATCGGCAAGCACGTCCGGTTCCGCATTGAGCACCTGCAGGAACTCATCGCCGCCGGCGAGCAGCCTGTGGCCACCCCTCCACAGCCGCTCGCCCTCGTTCCTCAGCCTCGACGACGAGGCGGGCGCTCTCGGCTCTGACTGGGTCTGCCCATCAGTGCCTGACCCGAGCAATCGGCCGTTTCTAGATCATCCGATGCGCGTGTGTCACCTAGCCCAGAGTGACATTGGGCGTATGCAGACCGGCAGCGCCGTCGTCCGTTCGCATGTGTCCACGCGCTCGGTGAGGCCGCTCGTAACACTAGACTCGGCTCACGCGGAGGAGGAGTGAGTGGCACTCGAACCGATCAGTCCGGAGCTTGTCCGGATTGCTCTCGATCGCGTCGAGGGCTTCCCCTTCGAGCGCTTCGTGAACGACTTCTACCCGGCCATCTCGGGGCGGGACTTTGTGCCGCTAGGCGGCGTCAAAGACAAGGGCGCGGACGCTTACCTCGCGTCGGTATATGAGGACCATCGCGGAGCAGGCACTTTCTATCAGTCCAGCGTCGGGGCTGAGGTCGAGGAGAAGATCAGGAAGACGGTCGAGCGCTTACGCGAGGTGGGCCGCGACCCCCGCAGTCTGACGTACGTGACCTCACGATCGGTCAAGTACTCGGACACCGTTGAACAAGCGCTCACAGACGAACTTGATGTCACGGTGCGGATCCGCGACGCCGGCTACATCGTGAGCCACATTAACGACGGGGATCAGACCAAGGCGGCCTTCAACCACCACCTGCGCTACCTGACGGACTACCTGAAGTCCGTAGGCGCGTCGACTCTCATAGGCAAGTCCCGGCACACGCAGGACCCAACGGTTTACGTCTTCCTAGCTCAAGAGCTTGAGCGTCGAGGGGGTGACCAGTCCCTTGTCACCTCAATGATCGACAGCCTGATCCTGTGGGCGCTTGAGGACACTGATCCTGACCAAGGCAAATTTATGACTGAGGCTGAAGTGACCGAGCGCATCCTCTCGGTCCTGCCCTCGGTTGAGCACATCATCAGACCGCGTATTCGCAAGAGGATCACCAAACTCGCAACGAAGGACAACCTCACTGGCCGGCAGGTGCGATGGCACATGGCCGAAGACCTGTTCTGTCTTCCTTACGAGACCCGGCAACACATCCAGGCCGAGAACGGCGCCGACGAGGATCTCAAGATCGCCGTGCTTCAGTCGATCGAGGATCGGGTTCTCTCGCAACGCCGTGAGGGCATCGGGGAAGTCGCCGTGCGCGAGGCGACAGAGCTGTCACTTCGGGCGCTGCAGTTGACGTTCGAGCGCGAGGGCTTGGAATTCGCCGCCTATCTCAGCCGCGCGGACTCGGAGGAGCACGCCACGATCCTAGATTCGATCAACGCGGCCCTCGACGAGGGTAATCAGACCGGGAAACGGAGGCTATTGCTGGCGGAGACCTGCTTCGACGCGGTCCGCGGAGTGCTGTACTCGTCAACCAAGCCGGAACGCGGGTACCTCCATAAGCTCTCGAGGACCTACACGCTCCTATTCACCCTCAACACTGAGCCGAGATTGATCCAGTACTTCCAGGATGTAGCAGGAGACTTCTACCTCTACGTTGGGGCGGACCAGATCGTCCGTGCGCTCAGCGAGCACTATCTGGCGCCGGCGGACCAGACGACGCGTAACACGTTACTCATCGCGGCTCGCGCCGGAGCTCGCCTCGTCTTGACACAGCCTGCTCTTGAAGAAGTTGTCTGGAACCTGCGAACAAGCGACTACGAGTTCGAAAACACATTCAAGTCGGTGGAGCGGAACGTCACCTACGAACTTGCGCGCAACTCTCCCAAGATCCTTGTGCGGGCGTACCTCTACGCGACGCTCAACGATGGTCTCGGCAGCAGAAAGCCGATCAATTGGCCCGGCTTCGTCAACCAATTCTGCGAGTATTCAGACCTTCATAAGCCCCCGGCATTTGACGCCATCAGACGTTATCTCCAGGGCACCTTCTCGATGGCGTTCCAGTCGTCTGAAGATCTGACAGGGCTCGTAGAAGAGGTGGCTCTAGAGTCACTCGCGGAACGGCTCACAGAGTTCAAGGCCACTGCCCAACTCGCCCACAACGATGCTCTGCTGGCCCTGGCAGTCTACGGTCAGCGGCATCGGGCGCGAGAAACGGCCAAGACGAGTGAGTTCGGCTACAGGACGTGGTGGCTCACAGACGAATCGAGGATCTTGCGGCACACGCGTGACCTCGTTAAGGACAACGGCGAGACCCGGTACATTCTGCGGCCTGCCTTCCTCCTCAACTTCTTGACGCTAGCCCCAGCGGCGCACGAGGCCCGCGAAGCTTTTGCATCAGTCTTCCCGAGCCTGCTCGGAATGACACTGTCGCGTCGGATGCCTGAGACAACCTTCAAGAAGATCATGAAGAAGGTGGCTGTTGCGGACTCCCTAGACGAGGCGCGGCGCACGGCTGGCATGGCGCGCCTCGTCGATCAGCTCAAAAGCGACTTCGAGAAGCAGTACCTGAACTGACCTGTCTCATCGAGTCCTTGGCCAGACAGTCTGAGGTGTCTCATCGCGCTGCCGCAGCGCCTATGGGGTGACCTCCGGGGCGGCTGCGTCACTCCGCCGACAGACGACGCAGCTCAACCGCCTGCAAGTGATCCACATCGGCGGCCTTAGGCCGCGGACGCCGGGCGCGCCCTCAAGCCGCCTACCGGTGCCTCGGAAGAGTGCGCCTACCCGTGGCCCTTGAAGAGTTGCGCGCCGCGTGAGTGAGCCGCGAACTCGGCGACCTGATGAGCTCGCTGCTCCAGGTCGCGGGCAAGGTCACTGAGTGCGACTCGGTCCACGGGGCTGCTTGCCTCCAGCGCGGCCGCACGGATGAACGAGGTGACCTTGACCCCAGCCTCCCCTGCACGCTCGCGAAGCTCCGCGATCTCCTCGTCGGAAAAGCGGACCGAGATGGTCACGTTGCGCCGGATCGTCACGGGCTCGGGGTGCTCCAAGTCGAACTCGGAGATGTCCTCGGTCTCGTTGTAGTAGTCGGCCAGTTCGGCTTCAGTCATCTTGTCGGTCATCTTCACTCCTCCCACCCGGTGATCGGTCGGACTCCGTCGTGCACGATCTGGACCACCACCAGAACCGGCTTGCCACCGTCGGTTGCGGCCCGGACCAGCCTGCGGTCTTCGTGCTTCGGGTGGCGGAACCACCGATCGGCATTGAAGAGCGCCTGCTCGATCTCGGCGAAGGTGAGCCTCCTGGTCGCGTGGTCGAGGTTATGCTTGTCCCACTCGATGTGGTCGAAGATCACCGCTGCTCCTCTAGTGTGTTGCACACGATCTGGAAAAGCAACACATCAGCCACCCACCTAGGGCGAATCGTGCCGCCGGTCAGCGCGGTGTCGATGATCTCAGAGATCAGCTCGTCGCCGGCCGGCAGCAGGTGGCCGTGAGTGTCGATCGTGGTGGTGATGGACTCGTGACCGAGTCGTGCCTGGATGTTCGGCAGCGGAGCGCCTCCGGCGACCAGCCAGGCGACGTGGGTATGGCGGAGATCGTGGAACCGGAGCGGCGCGACGCCCTCGGCCGCGAGCGCCTTCATCAACTTGCGCCAGACGTGGGTGTAGAAGTCGCCGTTGTGCAGCGGCAGGCCCGTACGGCTGGTGAACACGAAGTCGTCGAGCTGCTTGCCCTCGACCAACTGCCGAAGCACCTTGGCGACTGCGGTCGAGATCGTGATGGTCCGCCGCGACTTCGGAGTCTTCGGGTTGCCGAGGTGGTGGTCGCGTCGAGGTGACCGGGCGGGGTGAAGACCAGCGAGCCACGCACCCGGGTCCCGGCGAGCACCTTGTGCTGCCCGAGGTAGCGCTTCCGCTGGCCCGGCGACAGGTTGACGATCTGGCGGAGGCTTGGTCCGACAAAGAACGAAGCCCCAGGTCAGACCTGGGGCTACACCAGTGCGCGAGGGGGGAGTTGAACCCCCACGCCCTTTCGGGCACACGGACCTGAACCGTGCGCGTCTGCCATTCCGCCACTCGCGCGTGACGCCGCGACCCGGCTCCGGACCCGTCCCAACCAGGGCAGATCCAGTCCACGGCGGCCAGTCATGCTAACACGCACGCCTGCTCCCGCAGCCGGGCGTCGGCAGCGCCAACCGCTGCTCAAGCGGGGCATGCGGCTACGATCGAGGCCGAAGACACGTGCCGGATCTGCGTACGGCGGCCGGCCGTCCTCCAGGGCAAGCCCGGGTAATTCAGAGAGTGAGGCGAGTCGTCAGTGGGTTCCTTCCACCGCTTCGAACAACGCCTCGAGCACGCGGTGACCGGAGCCTTTGCTCGCACCTTTCGCAGCGCCGTACAACCCGTCGAGATCGCGTCCGCATTGCAGCGCGAGATCGACAACTCCGCGCAGGTCCTCAGCCGAAACCGGCGGTTGGCGCCCAACGACTTCACCATCGACCTGTCACCTGCCGACTTCGACCGCCTCTCGAGTTTCGGTGACCCGCTGTCCCGGGAGCTCGCCGACATGCTGCACCAGCACGCCGGGGAGCAGCACTTCGTGTTCGCGGGGCCGGTGCGGCTGACCTTCCGGCGCATCGACGCTCTCACCACTGGACGTTTCAGTGTCCGCAGCGAGGCGGCCGCCTCGGTCACGCCCGCGTCGGATCAACAGCTGAGCGACACCGCCATCAGCAGGGTGCCGGTGTTCTTGGAGATCAACGGCATCCGGCATCCGGTGAGCCCGCCGGGCTCGGTGGTCGGTCGAGGCAGTGCCACAGACCTGCGAATCGACGACCCCGGAGTCTCGCGCCGCCATGCCGAGTTCCGCATCCAGCCCAGTGGCGACGGCACGGTCGTCACCGTGACCGACCTCGGCTCCACCAACGGCATCTCCGTGAACGGCCAGCGCGTGCAGCAGGCCGTGCTCAGCGACGGCGCAGTCGTGCAGGTCGGCGGCACTCGCATCCTGGTACGTCTACCCGACCACCGCCCACCCGCAGGGCCGGATAACTCCGGGGAGACCCAGGCGTGGCCACCACCACAGTCATACTCGCCGCCCCAGCCCCGCCCCTGGAGCGGATGAGCGGTGTCGGAACTTACTCTCACGCTGCTCAAGGTCGGCTTCTTGGCTTTGCTGTGGCTCTTTGTGCTGTCAGCCGTGTCGGTGATCAAGTCGGACATGTTCGGCAAGCGCGTCGACCGCGTCGCGGCCAAACCGGTCAAGGCCGTCAAGCCACCGCGCAAACGCCGGGGCGCACCCACGCACCTGGTCCTCACCGAGGGCGTCAATGCCGGCGCTTCTGTCCCGCTCGACGGTGCACCCATCCTGCTCGGTCGAAGCGCCGACGCCACGATCCGGCTCGATGACGACTACGTGTCGACCCAGCATGCGCGTTTCGTGCCGCACGGAGAGGACTGGTACGTCGAGGACCTCGGCTCCACCAACGGCACCTACATCGGCAGCCAACGCGTCACCACGCCAGTCGTCGTGACGATCGGCGTCCAGGTGCGCCTCGGCAAGACGATCGCCGAGCTGAAGAAGTAGTCGATGGCACTGACCTGGCGCTTCAGTGCGGTGACCGACATCGGTCGCACCCGCAAGAAGAACGACGACTCGGGGTACGCCGGCCCCCACTTCGTCATGGTCGCGGACGGCATGGGCGGCGCGGCGGCCGGCGACCTCGCCTCCGCGGTCGCGGTCCAGACCATGCAGCGCCTCGACGCACCGCCGCCCGACAACCTGCTCGAGGCGCTGGCTGGCGCGCTGCTCCGTGCCAACGACCGGCTTGCCGAGCTGATCGACGAGGACCCCGCGGTCGACGGAATGGGCACAACAGTCACGGCCGCGCTGTTCGACGGTGCGCGGGTCGGCGTCGCCCACCTCGGAGACAGCCGCGGGTATCTCTGGCGCGACGGAGAGCTGCTCCGCATCACTTCCGACCACACCTGGGTGCAGGGCCTCGTCGACGCTGGCCGCATCACTGAGGACGAGGCCAAGGTGCACTCGCACCGCTCGTTGCTGCTCAAGGTCCTCGACGGACGTCACGACCACGACCCCGACCTCTCCGTGTACGACGTCCAGCCCGGCGACCGCGTCCTGCTCTGCAGCGACGGGCTCTCCGGTTTCGTCGACTCCGACCGCATCGCCCGAGTCGTCGCCGTCGGTACCGCCGACTCGGTGGCCGCCGAGCTGACTCAGCTGGCCCTCGAGGCGGGCAGCACCGACAACATCACCGTCGTGGTGGCAGACATCGTCGACGAGCCGACCGCGGCTGTCGAGCCCGTCGTCGTCGGAGCGGTCGCTGAAGAACTCCCTCGCCCGCTCAGCCGCCGGCGCACGCGGGCGCAGCGTGACGACGCTTCCGCCGGCAAGTCCTTGATGGCCGACCCCACGATCGACCCCGAGCAGCTGCGATACGCACCGCGCGCGCCTTTGCGCTTCACCGGCTTGCGTCGCCTTGCCGGTGTCGTCGCTGCGCTCGCGGTGGCGGGCTTGGCGGCGGTCTCCGGCTACCACTGGTCGCAGCAGCAGTACTACGTGGCGTCCTACGACGGCAAGGTGGCCATCTACCGAGGTGTGCAAGCGGACCTGCCCGGAATCCAGCTTCACTCCGTCTATCAGTCGCAAGACCTGCTGCTCAGCGAGCTGCCGAGCTTCCGGCGAACCCAGGTCCTGGACGGCATGACGGTCGACGGCCTCGACCAGGCCCACCAAATCATCGACAAGCTCGACGGCTTCGCCAAGGCCTGCGCGGAGCAGGCTGCCCCACCGACGACGACCACCGCGACTGGACCCACGGCAACGCTCAGCGCCACCCCCCCGCGGCCTGAGGAGTCGCCGACCCCTGGCGACACCGCGAAACCCCCGGCCGATGCGACAACCACCACCGCTGAGCGGCGTACAACCGGGTTCAACACGGTCGCCACCGCCGTTGCGGAGTGCGCCGGTGCCACTCCCGCGACGCTAACGCCGCGATGAGCGCCGACCTGTCGGTGCCCGCCCTCCCCGGCACCTTCGTCCCGCGGAAGCGCCGCGGCGCTGAGCTGGCCCTGCTGGTGCTCGCGCTCCTCGTCGGGGTGAGCTCGTATGCGCTTGTCGGCTTGGGGCGTGACGGCGAGGTGCCCGCCGATATTCTCGAGTACGGCGGCGCGCTTGTGGGCATGGCGGCTGTCGCCCACCTCGTCGTGCGTTTTCGGGTCCCCTACGCCGACCCTGTGCTGCTCCCGGCGGTCGTTGCCCTCAACGGCATCGGGCTCGCCATGATCCGGCGGATCGACCTCGCCAGCAACACCAGCTACGCAAGCCAGCAGCTGGTGTGGGCCGGACTGTCGGTTGCCGGGTTCGTGGTCACATTGGTCGTGTTGCGTGACCATCGCCGGCTACAGGCACTCACGTACACCATGGGGTTCGCGGGCATCGGGCTCCTCCTGCTCCCCCTCGTGCCCGGTCTCGGCGTCAGCATCAACGGCGCCCGAATCTGGATCCGCCTCGCCGGCTTCTCCTTCCAGCCCGGAGAGGTGGCCAAGATCGCCTTGGCGATCTTCTTCGCCGGTTACCTGGTGGTGAAGCGCGACGCCCTCGCGCTCGCCGGTCGCCGCTTCCTCGGCATCGACCTACCGCGGGCGCGAGACCTGGGGCCAATCCTGCTCATGTGGCTAATCAGCCTGGGCGTTCTCGTCTTCCAGCGCGACCTGGGATCCTCGCTGCTGTTCTTCGGGCTGTTCGTCGTGTTGTTGTACGTCGCCACTGAGCGCGCCAGCTGGCTCGTTGTTGGGGCAGCGCTCTTCGCGGGTGGGGCCTACCTCGGCTATCTGGCGTTTGCGCACGTGCAGACCCGGGTGGACGGCTGGCTGCATCCGTTCGACGACCCCGACAGGTTCGGGCAGATCATCCAGGGGCAGTACAGCCTTGGGTGGGGTGGCATTCTCGGGCGTGGCTGGGGTGAGGGCAGCCCCTACCTGACGCCGTACTCCTGGTCGGACTTCATCGCCACGTCGGTCGGCGAGGAGCTCGGCCTGACCGGCATGATGGCGATTCTCGTCGTCTACGCGATCATCGTCGAGCGCGGCCTACGCACCGCGCTGGTGTGCCGCGACACGTTCGGCAAGCTGCTTGCGGTGGGGCTCTCGGTGGCGTTGGCGCTGCAGGTGTTCGTGGTGATAGGCGGCGTCACCAGGCTGATCCCGCTGACGGGCCTGACGACACCGTTCCTCTCGTACGGCGGATCCTCCCTGGTCGCGAACTGGATCATCGTGGCGCTGATCCTGCAGATCAGCGACTTCGCGCGCAGGCCGGTTCCTGAGGTCACGTTGCCTTCGGCCGATGAGGAGACCCAGGTGGTGAGGCTGCGGTGAACAAGCCCATCCGCGCCCTGGCCATCGGCTGCCTCGTGCTCTTTGCCCTCTTATTGGTCAACGTCAACTACGTGCAGGTGTTCAGGGCGAGCGACCTCAACTCCGACAACTCCAACAAGCGGGCCCGAGACGCCGAATGCGCCCGCGAGCGAGGCCCGATCCTCGTCGACGGGGATCCCATTGCGCGCAGTATCCCGTCGAACGACAGCCTCAAGTACCTGCGCAAGTACAGCCAACCGCTGCTGTACGCGCCAGTCACCGGGTTCTTCTCCTGCGTCTTCGGAGCCAGCGGTGTGGAGAGCTCGCAGAACTCGATCCTGGCGGGCAGCGACGAGGAACTTTTCGTCAACCGGATGATCGACCTGGTCGGGAACGACCAACCTCAGGGAGGCAGCGCACTGCTGACGCTCAGCTCGACGGCCCAGCAAGCCGCTTTAGACGGGCTCGAAGCGCTTCCCGGTAACACCAAGGGCGCCGTCGTGGCGCTCAACCCCAGCACCGGCGCGATCCTCGCCATGGTGTCCACCCCCAGCTACGACCCCAACCGGCTATCGACGCACGACATCGAGGCAGCCAAGCTCAGCTATGAGGGGCTCACCACCGGTACGGCCAAGCAGTTGCTCAACCGGTCCACCCAGGAGATCTATCCGCCAGGATCGACGTTCAAGCTGGTCGTGGCAGCGGCCGCGCTGAGCAACGGCTACTCCCCTGACACTCTCGTCAAAGGCGGCTACGGACTTGACCTGCCGCTGTCCAACAGCGTGTTGCACAACGAGAACGGCGGCGACTGCGGTGGTGAAAAGATTACGCTGACCCAGGCGCTGGTGGTGTCGTGCAACGTGTCGTTCGCCGACCTCGGCCTCAAGCTCGGAGCGGCGACGTTGCAGGACCAGGCGGAGCGGTTCGGCTTCAACGAGGACTACCTTGACGAGTTGCCGTCCGCCCCCAGCAGGTTCCCCGTTGAGATCGACGCGCCCCAGACCGCTCTGTCGTCGATCGGTCAGTTCGAGGTGGCTGCGACCCCGCTACAGATGGCCATGGTGGCTGCCGGCATCGCCAACGACGGCGCGGTGATGAAGCCGTACGTCGTGCAGGAGGTGCGCTCCCCCGGCCTGGAGGTGCTGCATGCTGCCGAGCCGGAGATCTTGCACCAGGCAATGCCGGCATCGGCCGCGGCCGACCTCACGCAGATGATGGTCGAGGTAGTGCAGACGGGGACAGGCGTCCGGGCCCAGATCCCAGGTATTCCGGTTGCCGCCAAGACCGGCACGGCCAACACGTCGAAGGGCCGGTCGCCGTACGCGTGGATTGTTACTTTTGCGCCGGCAGACAACCCGCAGGTCGCTGTCGCGGTCTTCATAGAGGAGACCGGCGTAAACCGCGAGGACATCACGGGCGGCGGGCTCGCCGGGCCCATAGCAGTCGAGGTCATGAAGGCGGTCATCAACCAGTGACGACGATCGGAGGCGCGCGCGCTGAGCTCCGCGAGCGAGTCGCCACGCCCAGGGGGGACGCTCAGCCGTGAACATGGTCCCCCACTCACTCGGTGGCGGCCGCTACGAGATGGAAGGCCTGCTCGGCCATGGCGGCATGGCGGATGTGCGCAAGGCTCGAGACGTTCGCCTCGGCCGCACGGTGGCAATCAAGCGGCTCCGCGCCGACCTCGCCAGCGATCCCACCTTCCAGGCACGGTTTCGGCGGGAGGCGCAGTCGGCGGCCTCGCTGAACCACCCGTCCGTGGTCGCCGTCTACGACACCGGTGAAGAGACAGCGACCGACGGCTCGGGGATTTCGCTGCCCTACATCGTGATGGAGTACGTCGAGGGCCGAACCCTCCGAGATATTTTGCGCGAAGGTCGCAAGATCTTGCCGGAGCGGGCGCTGGAGATCGTCAGCACAGTGTTGACGGCGCTGGACTACAGCCACCGGGCGGGCATCATCCACCGCGACATCAAGCCCGCGAACGTCATGCTCACCCCGACCGGTGACGTGAAGGTCATGGACTTCGGAATCGCCCGAGCCATCGCCGACGCCTCCGCCTCGATGACCCAGACTGCGGCGGTGATCGGCACGGCGCAGTACCTCTCACCGGAACAGGCCCGCGGGGAGCAGGTCGACGCGCGCAGCGACCTCTACTCCACCGGGTGCCTGCTCTATGAGCTGCTCACCGGCCGGCCGCCGTTCGTTGGCGACTCGCCGGTCTCGGTGGCCTACCAGCACGTCCGCGAGGAGGCGCCGGCACCCTCAACGCTCGACCCGGAGATCTCGCCTGAGATCGACGCGATCACCTTGAAGGCGTTGTGCAAGCCCGTCGACGAGCGCTACCAGAGCGCGACCGAGATGCGCTCCGACATCGCCCGCGCACTAGAAGGCAAGGAGGTGTTGGCAGCTCCGGTCGTCGGAGCGACCGAGCTCGAGACGCAGCACTTCCTGGCGCAGCCTCCACTGGACCCTGCTCCCACCACGGTCAACCCATCGCTAGCCGGCGTCGACGACCGGAGGCGTTCTCGGGCCGCCTTGTGGGCGGGCCTGTTCTTGTTGGTCGCCGCCCTCGTGGTCGGCGGCCTCGTCATCGTCCCCCAATTGCTCGCCAGCGATGCTCCCACGCAGGCAGAGGTGCCTGCCCTGAAGGGAATGACCGTCGAGGAGGCCGACAACACGCTGCGTCGCGCGGGCCTAGAGCTCGGTAAGCGGTCGCCGGGCTCCAGTACGTCGATAGGTCCCGGCCGCGTCATGTATCAGACCGAGAGGCCGGGTGATCAGATCAACCAAGGGTCCGAGGTCGGTGTCACCGTCGTGACGGGGCCCAAGACCGTCACCATCCCCACAGACATCGCCGAGATGGACCTCGCCACGGCCACCAAGGCCTTGGCGGCGCTCAAGCTCAAGGTCGATTCGGAGCCCGACGGCCAGAGCTCTGAGCGCAGGAACCAGGTGACATCCACCGATCCTGCCCCCGGCACTCCATTGCAGATAGACGACGAGGTCACCGTCTTCTACTCCACTGGTCTCGTCGATGTGCCGTCGGTGATCGGCATGAGCCAGCAGGGTGCGGAGGCGCTGCTGCGCTCCAAGGGCTTGGACCCACTCACGTCAGACGCGGAGTCAGACGCACCTGTTGGCCAGGTGACTGACCAGCGCCCCCAGGCCGACACCAGGCGGGCGCGCGGCAGCGACGTCGTCATCACCGTCTCGCTCGGCCCGCCGCCCACCGCCACGGAGTCGGTCCTGCCGCCAACGACCGCCCCCACGACACCTCCGACCACCACGCCAACCACCCCGACGACGCCACCAACGTCCACCCCGACGTCGCCGACCCCCTCGACAACTGCTCCGACATCGACGTCGCCGGCCCCCTCGACATCTGCTCCGACATCGACGGCGACGAGCGCCACCACGACCGCCCCAACCTCAGCGGCGACCAAGACGACCGCCACCGCCACAACCGCCACCGCCACAACATCCACGGCGACCAAGCCCACCAAGCCGGCCAAGCCGATCAAGCCGCCCAAGCCGCCCAAGGCGCCCAGAAACCCCTAACTGGCTGGAGTGGCGAACTCCAAGGAGACAGGCCCGGTGTAGGCCGGGACCGTGAGGCGCCGCTGAGGGCGCAGCGACCAGCCGAGGTTGTACGGCGTACCCACGTAGTCACGGTAGTTCTGGACCTCCGGTGAGGCTTCCAGTGCGTCGTACATGGCGCCGGGATCTCCGACGGCGACGATCCGGTACGGCGGTGCGTACGGCACTCCTTGTAGCACCACGGTGTTTCCCACACACTTGATGCCGGTCGTGCTCACGATCCGCTGTCCTTGCAGGCTGAGCCCCTCGGCGCCTCCGGTCCACAGCGCGTTGGCGACAGCCTGGATGTCTTGCTGGTGCACCACCAGCAGGTTCGGGTCGATGCCGCTCGGCGCCTGCTGGTCGCGGGGAGCGTCGTCGAGCGTCACCACCAGACCCGGCCCTACCAGGCCACGCAGGCCGGCTGGAACGCTCAGCCGGTCGACCTGACGCTGTAGCGACTCGGCCTCGGTGCCCGTGACCTGGCTGGCCAACGCGTCCACCTGGTCTTGCAGGGCGCGACTCTGTCTGCCCAGCGCCTCGACCCGGTCGCGTTGCTCGCTGACGATCCCGATGAGGTCGGTGCTCCGCCCCGCCCGGAGGTCGGTCCCGCGAGCGTTGTACATGCTCGTCGTCGCCAGCAGCCCAGCACAGGCACATGCCACCGGAACTGCCACCCTCCAGGTCCGGGAGCGTGAGGAGACGCTACGGCTGCCGGACGCCGTACCAGCGTTGTGCAGACGGCCGGGCATGGCAGCCTCCTGGGTCGAGTGGGCCGAGCCAGGCAACTGCGGCGGCGAGGTGCAGGCGTCGGCACCAGTTACGCTAGCCGATGAACTCACCCGTCTGTCAGGAGAAACCGTGCCCGAGTCCCGTCCGCGCAAGAGGACCGACTACACCCCCCCTGCGACGCGACGTAAGACCGCACGAGCGGGCGGTAGCCGGTGGGTCGCCCCAGCGATGGTCGCGTGCTGGGTCCTCGGCCTCGCCTGGATCGTGGTCTACTACCTGACGCCAGACCTCCCCTACATGCGCGAGTTGGGCAACTGGAACCTCGCGATCGGCATGGCCCTCATCGCGTTGGGATTCGTCTTCTCCACCAAGTGGGAGTAGCGCAACTGGACTTACATCCCTGTAGTTCTCCACATCAGTTATCCCCAGTGTGGACAACGCTCACGCGGTCAGCGCCATCGTGCGGAGGACCACCAGCGCCGCACAGACCACGGCCAAACCGACCAACAAAGCGACGTGGACGGGGGTGCGCTGCTTGTGCGGCGCGTAGGCAAAACCAGCTCCCAAGGCAAGGCCCGCCAGCAGTCCGCCGATGTGGGCCTGCCACGACACTTGGGGGACCGTGAACGTGATCAGCAGGTTCAGCCCGAGCAGGATCACCAGCTGCGTGACATCGCGGCGTTGCTTGAGCAGAACGATCAGAGCCGCGCCGAACAGCCCGAAGACCGAGCCGGAAGCCC
>JAABUR0100003238.1_pt1 | contig 23091 bp, 22 predicted proteins | sample 5560091 | NCBI WGS metagenome assembly JAABUR01 (sample SAMN10711879, study PRJNA513375) | rock metagenome | isolation source: Antarctica rocks | place: Antarctica: Victoria Land, University Valley sud
GCGGCAGCCCACTGAACACGTCGTTCATGCACAGCGCCATCAGATGCGCCTGCGTCGAGTGGCCGCTCGGGAACGACGCGTGCCCCGGCACCTCGATCGGCGGCAGCAGCGCCGGACAAAGCTGCGATGGCCGCGGCCGCCTGTAAGCGCCCTTGAAATACATGGCGACGGACGTGCCCACGCGCTCGACGGCCGCAGAACGACAGTCCATGGTCCCGACATCCGGCTGATTTCGCCTCATTCAGTCAAGCGGACGCCAGCTTAAACTTGGTGCATTGACTGCTATCCGGTGAACGCGGTCGGAAGCAGCGCAATCACCCAAAATTGTTCCAGGGTGGACCTGGATATAACCGGGATGCCTGCGTGGCTGCAGCCAATGCACCGGCTGCGGGAAATCCGGATGGGGTGACTGGCCTATTATCAATCAAACGCTATGCAAGCCGTCGGTCGGCTGATCGAAGCCGGCCTCGACCGTGGCACGCAGCGCATCGGGCTCGTCCAGCACGATTGCTGACCGCGAGCGGCGCAGCAGGCCGGCACGGGTCAGGACCGACAGCTCGCGTGACACCGTCTCGCGCCGGGCGCCGATGCGGGCGGCCAACTCGTCCTGGGTCGGCGGAGGGCTTACCGTGCACGTGCCATCCGGGCGGACACGGCTGAGCCGGAGCAGCTCGGCCGCGAGGCGGAGCCGGGTCGGAAGGGCGGTATATTCCAGCAGTCGGCGATTCTGCGTGCGGATGCGCCCCGTCAGCAAACGCATCAGCCGCAAGCCGACGCTTTGCGAAGTGAGGGCAAGATCGAGAAAGGCCGTTGCCGGCACGACGCACAGCCGGGTGCGGACCAGCGCCTCGACCCGGGCGGACCGGGGCGCGTTGTCGATCGCCGACATCTCGCCCACGAGGTCGCCGGCGGTGAAATCGCCCAGGATTTGGGTCTGCTCTCCATTGGCTGTGCGGACCAGAACGCGCACGCTGCCCTGAACGACGAAATAAACGTCCGTCGTGACGTCGTGGAAATCGACCAGGGTCTGATCGGGCCCGGCATCGATCCACCGTGCATAGGCGGCAAACCGTGCCAAAACGGCGGCGGGCGTCCCGGCCAGGAACGCGTGCCGGGCCAGGGCGTGTTCCGGTCCTGTTGCAGATGCCGTCATGACCGCACGTTACGCCAGTATGAACGACGAAGCACGCATCGCAGTAAAAGCGCCCATGAAGGCGCCATTTCCGTCCAGCCTCCGCGAGCCGCCGGCCCGGTCCGTCAACGGTCAGACCGTAAAAACGGCCACATCGCGCGCTTTGTGATCAAGCGCACAGCCCTGCCTCCAGGGTGGTCGTAAATACGGCTCATGGCCATCGCGGTCGTCATCTGGACACAGGGTCCAAGCGAACCGGAGCGACTGGGCCATCAACATGGGAGAGCCATCATGAGCCTAAAAGTCGTATATGCCGTCGTCGCGGTCACTCTGAGCCTGTCCGCTGGGCAGGCCTTCGCTGAAAGCGAGGGCAACGGCGACCCGTTCCCGTTCCGGGCTGACCCTCAGCTCACCGTCGGCCGGGCGTTCGTGGCGGATACCGGGTCAGCGGCCTACCCGCAGTTGACCGGCAGCACGAACCAGCCATCCTCGTTGGCACGGCTCGAGCCCGCTGCTGGCAACGACGCTGCCGTCCAGACAGCCAACTCGTTGCCGCGCGGGTTTGGGAACGGCAGCGTGGCCTACACCCAGGGACGCAGCCTCGATCGCTACCTGGCTGTCCGTTTGGAGCGGGCGCGCCACGTCGAAGCCGGAGTTTCAGGCGTTAGAGGCTGAAATCGTTCGTGTCTGAGCAGCGGGGCCGACTTGGCGCCGGTCGGGACGGATCGATCAGAAATGCTGCGTAACGACGCGCGGGGCCGGGTTGCGCCTGCCCCGCTGTTCGACGATCTATCGTCCCGCGTAAGCAGTCACGATAGGTTAAGAGGAACGAACGATGTCAGTTAATGTGCTTTATACAACATCCGCCACGGCGGACGGCGGGCGCGACGGCCATGCGAGGACTGCGGACGGCGCCTTGGACGTGACACTGTCCACACCGAAGGAGCTGGGCGGCGGCGGCGGCCCCGGCAATAATCCAGAGCAGCTGTTTGCTGCCGGCTACAGCGCATGCTTCTTGGGCGCTATGAAGTTCGTGGCGTCGCAGGGCGGATCGAAGGTGCCGGCTGACACGACGGTGAACGCGACGGTGGGCATGGGTCCGCGGTCCGAGGGCGGATTCGGCATCGACGTCGAGCTGGCTGTGTCATTGCCGGGCCTGGACCGGGCCGAGGCCGAGGCGCTGGTGGACAAGGCGCACCAGGTCTGCCCGTATTCCAATGCGACGCGCAACAACGTGCCGGTGCGGCTCAAAGTCGTCTGAGCGGGCAGCGGGTGAGTAGGCGGCGGGCGCTTCGGTCAAAAATGAGCGCCCGCGGCTTTTAATGTAGTATTTTAGAGAAGAGCACGATAAGTTCACGTAACGATACGGGAGCTTGGATTGATGTCCGACTACGCGTTTGAAGGCCCGAAATGGCGGGCTGGCCCGATAACCTGGAGCTTTGCCGCAACCGCCTACCCGATCGATCAGGCCCGGTTCGCATTCAGCAGTCCAGTATCGGCCGCACTGCAGGTAACAGTGGTGCAGGCCATCCAGAAGTGGGCAGCCGTCTCGGGCCTACTGTTCCAACAGGTTCCAGATGCTCCGACATTGGCCGGCGCGGCCGATATCCGCATTGGCTTCGGCAAGCTCGGCACCGCCATCACCAATACTGTCGGTGAGACTAAGGTGACATTCGGGCAGTATTATAATTCGGATATCGTAGTTCGGCTGGAGGACCCGGGTGAGGCTCCCTTGGTTCCCGTCAACGGCAACTTGATGTATGACGGAGCGGACGGCGCGACATTCTACCAGGTCGCCCTGCACGAACTCGGTCACGCCCTAGGGCTCGCCCACTCGTCCAATCCAGCTGACGTCATGTATCCGGTCTTGACCGCACAGGACACTGACCTGAGCGCGTCCGATGAGGCTGGGATTCGGGCGCTCTATCCGGCGCCGTCCATCCATCTGCGCGGCGTGCATACGGACTACGTCATTGCCCAGGTCTCGGGTGGACTAACCTACATCCAGGACCTGAGTGCCGGTCGAGATGGCGTGCAGACCGTGGCGAGGCTGGGACGGATCAGCTTTGCCGACGGTTCCGGCCTGTTCGATCCGACGGGCACGGCAGAGGACGTCGCGCGGCTCTATCAGGGCGCTTTTGGGCGCGCTCCGGATGTTCAAGGGCTTGATGACAACACGGCCCTGGTCACCAGCGGCACCATCGGGATCGCAGCCTTGGCTGCGAGCTTCACGTCCTCGCCGGAGTTCGTTGCACGCTACGGCCAAACCGACGCCACAGGCTTTGCGCGGCAGCTTTATTTGAATGTGCTTCATCGCAACCCGGACGCCGCCGGGCAGCGGCTCTGGGTCAACTACACCAACGCGACCTCCCGCGGAGACGCTCTGCTGGCGTTCTCGGACAGCTTCGAGAACCATCGGCAAACCTTGCCGATCGCTGGTAGCGCGAGTGACGCGGAGGCGACCCGGCTGTATCAGGCGGCCTTCAACCGTGCTCCGGACGACGCCGGGCTTGCGCAGTCGTCGGGCGCGCTGCACCGGGGGACTGCGATCGATCAGGTGGCGCAGGGTTTCGTGGAGTCCCGCGAATTCGCCCAGGCCTATGGCAGCCTTGATCCGAACGCCTTCGTGACGCAGCTCTACTCGAATGTCCTGCATCGCGCGCCCGATGCGGCGGGACGGCAGGGATGGCTCGACGCACTGGCGGGCGGAGCCAGCCGCGCCCACGTGTTGGCCGGGTTCGCCGACAGCAATGAGAACCGGATCGCGACCGCGGGCGCCACCCATGACTCCTGGGTCTTTGCCGGTTAGTTCATTCCTGGCTGGCCAGTTGCTGCCGCGCCCGGAACGGCGCGCGCGGATAAACGCCCAGTACCCGCGTCTCCGCCGTGAAGAACCCCAGCTCCTCCAGCGCGCGGGCCAGCGCCGGCTGCTCCGGGTGGCCGTCCACGTCGCATAGGAACTGCGTCGCGATGAACTCGCCGTGCAGCATGTAGCTTTCCAGCCGCGACATGTTGACGCCGTTGGTCGCGAACCCGCCCAGCGCCTTGTAAAGTGCCGCCGGCACGTTGCGGACACGGAAGACAAACGTCGTCATCAGCCCGGGCGTGTCCAGAGGCGGCGTTTGCGGCTCCTGCGCCACGACGTAGAACCGGGTCGTGTTGTGCGCCGCGTCCTCGACGTTGGCGCGTAGCACATCCAGCCCGTAGATCTCCGCCGCCAGCGCCGACGCGATCGCCGCGTCCTCGCGCCGGCCCCACTCGGCGACCAGCTTCGCCGACCCGGCGGTATCGGCCTCGACCACCGCGTCCGCGTCCAGCTCATGCAGGATCGCCCGGACCTGGCCCAGCGCCACCGCATGCGAGTGGATGCGCCGCACGTCGCCGACCACCGCTCCGCGCGGTCCGAGCAGGCAGTGCTCGACGCGCTGGAAATGCTCGCCGACGATCGACAGCCCGCTGCCGGGCAGCAGCGCGTGGATGTCGGGCACGCGGCCTGCGAGGCTGTTCTCGCACGGCAGCATCGCCAGCGCCGCCGTGCCCGATCGCACCGCATCGATCGCGTGCTCGAAGGTATGGCAGGGCAGCGGCGTCATCGCGGGGAAGCCGGTGCGGCAGGCCAGGTCGGAATAGGCGCCCGCCAAGCCTTGGAAAGCAATCTGGGTCATGCTGCCTCGAGGATAGCGCGGGCGCGGGTGAGGTCGGCGGGCGTGTCGACGCCGAACGGCCCGTGCTCGACCCGGGCGCAGGCGATGCGCATACCGGCCTCCAGCGCACGCAATTGCTCCAGCTTTTCACGCCGCTCCAGCGGGCTTTCCGGCAAGCTGACAAACCGGGCCAGCGCGGCGCGGCGATAGGCGTAGATGCCGATATGGTGCCATAGCGGCCCGTCCCCGGCCGGAATGGCGGCGCGGGAGAAATACAGCGCCGGCGACACCGCCCGGCCGCGCTCGAAGGCGCAGGCGGCCTTGACGACCGACGGCGCCGCGGCCTCCTCCGCCGTCAGGATCGGCGCGACCAGCGTGGCGATGTCGATCGCGGCGTCATCGAGCGGCGTGATCACCGTCCGCAGCAGCAGCGCCGCTATCGTTGGGAAATCGCCCTGCAGGTTGACCACGACGTCGTGCGTGCCCTGCGGATCGAGCGTCGCCAGCGCCGCATGCACCCGGTCGGACCCGGAGGGCAATGACGGATCGGTCATCACCGCGATCCCGCCGGCTGCCCGCACGGCGTCGGCGATCTCGGCGTCGGCGCAGGCAACGGCGACCGGACCGATCTCAGCCTCGCGCGCGCGGTCTAGAACGTGCAGGATCATGGGACGTCCGGCAATCAGCGCCAGCGGTTTGCCGGGCAGGCGCGTGGACGCCATCCGGGACGGGATCACGATAATCGGGTTCAAACGATAGCGCGGGGTTGATGCGGGACGGATGCTTGCATAGCGTGCGGCACACCTTAGGTAGGCGCGTCGGCCGGCGCAACGCCCGGCCTTTATGGAGAACCCGTCCCATGCGTCCGATATTCATTGCCGCCGCGCTGGCGTTGCTCGCCGCGATCCCTGCCCAGGCGCAGCAGACCCAGCAGATGACCCAGCCCTCGACGTCACAGTTCCAGTCGCAAGCGGCGCAGAACCAAGGCCAGCAGCCGGGCAATGCCCGTGAGGTCAGCCCGACGGCCCCCATCGCCACCCAAAATGGCGTAACCAAGCCGCAGGGTCCGGTCTCCGGCCCAACCAGCCAAAGCCCCACCCGGGGCGTCAGCAAGTAAGCGCATCGTGCAGGACCTGATTGCGGCGGCAGAGGCGGCAGCCGACGCCGCCGCCGCCGCGATCAGGCCACTCTACCGTCAAAACCTCAGCGCCGAGCTGAAATCCGACGCCAGCCCCGTCACCGTCGCCGACCGCACCGCCGAACTCGCCATGCGCGCGGTGCTGTCCCAGCGCTTCCCCGACCATGGCATCCTCGGCGAGGAGTTCGGCCTCGACCGCCCAATCGCCCGGCTGCGCTGGGTGCTGGACCCCATCGACGGCACCCGCGCCTTCATTACCGGCCGCCCGACCTTCGGTATCCTGGTCGCCCTGCTCGACGGCGGCACTCCGATCCTGGGCGTCATCGACCAGCCCATCACCGGGGAACGCTGGATCGGCGTGACCGGACAGCCCACTCGGTTTCGCGGTGCCCACGGCCAGGCGGGCTGCCGGCCCTGCCCCAGCCTGGACCAAGCCGAGCTGTCCTGCACCGCCCCTGAGATCTTCACCCCCGCGCAGACCACGGCTTGGCAGCGCCTCGCCGCCGCGACACGCCGCACGTCGTGGGGCGGCGACTGTTACGCCTATGGACTGCTGGCCCTCGGCGGCATCGACGTCATCGCCGAGCCGGGCCTCAAGGTCTGGGACTGGGCCGCCTTGGTCCCGATCGTCGAGGGCGCCGGCGGCCGCATGACCGATTGGCAGGGCCGCACGCTGCATCCCGACGGCGATGGCAGCGCGCTCGCGGTCGGCGATCCGACCCTGCTTGCGCCTGCCGTGGCGCTGCTCGCCGCTTGACGCAATCCGTCGCGGCACCTGCTATGGCCTGACCGACCACGGAGGCCCGTCATGCTGCGCTGCCTGTTGCTGCTATTGCTCTTCGCCATCCCCGCCCAAGCCCAAGTGGCCACCCGCAGCCACGCCCTCACCATCCTCGGCACCCCAGCGCTGCCGGCAGACTTCCCCTATTTCCCCTACGTGAACCCGCAGGCGCCGAAGGGCGGTGAGGCGGTGTTCGCGATGGTCGGCAGCTTCGACGGCTTCAATCCCTACATCCTGCGCGGCAACGCGGCGATCGGCACCGGCGCGTCCTGGCAGCCCGGCGTTGGCGGCACCGCTGCCGGTGCGGCCGGCGGCCATGTATGGGAAAGCCTGCTGGTCGGCTCGGCGGACGAGGTCGCGACCGGCTACGGCCACCTCGCCGAGACGATTGAGCTCGCCCCGGACCGCATGTGGGTCGCCTTCGAGCTGCGGCCCGAGGCGCGGTTTTCCGACGGCACGCCCGTCACCGCCGCCGACGTCGCCTGGACGTTCAAAACGCTGATGGAGAAAGGCCGCCCCTCCGTCCGCGTCGCCTATGCCGACGTGCAGGACGCGGTGGCCGAGAGCGAGCGCCGGGTGGTGTTCCACTTCAAGTCGAACCAGAACCGCGAGCTGCCGCTTTCCGTTGGCGGCCTGCCAGTGCTTTCGGAAAGATGGTGGTCGACCCGCGACTTCACCAAGCCGCTCACCGAGCCGCCCCTCGGCAGCGGCCCGTATCGTGTGGAGAAGTTCGACCTCGGACGCAGCGTGACCTATGCGCGCGATCCCAACTGGTGGGCGCGGGACCGACCGACCGGCCGCGGCTTCCATAACTTCGACCGGGTGCGGATCGAGTATTTCCGCGACCCGACCATCGCAATGCAGGCGTTCAAGGCCGGGCAGATCGACTACCGCCAGGAGAACATCTCGAAGGAGTGGGCCACCGGCTACGACTTCCCCGCCGTGCGCGACGGGCTGGTGCGCCGCGACGAAATCGAGCACCGGTTGCCGGTCGGCATCCAGGGCTTCATCATGAACACCAGGCGGCCCATGTTCGCCGACCCCCGCGTGCGCGAGGCGATGGGCCAGGTGTTCGACTTCGAATGGATGAACAAGAACCTGTTCTTCAGCACCTACGTCCGCAGCCACAGCTATTTCGGCAACACCGCCCAGGAAGCGACGGGCCTGCCGGACGCCGGCGAGCAGGCGCTGCTGGCGCCGTTCCGCGACAAACTGCCGCCCGACCTGTTCACCGAGCCGTTCCGCGTGCCCGCCACCGACGGGTCGGGCAACAACCGCGACGGCCTGCGCCGGGCGCTGGCGCTGCTAAAGGACGCCGGCTGGACCGTCCGCGACCGCAAGCTGGTGGACGGCGCCGGCAAGCAGATGGCATTCACCATACTGCTGAGCGACCCGACCTTGGAGCGGGTGGCGCTGCCCTACCAGCAGTGGCTGCAGCGCCTGGGCATCGAGGTCGGCATACGCACCGTCGACAGCGCGCAGTATGAGCGGCTGACCGACGACTTCGACTTCGACATGACGACGATCGTCTATCCCGGCTCCGACCTGCCGGGGAACGAGCTGCGGGACTACTATTCGTGCATCGGCGCGAAGACGCCCGGCGGCGGCAACCTGGCCGCCGTCTGCGACCCGGCCATCGACGCGCTGATCGAGCGGGCGGTGGCGGCGCAGGACCGCGAAACCCTCGCCACCGCTGGCCGCGCGCTCGACCGCGTGCTGCTGCGCGGCTGGTATATGGTGCCGAACTGGCACAACGAACGGTTCAACGTCGCGACCTGGAACCGCTTCGGCCGGCCCAGCCAACCGATCCGCGACGGCTTCGTGCTGGATAGCTGGTGGATCGACCCGGGCCTGTCCGCCAAGGCCGATACGGCGCGCAAGCCGGTTAACTAGACTTGGTCAACTACCTGCTGCGCCGGCTGCTGCTGCTGATCCCAACCCTGCTGGGCATCATCGCCATCAACTTCGCCGTCGTGCAGTTCGCCCCCGGCGGACCCGTTGAACAGGCGATCGCGGAAACCCGAGGCCGCGGCACCGAGGCGACGGCGCGCATCACCGGCGCCACCAGCGACAGCGGCGCCTATCGCGGGGCGCGCGGCCTGGACGCCAAGCAGATCGAGGAGCTGAAGCGCCAGTTCGGCTTCGACAAGCCCGCCAGCGAGCGCTTCGTGTCCATGGTTCGCGGCTACCTGAGCTTCGACTTCGGCCGCAGCTTCTTCCGCGACCAGACGGTGGTGGCGCTGATCCTGCAGAAGATGCCGGTCAGCGTCTCGATCGGCCTGTGGTCCACCCTGCTGATCTATTTCGTCAGCATCCCGCTCGGCATCGAGAAGGCGGTGCGCGACGGCAGCCGGTTCGACGTCGCGACCAGCGCCGTGGTGCTGGTGGGCTATGCGGTGCCGGGTTTCCTATTCGCGCTGCTGCTGGTCGTGCTGTTCGCCGGCGGCAGCTTCCTGCAAATTTTCCCGCTGCGCGGCCTGACGAGCGGCGGCGCCGAGGCGTGGTCCTGGCCCGCGCGCATCGCCGACTATGGCTGGCACATGGTGCTGCCCACGGTGGCGCTGGTCGCGGGCGGGTTCGCTGGGCTGACGATCCTGACGAAGAACTGCTTCCTCGACGAAATCCGCAAGCAGTATGTCGTCACCGCCCGGGCCAAGGGCGCGGGCGAGCAGCGCGTGCTGTATGGCCACGTGTTCCGCAACGCCATGCTGCTGATCGTCGCGGGCTTCCCCGCCGCGTTCATCGGCATCCTGTTCAGCTCGGCGCTGCTGGTCGAGATCGTTTTCTCGCTGGATGGCCTGGGCCTGCTGGGGTTCGAGAGCGCGATCCGCCGCGACTACCCCGTCATGTTCGGCACATTGTATATCTTTACCCTGTTCGGCCTGGTGCTCCAGGTTGTCGGCGACCTGCTCTACACCGTCGTCGATCCCCGCATTGATTTCGAGGCGCGCAAATGACGCCCATCACCCGGCGGCGCATCGCGACGTTTCGCGCGCATCGCCGCGGCGCTTGGTCGCTCGCAATCTTCGCAGCGCTGTTCCTGCTGTGCCTTATGGCCGAACTACTCGCCAACGACCGTCCGCTGCTGATCCGCTTCGACGGGCATTATTTCGTCCCGGTGCTGCGCGACTACAGCGAGGACACCTTTGGCAGTGATTTCCTGCCGACCGAGGCCGACTACACCGACCCGCAGCTCGCCGCCGCCATCAACGCCCATGGCTGGATGCTCTGGCCCGCCATCCCGTTCCGCTACGACACCGTCATCAAGGACCTGCCCACCCCTGCCCCGGCGTCGCCCTCTCTGCGCAACCTGCTGGGCACCGACGACCAGGCGCGCGACGTGCTGGCCCGCGTCATCTACGGCTTCCGTCTCTCGGTGCTGTTCGGCTTCACCTTGACCATCATCTCCTCCGTCGTCGGCGTTGCCGCCGGCGCCGTCCAGGGCTTCTACGGCGGCCTGACCGACCTGCTGTTCCAGCGGTTCATCGAGGTCTGGTCGGGCATGCCGCAGCTTTATCTGCTGATCATCCTGGGCAGCATCGTGACGCCGACATTCTGGACCCTGCTGGTCTTTCTGCTGGCTTTCTCCTGGATGGCGCTGACCGGCGTGGTGCGGGCGGAGTTCCTGCGCGGGCGCAACCTCGACTATGTGCGGGCGGCGCAGGCGCTCGGGGTATCGAACGCGGCCATCATGGCGCGCCACATCCTGCCGAACGCGCTGGTGGCGACGCTCAGCTTCCTGCCGTTCACGCTCTCGGGCTCGGTGACCGTGCTTGCCACCTTGGACTTCCTGGGGTTCGGCCTGCCGCCGGGGTCGCCGTCGTTGGGCGAGCTGGTGGCGCAGGGCAAGAACAACCTGCAGGCGCCGTGGCTCGGCATGACCGCCTTCGTCGTGCTCGGCGGCGTGCTGACTTTGCTGATCTTCATCGGCGAAGCGGTGCGCGACGCCTTCGACCCCCGCAAGCAGCCGTGATGCCGGACGCTCGATGCTAGAGGTGGACGGAGTTTCAGTTGCGTTCGGCTCGCGGCGGGTCGTTGACGACGTCAGTTTCACCCTCGCGCAAGGCGAGACCCTCGCGCTGGTGGGCGAGAGCGGGTCCGGCAAGTCGCTGACCGCGCTCTCGATCCTGCAGCTGCTGCCCGCGGCTGCCGCCTGCACCGGCCAGGTGATCCTAGACGGCAAGCCCATGGTCGGCGCTCCCCCGACGGTGCTGCAGGCCGTGCGCGGCGACACCGCCGGGATCGTGTTCCAGGAGCCGATGACCAGCCTGAACCCGCTGCACACCATCGGACGCCAGGTCGCCGAGGCGCTGGCGCTGCACGGCAGGAAACCCGCCCGCGGTGCGGTTGCCGACCTGTTGCGGCGCGTCGGTTTTCCCGACGCCGAGGACCGGCTGAACGCCTTCCCGCACCAGCTCAGCGGCGGGCAGCGCCAGCGCGTGATGATCGCCATGGCGCTGGCCAACGACCCGAAGCTGCTGATCGCCGACGAGCCGACCACGGCGCTCGACGTCACCATCCAGGCCGGCATCCTGGACCTGCTGGCGCGGGAAAAGGCGGCCCGCGGGCTCGCCCTGCTGCTGATCAGCCACGACCTGAACGTGGTGCGCCGGGTCGCCGACCGGGTCTGCGTCATGAAAGATGGGCAGATCGTCGAAACCGGCCGGGTCGAGGACGTGTTCCGCGCGCCCAGGCACCCCTACACCCGCATGCTGATCGCCGCCGAACCCAGCGGCCAGCCCGGCCCGGTGCCAATAAGCGCGCCCACCATCGCCGAAATCCGCGACCTGCGGGTGGTGTTCCCGGTCCGCCGCGGATTGCTGCGCCGGGTCGTGGGAGAAGTCCGGGCGGTGGACGGGGTGAGCCTTGCGGTCCGGGAGGGCGAGACGCTGGGCCTGGTGGGCGAAAGCGGGTCGGGCAAGAGCACGATCGGGCTTGCCCTGCTGCGCATGCAGGTCGCGACCGGCCGCGTGAGCTTCGCCGGCCAGGACATCACGCATCTGTCGCAATCCCAACTGCGCCCGCTGCGCCGGGCGATGCAGATCGTGTTCCAGGACCCCTATGGCAGCCTGTCGCCGCGCATGAGCATGGGTGAGATCGTCGCCGAGGGCCTGCGCGTCCACGAACCGCGGCTGGGTCCGAATGAACGCGCCGCACGCGTCGCCGCCGCGCTGGACGAGGTCGGCCTGCCCGCCGACGCGGCCGGGCGCTATCCGCACGAGTTCAGCGGCGGCCAGCGCCAGCGCGTCGCGATCGCTAGGGCCATCGTGCTGACCCCGCGGCTGCTGGTGCTGGACGAACCCACCAGCGCGCTCGACCGCTCGGTGCAGGCGCAGATCGTGGACCTGCTGCGGACATTGCAAACGCGGCACGGTCTGGCCTACCTGTTCATCAGCCATGACCTGGCCGTGGTGCGTGCGGTGGCGCACCGTGTCGTGGTGCTGCGCGCCGGCCGCGTGGTGGAGGAAGGGCCGGCAGACGAGTTGTTCGCCCATCCGCGAGAGCCCTATACGGCCGCGCTGATGGCCGCGGCGTTCCACGCGCTCGCGCCTAAGCTGCCCGAGACCGAAACAGGAGACGCCTGATGGATACAAGCCGCCGCTCAGTCCTGGGCATTGCCGCTGGCTTCGCGGCCATGGCTGCCGCCCCGCGCACGTTCGCGCAAGCGGCGCCAGTTGCGCCGGGTCCTTTCGCCCTGCCGCCGCTGCCGTATGCGCCCGAGGCGAACGAACCGCATGTCGACGCACAAACCATGCTGCTGCATCACGACCGGCACCATGCCGCCTATGTGTCGGCCCTGAACGGGGTCGCTCGGGACAATGCCGTATTGGGTGCGATGCCGGTCCACAGCCTGCTGACCAAGCTCAACGAACTGCCGGACGCCGTTCGCGCCACGGTGCACAACAATGCCGGCGGGCATGCCAACCACAGCATGTTCTGGCAGGTCATGGGCGGCAAAGGCGGCGCACCGGACGGCGAGCTGCTGGCCGCCTTCGACCGCGACCTGGGCGGCATGGACGCCATGCGGGTGGCGTTCCACCGCATGGGCCTGGGCCAGTTCGGCTCCGGCTGGGTGTTCGTCACCGTGGACCCGGCCGGCAGGCTCGGCCTGGTCGCGCGCCCGAACCAGGACACGCCGCTGATGGAGGGCGGCCGAGTGCTGCTGGGCAACGACGTGTGGGAGCACGCCTACTACCTGAAATACCAGAACCGCCGGGCGGACTACCTGGCGGCCTGGTGGAACGTGGTGAACTGGGACGCGGTGGCCGCACGCTATACGCAGGCCAAGGCTGGCACGCTTACTGTTTAGGCCGCCCACATCGAACATGCCGCGCGCCAGCAGCTCCGCAGCCAGGCAACTTTATCCCCTTTTTGCGTTCCAAAAGATTGGGAACGGGCTGTCCAGCACGCCTTTGACGCTGTCCCGCATCGCCGCCGGCTGGAAGAACTGGCCGAGCGGCACATACGGCGCCTCCTCCCATACCGCCGCCTGGATCGCGTCCGTCGCCCGCTTGCGCGCCGCGTCGTCCGGGGCGCCGAACCAATCGGTGCGAAGCTGCTCGACGCGCGGGCTGGTCGGCCAGCCGAACCAGGCATTCTGCCCGTTGCCGAGGATGGGATAGTGCCCGCCAGGGTCGGCGGTGTTCAGCCCCTCCCATCCCGTGCAGAAGATGCTCCAGCCGCCCTTCTCCACCGGCTCCTTGCTCGCCCGGCGCTGCACCACCGTGCCCCAGTCGCTCGCCTGATAGTCGACGTTCAGCCCCAGTTTCAGCAGCATGTCGCGCGTGACCTGACAGAATGCCTCGAGCCACGGATAGTCGGTCGGCGAGATGATGACGACCTTCTCGCCGTTATAGCCTGCCTCCGCAACCAGGCGCTTGGCGGCCGCCAGGTCGCGCGGCCCGGTGATCGCGTCCATGCCGACGTCGGTGGCCGCCGGCGATCCCGGCGTGAAGACGCCGACCCCGGTTTGATACACGCTCGTGTCGTCGCCATAAGCCGCCTGCATGAACGCCTTCTGGTCCGCCAGGCGCAGCACGGCCTGCCGCATCTTCGGGTTGTCGAACGGCGGGTGCAGCGAGTTGAACCGGATGATCTGGATGGCGCCAATGCTGGTCATCGGCACGAGCTTCACGCCCCGCATCCGGCGAATTTGCGGCAGCAGATCGGCGATCGGCGTTTGCCACCAATCCTCCTCGCCGGTCTGGATGGCCGCGGCGGAAGTCGCGGAATCGGGGATGATGTTCCACTCGACCCGGTCGAAGTAAACCGGCTTGCCGCCGGCGGTGAAGTCCGCCGGCTCCTGCCGCGGCACATAGCCATCGAACTTCGCATAAACCGCGAGCGAACCCGGCGTCCATTCGTCGCGCATGAAGCGGAACGGGCCCGAACCGGTGAAGTCGGTGATCTGGGTGAAGGCGTCGGTCTGCGCCACCCGCTCCGGCATGATGAAGCACACGTTTGCCGCAGGCTTTGCCAAGGCGCTCACCAATAGGGGAAACGGCTTTCTGAGCTTGACCGTGAAGCTGCGGTCGTCCGGTGCAGCCATGCTGTCCAACTGCGCCGCGAGGCGCTGGCCGAAGCCGTCCCGCTTGCTCCAGCGGCTGATCGAGGCGACGCAGTCAGCACCGCGCACCGGCACGCCGTCGTGGAACTTCAAGCCGTCGCGGAGCCGGAAGGTCCAGGTGAGCTTGTCGTCTGACAGCTCGTAGCCCTGGCACATCTGCGGCTTGGGGGTGAGCTTCGCATCCACGCCGAACAGCGTGTCGTAGATCATGAAGCCATGGTTGCGGGCGACGGTGGTGGTGGTCCAGATCGGGTCGGGGTTCGCGAGGTTGCCCTCAGGGATGAACCGCAAGGTGTGTGCGTCGGCAGCCCGGGCGATGGAGGGCCTCGATAACGCGCCGGTGAGTGCGGCGCCGGCCAGAAGGTTTCGTCGGGTGCAGGCGCTCATGTCATGGATGTCCGATCGCGGTTGGTGGGGCCGAGTCCGCCGTCACGGTCGTCCGACGCCGCGTGGAATGCCCCATTGTCCTACGCATCGCAATGACGGGAGGCGCCGCATATCCCGTGTGGCTGCGGGCTAGGCTGTCTTCCGGACGTTGACGACCGTGCGTCCGCGCACCTGGCCGGCGAGGATGGCGTCGGCGCGGGCGGGCAGCGCGTCGAGGCCGACCTCCTCCGTCACCAGGGCGAAGTCATCCGCCTGCAGCTCCCGCGCGATGCGCCGCCAGGCCTCCTCCCGCAGCGCCGCCGGGCACTGCACCGAGTCGACCCCGAGCAGGGCGACGTTGCGCAGGATGAATGGGAACACCGTCGTCGGCAGGTCCGTGCCGCCCGCCAGCCCGCAGACCGCGACCGCGCCGCCATAGGCCATGGCTGCGATCAAGTTGGCCAGGATCGTGCCGCCTACGGTGTCGACCGCGCCCTGCCAGCGTTCGGCCTGCAGCGGCTTGCCCGGCGATGCATAGTCCGAGCGCTCCATGACGGCGCTTGCCCCCAACCGCTGCAGGAACTCCCGCTCGCTGGCGCGGCCGGTGAGCGCCGTGACGCGGTAGCCAAGGCGCGACAGCAAGCGTACGGCGACGCTGCCGACGCCACCCGCGGCGCCGGTGACCAGCACGTCGCCGCCTTGGAGGATGCCATGCCGCTCCAGCGCCATGACGCACAGCATGGCCGTCAGCCCGGCGGTCCCAACCGCCATCGCCTGTTTGGTGTCGAGTTCGGCAGGGAGCCGGACCAGCCAATCCGCCTTGACGCGGGCGCGCTCGGCGAAGCCGCCCGACCAGCCTTCGCCCACGCCCCAGCCGGTCAGCACGATCTTGTCCCCAGGCCGGAACCGGACGTCCTCTGAGCACGCCACCGTGCCGGCGAAGTCGATGCCCGGCGTGATCGGATACCGACGCAGGATCCGGCCCAGGCCCTTGAGCGCCATGCCGTCCTTGTAGTTGAACGACGAATACTCGACGTCCACCGTCACCTCCGCCTCCGGCAGGTCGGCGTCGGTCAGCGTTTCGAGGGCGACCGCCTGCCCGTTGCCGTCCTTGCGGGCGACGAGCGCGCGGAAACCGGTTGGGCTCGCGACGCCGGTGGTCGCGCTCGGCTCGTCGGTCATCAGCTCCCCCGCTTGCGTTGCCGCGACCTTCACAGATCGTGGCCCGGCCTGCAATATCGTGGGCGCAGGCGGCTCGACGGCGAAGGAACAAGTCTGAGGGATGGGATGTCCATAAGGCACGCGCTCACGGCAGGGCGCGCCGGCCGCCGCCTTTCGTTGGCCGTGCTGCTGGTCAGCGAGGTCGCGGCCATGTCCACCTGGTTCGCGACCACCGCGTCGCTGTCGGCCATACGCGCGCAGGTCTCGCTAACGCCATTCCACGAGGCGCTGCTCACCAGCAGCGTGCAGGGAGGCTTTGTGGCGGGCACGCTGTTCAGCGCTCTGCTGAGCCTGCCGGACCGCTTCGACCTGCGGCGTTTGTTTTCCGCCGGGGCAGCGATCGCCGGGCTCGCCAACGTCGCCATCCTGTTCTGCGAGCCTGGCTCGGCAGCGGTGCCGGTGCTGCGCTTCGTCACCGGCGCCTGCATGGCGGCGGTCTATCCCGTCGGCATGAAGCTCGCCGCGACCTGGGCAGCCGGCGATCTCGGGCTGCTAGTGGGGCTGCTGGTCGCCGCATTGACGCTCGGCTCCGCGTTCCCGCATTTGGTGGCGGTCGCGGGCGGGCTCGACTGGCGCTGGCCGGTCGTTGCGGCAGCGGCGGGCGCGTTGTTCGCCGCTGTGCTGATCCGGGTCGCGAGCCTGGGCCCGAACCTTCCTGCCACGGCCCCATTGCGGCCCGGCAACGCCCTGCATGCCTGGCGGAACCGGGGGGTGCGGCTCGCCAACCTCGGCTACCTCGGCCACATGTGGGAGCTGTATGCGATGTGGGCGTGGATTGGTGCGTTCTTCAGTGCCAGCTTCCGTATGCGCTACGGCGGCGCGCCGCCAGTGAGCGCCGAGTTCGCGGCTTTCGCGGTCGTAGCGGTCGGAGCGCTCGGGGCAATGGGCGGCGGCTGGGCAGCCGACCGTTACGGCCGCGCCGTCGTCACCATCGCCGCCATGGCGACGAGCGGCCTATGCGCCGCCAGCATCGGCCTGCTGTTCGGCGGCCCGGCCTGGCCGCTGCTGCTTCTGAGCCTGGTCTGGGGCGTTGCTGTCATCGCCGACTCCGCCCAGTTCTCCGCCGCCATCGCCGAACTCAGCGAACGGTCCCTGGTCGGCACCATGCTGACGGTGCAGACCTGCCTGGGCTTCCTGCTCACCTTGGTCAGCATCCAGCTCATCCCGGTCGTGGTCGGCTGGGTGGGGTGGCAGCATGCCTTCATCGTCCTGGCGATCGGCCCGGCCCTTGGGATCATCGCCATGGCCCGCCTGCGCGCCAGCTTGCTGCCGACGTAATTGATGTGAGAGGGTGGCCAGCGTGGGCAAAGACCCGCGCAGGGGAGCACAGGATGGTCTCGAAACGTTTGCTGTTGGCCGGACTGGCGCTGCTGCTCGCCGTGGCGGCCCAGGCTGGGACGCAGGAGGCCGGGGCGCAGGAGACGGTGAAAATCGGCGCGATCTATCCGCTGACGGGCGGCACCGCGTCGGCCGGCACCGCGCTGCGCGACGCGGTCGAGATCGCGGCCGAGATCGTCAACGGCACGCACCCGGAGCTGTCCGCCCTGCCGCTCGCGGCGACGTCCGGGCTGCCCGGCCTGGGCGGCCGCAAGGTCGAGCCGGTGTTCGCCGACCACCAGGGCAACCCGGCCGTCGCGCAGAACCAGGCGCTACGCCTGGTCACGCAGGAAAAGGTCGTCGCCCTCGTCGGCGCCTATCAGTCGAGCGCCACGCTAACGGCCAGCGCCGTGGCCGAGCGCTACGGCATCCCCTATCTCGCCGGCGAGGCCAGCGCGCCGAGCCTGACGCTGCGCGGGTTCAAGTGGTTTTTCCGGCCGACGCCGATCGGCACCAATTTCGGCGCGGCCTACGCGGATTTCCTGGCCGGGCTGCAGGCGAAGGACCGGACGGTCAACAGCATCGCCATGGTCAACGAGAACACCGAATACGGCACCTCCACCGGCGACGCGATCAGCAAGGCGCTCGACGCCAAGGGGATGAAGATCGCGCTGCGCATCGCCTATTCCGCCAACAGCACCGACGTGAGCGCGCAGGTGCTGCAATTGAAGCAGGCGAATGCGGGCGTGGTGATCTTCGTCAGCTACACGTCGGACTCCATCCTGTTCATGAAGACGATGCGCAACCTGGACTGGAAGCCGCCGGTGCTGATCGGCGACGATAGCGGCTTTTCGGACACGGCGTTCATCGCGGCGGTGGGCGACCTGGCCGAGGGCGCGGTCAACCGCAGTTCTTACGACATCGGCAAGCCCGGCGCCGTGCCATACCTCGTGAACGAGCTGTATAAGAAAAAGGCCGGCCATGACTTAGACGACACCAGCGCACGCGGCCTGCAGGGCTTCCTGGTGCTGTGCGAGGCGATCAACCGGGCCGGGTCGACTGAGCCGGCGAAGATCCAGGCGGCGCTGAAGGCGACGGACCTGAAGGCGGATCAGCTGATGATCGGCTATGACGGCGTGAAGTTCGACGCGAACGGGCAGAATGAGCGGGCGGCGACCTTGCTGGTACAGCTCCGCAACCGCGCCTACGTGCCGATCTGGCCCGACAAGCTGGCCACCGCGCAGCCCGAGCTGCCATTCCGCGGCTGGGGCAACTAGGGTGTTTTTCTGCCCGCTGTCCGTGCGTGTTGCAGCCCTCACCCACCCCTTTCCCAGAGGGAGAAGGCTTCGAGGCTGCTCCCTCTCCCCCTGGAAGAAGGTCGGGGTGAGGGCCGTGGCAGCCAAAGGAAAACAGCCCAGCAGCCAGCCTTGATCCTCCTGCAGGTCATCGTCAGCGGTCTGCTGATGGGAGCGGTCTACGCGCTGTTCTCGTCTGGGCTGACGCTGATCTGGGGCATGATGAACGTCGTCAACTTCGCGCATGGCGATTTCGTCATGCTCGGGATGTATGTGGCGTTCTTCACCTTCACGCTGGTGGGGGCCGGGCCGCTCGTCTCGGTGCCGCTGGCGGCGCTGCTGCTCGCAGGGCTGGGCGCCGTAGTCTATCTGGGGTTGATCCGCCACGTGATGCGCGGGCCGATGCTGGCCCAGATCTTGTCCACCTTCGGCCTCGCATTGCTGCTGCGCTACGGTGCGTTCTGGGCATTCAGCTCGAATTTCGTGACCCTGCCGGACACGCTGGTCGGCGGCACCTTCGCGCTGGGCGGCCTGCGCATCGAAGCATCGCGGCTGCTCGCCGGCGGGGTCGCGCTGCTGCTGACCCTGGGCATGCACCTGATGCTGACCCGCACCATGCTCGGCAGCCGCCTGCTCGCGGTGTCGGAGGACCGGTCGGCCGCAATGCTGGTCGGCATCCGGCCGGAGCCGATGCAGGCGCTGGCCTGGGCGCTCGCGGGCGCCAGCACAGGGATCGCCGGGGCGCTGATCGCGCTGTTCTTCTATGTCTCGCCGACCGTCGGCGAGGCGCTGACCCTGATCGCGTTCATCACCGTCTCGCTGGGCGGGTTCGGCAGCGTGCCCGGCGCGCTGATCGCCGGCGTGCTGATCGGCATCATCCAGGCGCTCTCGGCGTTCTGGGCCGGGGCGGTCTATCAGGACGTGGTGATCTATGCGTTGTTCCTGGCGCTGCTGTGGGTCCGGCCGCAGGGCCTGCTGGGCCGCGCATGAGGGCCGCACTGGCAACGGCCGCCCTGTTCCTGGCGCTCGCCGTGTTGCCGTTGCTCGTCAATGACGTGTTCTACCAGCGGGTCGGGGCGCTGGTGCTGCTGGGGGCGATCTCGGCCTCGGCCTGGAACCTGATCGGCGGCTATGCCGGGCAGGTTTCGGTGGGCCATGCGGTGTATTTCGGCGCCGGGGCCTACGCCTCGCTCATGGTCTATAACCAGCTCGGCTGGCCGCCGATCGCGGGCGCGCCGCTCGGCATCGCCGTCAGCCTGCTGCTCGCGACCGTCACCGGGCTGCCGACGTTCCGGCTGAGCGGGCACTATTTCTCCATGGCGACCATCGCGGCAGCGGAGCTGGTGCGCCTGCTGGTCACCAATTGGGAGCTGCTGGGCGCGGCGGTCGGGCTGATGGGGCCGGCGGTGCCGCGGGGCGTGGCGGACCTGCAGTTCAACGATCCCCGGGTGTATTACTGGATCTTCCTCGGCGTGCTGGCGGTGCTGCTTGGGCTGACCTGGGCGATGCAGCGCGGCCGCATGGGATACTACCTGCGCGCCATCAACGGCAGCGAGCGTGCGGCCCGCAGCCTCGGCGTGCCGGTGCGCCGGTTCAAGCTGTATGCCCTGCTGCTCTCGGCCAGCTTCACCTCGCTCGCCGGGACGCTGTATGGCGTCATGGTCGGGTTCGCCGATCCGGACAGCGTGCTGGGTGTGCTGGTGTCGGTGAAAATGGTCATCATCGCGGCCCTCGGCGGCGCCGGCACGCTGTTCGGGCCGCTGATCGGCGCTGCGATCCTGGTGCCGCTCGAGGAGGCCACCAACGCCGCGTTCGGCGGGTCCGGCACCGGGATCACCTACGTGGTCTATGGCGCCGTCATCCTGCTGATCGCCCGGTTCCGGCCCGGCGGCCTGGCCGAGCTCGGCCACATGCTGGCCCGCACGCTGGCAAAAAGGGCGCGCCGTGCTGCTTGAGGCGCGCGGCATCGTCAAAAGCTTCGGTGCGTTCCGGGCGGTGGACGGCGCCGATCTCGACGTGGCCGAGGGCGACATCATCGGCCTGATCGGCCCGAACGGCGCGGGCAAAAGCACGTTCTTCAACGCCCTCGCCGGCGACGTTGCGCCCACCGCGGGGACCATCGCCTTCGACGGCCGCGACATCACCCACGCGACGCCGGAGCAGCACGCCCGCCTCGGCATCGCCCGCAGCTTCCAGGTGCCGGTGACCTTCGAGGACATGAGCGTCGCCGAGAACGTGCTGGTCGGCGCCTTCCTGCGCCACCCCGGCCGGGCAGCGGCGGAAGCGGCGGCCGCCGAGGTGCTGGAGTTCACCGGCCTAGCGCCGCTCGCCGACAGCCGCGCCCGCAGCCTGGGCACGCCCGGACGCAAGCGGCTCGAGATCGCCCGCGCGCTGGCGACCAAGCCGCGGCTGCTGCTGCTGGACGAGGCGCTCGCCGGGCTGACGCCGGTGGAAATCCGCGCCGCGATCGAGCTGGTTCGGCGCATCCACGCGCGCGGCATCACCCTCATCATCGTCGAGCACATCATGGAGGTGATCCTGACCCTGGCCCACCGCGCCGTGGTGTTCCATCAGGGCCGGGTGATCGCGGACGGCGTGCCGCGCGCCGTCGTCGCCGACCCGGCGGTCGTATCCGCCTATCTGGGCCGCAGCATGACGCGGAAGGCGGCCGCCCCATGATTGGACCAGCATGACGGCGCTGGCGCTCGACGTGCGGAGCCTGGCCGTGCGCTATGGAGACTTGGTGGGCGTCGCGGACGTGTCCTTGCAGGTGCGGCAGGGCAGCGTGGTGGCGCTGATCGGCTCCAACGGGTCCGGCAAGACGACGACATTGAACGCGATCGCCGGGCTGGTGCCCGTCGCGGCCGGGCAGGTGGTGTGGCAGGGCGCCGACATCACCGGCCAGCCGGCCTATGCCGTGGTGAAGCGCGGTCTGGCGCTGTCGCCCGAGGGCTGGCGCCTGTTCGTCGGCCAAACCGTGGAGCAGAACCTGCGCCTGGGCGCCACCACGCTGCGCGACAAGTCGCGGCTGCCGGCGGCGCTTGACCGGGTTTTTACCTTTTTCCCGCGCCTAGCCGAGCGGCGGCGGCAGCGCGCGGGGACGCTGTCGGGCGGCGAGCGGCAGATGCTGGCCATGGGCCGCGCCCTGATGTCCGAACCGCAGATGCTGCTGCTGGACGAGCCGAGCCTCGGCCTGGCCCCGGCGGTGGTGGAGGCGCTGTATGAGACGCTGGCCCGGCTGCACGCCGACGGCATGACCCTGCTGCTGGCCGAGCAGTCGGTGGAACTGGCGCTGGAGATCGCGCAGCACGCGTATGTGCTGCAGACCGGGCGGAGTGTGTTGGATGGGCCGGCGGCAGAGTTGGCGCGCGACCCGGAGGTGCAGCGGATTTACTTGGGGCTTTGATGGCGGTGGCCGCGCAGAGGGCCCGCTTGCGACTTATCTGCCACGTCAGCGGTTTACGCGCCTATGTCCGGTCTTGGCGGCGAAGCTGCGACTCGGCGCGCGAATGCTAGAATCGCCGGCTTCGCACCCAGGTCAGCCGTTTCGCGGTCAAACAATACAGCTCATAAGCTGTCCATTGTCTGATCTCTTCGTCCCATGGATACAGGGTCTCCGTGGAACTGCGATATCAGCGCCTATCGGGTCGCTTGGGTAACTCATTCAATATCGTTCAATCAACGGTGGTTCGGAAGGTGCTGAAGGAATAGATTGCATGATGGACTAACTGCGTCGTGGTCGCCGTCAATAAAAATCCTGAAGGCAAGACATTGGGAAGTGAACCGAGTCACGTTTCTTGGCTGACGGACACCGGCGAGCGGCAGTTAACCGCGTGCGGTCGCGAAATCGAGATTTGGTCACTCGACCATGTGGAGGACGACGCCGTCCTGTCCGGCTGGGCATGGCATTTTCGCCAGCATTATATCAACGATGAGGATCTGCCGGCGATGATCGACGGCACCGAGCTCGACCGCGCCGAATATCTGCGCACCATCGTTTTCCCCGACCGGATGGCGACGCCCGGTCCCAGCCTTCGCTCGGGCGATTTTGGCGAGATCCTCGTTGCCGACTATATCGAATTTGTGCTCGGCTATTGGTGTCCGCGAGAGTTGCGTTATCAGGATCGATGGAATCGCCAAGATTCAACCAAGGGCTGCGACGTCATCGGGTTCAAAATGGCAACCGATCAGCGCGCCCATCCTAATGACGAGCTGTTCCTCTTCGAATCCAAATCCGGCCTTTCAAAGTCCGCAGCCAATCGGCTGCAGGTCGCGATTGACGACTCGGTTAAGGATAAGCTGCGCGAGGGGATGACCTTGAACGCCCTGAAGCGTCGGATGCTTATCAAGGGCGACATCGATCAGGCAAATCGTGTGAAGCAGTTCCAAAACCAGGCCGCACGTCCCTTTTGCCGCATCAACGGCGCGGCCGCGATCCTCGATGATCTCGTCTTCGCCGAAACCGATGTCGCCGCCACCGACGCGTCTGCGCATCCGAATGCCGCTAACCCATCTTATTCAGGGCATGGCAGGGATTCGGCGGCGGGTGTCGCGTAAGCTGCTGATGGTGTTTACGGATTGGGTGTCGACGCCATCCATTCACCCGATCACGCCGAGCCACACCCGCCAT
>JAABUR0100003242.1_pt1 | contig 23067 bp, 16 predicted proteins | sample 5560091 | NCBI WGS metagenome assembly JAABUR01 (sample SAMN10711879, study PRJNA513375) | rock metagenome | isolation source: Antarctica rocks | place: Antarctica: Victoria Land, University Valley sud
CCGCTGCTCGCAACCGCGGCCGCACATGAGCTGCCCCAGGTGCCGCTGGAGGGCGCGCTCGAGCTGGTGCTGCTCTACCACCGCGCCGCCGATCGCCGCTTCGAGCAAGCGGCGCGATGGCATGCGCACCTGTGCGCCGAGACCCGACCGTCACCCTGGCCGCCGGCGCGGCCACGCTCCAAGATCGCGACGCTCGGCCGCGGCGAGGAGAGCCACGCCAACGGCGTCCTCGCCGACATCCTCGACGCGGTCGGCGCCCACTGGCTCGTGGACGCCCTCGAGGAGCAAGCCACCGAAGCAGGCGGCTAGCTGCCCACCGGGCTAGCGCCGACGGTGGAAATCAGCGCTACAGGACGGCGACGCTTTGAGCGCCTGCCGCCGGCCTATGGCGCGGCGTGCTCTGCTGCGAGCCGCGCGAGCACGTCGCCGTGGCAGGCGTGCGGGGCACACCAGCAGCCGAGCGTCTTGCCCGCGAGCTCGCCGAGCTGCGCGACCAACTCGGGCTGATCGACTAGCCAGCGCTCGTAGCGGGCGATCACCTGCGCGCGGGTGCCGTCGCGCCCGATCGCGAACGGGTTGCCCCACTTCGAGGGCCTGCCGATGTAGATGTCATAGCGGGCTCGTTTGCAGTGCACGACATTCCGGTGTGCCATCCGCGGGTCTCCTTCACGGGTTGGTGAGCATGGTGGCCTTCACCCGTCAGGGGCCACCACGCGCAACCCGACTCGAGAAGGCGGCGCCTGGCTGACCGCAACGTCGTCCACGCAGGCCCGCGGGCCGATATCGAATTCGGTTTCGGCTCTGCGGAGGGTGGGCGACTGCACAGCGAGCCGGGCCGTAGTGCATGCTTGGCAGATGTCGCTAATCGCGAGCGTCCTGCTGGCTTCAAGGATCCGCCTGACGGTGGTCGCCGCTTCGCTTGGGGTAGCAGCCGTGCTCGCGTCGGGCGCCGGGGCGGCCCCTGACGCGCGGGCCTCGGCGACTTGCTCTGACTACGCCACCCAGGCGGAGGCCCAGCGCGCCGCGGACACGCGCGACTCCGACGGCGACGGCCGCTACTGTGAATCGCTGCCCTGCCCGTGCGCCGGGCCGGGGGCAGGGGGCGAGCAGCCCCCGCCCCCAAAGGCGACCTGTACCCGGCCGAGCGGGGTGCAGCGGCTCGTGTTTCGCCGCAGGGAGTACCCGAACATCCGCCGCCATTTCAGAGCGGCGCTGCGCCGGGGCTGGCCGAAGGTGATGGTGCTCAACCGCCCTGGTGCCGACGCCCGCCGCGACCGCCTGCTCGAGGGGGTCCCCACCCGTCCCGGATTCGACCGTGACGAATACCCCGCCGCCGTCGGGCGCGGCCGGCCAAACGGTTCCTCGCGCGGCTTGGTGCGCGGGAAAAATCCGCGCGGCTGGAAGGCCGACGTCGCCTACGTCGAAAGCGCCGAGAACCGCTCTCACGGATCGTCGCTGGGCAACAAGCTGCGCCCGTTTTGCAACGGCACGCGCTTCCGCTACGTCTTCCGCTGAGCGCCGGGGCTACGTAACCTGCGGTTATCGGGCGTAGGCGGTTCGGGGGTCCCGGCCGGCGTCGCGGGCGCTGATCTCCGTAGGTTCCCAGCGCGCCGTCGCTATCGGTTGGCGCCGGATCCGGTTGTCGGCGCCGGGTGAAGACTGACCCCCCCCTCCGCCGGTTGAAATCTGACCCCCCTTGGGTGGTTGCCGAACTGTGGCTATCGCTTGCCGTGCGAGCGTGCAGTCGGGCTCGGGGCGGACGCGCCATCCGGGGGGCCCTTTCGTCGGCCCGTTCTAGTAGTGCCCTCAACGTAGAGGCTAACGAGGAGGCCCATCCCAAGGGACAAACCTCCACCCGCGAGGATCAGCAGAAGGTTGGTCCACAGGTCCGCTCCGGATTCAGCGATTGCCACCGCGGCCGCGCAGCTACCGTCCGACGCTGAAACTGCTTGATAGTCCCGTAAGGCTGGCAGAGGCTCTCGAAATGTGATGCTTTGTTCGCTCGGAGCCCCGACGCGCGGGGCGGTGCAAGACCAAGCGGCTTGGCGAACCCGGGCGGGAGCCGGCTTGCTCTCGTCGGAGAGCACCTCATGTGTTGTTCGAACGATGCTCTCACCTAGCGCCGCCGTTTCTGGCAGCGTCACGACACGGCGAATGTCATATTCGCGCCGCCCCACTGATCCCCCCACCGACACACCGCCGATCTGTTCCGCCCGCGACTTGCGCGGAAGGCGGAGGTTGGTGAGCAGGCTGGTGCCGTCGCTCGTCTCCTCTTGGCGAGGGCCGACCAGCTCCGGCAGGCGTAGCCAGCAAGTCTTGAAGCCCCGATCTTCGATCCAGTCCGCTTGGAAAGTCACGCGTAGAGCATGGTGACGGCGCCGCCACCCGGGGACACGAACTGAGACCGCTGTAAGCGCTCGACCGACGAAGGGGCGAGCGGTGCGACCGAGGAGGGTGCTCGACTTCACCGGGGGGCTACCGTTGAGGTAAACCACGGTCGCCTCGACGTTTCGAACGGTGGCATCTCTAATCCCAAGCGAGAGCACACTCACACGGGGTAGATCAGCCGACCTCCGCCAGAACTCGCGCGGTGTAGCAACGACAACTTCGACCTCCACCGGATTTCCACACCGTTGAACCCGCACTCGGCTACCGATTACATAACCGGCGCTAGGGCTGACGGATCCGACGGGGCTGGCGAAGGCGATGACTGGGGAACTACTCCGCGGGGCGTCCTCTGCGTCGAGAGCCGTCCATACGCCGTACCCTCCTGCCAGAATCGCCAGGATCCCTATCCCAGCGGCTCGCGCGCGACGAGAGTTCGACGCACGGTGGTGTCCGCTCCTGCGCTGAATCATGAGCACCCTTCGCTCGCGGATGTGTCGGGAGTGAGGACGAGTAGCTCGCGAGCGCTTGAAAGCCGTCCTTCGCCGCATGGCTCGGCGGCAGGAGACATTCGAGCCCCTCGACCGGCTTGACCAGCAGTTGCATGGCTCCAGACTGGGACTGAAGCCAGGTTGAATAGTACCGCCCAGCCGGATCTGGCTCGAGCGCCCCGTCGGCCCGGAAACGCAGAAACGTTGCGGTAGCTACCAGCGCCTGATCGCCCAGCTCGAAGGCCTCGGCTAACGCGTCGAAGTGGAGCCAGCCGTGCCCTGACCCAGAGGCGATTTCCCATCAGCCCTGTTCCGGATCCATGGAGGCAGCCGAGGCGCCCTCCTCGGACGGCCTCTCCGCGGCGCAGGGGCGGGGGCCATCCCACCACTCCCCGGCGGTGATCGCTCAGCAGAAGGTGCCGTCAGTAAGGACTCACCTGCCGCCCCTGTGGAGAAGCAGCAGTTGCGTGGCCGCTTCCGCCGCTGCTGGAAGCAGTAGCGACCGCGCGACCCGCGCTGCGTGATCACTCCCGGCGCCAACCGATACCGCGCTCGCACACCTTCGTGTTGCACCGGCGCTTCGGTGGCCGGTGCCGTTCTGGCGGTTTACGTATTTCCCCGTTATCGCGCGCTCGCCCGTGGGTCTCGGAGCACGAGCCTGACCTGCCTCGATAGTTGCCCCTGGCGCGCAAGCATTGTTGCGGTTATGGTTCGCTTTAGGTTCTGCCGGTAGAAGAGGGGGAAATGACACGAGAGATCTATCCGTCCGCTCCGCTCCGTTTCGTAGCGTTCGAACTGCAGTTCGATCTCGTCCCTGCGCTTGGAACGGGTGACGGGCAGGCGAAAGTCTACGAGCAGCTCCGAGAGTACTTCCCGATAGCAGAGAACGCCATGTCCGTCGAGGTGACGCTGAGCCCGGTCGGATCGAGCGCACCCCAGGCCGCACCTGAACTCAGGATGCTCGACATGGAGCGGACTAGAAGCGTGGCCGTGTCGGCTAGATCCCTCACCGTTCAAACCTCGACCTTTCGTGACTCCGAAGAGTTCGCCGTCTCAGTCAGGCACGCGGTACAGGCCCTGGAAACCTCGCGGGTGGCGACAAGGAAGCGCGTGGGACTGCGGTATGTGGATGAGGTTCGAGTACCGGGTGTGGCGCAGCCGGACGACTGGGGACCGTACATCGACGAGCGCCTCTTGGGAGGGATCAACTTTGGAGCCGAGAAATACGAACTAGAGGCAGCGCAAGGGCTCGTGGGGGTCACAGTCGCGCCCGACCGGCACGTGATGCTGCGTTACGGACCATCCAACGGCCTTGCCGTTGATCCCAATGGGCCCCTTCGCTTGCCTCCCGCCCCACAAGGGGAGTTCTTCCTGCTCGACCTGGACAGCTTCTGGTCACCAGCAGACGGCAAGCCACCACGGTTCGATACGGACGAGGTCCTCGAGACGTTCTCGCTCCTCGACGAGCCCAGCCACGAGCTATTCGAGACTGCCATCACAGAGCAACTACGAGATGAAGTATTGAGGAGACCGAACGATGGAAAATGACTTGCTCGATGCGCGCCAGAGCACCGCTACGCAGGTAGCGCGGCCCGCTCCGGAGCCTCCCACCGGTGGCTCGATTCTCAATCGGACCTCCGCGCTGCGCGACGGCGTTCAGTTCCTCAACGAGGACGTGACCGGCCTTCATCACACCGTGCGCAAGGAGGAACTTGACAACAGGACCACCGGCGCCGCGATGCGGTCCCCGGCTGACCTGCTTCGCGAACTCTCACGTGAGCGGGGGTTGTCGTGGGAACGAATAGCCCGACTGACGGGCGTAAGCTCGGCAGCAGTTCGGAAGTGGCGTCGCGGTGAGGCACTGGCCGCGGATAGCCGGCGGGCCGTAGCGAGGATCGTCGCGTTCCTCGAGATGATCACGGAATTGGCCTCTCCCATCGCGGATCCAGCCTCCTGGATCGAGATGGCGCTTTCGGATGCGGCCACGGTCACACCCGCTGACCTCTACGAGAACGACGAGATCGAACTTCTGTTCGAGTTGGTATCGGGCTGCTTGAGCACACACGAGGTGCTTGATCGGTTCGACCCGAATTGGCGTGAGCAATATGCCCGCGACGCTCGGTTTGAGATAGCGCAAGCCGCCGACGGAATCGCCTCGATCATTGAGAGGGACTGAGCCCAGCGGGGTCGGGTGGCTGTCGAACTCGACAGGCCGGGCTCCGTTGAGAGCCTCTACATCGCGCGAGGTGAGCCGGTGGAGCCGTGGCGACCGATCATGTCGGGTGATGTCTTTGGCGGGGTTGAAATCCTGGGCGTTCCAGAGCACGACCTCGTGATGCTCATCTCTCACCCGTGCTCGATGCGGCGTGGCGCCGCGCTCCTTCCGAGTCTCCAAGCGCTGCCGATCAGGTCGCACCAGAGCGTCGCCCTTGAGGCGTGGTCGAGCGGCCACTTCCGGGCCCTGCCTCTTCCGGCGCTCCGGCAATCGGAAGGCACAGGAGAACTCGCGGCGATCTTGACCGAGATTGGCATGGTCCCGACGAGCGAGTTAGACCTCGCCAAACGGATCGCTTGCCTCTCCGAGAAAGGCATCGTGCTCGCGCTTCAACGTTTCTTTCACTGCCTCTCACGCGTAAGGGTTGGGCTGGACACCTTGGCTGTTCACGCTCAGGCTCCGCTTGAGGAGGCCGCCCTCCTTGAGGAATGGAACGAAACGCTGGCCCAAGCTCAGACCGAGCGAGGAGCCGACCAGGAAACCGTGCTGGCCGAGGAGGCGCGTCAGTTCGAGGAGTTGCTCAGCAGCCATCCCGCCGGTGGATCCGCACCCCTCAGGGCGGGCCTCGGCATCGCGTCGGAACAAGCCTCAGTCCGACGGATTGTCGGGCGCGCAATCGACGTACGCCAAGCTTCACTTGACCTGGATGCCGGATAACGAACCGTGCCGCTCGCGGCTGTTGGACGGGCCAGGGTCGAAGATGCGCCCTTCGACGGATCGGTAGCGGCTACGTCGCGTACAACCGTCACGGACTCGAGGACGCCTTCCTCACGTGGAAGAGGGGTGCCGGTAAGGAACCTGCCACGAAGTGCTCTCTGATCGGCCCGCGGCCTATTCGCCCTGTGCCTTCAGGCTGAAGCTGATCGCGGCGGCGATGATCTCCGGGGCTTGGCGAAGCGTGCCGTAGGAGCGATCATCGCCCGTGAGGCGAATCAACCCTCGCGACAAAGCCTCGAGCGCGGTCAGCTTGACTCGGAACTCGTCGAAGGTCATCTCGGTCTTGTAGTCCTGCTGCCAGATACCGCGAAATACCACGACATCGCCGGCGGCGTTGCCTTGCTGTTGGCCCCACGCGATGTCGAGCAGGCCCCGATGGTCAAAACCCGCGACTGGGTTCTGCAGCGCCTCGATCCGCTGGCCCTTCGATGTGGGTGACTCGATCTCCGCGAGCGCTGGGAGGATCATGTCCAGCGGGTAGAAGTACCGATGCACCGCGTCGTACAAATCGGCGAGTTGATCGACGGTTACGATCGAGACGCCCTTGGTCGAGCGACATTGCTTGAGGATCTCCGGGTCGCCCTCCTGCTTGAAGCCGGTGAACTCGCGTGCGACGACGATGGCGTGCTTAGCGTGAACCTTGTCGCGGTGTGACGCGGCGATCGAAATCTCGGCGTCGTCGTTTGTGACGGCCTTCCCGGATCCCTTCCCTTCGACCGTGAAGCGCATCTCGTCCTGCCCGATCGGCGCGACAACGAGGACGTCCTTCTGGCCAGACGCGCCGTCACGGGTGGCCACGAATCCCATGAGCTCAAAGAGCTCCGATATCGCCGTCTCGAACGGCTCCTTGCCGCCGTAGGAGGTCTGTCGGACCTTCGCCACGATCTCGTCGGGGGCACCCTTGTAGCGATCCGCGATGGCACGGAACAGGTCGTCGCGCCAGCTGAGGACAGCGTCGACGCGGTCCCCAGCGACACCAATGTCGTAGAGGTGTCCTTCGAGCAGGAGCTCGGCCACCGCGAACAGGTCGATAGCTCGGAGCGCCTCCTTGGCGACCTTGCCGCTACCGAGGCGTTCCCTGATGGTCCTGAACAGCGGGTGCGCGGCGTTGACGCTAAAGCCTCCGACATCGGTGTCGAGCGCCGCCAGCGGCTTTTCGGCCCCTCGCATCTTGCGCTCGACCTTGGGGTAGGCGAGATCGAAGCCGGCGTCATCTTGTTCGTTGCGCAGCAACAGCGCGGTGAATGGCTCGCGAAAGCTCTCGCGCGAGTCCACCGGCAGCAGGCTCGCGGTGCTGCGATCGTGCTGCGCCTTCTGGTCAAGACGGTCGAACTCCGCGCGCGCCGCGAGGTAGAGCGCCTGCTGGAGGACTTCAAGCTCGCTACTGCGGGGCGTGCCGCGCCGGAGATGCTCGCGATCCGCGAGCAGTTCGCCGTCAAGTTCGTCGGCGTGAATGACCCACTGGCCGCGATAGAAGGTGCCGAACGAGGGGTCGGGTAGCAGCAAGAAGGCGTCGTCGGGGTTGAGCAGCCGACCGCGCACGTACACGAAGAATCCGTAACTGCGGCCGTGTTCTGCGGCCTTGCCAACGTTTAGCGATTCGGGGAAGAATCGGACGGTGGCACGCACGTCGCCAAGCTCGGGAAGCTTGATGGTCGTCGACAGTCCCTGGCCTTCGGAACCGGTGTCCTGCGTCAGTTCCCCGCTTACCTTCCCCGCGTTGCGCGCGGCGGCCCATGCCGACTTGACCCCGTCGGAGAGCTCCTTGCGCGAAAGGTTCCATTCCGCTGATTGGTCGCCGGCGAGCCTTGACTTGACCTCGGTCTCGTTGACGTAGACACGAAAGTCGTCTCGTAACGGCATCCCGGTGCTGAGGATCCAGCCGAGGCGCCCGGGCGGCAGACTCACGTTCTTGAGATCCCCCACGACGGCCAGCGTCCACGAATCGCGCTTCCACATCGCCTCGATGGTGCTCTTGGCCTTGTCGTCGCGAAACTGCGAGAGCACCCATGCGCGCGCGGAGGCGTCGTCGAGACGGACGATCGGTGAGCGGTGCGCTTGCTCGACGGGCCCGCCGTCGTCGCCGTCGACCGGCTGCTCGACTGGTGGAGCGTGGGAGGAATCGTCGGGGCGTGGTTCGGTCTCGGGAACTGCATCGGCCTCGTCGAACTGGCTCTCGTCGGCTGCCTCGACCCCGAGTTCGCGGTAGTCGATATGCACCAGTAGGTAGCCGTCGGTGCTCTTGCACAGGTGCGTGATGCGGCGACCGACCGAGTAGCTGGCCAGCTTGCCGATGCCGAACTTGCCGATCAGCTTGCGTTTGGCCACCTTGGAGCTTGTTGCCACGCGGTCTGTGCCGTCGGACTTCGGACTCTTGGCGATCCACCACAGGCGCTTGATTGCCTGCACATCCATCGACTCGCCGTCGTCCCACACGATCACGCGGTCGGCGACATCCTCGCCCGGGACGTAGACATGCACTGCAGTCGCCAGCGCGTCGTAGCCGTTCGTGACGAGTTCCTCGACCGCCTTGTTCGGAGAGCCGTACAGGTGGTCGGAGAAGTGTTGGATGATCGCGTAGTCGATCGAGATGACGACCTCGCCGGCCTCCTTTCCTACGACGCCGTCGATCTCGATCTGCTCGCCGTCGGACGTGGTCATCGGGTTAAGGCGGTCCCTGCGTCCTCGAGCGTCTGTGTCGCGGCGTTCGCCAGCGACAAGCGCGTGTCTGAGTCGGCCAACAGGCGCGCCACTATCGCGCCGAGCGCCTCGGCGAGCTTTGGGGGCACGGCGTTGCCGATCTGACGCTCAATCTCGCCGTAGGACCCGTCGAATCGATAGTCCGCAGGGAACGTCTGCAGTAGAGCGGCCTCGCGCAATGTGAGGCCGCGGTTCTCAGTCGGATGTACGAAACGGCCGCAGGACGGAGTCGTGCATCTCGTAGTCATGGTCGGCCCTGGCTGGTTGGGGTCGAGCCGACCGTAGATCGATGTTGCTGAGCGAGACTTGAGCTTCTTGTGGCAGTCCAGCTGCAGATGCGCGGGCAGCTGCGTTCGGCCGCCGCCCTGCTTGACGGCCTCGATGCGCTCCAGTGTCTTCGGCTGCGGCGTGCGCGCGCGATGAAGGGCGTCATCGATCGCGGTCAGCCCGGAGACCGTTGTCAAGGCGTCTCCCGCCGTCACAGGCGCGGCGTCGAAATCTTCTGGAAGGGCGTGGACCAGATCGTCCGGCAGCGCGACGTTGGCCCCATGCGCCATGCCGAGGACGATGACCCGTCTCCTCCGTTGAGGAACCCCGAAGTCCGTGGCCTGCACGATGTACTCGCGCACGTCGTGCGTTTCGGCGAGGCTGGCCAGGAGACGCTTGAATCGCCGCTGCGTCTGGAGGCCGGGTACGTTCTCGAGTACGACTGCGCGCGGGGACAGCTGCGTGATGAACCGCATGACCGTGGAGACCAGCCTGTTGCGAGGATCGGCGATGTCGCCGCTGCCAAGCGTCGAGAAAGGCTGACACGGAGGACAAGCGGTCAGCAGCGTAATCCGGCGGGCCTGGGCGGCGAACCTTCGCGAGAGCGCGGGCGCCTGCACCTGCCTGATGTCGCGAACGAGCAGCTCGGTATCCGGATGATTCAGCGAAAACGAGCGACCTGCTGCCTCGTCATTCTCAATCGCAGCGATGACATCGTAGCCAGCGTCACGGAGCCCCCGCGTAGTCCCGCCCGCCCCCGAGAACAGGTCGATGGCAGTCAGCTCAGACACGATCGCCCATCGTAGTTGGCGCTGCCGTCGAGTCCCCGCCGACCGCCGAGCTGAACACGAAGTTGCGCGGGCCTGGGCAACCTCGCGTCCTGGCGCGACGGTTTCGTGCCGCGTCGCGACGAGCCTGACTCGCGCTGGTAACGCACACCGCAGTCGTTCGGCGCTGGCCTGCAGATCAGGCCGGCGTGAGATCGTTGGTCCTCGTGTTGTCCTCAGGCGATGGGTTCGTCGAGCGCGATGCGTTGATCAGCGAGGCGCGAAAGACGGCCCGTCACTCGCCGCCAGGCGAGGCCACCCCGCCAGAGGTACGGTCCGCCGGCCGCTCGCAAGCTCGGCGAAGAAAGTGCACAGACCGCCACAGCGCCATCCCGGCCACCCCTTGGTTCGAGGTTTCAAGTCCCTGGTACCCACCCTGCACGACCCCGCTCAGGGCCCCGGGCTCCGTAACCTGCGGTTATCGTGCGTCAGGGATGTGGCGATGTGGCGGAGGTCCCTTGTCAGGAAGGGCAAACTCGAGAAGACTGAGTTTTCGACCGCGCGACTCATGAGGGTCCTTGCGCTCGAGACCTACTGGGACACCTCGCCTGACGACGCGCGCAGCGTTCGAGGACTTCTCGACACGGTGCAGCAGAATCGGTCAGGTGTCGTTGTCCACCACCGACTTTTCAGCAGCAAGCGAGATCTTGGCTGGTACCTCGAGGACTCGTGGCCGGGGAGTCCCTATGACGTCCTTTACCTGGCTACCCACGGTGGCGACGGAGCTCTCGAGGACGCCTGGGGGCAGGGCATATCGCGAAGCTGGCTCACCAAGCGCCTCGCAGGCTCCTGTGAGAACCGCGTTGTCTATCTCTCCGCCTGCGGTTCCCTCAGCGGGCCTCTCGGTGGCATCGACACAATGCGAGACGCGATGGGTGCCGCAGTACTGGCCGGCTACGCGGAGGACGTGGAGTGGGTTGCGGGAGCCGCGGTGGATCTCATCGCGCTAGCCGCCCTGGCTGAGGCCAACCACAAGGGTTGGTCTACGCCGCCAGCCGAGGTGCTCGCGGCGGTCAGCGCCATGTACCCCGACCTGGCCAACCGGACGGGATTTGTTGCGCGGTGACGCGACCTAGCCGACATGCGCCGCGGATGCACGGCTACCCGACCGAGGGAGTGCTTGGCGTTGAGATCTGTGAGTTCGCGCCTGACGAAGCTGCCGCCGTCGCGGCAGTAGGAGTCGTAGGCGAGAATCCGGCCGAGTGGCGAGTCGTGGCCCGTGATTGGCGTAAGGAACTCGAAGGTCAGTGGGAGAGCGTAGCCGCCGAGGAACCCGGCGCCGTCGAGTTCTGGGATGTACTTCGGAGGGACGAAATCCGCGCTCGCGAGGAGGAGGAGCGTGAGCTATTCGGCGATTAGTGCCTCTTCTCCTCGACTGAACCAGTTGGCGAATACGGAGAAGCTGTCTCACGCGACATCGACAGAGACAGCGGCACCCTCGAGGTGCTCTTGCAGGAGAGCCATCTTCTTTAGGTAGCCCCCGGCGATCAACAGGTGCGTACGCGCCGTGTCCTCGTCAACTGTCGAGCCGGTCGGATGACCGGCGTGGTTGCGTGTGATTCGCAACAGTTCGCTCACGGCATCAAGCGTCAGGTTGTCGGCCAAATCGTGCGGGAACTGCGCGCGCCTCGGCTCAAGGACCGTCCTAAGCTCGATAAACCGTGTGTGTTGCGACGCCCGTGGGTTGGCGAGGCTCGCCTTCAGCTTGGCTGCGTCCGGCCCGAAGGCGACCGTGACGGCGTTCGCAAGCTTCACGAAGGCTTGCTCGGACGCGACCCCAAGCATCACGGATGCGGCGAGGTAGCAGCGCGCATTGAAGGCGCGCAGAGCCTCCTCGGCGTATCTGTCAACGATGGGATCCAGATTCGGGACCTCGCGTCGCAGTCGTTGTAGATAGCCATCCTGATCTCTTGGTTCGCACGAGCCACCCGCGGCCGCCTGGGCGCCCACGGTCGACAGCCTCCACTGCCAGTTGTCCTGGGTCGTTCCGCTCGCTTGGCCGGCGGGATCCAGATAGATCAGGCCGTCGCCCACGAGACTCCAAAGTACCTCCCAGACTTCATGAGGCTGACACCCAGTGCCGGCGCAGATCTGCGACGGGAGGTATGGCTCGCCGTGACGGGTCTCGGCTTGCGGCGTGGCGAGGTGCTCTAGGACGTGGGCTCGCACGCTCATCTCTCGAGCGTAGAGCGTCCCGTACCCCTCATCGCCGTTCGCGTCCGCCCCGGCGATCTCATCGTCGAGTAAGCAATGGCCGCCCGTAGCGGAGCGTGACCGATGGCCTCCGCAGCGACGCCGGAGGTTGGCGCCAATGCCGCTCTGACGGTCTACATACTTCCCCGGTATCGGGCATTCCGTCCAGGCGGGTCACGGGGAGACCTATCCGTTGCGCCCAGTAGGCAACCCCACCGAGGTCCGTAACCGCACATCGCAGATCGCTCCGACCCTCAGCATCGAACTCGACCAAGTCGGAAAGGCGACCCTTCCCGAGGTGAACTCACGAAGCTCCACATCGAGTGCCACGTCGCTCCAGCGATACGGACCCCGGCCCACACGGCGAGATTCGCGCCGCCGTGCCGCAAGGGTAGTTCCTCCACGTTGGCCTGCTGCTCGTCCCACGGGCCGACCGTGAGCCCGCCACAGGCGCGCTGCCCGGCTTTCGCCTACGCGGGACCTGGCGTACTCGGAGGCGGTTCGCTCTCGTTCGTCGGTCCACGGCTTTGGCATACCCGCGGCGCGCGGGTCAGTGGCCCTCCCGTCGCGAGCGAGCAGACGTCCGGGGCTAAAGCGCCCGACGCTGACCGACGCGCGCCGGAACGTGGAGAATCTTCGCAATGACCGAGTTCGATACCGGGCTTACCGCAGAACGCTTGGCGGCGGAGTTCTCGAAGGCTGGCATCCCCCAGAAGCTCCTTCAGCCGTGGGCGTCACCGGCCCCGGCGTTTGCAGACGGGCTCGTGATGGTGGGGCCGGGCCAGCCGGCCGTGGAGGTCGCGGTGCTACCGCAGAGCTCGGGCGCCGCCAAAGCTTTGCTGCGCGACATCTGGCATGCGCGTCAGGCGGGACGTCCAAATCCAGTGGTTCTCGTCGTGGTTGGCGGGACGCAGGACGGCTCGGTCGTGCACTGGGTCGGGCCCGACGCGGCGAGCCTCGATGTGCTGGACCTTGAGTGGCCGACGGCGCTGGCTCTGATTGCGGGGGCCGCTCAGCAGCCCGCCGGTCCCGCTGCCGTCCGCTACCTCATCGAGCGACTGCCGCGCGATGGCGAGGAGGGCATCCCCGGCGTCAACAATCTCGGCATGTTTGCGGCGCACGCGCTCATCGAGCGCGCGCGAGACTTCCCCGAGTGGGGAGCGACTGCTTCGGACTCCAAGACGCTCCGCGCGAAGTCAGGCAGAGCACTCGTAGAGGAGCTGGGCTACACCGTCGAGCAGACAGGCCAGGTCACCGAAGTACTGCGAAGCGAGAACGACCGCGCAACGGCCATCGCTGTCTTCCTCGACCAGGGTGAGGCGCCGGACGCGGCCGCCGCCCGCTTTGGCGGGCAGACACCCGTCGGGGCTGCACTCGCGCGAGCTGAACGGGAGAACATCCCGTTCGTCCTCATCACGCGGGGCAACTCGATACGCCTGCACGTCACCGGACGGTTCCACGGGGTGGGACGAAAAGGCCCGGCTGAAACCTATGTACAGGCAGATATGTCTCTCCTGCGAGAAGAACACCTGCCGTACGTCCCGCTCATCTTTGGCGCCAAGGCTCTGTCCGATGGAGGGAGCTTCGAGCGACTTCTGTCGCTGTCGCGCGACTACAGCGTGGCCCTATCGGCGAGGCTGCGCGAGCGCATCTACACCGACGTCGTTCCCACCCTGGCGGTCGGCTTGGCAGATGCCCGCAGCAAAGGCACCGACCTCGATGACATCTACGAGGAAACGCTCGTCCTCTTGTTCCGCCTGCTCTTCGTGGCGTACGCCGAGGACCGCGACCTGCTGCCGTACCGGGCGAACAAGCGATACCGGGACGCCTCCCTGAAGGCGACGGCGCGGAGCCTCGCTGACGTCATCGAAGAGAACCGTTCCTTCGAAAAGGATGAGACCGACAGCCTGTGGGAGGACTGCTTCCAACTCTTCGCGGCCGTCGACAAGGGCTCCCCGACGTGGGATGTTCCGGCGTACAACGGGGGCCTGTTCAGCGGCGATGCGGCGGTGAACCAGGCTGGGGCCGCGCTCGCCAGCGTGACTATGCCCAACCACGTCTTTGGCCCCGCGCTCACCGCGCTTCTCACCGAGCCGGGAGCGGAGGACGGTGTGGCTGGACCCGTCGACTTCCGCAGCCTCTCGGTCCGTGACTTCGGGACGATTTACGAGGGCCTGCTGGAGTCGGGCATTAGCGAGGCACCGGAGGACCTTGCCCTCGACCCCAACGGCAACTACATCCCGGCAACAGGGGAGGTAGGGGTTGTTCGGGCTGGCGAGATTTACCACCACAACCGGGGCGGAGCCCGGAAGAGCACCGGCTCGTACTTCACGAAGGACTTTGCCGTCGAGCATCTGCTGGACAAGGCCCTCGTCCCAGCCGTCGACGCCCATTTGGACCGCGTCCGCGGGTTGGTCGACGCCGGCGACGCAACGGCCGCCGCGAAATCTTTCTTTGACTTCCGGTGTGCCGACATCGCGATGGGGTCGGGACATTTCCTGGTCGCGGCCGTCGACAAGATTGAGGAGCGCTTCTCCCGGTTCCTCGACGAGCACCCGGTCCCCGGCATTCTCGCGGAGCTGGACCGCCTGCGGGACGCCGCGCAGCGCGGGCTGGGCGAGAGTGCTGAGCTCTACGAGATAGAGCGACGCGCACTGCTTCGGCGGCAAATCGCTCGGCGCTGCATCTACGGGGTCGACGTCAATCGCATCGCGGTCGAACTCGCGCAGCTCGCGCTGTGGGTGCACACCTTCGTGCCCGGACTCGCCCTTACGTACCTGGGCCACAACCTCGTACACGGCAACTCCTTGACCGGTATCGGCACCGTCGAGGAGGCGGCGGCCGCGCTGGACGACCCCGGCGGAACGGGCAACGTGTCCATCTTCTCCTCGCTGATTGGGGACCTGCTTGCGCGAACCATGGGACCGCTGAGTCGCTTGGCTCGTGCAAACGACGCGACCAGGGCTGACATGAAGGAGGTCTACGACGCTCAGGCCGAGGCGACGAAGGCCGCCGAGCCGGCGCGGATGCTCTTTGACCTTGTGTGTGCTCAGCGGCGCGGCGAGGCCACCATGGTCGAGATGGCGGTGGACGAAGCTGCGATTGCCGGCCACACGGGACTGGCCGAGGCTGAGCAGCGCAGCGCGGACTTGTCGGCGCTGCACTTGCCAATCGCCTTTCCCGAGGTATTCCTGCGCGATAACCCCGGCTTCGACTGCCTCCTTGGAAACCCGCCGTGGGAAGAGGCCACCGTCGAGCGACTGAACTTTTGGGCGCTCCGCTTCCCGGGGCTCAAGTCGTTGCCGCAGGGGCGGCAACGTGCGCGCATCGAAGAGCTGGAAGCTCAGCGGCATGACCTTGTCGAGGAGTACGAAGGCGAAGTCGAGCTTCAAGCGGAGGTGCGCGCAGCGCTAGCGGCTGGTCCCTTCCCCGGCATGGGCGTCGGAGACCCCGACCTCTACAAGGCGTTCTCATGGCGGTTCTGGGGGCTCCTCCGGGAGGGTGGCCACGCTGGTGTAGTGCTGCCGCGTAGCGCCCTGTTCGCGGCCGGGAGCGTTGCGTGGCGCGAGGCCATCTTTGACCGAGGCGGCTGGAAGCACATCACCACCACGCTCAACCGAGGAGGATGGATGTTCGATGATGCCGAACATCGCTACACGGTTGGGCTCGTAGTGCTTGCCAAGGAACCCGGCCGTGAGGAGATGACCCTCGTCGGGCCCTTCCGCTCACGCGCGGAAATGGCCGCTGACGTGGACCGCGCGGCGCGCTCCTTTCCGCTCCAAGAGGTACGAGCTTGGGTGCCTGGTGCGGGACTGCCACTCTTCCCGACGAAGGACTCTTCTGGTGTCTTCGAGCGCTACGTGTTGCACCCAAGGCTCGGTCAGCGCGACAGACCCGACGGGTGGCGTGCCCGGCCGCAGACCGATTTCCACGCAACCAGCGACAAAGAGTTGTTCGAGCTGACGGAGGAGCCGCCAAGCGCGGGCCACTGGCCGGTGTACAAGGGCGCGTCCTTCGCGCTTTGGACGCCCGATACCGGCGTGAGGTACGCCTGGGCCGACCCCGGCGTCGTAGTTGGTGAACTCGAACGTCGCCGCCAGCGCGGTGCGCGAAATCGTCGGTCCGCGTTTTCCGAGATGCCGCCCGATTGGTTTCGCGACGAGCAAACCCTCCCTTGCCTCCGTCCGCGCATCGTGTTCCGCGACATCGCTCGGGGTACGGACAGTCGGACGGTTATCTGTGCCCTTGTTCCTGGCGACCTCGTCCTCACGAATAAGGCGCCCTACCTCCTGTGGCCGCGCGGCGATGAAGAGGACCAGGCGTACCTGCTTGGAGTCCTCTCATCAATACCACTCGATTGGTATGCCCGCCGTATTGTCGAACTTGGATTGAACTTCCACGCATTCAACGGGTTCCCCATACCGGCCCCGCCGAGGGATGACCCTCGGCGTGTGGACGTCGTTTCCATCGCTTCCTCGCTGGCGCGGCTTGGACCGGGACTCACTGACTGGGCCTCAGGTATTACGTCCGTCGATGTATCTGCCTCCGACGATGTGCTGGCGAGGCTCGACGCGCTCGTCGCGAGCCTCTATGAGCTAGAACGCGACGACGTGGTGCACGTGTTCGAGACGTTCCACGAGGGTTGGGACTGCCGCGAGCGACTTGACCGCGTCCTTGCGCACTTCGAGTCGCTGTGAGGAGCCTTAGATGACCCCGCTCCCGTCCGTTGCCACGAACCGTCCGCAGGACGGCGAGACGGTGGCAGCGGCCATCAACCATGTGCTCGCGGACGTTCTCGACCATCCGAAGAAGGCTGACCACGAGGTCTGCATCGCGACTGCGTATTTCAACCCCGGGGGCTTCCTGGCCATTGCCGAGCAGTTGGAGCGGGCACAGAAGGTTCGACTGCTTCTGGGCGCGGAGCCGGCACCGGCGACTGGTCGAGTGAGGAGCCTGCGCACGGCGAGCATTTGGGACCCGACTGGCGGGGCGTTGTCGAAGGCGCTTGACGAGCATGTGCACACGCTTGAGGAGGACCGCGACCTCCTTGGCTTCACCGTCGAGGCAGACGAGGCGGCCCAGCGGCTCATCGCCTGGCTTCATGCGGACCGCATCGAGGTGAAACGCCTGACCACCGACTTCCTTCACGGCAAGGCGTTCCTCGTGAGCACCGACAACCAGGCCGTCCTGGCCGGGTCCTCGAACTTCACGGCTGCGGGCTTGTTCCGCAACCGAGAGTTGAACCTGGGCGTCTACCAGCCTGAGTCGGTCGAGAAGGTCGTGCAGTGGTTCGACGAGCAGTGGCAGGCGGCGGAGCCGTTCGACCTGGCGGCGGTCTACGACACGCGCTTTCTGGAGCACACGCCGTGGCTCATCTACCTGCGGATGCTCTGGGAGCAGTACGGCGAGGAGCTGATGGAAGAGGCGGCGAGCGACCGGGACGTCGACCGCATCCACTTGACGAGCTTTCAGCGCGATGGTGTGTGGAGGGCGAAGCGCATCATCGAGGACCACCACGGAGTGCTGATTGCCGACGGCGTCGGTCTGGGCAAGACGTTCCTGGGTGGGGCGCTGCTGGACGAGTACGTTCGCCAACGCCGCCAGCGCGCACTCATCATCGCTCCGGCCGCGCTTCGTGACGGTCCTTGGGAGTCATTCACCCACCAGTTCAGCCTGTCTGTGACGCTGCTGTCGTTCGAGGAGTTCCTGAGCGAGATGAGCGGCAAGGTCACGCCAAACGGGAAGGGCAGACTGCTGGGCGAGAAGGACGAGTACTCCCTCGTGCTCATTGATGAGGCCCACGCACTGCGTAACCCCGACGCCGAGCGGTCCAAGGCCCTGAAGGAGTTTCTCCAAGGAGCTCCGCCCAAGGACGTCGTGCTCCTGACAGCGACTCCCGTCAACAACCACCTGCTCGACCTCCACGTCCTGCTGACGTACTTCCTCCGCGACGACGCGGCCTTCGCGGCCCGCGGCATCCCGTCCTTGCTCAGGCGCTTCCAGCAGGCCGCGGCTGTCGACCCCGAAGACCTCACGCCCGAGTTGCTCTTTGACGTCATCGACGCCATCGCGGTCCGACGGACTCGCCACTTCGTCAAGCGATACTACGCGAACGAGACCATCGTCATCGATGGGGAAAAGCAGACCATCTCGTTCCCCGACCCCCATGTTGTCGCGGTCGACTATGAGGTGGCTCCGGGGGACGCTGCGTTGTTCGGCGAGCTCGCCCTGGCGTTGGGCGGCCACGCGGACGCCGACCCGTTGTTCGACCCGGACGCGGACGCCCCGGACGGTGTCCTCACGCTGGCCCGATATGCGCCGTCGCGCTATGCGCTCGACGAGTCGGTCGACGGCTACGAGTTGCAGCTCGCCGGTCTGCTGCGCTCTGGGCTCCTCAAGCGGTACGAGTCTTCCGCGAAGGCATTCGCGCTGACCTGTGGCCGGATGGCGCAGGGCCATGCTGATTTTCTCACTCTTCTCGAAGAGGGTCGCGTTGCCACCGGTGCCGCGCTGAGGGCTTGGGCGGCATCGGACGCGGATGCTCCGATGCCCGAGGTCGTCCTCGAAGAGAGCGACGCGGCTGGCCGCTACGACATCGACCGCCTTCGCGCCGATGTCGTCCGCGACCGCGACCTCCTTCTTCACTTTGCCCAGACCGCAGACGCGCTGACTCAAGAGTCGGACCCGAAGCTCGATGCGCTTGTGGAGGAACTGGCGGCGATAGCTCAGCAAGCTCACGACGAGGCGATTGGAGATGAAGAGGAGCGCAACCTGCGCAAGGTCATCGTCTTCTCCTACTTCGCCGACACCGTCGACTGGATACACGAGCGGCTGTGCGAGCGCATCGCCAGGGACGACCGACTGGCTGTGTATCGCGGTCGCACGACGACCGTCACTGGGTTGGACGGCGAGGACAAGACCCGAGTCCTGTACGGCTTTGCACCGGTAACGACGCAGGCGCCCGCCGGCCAAGACGAGGACCGGCTCGACCTGCTTCTAACTACCGATGTCCTTGCCGAGGGCGTCAACCTGCAGCAGGCACGCCACATCATCAACTACGACCTTCCGTGGAACCCGATGCGTCTCGTTCAGCGTCACGGGCGCATCGACCGCATCGGCTCCAAGCACAGCGAGGTCTACCTGCGCTGTTTCTTCCCGGACCGCGAGCTTGACGCGATGCTCAAGCTGGAGGAGCGCTTAAAGCGCAAGCTGGCCCAGGCGGCCGCGAGCATCGGCGTCGAGAGCGAAGCGCTACCGGGCTCGCAGGTCAGCGACCACACCTTCGCTGAGACTCGTGAGCAGATTGAACAGCTGCGGCAGCAGAACCCCGAGCTCTTCGAGGCCGGAGGCGAGGTGGGCGGTGCGTTCAGCGGCGAGGAGTACCGCCAGGAGCTGCGACACGGCATGGAGGACGAGCGCGTCGCCGAGCAGGTCCGCGCTCTTCCCTGGGGGTCCGGCAGCGGCCTGCGCCGCTCCGGCGACCCGGGCTTTGTCTTCTGCGCCCGCGTTGGGGACCACCCACAACCCGTCTTCCGCTGGGTTCCACTTGGGACGTCCGGAAGCCCAGCCACCGAACCGTCTGGCGACCTACTCGGATGTCTCGCGCGTGCACACGCCGAACCCACCACACCGCGTCATCTCGATGCCGAGGCGCACGCGCTCGCGTATGAAGCGTGGGAGGTCGCCCGCGCCCACATTCACGAGCAGTGGCAGTTTGCGACCGACCCGGCGAACCTCCAGCCGCGCGTGCCCAAGCCGATGCGAGACTCTGCGGAGCTGGTTACCCGGGTCGCGCCGACAGGGATGACTCGTGCGGCGGCGGATGAGCTCGTCGCCCGGCTGAACGGGAACTACAACCAGCGCACACAGGCCGCCTTCCGAGGGGTGATGCGCAGCGACGCCGGCGACCAGGAGCGCGCCGACCGTGTCGCAGGACTCGCGGACGAATTCGGCCTGCAGCCGGCACCTCCGCCACAACCGCTCCCGGCAATCCACATGGACGATGTCCATCTCGTCTGCTGGTTGGCTGTCTCCGGGTCGGAAGGCGCCTCTGGACCCTTCTTCGGCAGCCTGTTCGGTGTGGAGCAGGGCACGCTCGTGTAGCCGGGAGGGAGCATGGCGAGCATCTGCAACAGCTCGTGCGCGTGACCGCTGGGGTCGAACTGGGGGGGGTAGAGAGGTCGAAGACGTGTATTCGCAGAGCACGAAAGGCACGTCGGGTTCTGCGCGAGGTTCTGCGCGAGGTTCTGCGCCCGACCCCTTAAGCGCGAGGTTCACCAGCTATCGTTTGTCCAGAAGCTCGCCCGCAAGTGGGGCTAAGTCATCGAGTGCTCGCCGCTGTCTCAAGGCTCACGACGCGCTGAGTGCCTTCTTCACAAGACGGTCCGCCTCGACGTTCATCTCCCTTGGTACCCAGCTGATGCGGATGCTCGCGAACTGCGCCTCGAGCTCCCGCGCAACCTTGTGCAGCTCCCTGAGATGTGTCTGCCTTGACCAGAGCGGCCGCTCATCTGTTCTACCACGAGTTCCGAGTCCATGTAGACCCGGATCCGCTCGATCCCGTGATCACGCGCAAGCTTCAATCCTTCGATCAACGCTCGGTACTCTGCCACGTTGTGGGTAGCCGGACCGATCGCCTCCGAAATTTCAGCGACGGCGGCGAGGCGGGGCGTTCGCAGCAGGGCACCAATCGCTGCGATGCCCAAAGGCTCCCCGGAGCGACGCTGCCCGTTGGATGCCATGCCCCCGTCAGTGTTGAGGAGGTAGTAGCCGCGCTTCAGCTCAACGCTCATGTCTCACGGGCGCCATCGTATTCGGCCATGCGGGCCAGGGTGATGCACCCGACAGGTCGGCCTACCCGGCTTGGCAGCTCACGAGGGCCTTGCGTATACCCAGGATGGGCGCGATTTCCAGTTCAGGCATGTCCCTACCGACCGAGGAAGCGGAGCCGCCGTGATACCGCGGCAAGGTACCTCGACCTCGCCTCCGCCAGCGCACCGAGACCGAGGTCTGGCATGTTCATCTCCTCATCTCGTTGGACGGGAGATTCGTTCCAGGCCTCCCTGATCGCCTTGCCTGCGACCTCGCGAGTCTTGCGCACAAGGCGTATCTCGCCCTTCTTACGTGGCTTAACAATGTGGACAAGCACCGCTTCGCCCATCTCAGCGGTGCCCTCGCCCGCACCGCTGCTATCACCGTCTCTTACGGTCTCCAAGGCGAATATGCGGCCAATTCCCGTGGAATCCCCGCTTCGTCAAAGACGTAGGAAAGATTCTCGGCGTGTCCTACAGCCCCTCGGTAACTAGCGACGACCGCACAGAGCTCATGCAGCGTGCTCATCGAGCCCTTTGGCCCTGACCCTCAGATGAAGATGAATGGTGACGAGCCCGTCAAGGTATCGCTGAGCGATGCGCCCATTTCTCTCGCTGGCTCTGCTCTGGCCTGCGGAACCGGCGGGTCAGGTACCCCATGGAAAGTCCGATCTACGGACTACCGAGTTCGTTGCTTGGGACGTCCGCGGAACGCGGTTACCCCGGCCGAACCCCGTCGCTTGGTCGCAAATTTCCAGGCTCGCGACCCTGATCCCAGAGCCATCTCCCGCCGTCGAGTCCCCCCTGGAAAGGGAGTTCCGGGAGGGGCAGGTCGATTCGGGGCTCGTGTACCCCCGTTCGCGGGAGCCTTTTCTCGGCTGACATGGTTCTACAAAGCAACCACACGGACGCCAGTACCCCCGAGAAAGGCGGTTCTGTGGGCTGTGTCTGCCGAAAGCGGCTCCGAGGTCGCCTGCGGTGGCGCGGGCGCCGCCACAATGTGTGGTACCCGGGACAAACCGACGGCGGGCAGGGCGGCTGCTGACGAGCGAGCTTAGGGTGCCAGCCGCTCCACCTCGCGGGCGACGCGTCGCACGAGCGGGTTCACCACCGGCTCGCCTCGCTGGACGGCCTCGGCCACGGCGAGGCCGGCGATGACATCGATGACGTAGTGCTCCCCGAGGTAGACGACGGCGAAGCTGGCCAGCGCCACGTAGGTCCAGCCCAATACGCCGTACAGCGGGCCCATCTCCGTGAGCGCGATGGCGGTGATCGCGGCCGAGGCGACGTGATCTGAGGGCATCGACGCCCATGGGTTTCCCTTGGCCTCCGGGTCTTCGCGGACCTCCCTCGGCTTGCCCCTGAGGGAGCGGAGCACGTGGCGCCTGACCCGCTCGACCTCGCCGTTCATCTGTCCCTCGTTCTCGGATGCCCACCATGGCGGCGCCGTCGGCACCAGCCAGTAGAAGGGCGTCGTGAGGTGATAGGCGGCGGCGAGACGCGCCGCGGCGCGGGGAACGAACTCCTGGTGGTGGACCAAGACCCAGCCCAGCACGAGATGCGGGACGAGCCAGGATCCGTAGACCACCGTCACGACCTTGTCGAGCGGCGTCACGCGCGGGGGATCGCGTTAGGCGCGCTGCAGGCGCAGCGTGGGCGGCTCCCCGGCCCCGATCAGGCTGTCGACGCGAACGGGTAGCGCACCTGGAGGCGCCTCTCCATCCTGTCCGGCTTGTCGTAGGGCAGCTCCCAACTCACCTTGAAGACCCACATGTATGTCGCCCCGACGGCGAGGTAGCGCCACTTACCGTGCGGCACCGCCGCCGCCACCGCGAGCGGCACCACGGATACGAGCGGGAGCGTCACCGTGGGCGGCACGTCCAGGCGCCGGCGCGCGGCCGCCAGCCCGATCGCGGCCGAGGCGAACGCCGCCAAAGAGCCGCGCACCTTCCGTGCCCGGGAGCGGCGCCGGCGAGACGCCGGCGTGACCCGCTGCACCCTGCCGCTCAAGCGCTTGACGGCGTTGGGCCTCCCGGCCCCGCTACGACGATGGGCGGCCGAGCGCCCGGACGAGTTTCCTGACCAAGCGATACGCGGCGCCGGCCATTGCTTCGACCAGCGGTCTCTGCGCGGCGGCTGTCTCCGGCCGTGCGGTTTCGTGTCGCCCGGGTAGGGTGCGGGTGTGGAAGAGGTGGGCTCAGGCGAACTGGGTCGGCTGAGCGACGAGGAGTTGGTTCGGCGCGCGGCGCGGATCGACCCGGCCGCGTTCGCAGAGCTCTACGACCGCCACACCGTGACCGCGTTCTCGCTGGCGCGGCGCATGCTCGGGGCGGCGCGCGCGGAGGACGCCGTCCAAGAGGCGTTTCTGAGCGCGTGGCGCGGGGTGAAACGCTACAACCCCG
>JAABUR0100003243.1_pt1 | contig 23054 bp, 29 predicted proteins | sample 5560091 | NCBI WGS metagenome assembly JAABUR01 (sample SAMN10711879, study PRJNA513375) | rock metagenome | isolation source: Antarctica rocks | place: Antarctica: Victoria Land, University Valley sud
CACTGCCCGGCGGAGCGCATCAGATGCTGATTTGTGCTTCGACGGCGTTCTCCAGAAGGCGCTTGCGTTCTGCGAGCATCCGGTCGACCGTCGACGGGTCCTGGCGGTTCGTCGCGTTCAGGTCGCGCCGTTGCTGGCCGCCCCGCACGACGGCTGCCGTCCAGGATGGCTTCGACGGTGGAGCCGGCCAGCGACTTGGGGGCTGGTACTCGATGCCCTCCGCGGCACCGGCCTTCGAGGACGCCATCGGGGTGCTGGTCGCACCGGGGTAGACGGTCAGCACGTGCACGCCCTCGCCATACAGCTCACGACGCAGCCCCGAAGTGCGCGATATCGGCCTTGGTCGCCGCGCAGGTCGCGGAGAACCGCATCACGATCAGCCCGATCCCCGAGGAGACGTTGATGACCAGTCCGCGCTCGGACTCCCGCAGGCTGGGCAGCGCCGCGCGGGTGAGCAGCATCGGTGCCGTCAGGGTGAGCGCGAACCTGGGCCATCACCTCGGACCCGTCAAAGGCCTCGAGCCGGCCGGCGTGGACGTTGCCCGCGTTGTTGACCAAAACGTCGATCCCACCTGGTTCGGTCAGGTCAGCGGTCACCACCTGGGCCTGGCCACCAGGCTCTCGGACACGGCCCGCCAGCTCATCGAGGGGTTCACCCTGCTACCCAACAGAACCCCGCGGTGCCGCGGATCGGGGCGTCAGGACGCGAGCCGGTAGGCCCGGGCCAGCAACGACGATCCCGTCACGCGGGGACGGAGCAACTGGTCGAGGCCAAGGACCCGGCCGGCCGCAAGCCCGAGCAGCGCCAGGTGAGTGGAGGCCATGAGGAAATAGCTCCACTTCCACTCAGCCGGCAGGCCCCCGACGGTGAAATAGATGGCGAACGACTGCGCCACGCCGACCAAAGCCCAGAAGCGGGTCGCCAACCCCAGGAACAGGAAGATCGCCAGACTCGTCTCAGCGATCAAGGTGAACCAGCCAAAGATGACGAAGTTCGGCAGGACGACGTTCTCGATCACCGACGACCACACCCCCAGCACCGGGTTGGTCACTGCGGCGTGGGTGAACCCGTACAGGCCGCCCCCGTCGGACTTGCCGAAGTCCGGAGGGTTCTTCCAGGAGAGGTTCTCGTACCAGAGGTAGGCGGCAGCCAGTCGCAGGAGAATGGCGGCACCGGCGGTCGCGCGGTCGTGAGCCACCGAGAACCGCGCGCGGTTATGAACGTGGGCGTCGGTGGTGGTCGCCATCGGGTGCTCCTCTCGGGCGGCTAAGCCACTACGTGGATGTGAGCCGCCGCGTCGAGGAGGTGACCCTACTGTTGATCGTAATCTTCCGCCCTTCCCACATGTTCCTCCGCGACACCCCGTCACCACCTGGTAAGGCTCGGCGCCGTCGCCAAGAACCCGGCGACAAGCTCAGGCGTTCACGGCCCGTCGGACCTGCCCGACAGACGGTCGAAAGTGGCTGCACGACGCGCTGTTCGTGTTCGAGGAGAGCGAGGTTGCCGGCCCACACCATGTCGTGGGCTGCCCGTCGGGCCTCTTGGGGCGACCCTTGGTCCGCCAGGACCGTGCGACCCCGGTCGATCGTCTCGAAGGCGGAGAGCAGTGCGGCGTACTGGCGGTGCGGCCGCAGCATCCGCCGCAGGTCCTCGACGCCGTCGGCGGCGGCAAGATAGGCGAGGTGGACCCAGAAGATGTCGTCATAGATCGCGTTGTTGACCTCGCGCATCCTGTTCGCGTCCTCCGTCAGCAGTCGCCAGCGGCTCAGGCTGCGCGGGAGGTCGACGTAGCCGCTGCGGTCGGCGTCCAGACGGAAGGGGTACAGCACCAGGCGAGTGTGGTGAGAGGCGATCGCGGCCATGGCAGCCCACTTGAAGCAGACCGGCTGCTGCGCGTGGAGCCACGCATATCGGGAGGAGATCTCCATATTGCGGTGGAAGGTGCAGCACGGTGGACTCAGCATCGCGTCGGCGGCGGCACGCCATCCCGCCACCGTGTCCGGCGGTCCGTTAGGGAGCGGGTGTCGTACAGCTGCCATGGCCGGCCACCTCCCTCGCCGCCGGGCGCAGTGTCGGGGCGGCAAGACGTCCGACTCAGAGTGCACCCTGCCGGCCCGCAGACACCCCGGTCGGGTTCTTACGAACCGCCGACGCTCACACGGTATGAGGTGACCCCCTCGGCGTGGGGTCGCGGGCCGGCGCCGCTCACGCACCGGTCACCGGACGAGGAGCACGCTTTGCCGCGCCGAGATTGAGCGGGATAGCAATGACTACGTTGCGCCTCGTCTCCCCGAATGTGCTTTTCGGGCCGGGGCCGTGTCGCCGTCGAACTGATCGTCCGGCGCGATGATGTGACATATCTGAAGGTCGGTGCAGTCGGCTGGATCGAGTCGGTTACTGCGGCTGATAGGGCCTTTGAGCTCCGCTTCGAGCACGGCGAGCTGTCTTTGCCGCGCCTGGGTGTCCGCCAGTTTGGTCAGGAGGAGGGAGTGAACGTGGGCGCACGGGACGGCGCCGTCGCGGCGAAGATTGAGGATGCTGGTCACCTCGACCAGGGTGAATCCCGCTGCCTGTCCGGTGCGGATGAACGCGAGTCGAGTGAGGATCGCGGCGTCGTACTCCCGGTATCCATTCGGGTTCCGGTGTGGCTGGGGAAGCAGACCTCTGCGCTCGTAGAAGCGGATGGTCTGCGTCGGCACGCCTGCGGCCTCAGCCGCCTTTCCGATACGCATGACCCCAATCTAGGACTTGACCTTGCACCCTGGATCAAGGTCTAGCGTCGCGGACATGGACATCACGCTGCTCCATCTCGAGGACTGCCCGAACTGGAAGGTCGCGGACGAACGAGTCCCCGCCATTGCCGCTGAAGGTGTCGACGTCCGCTTGACCCGCTCCCTTGTTGAGACACCGGCGGAGGCTGAGCGCACCCGGTTCCATGGCTCACCCAGTCCCCTTCTGGACGGCGTGGACGTCTTCGCCGAGCCCTGCTCCGAGGTCGGGGTCTCCTGTCGCAGGTACCTCACACCGGATGGGTACGGGGGCGTACCTACGCTCGAACAGCTGTGGGCGGTGGTGGCCGATGCGTGACCGGATCACGACAATGGGGCCGATCGCCGCAGTCGCCGGCGCGTTCGGCCTCTGCTGCGGCTTGCCGCTGCTGTTGTCGATGGGGGTCGTGGGTGCGCTCGCCGGATGGTCACTGCAGAGCTGGGGCGTGCTCGGGGTCGGTCTCGCGCTGGCGTCCGTCGGCTGGGCACGGTGGGCGGTACGCCGCAGACATGACCAGACCTGCCCACGCTCAATACCGCCCCCACACGTGGATTTAGCGCCCGTCCAGACCGCTGCAATCGCCACCGGCAGCAGCACCGACGCCACCATGGGGGGAACCAAGCCATGAGCCAGCACTTCGACCTGATCGTCATCGGCGCTGGTATGGCCGGCATCGCCGCCGCCAACAAGTGCGCAGCCCAGGGATGGGAGGTTGCCATCGTCGACATGCTCCCCTACGGAGGCACGTGCGCGCTGCGGGGGTGCGACCCGAAGAAGATCCTGCGCCGCAGTGCCGAGATCATCGACAGTGCGCGACTGATGCGCGACAAGGGCATCGACGACGCCGGGCTGTCGATCAACTGGCCAGATCTGACGAAGCACAAGCACGGCTTCACCGACCCCGTCTCCCAGAACGTGGAGGATGGCTTGGCTGGCACTGGGGTCGCCACCCTCCACGGCCACGCGAGATTCACCGGTGCCCGGCGGATCGAGCTCGAAGGGCGCTCCTACGACGCAGACCGCTTCCTGGTCGCCACGGGCGCCCGACCCCGCCGCCTGGAATTTCCCGGCCACGAGTACCTGATCGATAGCACCGACTTCCTGGATCTCGACGGTTTGCCTTCTCGGATCTTGTTCGTCGGCGGCGGCTTCATCTCCTTCGAGTTCGCCCACATCGCCGCTCGGGCAGGCAGCACTGCAATTATCGTCGACCGCGGTGAGCGTCCGTTGAAGAACTTCGACCCCGATCTCGTCGACCTCCTGGTCGAGCGCGGCCGAGAGGTCGGCATCGACCTGATCCGCACGACCATCGTGGCCGTACAGCCCTCCGACGGCGGCTACCAGGTCACCCTCGACCACGACGGCACTGGGGAAACGATCGAGACCGACCTCGTCGTCCACGGCGCGGGACGGGTTGCGGAGCTGGACGACCTCGGTCTCGACGCCGCCAAGGTGGAGTGGGGCGAGCACGGCATCAAGGTTGCTGGCCACCTACAGAGCACGACGAACCCGGCCGTCTGGGCCGCCGGAGACTCGGCCGAGACCAAAGGCATGCCGCTCACCCCGGTCGCGGTCTCCGAAGCCAAGGTCGCCGCCTCCAACATGATCCAGGGCACCACCACCACACCGGACTACGCAGGCATCCCTACAGCGGTCTTCACCATCCCCGAGGTCGCCCGCGTCGGCATGCTTGAGCCCGAAGCCCGCGCAGCCGGGATCGACCTCACCGTCCGCTACTCCGACACCAGCGGTTGGTACTCCAACTATCGGATCGGCGAGACGACCGCGGCCGCGAAGATCCTCATCAACCAGTCGAACGACCAGATCGTTGGCGCCCACCTGCTCGGTCCCGAGTACGGCGAGCTTGTCAACACCCTGGGCCTGGCCATCAAGCTCGGCCTCACCACCCGCCAGCTCAAGTCGGCGACGGCCGCCTACCCCACCGTCGGGTCCGACCTGGGATCAATGCTCTAAGACTCCGGCACTTCCTGATCACGTCCGAGATCTCGCCACGACCGCCGCGGACCACCCGCTGGTCCCGTTGGCGCTGGCCAAGCACAGTGCGCGCCGCCAACGCGATCGCGACGCTTGGCGAGCGTCCTCGAGCCTCTCTGTTGGCTGCAGCCAGCTTCTCTCCCCTACCGGACGCTTGGGAACTGCGCTGGCCCGGTCAACCGGCCCGTCGTCATCAGGTGCGCGGGGTGTCAGTTGTCGTCGTCGGTCGCATCGCGGGAGAGCTGGACCAGCTGGTTCAGGCAGTGTTGGCGCAGGGCTTCGGGGAACTCGTCAGCGAGTCGGTTGAAGACGACCCGGCCCTGCTTGTGGGCGTGCACGAGTCCAGCCGTCCGCAACAGGCGAAGGGCGTAGGTCACCTGGTCTTCGTTGGCGCCCAGGGCGAGCGCGAGGTCACCGACGCAGAGCTCCGCCGACACATCCAGTGCGTAGAGGATCCGCAACCGAACCGGATCGGCCATCAGGGACAGCAAGCTGGTCAGCCGGGCGATGTCGGCGGCGGCGGGAATGCGCGAGGAGGCTTGAGCGACGCGTTCGGGATCGACAGGATCCTGGCGGGCGGGGGCTTGCTTCGTCGTCATCGAGTGGCCCGATCTGCGGCGTAACGCTCAGGGTCGGCGAGAAAGGTCTCCCGGCAGCCGGCGGAGCAGAACCCGACATGGTGGTCACCGAGTTGCACGCGGGCCGGCGGGTTCGCTGAGTCCACGCTCATTCCGCAGACCGGGTCGGTTTCCGGATTCGCATCGCCGCCGGCTCGGGCCACCTGTGCGCCCTCCTTCGCCCGGCCCGCATCGGGGCCATCCTTGCCGGACCCGAACCGGTCCGGGTCGGCGACGAAGCGGTCGTGGCAACCGTCGGAGCAGAAGTGGAACGTCTTCCCATCGCGCGAAGCCCGTGCCGGCGCGTCGAAGGTGCGCACCTGCATGCCGCACACGACGTCCTTGGCCAGTCCGTCCCCACCGCCGAAGCGCTCACGGTTGCGGTGCAGCCAGTACAGGTAGCCGAACGCAGCCACCGTGATCAGGTTGAGCACCGTCGTGTAGTTGAGGCCGACATGGGTGGCGGCAATCTCGGAGGTCCGTCGGGACGGAGTCAGCGACAGCAGCCAGAAGATCCCCTCGGTGATCAGACCAGCGACGCTCATCACCGCCCAGAACACCAGGGCAAGACGCACAGCGAGGCGGGTGCCGTAGAACTTGCGGTAGATCAGGACGAGCGGGAGAGCGAGCAGGTCGGCGAAGATGAAAGCGATCACTCCACCGAAGCTGATGCCCCCCTTCCACAGGGCTGCGCCGAGCGGCACGTTGCCCACCGAGCAGACAAAGCTGATGAAGGCCAGGACCGGCGCGACGACGACGTTTTCGATCGTCGAGAGGAGCCCGTGCCCGGTGAGGAAGAGCGCCTGCCAGACACCGACGGGCACCGCCATCGAGGCAAAGCCGGCGACCACGAAGCCGATCACGAGTTCCTTGCGCAACATCGTCAGGTCACTGACGGCATACCCCGCAGCGTCCGCCCACCCGGCGCGGGTGCGAGCGCGAACGCGAACCAACGATCCATCGGACGGCGAGTCGTCCTCGACCGGACCATCCTGCCCTGAAGAGTCCGTGTCGCCGCCGAGTCGCTCCCGCGCTCGGTCAAGCTCGTCCAGCGGCAGGACCCGCGGCAGGACAAGCGCGAGCAGGGCGATCATCACCGCACCGCCGACGAACTCGGCGAGCGCGAACTGCCAGCCGATGAGCAGCCACAGAACCAGGCCCAGCTCCACCACGAGATTGGTGCTGGCGAACATGAACGCCATCGACGCTGTGAAGTCGGCTCCCCGGGCGAACAGACTTTTGGCCAGCGCGCTGGCCGCGTAGGAGCAGGACGAGCTGACCATGCCGAAGAACGAAGCCTTGGCGATCGTCCGCGGCCGGTGGTCACCCAGCGAGCGCTGCATCGCCCGTTTCGACACGAACGCCTGCACGGCGCCCGAGAGCGCGAATCCCACCACCAGTGCCCAGAGCGTGTCGTAGAACATCCACCAGCCCTCCGCCAGGCTGTTGCCGATGGTGTCCAGGACGCTCATCGCCCGCCCTCCCGCTGTTTCGTGTCGGTCGGACGTGGGTTCGACACGTCTGCTCCATCGCTGCGATCCACCGCACGCCCCGGCCGTCGGTTTCGACGTGCAGTGGCCATCTCCCCCATGAGACTCCGAATCTCTTGCCACACGAACCGACCGCGTCCGGCAAGTCCTGTCGAACAGCTCGGTACGTCTGCTGCCCGGTGGCACGCCTTCGACTCACTCATAACAAAGACCGTACACCCGTACAGATGTCCAACCAAAATCCTCCCTCGGAGAGTGACCGGCTACGCATCAATTGGAGTCTCGTCAGGGGACGACGAGGGCGAGCTGCATCAGCCCGTCCTAACAGGCTAGACAGCCGAGGTAGCGGACGAGCTGAACGACGAGAAGCCGACCGTCACCAGGCTGCTGACCGGACCATCCTCGCGGTGATGACGGGGAGGTCAGCGGGCACCGGGAATCCGGGTACGGCATGGATGTGACGGCATTCGATGGCCCCAGGATCCGAGCGTGACCGTCGTTACGGAACCGCTAGCTCGCCGCGGTCGCCCCGCAGCCTCGCGTGCTCGCGGGCTCCCCGATGAGCTCGTCCGCTTGGAGGAACTCGCGCCATCGCGTGCAGGTCTCCGGCTGGGCTGCGGTGGCCAGGGACAGGATCCCGACCGGTGCCTGGCGCTGGGCGACGTCGCGGAACTGGTTGACGTCCTCGATCGCGTTCGTGGAACGCGAACTCCTCCTCGCCCATGTCCGTGGGCCCGGTCTTGGCCCGGTCTGGACAGCGCCGGTGATCAGGCCGGTCGCCGGTTCGGTGGTGGTGGCCAGGCATCCGAACTCGAACGGCATCACCTCTTCGAGGACAGCACACGGCGCCGCCATGATGGAGCATGATCTCGTGACCGAAGCTGATGCCCGCCATCGCGCGCGTCCGCTGCGGTCGCGGCCCGCGTACCGGCGGCTGTGGCTCGCGAGAACGATCAGCCAGATCGGCGACGTCGCGCAGTTCACGACCCTGGCGCTGCTGCTGATCGCGCTGACCGGCTCGGGCCTCGGGGTCTCGGGGGCGGTGCTCGCGGAGATCGCCCCGGTGCTGCTGCTCGCGCCGCTCGCGGGCAGCCTCGTGGACCGCCTGCCACGGGTGCGGGTGATGGTCGCAGCCGACCTCGCGCGGGTCCTGCTACCCGCCGTCCTGTCGGTGTGGCACGACAATGTGGCGGTGGCGTATGCGGTCGCGTTCGGGTTGTCGGCGGGACAGGTCTTCTTCAGCCCGGCGGCGCAGTCCCTGCTGCCGGCCGTCGTGGAGGACGATGAGCTTGTCGCGGCCAACAGCGGCATCTGGACCGCGGCGGTGACCGCGCAGGTCCTTGTCGCGCCGGTCGCGGCGGTGATGGCCGTTCAGGTCGGGTTCGGGGCGGCGTTCGCCGTGAACTCCGCCTCGTTCGCTCTGTCTGCGCTGGTGCTGCGCGGCCTGCACGAGCCGGCGCGGCCGACGGCCGTGTCGGTCAGCAGTCCGTTCGTCCACGCTCGTGAGGCGTTGACGGTGCTGACAAGGGTCCCGCTTCTGAAGGTCCTCGCCGCCGGGCAGTTCCTCGCGGCCCTGTCAGCTGGTGCGACGAGTGCGCTGCTGGTCGTGCTGGCCCAGGAACGGCTCGGCGGCGGCGGCGGTTACGGTCTGCTCGTTGCGGCGATCGGCCTTGGGGCTGGCGCCGGTCCGCTGCTGCTGCTCAAGCGGATTAAGGACCCGCGCCGGCCGCTGTTCGTGTTCGGTCCGTACGCCGTGCGAGGGGTCGTCGACCTCGTCCTCGCCGCTGTGACTGCGCTGCCTCTGGCGGCCGCCGCGTTGATGGTCTACGGGCTGTCGACCTCGACGGGCAACGTAAGCTTCAGCAGCCTTGTGCAGTCACGGGTGCCGGACGAGTTGCGAGGCCGGGTGTTTGCCGGGTTCGACGTGGTGTGGCAGAGCGGGCGGTTGCTGAGTCTGCTCGGGGGAGGTTTACTCGCCGACGCTGTCGGCATCCGCGCCGTGTACCTGCTCGGCGGCCTACTGCTGCTCGCCGCGGCAGCCGTAGGCGCAGCAGGGACAGGCGCCGCAGGCAAAGACAGAACCGAAAGGTAGCGCACACTGACGATGTCGAAGTCCACGACCAGGGTGTCGGCGACCTCGTCGAACAGGGCGGCCACGTCCTCGGTGGCGATCATGGCGGGAGGTCTCCCCTCGGTTCATCCCAGTGTGGCTCAGCGCAGGGGAGGCGACAACTACGGCTCGAGCCTCAGCCTGCCGGCAACCACATCCCGGGCCACGTCCCCCAGCGGTCACCCGAGGGCGCGGGCGTGAGCGCGCCGCAGCGCCATCGCGTCGGTCAGGCTGATCCGCAGGTCGACCATGACCATGCCTGCGCCTGGTGAACCTCCAGTCGGGGGACCATCAGCTGGCTGATGTCGGCTTCCACCAGCCCGGCGGAACCTTCCGCCTGGCTGTCCAGGAACATGTCCATGGCGATGTCCGCGAACGTCAACGCGCACCCGATGTCGACCTCCCGCATCGGTGCGGACCGGTCCTGGTAGATGTCGAGGACCCCCACGCACGCTGCGCCGACCTGCAGCGGGAACGCGAACACTCCGCGGGCCGCACGTTGGTACGCCGCTGGCGCGTACCCGGGCCAGCGCCCGAGGCCGGAACCGACCAGGTCTGCCTCCAGAACCGGCCGCCGCGCCTGCACGGCCTCGACACACGGCCCTTCGCCGAGAGCGAAGTGCAGATCCTCCAGTTCACGCGCCCTCCCGCCGGACCCGGCGACGGTGCCTCCGACCTGCCCGCACTCCACCAGGCTGACCCTGGCCCACGTCGCCGGCAGCGCATGCGTCACGGCCGCACGCAGCCGTTGCAGCTCACCGGTGGTCCAAGCGCGGTCGTCCCCGGCGACCGGCTCAAGGCGGATGAGGGCGAACAGGCGCCGGCACTGTTCCGGCTGATCCACTCGGCGACGCAGAGGGTCACCGTGAAGACACGACTCGTTGGCTACTGCTCCGTGGTGAGGTGGGCGAGCGCCGCGGCGTCGAGGATCTGCACCCTGCCGTAGCTGATCTCGACCAGGCCTCCGCGAGCAAACTTGCGGAGCACCTGGTTCACGGAGGGACGGCGAACTCCGAGCAGCGCGGCCACGGTGGTCTGGGGCAAGGACACCAAGTCGTCCACGCGTTCCTCCAACAGCAGTTGAGCGACCTGGATCTCGAGTGGCTGCCCGAGCAGGCTCGTCAGCCGGGAGTGAGATCGCGCCAGACGCTGGGACACGCTTGTCAGCCACCGCCGCGAGACCTGGGGATGGGTGGCCAGGAGCTCTTCGAAGTGGCTGCGGCTCAGCATGAGACAGGTGGTCTCGGTGTTCGCCCTGGTTTCGTAGGGCATCGGTATGCCGAGCAGGATCTGGATGTCACCGTCGATGTCACCTGCTCGCAGCGTCTGGATGACCATTCGCCCACCTGGCCTATGCACCGCGATCTCCAGGCAGCCCTCACGGACGATGCACACCGCCGTAGGCACCTCGCCGAGGCGCTGGAGTGGCTCCCCCGCGATCAGGCTTCGTACCTCGATGAAGCGAGCAAGGCCTTCGACGTCCTCGAGCCGCAGCGGGGTCGTTTCCGCATGGCCGACGCACCTGGAGACCCACAAGGCGTCCCGGAAGGCAGCCGACTGCACTTCGCGCGTGCGCATCACATCTCCTACTTTCCGGACGAAGGCTGAGAGCAACGGTGTCGTCCAGGTGACACTCCGGGACTCAGGCCAGACACCGATCGCTTGTATCCACGTCAGCACCGCATCCACAAACCCGAGGAGAGCCACCCATGGCCCGGATTCCCGTCCACACCACGCAGAGTGCCCCCGAGCAGAGCCGCGACGACCTCAAGGCGCTTGAGGCGAAGTTCGGCAAGGTCATCAACATCCACGGCGGGATGGCCCACTCGCCGGTCGTGCTCCGGAGCTACATGGCCATCCAGCATGTCATCGCCGACTACGGCTCCTTCGACGCCCGCACCCGGGAGGCGATCGCACTGGCCGTGGGCAATGCCGACGAGTGCAACTACTGCCAGGCTGCTCACACCGGAGGCGGCAAGGCCGCAGGCCTCACCAACGACGAGATGATCGGCATCCGACGCGGCGACGCGGACTTCGACGCCAAGCTCGCCGCCCTTCTGACCCTCGCCCGCCAATACACCACCAACATTGGTACTGTCCAGGACGCCTCCTGGCAGGCTGCCCTCGACGCGGGGTGGACCGACGAGCAGCTCACCGAACTGTCGGCGCACGTCACGCTGAACTTACTCACGAACTACTTCAACCACTTCGTGGAGACCGATCTCGACCTTCCGGCCGCTCCGGCGCTCTGACCGTCGGGTTTCCACGCTCGAGTCACAGACGGGTGCCGCCCGAACAACGTCGTGGCTCGGGCGGCATTCGCTCGTCAGGTGCATTTTTCCCGGTACGTGTCATGTCAGACGCACGGTGTATCCCTGTGAGAAGAGCCCTGCCGGTGGGCACTCGACCCCGGCGCGTTCAAAGACGCCGCGCGGGATGCCGATGTCGGCCACCCACAGCTCGCCGACCGCATCGACGTGGAGGCCAGTCTTGGGAAGTGCAAGGGTCCCCGTAGTGGTCGCGCGAATATGGCTCCCCGGGTGTCACCGGTCGAGGCATCGATCCCCGCGGGAACGTCGAGTGCCACCACCGGGGCCGCTGCGTTCGACATCCACCCGATCGGTCGTCGGCCACGCCGCGGGGCGCCCTCGAGGCTGTAGCCCAGCAAGGCGTCCACCGGCAGGGCTGGCTGGAGCGAGCTGAGGTCTCGCGGGTCGTCGACCCGACCGTTGGTGACCCCGGTAGAGGGCGAGTTGTTGAGCAGGAACGCCGGTCAGGCGCCGACTCTCCGAGACCACGAGCGGGAACGGGTCGACCTGCCCCTCGCTCCCCCAGCATCGTCATGCAGACCGAGGCAAGGCTTCGACCGGCGTTCTCCATCATCTGGTGAAGGTTGGGACCAAGCTCTTCTACGGCCACCCGGTCGATCTCGCGCATCTGCGGTTCGGCGACGGCCGGGACCCTTAGCCCACTGTCTGTGTGAAACGAGTCCATTCCAATCCACGCTTCCCGTCGCCCAACCCGAACCGAGGGACCGTTCGCAAAGTCCGATCAACGATGGTCCACCGCGCTGTCGTGCCGTAAAGAGAGGCCAGCGGCCGAGCTCACGGTGGCAACTGGGAAACCCGGTCAAGGGGCCCGAATGTTCCACCGGCACGGCAGACTCTTCGACTTTCGGCACTGCCGGTGCTCTGATCTCCGCTCAGCGGAGCTGGTCGGAGAGGTCGGTCAGGGACACCGCCCGAAGGTCAGGGGCTCTGAACTACTACGGGTAGGGCCGACCGGTCCGGTTCAGCCAGGCTGTGTCGAGCCCCGCACGAGAGGCGCCGTCGATGTTCCGGGGGTGGACCGCCACGAGCGACGCTTCGTCCGGGGCGACCCCACACTGCTGCAACGCATATGCGTAGGCCTCGGGCGCTGGCTTCCAGCGGCCGGCGTCCTCCACCGTCAGCAGGCGCTCGAATTTCTCGCGGATGCCGGCGGGGTCGAACAGTGCCTCGGCGACTGAGGCCGCCGACCCGTTGCTGAGGGTCACCAGCCGGATCCCGAGACCGCTGAGTGCCCGTATGCCGGCGGGCACGTCGGTAGGCACGGGAAGCCGGCGACCCATCCATGATCTAGAGACCGCCGTCAGCGGCTGCGCGGTTCAAGGGCAGGCCGTGGAGGCTGAACCCACAACGACTCGGCTGCGATGTGGGCGAACGAGTCGGTGGAGTCGACGGCCGTGGGCGCGAAGCCGTCGCGCAGCGGCCCGCCGAACCAGGCGACGGCCAGGTGGGCTGGGGCGCCGACGTCCTCGAACCGCTTCGCCATCGGCGACATGTCCGAGAGCGTCTCGTTGACGTCGAAGATCAGCAGGCGTGGGGGTCGGGACCGTCCGGACTGGCGGGGTGATCAACACTGAGGTGTTTGGTCCAGCTGCTCGCTCGACATGCCCTTCACCGTAGCCTCAGGTCGAGGCCGCTCGTCCAGGAGTGCTCGTCGCTGGCGACAGGCGGTGCGGGTTGCGCCGAGCTCCTAATTTGGCTGGCCCCCTGGCTCGATGACGGTGAGCGGGAGGAGTCGACGCCGCTGCTGGTTCTGGTCCGGGCGAGGACGAAATGTTGAACGCATGCGGGCACGAGCTCGCCGGTCTCGGGGTGCGCCATCGCGTGGGTGCACGCTCACAAACGTTCCTGGGTGGCTCGGACGGCCGGGTCAGTCACGACGCAGCCCCTCCCGGTCAGGCGCAACGCAGGGGCGACATCCGCTGCGGACATGAATGCTGGCGTTCACGAGATCATCGCCGAGCACTTCGGCATTGACGAAGCGGCCCTGACCGGCCTGCTGACGGACCTGTCGACCGCTGCGGTCGACAACCGCATCCAGCCGCCGCTCAGCCACCTCGGCAAGCTCACCCGCGACCCGAGCAAGGTCTCCCCGTCGACGCACGAGCGGTCCTCGCCGCGGGGTGGGACGAGCGTGCCCTGCACGACGCAGTGTCACTCTGCGCCCTGTTCAACTCATGGACCGGTTCGGGGCGTGTCGCAGGGTTAGCTCAGCGGCACGGCGTGACGTTAGGGCATCAGCCCTCGGGTCGGTCTCGGCGGCCATCGGCGTGGGCGGGGTGGCCGCGCGCCGCTGTTGTAGGTGGAGCTGGCGGTTCCGCGGTGGTGGGGCATGAGGTTGGGGAATGTTCGCCCGCCGTCAGGGGGTTCCCGTGGTGTGAGCAGGCCGCCGACGAATAGCACCGCGGCCCCCGAGCATGCGTTCCGCACCTACGTCGAGCCTGAGATCGAGGTGCTGCTGCGGGTGGCGCGGACCCTGACCGGGTCGTGGGCTGATTCGGAGGATCTGGTGCAGGACACCCTGGTTCGGGCCTACCGCGGGATCGACGGGTTCGACGGTAGGCATCCACGGGCGTGGCTGTTGACGATCCTGCGCCACACCAACCTCAACTCCCACCGCAGGCAACGTCCTGATCTGGCGCCGGAGATCACCGACCTGGACGGTCAGCGGCCGGCGTTCGGCGCCGCCAGCGCCGCCAGCCCGGAGCAGACGGTGACCGATCGGGTTCTGGATGACAGCGTCGAGACCGCTCTGGCAGCGCTGGATCCCAGGTTCCGGACGGTGCTGCTGCTGATCGACGTGGACCGGCTCAGCTACGCCGAGGTGGCGGGACTGCTCGGCATCCCGGTCGGGACCGTGATGTCGCGGCTGTCGCGGGCCCGTAACCGGGTCCGCACCGATCTTCGTTCCAACCCCGAATTCCGGAGAAGCCGATGATGTCCTCGCTTTCGACGATGCTGACCTGCCATTGGTCGGCGCGGCGCATCCAGCGCTACCTTGACGCCGACCCGGCCGCCCTGCTCGAACCGGGCGAGGCGCAGCGCCTGGAGGCGCACCTGGCGGCGTGTGAGAAGTGCGCGGCCGCGGCCGAGGACTACCGCGGTGTCCGTCGCGCACTGGCGCGCTGGTCACAGCGGCGGATGCCCGACCCGGCGATCACTGCCCGGGTGCGGCTGGCGGCGCAGCGGCTGATGACGGGGGACGTGGGATGACTTTCGATGTCGCTGCGCTTTCCGAGCGTGCGCTGGACCCCTCTGTTTGGGAGTCCGACGACCTGACTCCGCCGGACGGGGGCGCGTGGGATCTGTTGGTGGTGGGGGGCGGGACTGCGGGTCTGGTCGCGGCCAAGACCGCGGCCGGGTTCGGCGCGAGCGTGCTGCTGATCGAGCGGGATCGGATCGGTGGGGACTGTCTGTGGACGGGGTGCGTGCCGAGCAAGGCGCTGCTCAGCGCCGCGCATGCGGCCCAGGATGCCCGCGCCGCCGTTCGCTACGGCATTCGCGTCGATGGGGTCATGGTCGATTTCCCGACGGTGATGGCCCATGTCCGTCAGGCGGTCGCCACGGTCGAACCGACCGACTCGCCCGCGGCGATGCGCGCTGCCGGGGTCTCGGCGGCCCATGGTTCAGCGAGGTTCGCCGGACGGCAAGCTGTGATCCTCGATGGTCACCGGGTCCCGTTTCGGCAGGCGTTGGTCGCTACCGGCGCGGCGCCGGTGATGCCCCCGATCCCCGGCCTGGCCGAGGCGGCCCCGCTGACGAACGAGTCCGTGTTCGGCCTGACACAGCTGCCATGCCGGTTGTTGGTCCTCGGCGGTGGCAGCATCGGCTGCGAGCTCGGCCAGGCCTTCGCCCGTCTGGGGTCCCGGGTCACGATCGTCGAGGCCGCCGACCGGTTGTTGGTCCGGGAGGACGCCGACGCCGCGGAGCTGGTCACCGGAGCGCTGGTCGGTGATGGTGTCGAGGTGCACACCGGTGTCCCGGTCACCTCGGCCCGCCGGGATGGTTCGGCGTGGGTCGCGGTGCTGGCCGACGGCGCCGAGGTCGGGTTCGACGCGGTGCTGGTCGCGGTCGGACGGCGCCCGCGCACATCGCAGCTTGGCCTGGATGTCGCCGGCGTCGAACTGGATAAGCGGGGTTTCGTCAGGGTCGATGCGCGGCTGCGGACCACGAACCCGCGGATCTGGGCGGCCGGCGATCTGACCGGTCATCCGCCGTTCACCCATACCGCCGGGGTGCACGGCAGCCTCGCGGCCAGCAACGCCGTGCTCGGCCTGCGCCGCCGGGCGGACACCGCAAGCATCCCCCGCGTGACATTCACCCAGCCCGAGGTGGCCGCGGTCGGGGTGAGCGGGGAGCGCGCCCGCGCGCTGGGTCTCACCGTTCACACCCTGGGGCACGTCGAAGTTGACCGGGCGATCGCCGAGCAGCAGACCGGCGGGTTCTCCCGTCTCGTCCTGGACGGCAAGGGCCGCGTCGTCGGCGCCACGATCGTCGGCCCACGGGCCGGCGAGTCACTGCCCGAGGCGGTCCTGGCGGCACGGCACGGCCTGCGGGGCCGTGACCTGGCCGCGGCGACGCACGCCTACCCCACCTACTCCGACGGGCTGTGGAAAGCGGCGATCGCCCAGGTACAAGCACAGTTGACGGGCGGCGTCACCCGCCGCGCCACACGGGCGATGAGCTCGGTACGACGGTCCACGCTGCGCGCCAGGTAACTGACTCAAGCGCCGCTGACCCGGAGCCGCACCACGAACGCGGACGGGCCAGGCCGCCGTACGCGATCAGCCTCCGCCGGCCCGCCGCTTCGTTCTTGCCCGTCGGCGCGGGGGCTGTTGGAGTAGCCACCGCCGGTGGCCTCGACGATGACCACGATCTCGACTTCCCACCCATCGGGGGTCTCTCGTGGACGTTGCTGGCCAACGGCGGTGGGTGCGCGACGGCTACCCGCGGCTGCTGCCCGTTCAGGACCGGTCATCGTTGCATGACCGCGCAGCATCTGCCGCGGAAGCGGTCAGGGCCTCGTGGCGCTGGTGACGGCGGTGCCGCAGCCCGACCAGTCCACCGGCGCCGTTTAGCACCGCCAGGGAGGCGAGCGCGGTCCAGAACGGCCACGAGCCAGGTTGGGAATCGTAGGCGCCGAGCGCGACGTAGGCCGTGGTGGCGGGAAGGATTCCCAGCACTGTCGCTGACAGGAAGACCGGGAAACGCAGTGCGGTGACACCGGCGAGGTAGTTGACGACGGTGAACGGCACTATCGGGATCAGCCGGGCGACCAGGACGGTAAGGAAACCGTGACGTGCGAGCTGGTTATCGAGGCGGTCGGCGCGGACGCCGGTCAGGCGGTGCAGCCCGTCACGACCGATCCCGCGGGCGAGGTAGAACGCCAGGACGGCACCTGCGCCGGCGCCGGCGACGACGACGATCAGGCCCTCGGCCAGGCCGAACACGGCGCCGGCGGCTAGGCTGAACACCGACTTCGGCAGTGGGGACAGGGTCGCCACCGCATAGATCACCGCGTAGCCGACGCCGGCCCACCAGCCCAGACCGGCGAACCGCGCTCGCAGCTGAGCCAGGTTCGGTATGCCGATGAGATGGGCCACCATCAACGCCGCACCTACCAGCCCGACCAGGGCAATCAGCCGGAGGACGGCGGCCCGGCGGCTCATGCCGCCTCTGCGGGGAAGACGGTGCAGGCCTCGGGCGGCACCTCGACGCTGATGGGCTCACCCACGCCGATCGGTCGCCCGGCGGGGAGATGGACCTGCAGCCGCTGGCCGCCGATCTCGACATCGACGGCGAGATGGGTGCCGGCGAAATGCGCGGCAACCACCACGGCCCAGCCTTGGTCGGCTCTGTGGTGTGGGTCGGCGGCCAGCCGGATTGCTTCCGGGCGGATGAGGAGGACTGCTGAGCCGTCCTGCGCCTCGGTGGAGACTTGGAAAGGCCCGATGGCCAAGATGAACCTACCGCGGCTCACTTGGGCGGTGATCTCGTTGGTGACGCCGAAGAACCGGGCCGCGGCCAGCGTCTCCGGGCGGGTGTAGAACGACTGCGGCGTGCCGTGCCCGGCCAGGGTGCCGTCGATCCTCAGGGCGATCGTGGCGGCAACCTCGAACGCTTCGGCTTGGTCGCGCGTGACGACCACGGTGGTGACGTCGGAGTCGTCCTGCAGCGTCCGCAGCAAGGTGCGCATCTGGGCCCACAGGGTCGTGTCGAGCTGGGAGAACGGCTCGTCGAGCAGAAGGACCTTCGGCTCAAGCACCAACGCTCGGGCGAGGGCGACCCGCTGCTCCTGACCACCGGACAGCTGGCCCACCTGGCGGTCACCGAGGTCGCCGAGCTGCACCCGGTCAAGCATCTGAATGACCTGCCGGGCTCGGGAGCGAGCAGGCGCGCCGCGCATCCGCAGGCCGAAGCCGACGTTGTCGCCGACCGACAGGTGTGGGAACAGCAACGGCTTCTGGAACACCAGCCCGACCGGACGGCGCTCCGCGGGGACCCCCAGGATGCTGCGCCCGCCGAACTGCATCTCGCCGGTGTGCGGGGCGGTCAGACCGGCCAGCATCCACAGGGTAGTCCTCTTTCCGCATCCGGACGGTCCCATCAGTGCAGTGAACGAACCGGCGGCCAGGTGGAGGCTGAGGTCGGCGACTGCGGTTAAGCCGCCAAAGGATTTCCCCAGGTTCGTCAGGGTGACCGCGGCCACCGTCATAATCGTCCCATGCCGATGACCGCGTCCGATCGAGCGGACAACAGAGGGGTCGAGGTCACGATGAGCAGCAGCGGCGGTCCGACGAGCAGCGCCAACGCTGAGGCGGCGGTGGTGTCGGAGGAGGAGATCGCCGCGAACAGCACCAGCGGCAGCGTCGTGACCTGGCCACCGCCCATGAGCAGTGTCAGCAGATAGTCGCTCCAAGAGATCGGGAAAGGACCCGGAACGGCCCAGCGCCCAGCGCCCGGGCCTGGCTCTCGTAGCCGGTGTCGAGGTCGGCGCTGATCTCGCCGTCGCTGTACAGCTTCTCGACCGCGTCCTGGGTCGGGGGTAGGTGCTACCGCCGCGCCACAAGGACGGCTTCAGCGCATTCAGCCGGGCCCAGAGCGCTGTCGCCGCCGGAGCGTACTTCGCGGCGTCGAGCGCCCCGGCCAGCGGAGCGGGGCCGCCGAGATTGTCGTAGAGGATGGTGCGCACTGCCATCGAGCCGCTGAAGTCCGGCAGCGCCGGGTAGGTGAAGTTCCCCGGATGGGCCTGGGCGCAGGCCAGCAGCGCAGCCACCGACCCCACGTTCGTGCTCGACATCTTGCTGCTGTCGTGGACGAGGGTGAAGTCGGCCTGCTGCCAGACGGCCTCGCATCCGCTGAGGGGCACCACGAAGTCGCGGGTGATGGCCGGGTTGGTGAAGTGGACGTAGGGGGAGTTCGGCAGAGACTTGTCCCAGCCACAGGACCAGAGATTGGCCTGGACGGCGGTGGCGAAGTTCTCACCGTTGATCCAGATCGCGTCGACCGACCCGCCGGTGCTGCGTCCGGCCTGCTTCTCGCCCGTGGACCTTGTTGACCGCGTCGACGGTGTCGGTGATCTTGACCTGCTTGAGCGTCACGCCCTGCTTGGCGAGGGCGTCGGTGACCTAGCCGGACAGGAAGCTGTTCAGGACGGTGTCACCGCCGTAGGCGTAGAAGTTCAAGGCTCTGACCCTTGGCCTGAGCCTTGACGGAGGGCCAGCTGCCGCCGTCCATGGTTTGCGGTGCGGCCGCGCCGCGTGGGGCTGCTACAGGCGGTTAGGGCGAGCAGCCCGACGCCGGTGAGCGCGGTGATTACGGTCAGGCGCCGGGGGCGGCCCGGCCTGCACGGCGGTCATCCTCGGGCGGGTCATCGGTTCTTCTGGGGCTGGACCGCGGCGGGAGCGGCCGGTTCGGCGGGGACCAGGCGGGGAGCGGGGCGGCGGCGCAGGGTGTGGATTCCGAGGGCGATGCGCTGCACGGCGGTGATCGTGACGGCGGCGGTGAACAGCCACGCGATCAGAGCGGCCCGGCCCGGCAGCAGGCACAGCAGCACGTACACGACGATGGTTTCGGTGCCTTCGGCCAGGCCGCCGACGAACCGCAGTGACCGGCCGTCGGCGGCGAGGCTGGTGCCGCGCCGTTCCAGGAGCGAGGACAGCGCCAGGAAGGCGGTGCTGGAAAGGTAGTACGCGGTCAGCAGTGCCAGGCACGCCAGCTGGGCGTCGGGTAGTGCGATCGCGACCGCGACGATGAAGCCGGCGTAGATGCTGAAGTCGGCGACAATGTCCAGGAACCCGCCTAGGTCACTGGCGCCGGTCCGGCGGGCGACCGGACCATCGAGTCCGTCCAGCAGCCGGTTGGCTAGCCACAGCGCCAGCGCCCACAGCCATGCATGCGCGAGGACCGCGACGCAGGCGGCGAGGCCGGCGACCCAGCCGGCGGCGGTCAGCGCGAGCGCGGGGATGCCGGCGGTGGCGAGCCGGGCGCCGGCCGCATCCAGCGCCGGGGACAGGGCGCGGCGGGCGCGGGCGTCAAACATCCGCGCCAGCCGACCTGTGGCGTCTGACGGGGGTCAGGGGCAGCAGGGCACGCAGCGTCACGTTCTCGGCTGGGTCCAGGACGCTGTGCTGCACGCACGCCGGGACGACCTCACCGGTCTCAGGATGCGCCATGGCGTAGGAGCAGGCGGCCAGCCTCTGCTGGGTCTCAGCGATCCGCGGGTCGTCACTGACCTGACCGCGTTGCATCGCCTGCCAGGCCGGGGCGACGTCGGCGGCGTCCATGAACGAGTGCATCACGAACGTCACCGGGCGGATGCGGCGATGCCGCAGCAGCCGCCGCAGGCCGACGGTGCGCCCGGTGCGGGCCAGCCACCCCACGAACGGAGCCACTGCGCCCGGATGCCGGGCGGCCACCCGCACCACCTTGGGCAGCAGCAGCGGCACCGGCGTGCCGGAGAAGCTGATCCCGCCGAAGGAGGTCAGGAACGCGTCGCGCACCGCCAGATCCGCGGGGTCCTCGTCGTCGAGGATCGGGAAGTAGTCCTGACCGACGTAGAAGCCATAGGTGGTCCGGTTGCACCGCTCGTCCCCGACCTGCAGGGCCCGGAACGGCAACCGGGTCCCGGCACCAGCCTCGACCTGGGCCCACACACTGTCGGCGGTGGTGTCGCGGTACCCCTCGTGCCAGCGGCGGTCATCGCCGATGAACGCGGCCGGTTGGAAGGAGAACAGCCCGAACCCGTAGCCGTGGCAGTCCCGGATGACGCCGGCGATCTGGTCGAGGTTGCGCGGGGTCACGGTCATGTTGTGTGCCAGGAAGAACCGGACCCCGTGCTCGCGGCGCAGCCGGGCGAACATGGCAGCGAATCGTTGCCGGTACGGGTTGAGCGCAGCTTCATCGGTGGGACGTTCGAGACCGCGCCGCCCGAACATGAGCGAGTCGACATGCCCGGCGAAGGACAGCCGGTTCAGCCGCCTTTTCCCGTCCGGCCCAAGCGCCAGCGCGGTCAGATAGTCGTAGTCGAAGTCGCCGTGGCTCATGCTCATCGGGTCGCGGCCGTGCTCGCGCATGATCTGCAGGGTCGCGGCGTGATCATCCGGCGGCAGCAGCGACACCTCGCCGCCAATCAGCTGAGCGTGCGCGCGGGGGCCCCGCAGGCGGCGCAGCAGGCCCATCTGGGCGCGGACCTCGGCCTGCGTGTGGCTGCCGCTGACCGCGACCCGGTTGGCGTCGCGGGAGTGGTAGCACGGGGTGCAGGCCAGGTTGCACTTCGGGAACACCCCGTGGGTGCCCTCGCAGCCCACCGCATGCTGTCCGAGGGTCTGGGCGGGGGTGCGCACGTGTTCGGGCAAGCTCCGCCACCGTGCCTCCAAGGCTGCGGCGGTGTCCTCGTCGACAGGCCGGGTGAGTCGTTCAAGGTCCTGTAGCCACACGGCGAGCCTCATTCTGGGTGGCTCTCGCGCACGGTGACGTTGCCCCAGAACGCGATGTGGTTCTTGATGGAACGCGTCAGCGGTGACGGGTGCCGGTAGGTCCAGGCGGCGTTACGATCGGCCGTGCCGTCTACTGCGACGGTGTAGTAGGACGCGATGCCCTTCCACGGGCACAGCGTCTTCATCCGGCTTCGGTGCAGATACTGCTCATCGACGGCGCCGGGCGGGAAATAGTGGTTGCCCTCGATGACGACGGTGTCCTCGCTGCGCGCGATGACCTGGCCCTGGAAGACCGCCTCGACCATACTCACTCCAGTACTTCGGTGCTCTCGGGCGTGCGGACGCCGCCCATGCTCTGCGGAAACCCGGTGAGCGGTCGGATCCCTTCCCGGCCGAGCCAACTTGAAGTCCTGAGCCGGCTCTTCGGCTTCGGGATTGCCGTGGGCTTGGCAGCCTTGGGCGGCAGCGCCACGACCTGCGCCAGCGTGCGTTCCACGGCATGACCTTGCGCTGCAGGCGGCGGCGGTCCTCGCCGGGCCCGAGCCGCCGCTTCGTCACGTCGTCGATGCGATCGGCTGCTGCTCGGGTCGGGCCTTGGTCCCCGCCGGCGGTGTCGCCGCCCGACGCAACACCGGGCGTCGCGGCAGACCGTGGCGCATCTTCCAAGGACGGCAGCGCTGAGCTGCGCTACGGCACCGGTGCCGCACGCGGCGCCGAGCCGAGGGCGGCGCTACCCTGCCGGGTACGCCCCATCGCCGAGGGCGACGGCTGCACAGCCGCAAGCGAACCGGATAGGAGCACGCCATGACGGCACACCCCGAATCCCGTGGGCGCGACGACGCTCAAGCCGGCAGCCCGGACGGCCCCCGGCGGCCGCGGGTGCTGGTCTTCGACGTCAACGAGACCCTCTCCGACATGTCCCCGATGGCGCAGCGCTTCAGCGACGTCGGGGCCCCCGCCCATCTCGCGGCGACCTGGTTCGCCTCGTTGCTGCGCGATGGCTTCGCCCTGACCGCGACCGGCGCCAACCCCGCGTTCGCGGAGCTGGGCGCCGAGGCCTTACGCAACAGCCTCAGTGAGCGGGTCGGGGACGTCGCCGCCGCGGTGGAGCACATCATGTCGGGGTTCGCCAGCCTCCCGGGGCATCCGGACGTCGTCGAGGGGATCAGGTCTCTGCACAGTCTGGGTATCAGACTCGTGACGCTCAGCAACGGCTCCACAGCCGTGGCCCAGGGACTCTTCGACCGCAACGACATCGCCGACTGCTTCGAGCGCCTGCTGTCCGTGGACCAGGCGCCACTGTGGAAGCCGGCCGAATCGGCATACGCCTTCGCCCTGAAGGCGTGCGCGTGTCAAGCGTCAGAGGCGATGCTCGTCGCGGTGCACCCGTGGGACATCCACGGTGCCCACCACGCCGGTCTCGGCACGGCATGGATCAACCGCACCGGTGCCCCCTACCCCGCCTACTTCACCGCCCCCGACCTGGAAGCCACCTCCATGGTCGACCTCGCCGCTCAGCTGGGTGCCGTCGCGGCCTGACTTGGCGCCCTCCCCCGGGCTGACCCACCAGGATCGCCACCGGAGTCTTCCATGCTCCGGACGCCAGTCTGCGAAGCGCACCGCCATCGAAACTCACCGCACTCACCTCCTCACGAGAGCTTCGACTTGTGGGGGACGACCCCAGGGCCCCGGAAAAGTCGAGTGTTAGCAGGTCAGCAGGCATGTGAGGGCTCGTTCGGGATCGCGAGCGTGGTGCCGTAGTGCTTTTGCGATGTTGGTCCAGCCGGCCAGGCGCAGCAGGCTGATC
>JAABUR0100003245.1_pt1 | contig 23049 bp, 19 predicted proteins | sample 5560091 | NCBI WGS metagenome assembly JAABUR01 (sample SAMN10711879, study PRJNA513375) | rock metagenome | isolation source: Antarctica rocks | place: Antarctica: Victoria Land, University Valley sud
TGACCTCGGGTCGCCCCGCCCCGCGGATCGCGTCGGTGGACATCTTGTTCGTGAAGACGCCGACGATGTCGGTCTGGACCGCCGGGATCTTGTAGCAGCCGCTCATCACGAACGCGCCCAGCGAGGGGATGAGCGGCGTGAGGAGCATGTGGTAGGCGCCGAGGTCGGCGACGATCCGCGTGTGCAGGGCGGTGATGCTGCCGTCGCGCTTGGCGCCCATGCGCACGGTGTCGATCTGGTCGCGCCCGTGGTGGGAGACCGCCATGTGCTCCGAGCGCGTCTCGGTCCAGCGCACCGGCCGCCCCAGTCTCCGAGTCAGCCAGCAGAGCAGGGCGTCCTCCCCGTAGACCTGGAGCTTGGCGCCGAAGCCGCCGCCGACGTCCGGAGCGATCACGCGCAGGCGATCCTCGGGGATGCCGAGCATGCCGGCGAGCTGGAGGCGCAGGATGTGCGGCACCTGGTTGGAGGTGTGGAGGGTCATCTCCCCGCCGCGCCACTCGGCCACCGAGGCGCGAGGCTCGATCGGCGCGCCGCTCGTGCGGTGGTTGACGATCCGCCGCTCGACGATGACGTCGGCCTCGGCGAAGCCCGCGTCGAGGTCGCCCCCGCCGAGCGACCACTCGTGGGTCTTGTTCGTGCCGATCTCCTCATGGACGAGCGGGCCTCCGGCGAGCGCCTGCTCGGGATCGACCACCGCCGGGAGCGGCTCGTAGTCGACCACGACGTCCTCGGCCGCGTCCACCACCGTGTGCTTGTCGCGCCCGACCACGACGGCGACCGGATCGCCGACGTGGTTGACCTCTCCGCGCGCGAGCGGCCAGTGCTCGGGCGCCTTGATCTCCACCCCGGGCGGCACCCACGCCATCGGCAGCGGCGCGAGCAGGTCGGAGAGGTCCTCGCCGGTGAAGACGGCGATGACGTCGTCGCGCGCCTCGGCCGCGCTCGTGTCGATCGAGACGATGCGGGCGTGGGCCTCGGGCGAGCGCACGATCGCCACGGGCAGCGCGCCCGCGACGGCGATGTCGTCCACGTAGCGGCCCTGCCCCTGGAGAAGCGGCGGGTCCTCCTTGCGCTTGAGCGCCTGTCCGACGTAGTTGCCGGTGCGCGGCTCCTCGACGATGCTCATGCCCCCACTCCTCTCGAGACCGTCTCGCGCGCCTCGTCGATATTGCCCGGATGTGGCTGCTCGGCACGCCTGCCGCCGCCATCCTGCGCCGCGCTCATCACCGCCTTGACGATGTTGTGGTAGCCCGTGCAGCGGCAGAGGTTGCCCTCGAGGCCGTGGCGCACCTCCTCCTCGCTCGGATCGGGGTTGCGCTGCAGCAGGTCGGAGGCGGCCATGATCATCCCGGGCGTGCAGTAGCCGCACTGCAGGCCGTGGTGCTCCCAGAAGGCCTCCTGGAGCGGGTGGAGGTTCCCCTCGCTCCCGATTCCCTCGATCGTCGTGACCTCCGAGCCGTCGACCTGCACGGCGAGCAGCGTGCAGCTCTTGACCGACTCGCCGTCGACGTGGCAGGTGCACGCGCCGCAGTTCGAGGTGTCGCAGCCTACGTGGGTTCCCGTGAGCCCGAGCGTGTCGCGCAGGTAGTGCACGAGGAGGAGCCGCGGCTCGACCTCCGACTCGTGCGGCTCGCCGTTGACGGTGATCCGCACGCCCACACGCACGCTCATGGCAGTCCTTCCCTCTCCCTCGCTGACAGTGTGTCGAAGCTAGCACCGAACGGGCGGCTTGGGTACCCGCTTCGGTATCGAGTGGCGTCCCGAGCGCTCAGGCGAGAGCCGCGCCGGTAGGATCCGCCGCCTAAACGAGCCGAAACGAGGTAGTCGTGGCAGTTGACGTGAGCCAAGTCGCGCGCGTGGAGACCGAGCCGGGTGAGCTGCCCGCGACGATGGCGGCGTGGGTGATCCGCCAGGAGCGCGAGGGCGAGCCGCTCGACGCCTTCCAGCTCGAGGACATCGAGGTTCCCGAGCCGGCCGCCTTCGAGGTGGTCGTTCGCGTCATGGCCGCGGGCGTCAACTTCAACAACGTGTGGGCGGCGCTCGGCCAGCCCGTCTCGGTCTTCCGCTACCACCCGAACGAGGACCACCACATCGGCGGCTCGGACGCCTCGGGCATCGTGTGGAAGGTCGGACCGGGCGTGACCCGCTGGAAGCCGGGCGACGAGGTCGTGATGCACTGCAACCAGGCCTCCTACGAGGATCCCGAGGTGCACGGGCTCGACCCCCTCGCCGCTCCCTCCCAACAGATCTGGGGCTATGAGACGAGCTGGGGCTCCTTCGCCCAGTTCACCAAGGTCCAGGCCCAGCAGCTCCTGCCCAAGCCGCGCCACCTGGCGTGGGAGGAGGCCGCCGCCTACGGTCTCACGTACTTCACCGCCTACCGGATGCTCCTCGACCAGGCCAAGCTCCAGGCCGGGCACAAGGTGCTGATCTGGGGCGCGGCGGGCGGCCTCGGCGTCTTTGCCACCCAGCTCTGCCGCCTCACCGGCGCGGAGTCGGTGGGCGTCGTCTCGAGCCCCGAGAAGGGCGCTCTGGTCGAGCAGCTCGGCGCCACCGGCTTCATCGACCGCAACGAGTTCGCGGGAATGATGCGGCGGGGCGGCGAGTCGCCCGAGGAGGAGAAGGCGCGCTTCAAGGAGTCGCGGCGCTTCTGCAAGGCGGTCGAGGGGATCCTCGGCGGCCCGCCCGACATCGTCTTCGAGCACGTGGGGCAGGCGACGTTCCCCACCTCGGTGCTGTGCGTGCGTCCGTTCGGCAAGGTGGTCATCTGCGGCGCGACGTCGGGCTACAACCTCGACTTCGACGTGCGCTACCTGTGGATGCGCCAGAAGCAGATCATCGGCTCACACTTCGCCAACGCGTGGGAGGCCAACAAGGCCAACGCGCTGATCGACGAGTCGAAGATCCGCCCCGTGCTGTGGCAGACGATGGGCTTCGACAAGGTCGCCGAGGCCCACCAGCTCCTGCGCGAGAACAAGCACCTGGGGAAGATCGCGATCCTCGTCGGCGCGACGGAGGAGGGCCAGGGCCGCACCGCCGAGGGGCCGAGCGCGATCCGCGCGGAGGTCGGGGCGTAATGGCCGACGAGCCGGGAGTCATCCATGTCCCCTGGTACGCGACGCTCTTTCGCGGCGACAAGTTCGAGCTCGCCCTGGCCGAGGTCGCCCCGGTCGCGCTGCGCTACGGCGCGCTCGACTACGAGGTCTACCGCTCCGACGAGGACACCTACAAGTTCCTCCAGACCGCCAGATTCGAGCGCAAGATCGACTTCACCGCCTACTGGGAGGGACCGGAGATGATCGAGTTCCGCTCCCGCTACTCGAGCTGGTACCAGGTGCCCGTGCTCTACCAGTGGAACCGGCGGGTGGTGCGCGGCGCGCTGATGCGCGAGCATCCCGCGCCGCTGGCGTCTGGGTGAGCGGGGCTTGAGCGCGAGCGCGCTGACCCCGGCCGAGCACCGCGCGCTGCGCGAGCTCTACGCCCTATCGCGCCAGCTCGCGAGCCACTGGAGCGCGCTCGCCGAGTCGCTGGACGGTGAGGCCAGTGACGTACTCCGCGTCGGCGCCGCGGTGGCGCGAGAGCTGCTGCGCGAGCTGCCCGAGCGCACCGCGCCGCACGACCTGCATGGCCGCGTCGCAGCCCAGGGCGTCGGCGCCCGGCTGGCCGACGCGCGCAACGGCGTGGGCGACGCCTTCCTCGAGCGCGCCCAGGCCCTGCGCTTTGCCGTGCTCGACGTGCAGCACCTCACCACTCTGCTCGGCTACCTCGAGCGGCTCGCCCAAACGCGCGGCGACGCGGCGCTCGCGACCTTCCACCGCGGCTGGCGCGAGAAGCTCGCCGTGAGCGAGGCCGAAGCGCTCGAGGTGGCCGTGGCGGCCGGCGAGGACCCCGACGGCGCGATCGCCCCGCTGCGACCGTCCGCCGCCGGGCGCGCCGCCCACGGGCTCGCCAACGCGGTGGGCACCGCCGGCGAGTGGGTGGACCGCCAGGCGGCGAGGGCGCGGCGCGCCTAGGGGATCGACGCGGGTCGGCTCGCGGCCTGGTCGTTACGGCCGGTGTCCCGGAGGAGGGACGGAGCGGAGGTTCACGATCACGCGCAGAGCGAGCACACAGGCGAGGATGACGAAGCCGTGGCGCATGACCACGCTCTGCGCTCCCAGGGCGGAGATCAGTCCGAGGCAACCCGCCAGCTGAAGCAGATCAGCCGCCGGCCCGGCGAGGCTGACGATCGCGGGCGTTCGCCACGGTACGCCGCGCGAGTCCCACGCGCAGAGGCCGGCGAACATGACCCCGCGAGGAGGGAGCAGACTCAATTGCAGCTTGATGCCCCCGAGCGCGAACTCGGCCGCCGGGGGGCGTCCGACGACGATCAGCGCCGCTCGCCCGGTAAGCAAGCGGATCGCCAGGGCTGGCCGAGCTCGTGACCCATGACGGTGAGCGGCCCGAATACCCACCCGGCCAAGAGGATGCCGAGGGTTCCCTGCCACAGCGGAGGGGTACTGCTCGTAGTGAAAGCCAGCGACAGACCAACGCAGATGACGACGGCCCCTGCGACGTCCTCGAAGGTCACCGGTCTGCGGCCCGCGCGCACCGGCTGGAGATCGACACCGTCACCGCAACCCTGTAGAGCCGCCGAGCACTGCGGACCGGGCCTGCCGTCGTCGGCGCAGGTCGGCGGCTTCCATCCCTCTGCGGCACGCCCTCGAGACGGAGCGGTACTGCCGTCGACCGTGGTGGCCGATACTGGTGGGATGCGCCTGGATTCCGCTTCCGAGGAGGCCCTGACGCCAGAGCTTCAGCCGGGCGAGCGAGCCCTCTGGAGCGGGCGGCCCGGTACCGAGCGCTGGTTCGTACCCAGCGATCTCTTCTTGATCCCCTTCAGCCTGATGTGGGGCGGCTTCGCGATCTTCTGGGAAGCGAGCGCCCTGATCGCAAAGACGCCGTCCGGGAGTGGGCGCTACGGCATCCTCTTTCAACTGTGGGGCCTACCGTTCGTCGCGATCGGGCTCTACATGATCTTCGGGCGGTTCATCGCCCGGCGCTACTTCGGCCGCCGAACCGCTTACGCGATCACCGATCGGCGGGCGCTCGTGCTCAAGCCGACGTGGCGGGGCGGTCGTCACTTGACCTCCGTGTGGCTCGTCTCCGCTCCGCCCGTGAGTCAGCGTGCCACCCGTCGTGGCAACGGGACCGTACTGCTCGGTTCGATGCCGATGTCACAGATGGCTTCCTTCGTCGGCGATCCCGGCTGGATCCTCGGCGGGGGATCGAGTGACACCGTCGTGGTGTTCTGGAACATCAGCGACGCCGCCGAGGTCGGTGGCCTGGCGACGCGCGTGATCAGCGAAGCACGGCCTGAGCGCGCGCGGCCTAGCGCTTCTTTCTGAGGAGATCGCAGCTCGCTCGGCTCTTATCTTCCCCGAGCGTCGTGCCGGCGACGGCTCGGTCACGTCGCACCACCCTTCGTCCCGCCCTGCGCGGCGACGAAGTCGCGCGCTTCCATCACATAGGCGGCACAGCCCGCTTCGTCGGCCGGCGTCAGCCGGACCCACTCCCGCATCGGCCGTCCCGTGCCGCGCGGGTTGCATGGCTGTCCCGCGCCGCTCGCGATGAGCTCCTCCACCCGCGGGGCGGGGAGCTTGACGACGAGCTCTCCCTTCGTCGGGAACGCGAAGAACTTGCCGGAGGTCTTGAGGCCGACGGACTGGAGCATCCGGCCCCGCTCGTCGTCGGGGTGCTGCTCGAGCAGCCGACGGCTGACGTGTTCAAAGGTCTCCTCGACTCGGTCGGACATCTCACTCATCTCCGATGCGGTCGGATTTCGGATCAGCTGCTCCCGTTACCGGGGTGGCCACGGGCACCCACCGATGCAGATGACGGCCCATCGCCGCCCGGCGCGCTTCAGCGTCATCTCGCCCGACCGCGCCAGAGTCACACGTGCCACGGCGCCGGCCGTGGTCACGCCGTCCACGCGAGAACGCGCGAGAACGGTCTGCCAATCGTAGGCGCTGAAGATCGTGAAGAGGTTGCCTGCGCGGCAGGCGGCTCTTGACTTCCGGGGGCAGCGGGGCGGTTGGCCGGGCGGACGCCGAGGATCCCGGCTCTGACCATGGGGCAGTAGGTCTCACGGTCGTCGGCCTTGAGCGCGGTGAGAAAGGCAGTCGCCACGTTGCTCGGTAAACCCTCGACCGATGCGCCGGAGCCGCAGCCCGCCGCGATCCCTGCGACGGCGAGGGTCGTCACCAGGGCCGCCGAGGTGAAGCAGATCCGGGGTTCCCACCGCACGACATCCGCTCGGGATTACCCGAGAGGATGCGGGGAACACGTCCCGCTTGACATGTGCCTATCTGGTCACGTATGGTCAGCGACGTGGACGAGGTCTTCAGAGCCCTTGCCGACCCGACCCGTCGCAGCCTGCTCGACGAGCTGTTCGACGTCGACGGACAGACGCTGAGCGCGCTCGAGGAGCGGTTGCCGATGACGCGCTTCGGCGTGATGAAGCACTTGAGGGTCCTCGAGGAGGCAGGACTCGTGGTCACGAAGAAGCGCGGCCGCGAGAAGCTCCACTTCCTGAATCCCGTCCCGATCCGGCTCGTCCACGACCGCTGGGTGAGCAAGTACGCCGAGCCCTGGGCCGCGGGCCTCAGCGAGCTCAAGCACGACATCGAGGAGGAGAAGGTCATGGAGAAGGTTTTCGAGATCTACATCAAGACGACCCCGGAGCGGCTGTGGGAGGCGATCACCGATAGCGAGCTGCGGCGCAAGTACAACTTCGGCGTCGGCGTCGACACCGACTGGACGCCGGGCTCTCGCTACGCGGGAGTTCACCCGCAGGCGCCCGGCGCGCTCGTGGAGGGCGAGAACCTCGAGGTCGAGCCGCCGCGGAGACTCGTGCAGAGCATGACCGCGCTATGGAGCGATGAGGTCAAGCGCGAGGGCGCCTCGAGGGTCACGTGGGAGATCGAGCCCGTCGGGGACTCATGCCGGCTGACGGTCACCCACGACGAGCTACGCGAGGGCGCCAGCGGCGAGCTCTACGGCGGCTGGCCGATGATCCTCTCGGGCCTGAAGACGCTGCTCGAGACCGGGGAGACGCTCACCACGCCCGGCTCGCTGCGCTATGCGGACGGGCCGGTGTCGGCTGGGTGAGAGGTTGATGCGAGGCGCCGCTCGCCCCGCGGCGCCTCGCTCTGACCGGTGGCATGGTCGCTCCCGTGCGCGTCCAACGCCCATGTGTCACGCGCGTGCACACCGGGAACTACGGGCAGGAGCACCCGGGGCGCCTTCCTGGGCCACGAGCCGGCGCTGACCAAGGGCGGCGCCGAGGCGCTCTACAACGTCAAGAAGGGGCAACCCGCTCGACACCCCTGCGCGAGTACCGCTGCGCCACGACGTCACCGTCTACCACGGCAAGGTCGCGGGCGGCACCGGAAGGCAGACCCTGATCCCCCCGGACATCCCCCACGAGCACCTCGACGAGCTCCTGCACATCATGCACGAGCGCAAGCTCCTATGAGCGAGCTGGACGACTCGCTGGCCCGGCTCGAGGCGGCGCTGCGAGCGATCGGCGAGCGTGACCGCGCGGCATGGGTCGCCGAGCGCGTCGCTCGCGCGGAAGGGGATCCCGACGGCGTGCGCGCCGACGTCCGCGGTGTGCTCGCGGGCATGGGCTCGATCGCCGACCTGCCACTCGACCGCGACCTCGTCGACCGGGTGCGCCGTGCCGTCGGAGACGAGCCGGACGCGGACCCGCGCGCCGGGCTGATCTCGGCGCAGCCCGGCGGCCCGATCCGCCCGTGACGACCGCCTTCGACCCGGCGAACGAGGTCGAGCGCCTCATGCTCGGGGCGCACGCGGACTCGGCGCGATGACCGTTCTCCTCCAGGCCCTCGCGCGGGCCAGGCGCGGGTCCCGGGCGTCGGGTCCGGCGCCGGATCCATCCGAACGGTGGCCGCCGGCGAGACCCTGTCGCTTCCGACCTGGCAGGCCGAGAGCGGCGAGCGCTTCGTGCCCCTCTTCACCTCCCAAGAGCTTCTCGTGGCCGCGTCCCCGGAGGGGACGCCCTTCGTGCGGCCCACGTCGCCGCGCTGCTCGACACGCTGGACCCGGAAGCGTGGCTCGGCATCAATCCCCGCTCGCCGCTCGGCGGGCTCAATGCCGGCCAATGTCGTCCGCGACGCCACGGGCGCACAGCAGATCGGCGAGGGGAGCACCCACGCGATCGGAGAACCGGCCGAGGAGCCAGCCGCGCTCCTCGACTACCTGCGGCATGGTTCGCCGAGGACGAGCCCGCCGTCGCCCGCGCTTGGCGCGCGCTGATCGTCATGGATCCGCGCGCCGGCGGCAAGCCCGAGCCGCTCATCGGGCTGGAGCTCGCGCCGAACACCGACGCTGACGCGATCTTCGCGGCGGCTGGTGCGCCGCGTGAAGCGCCACGGGCACGGTGCGGTCGTCTCCTCGCCGTCGACCCTCAGGCGCCCGAGGGTCCCGCCGGCTGGCTGCTCGAGCGGACGCAGTCGTTCTATGACCGCGGGCCCCGTTAGCGCAAGACGAGTTGACGAAGGTGCTGCAGCGTGACCCGGCCGCCGAGGGTGAGGCGAGTTGTGCACGCCAGGGCGGGCGCAATCCGCCTCTTCACCGCGGGTCAAGCTCGGGGCCGCGCTTCCGAGCGCCGCCTTGAGGTCGCGGAGGACCGCTTCGACGAGGGTCAGAAGCGCCCCCCGCGATGGGTCGGACGGCGACCGGCGCCAGACTGCCCCGCAACCGCGGCGCGTCACCATGTGTTCCCACCGTGATGGCGAGCAGAGTTCACGAGGAGAGGAGCCGCGGGCCGGCGGGGCGTGCGGCGCTGCTCGCCGTGCTCCTGCTCGCGCTGCTCGCGGCGCCCGCGCCCGCGCAGGCGCTCGACCGGGGGATCTCCGACTCCGACGACACGACCTTCGCCGAGCCCTTCTGGTCGGGGCTCCATGTCGGGCTCGCGCGCGCGGTGCTGCCCTGGGACGTCGCCCTCCCCCAGGCGGCCAACGATCCGCGCAAGCTCGAGTTCGACCGCTACGTCGCCTCCGCGCGCGCGCACGGGGTTACGCCGATGGTCGCCTTCGAGGCGAGCCCGCGGCTCAAGGCCTCCGACGGCGGCCCGATGGCTCCCACGCTCGCGCAGTTCGACGCGGCCTTCCAAGCCTTCCGCAGCGCCTATCCCGACGTCACCCGCATCGCTCCCTGGAACGAGCCGAACCGCTCGGACACGACGATCAACCCGCTGCGCTCGGAACCTGGGCTCGCCGCGCGCTACTGGCTCACCGCCCAGGGGGACTGCGCGCAGTGCACCGTGCTCGCCGGAGACTTCGCCGGCCAGCTCGATGACGACGCCTACGTCGACGGCTATCAGGCCGCGCTCGGCGACGCGCGCCCCGCGGTGTGGGCGTTCCATGCCCACGGCGACGTGAACGACTTCCAGAGCGGTCTCGCCTCCGACGCGCGCACCTCGCGCTACTACCTGCACAAGCTGGACGGGACGTGGGCGAGCTCCGACGTGTGGATCGACGAGGTCGGCGCGCGCTGGCGCGACGCGAGCCGGAAGGTCTGGGGCGATGACTCGCAGAAGCGCTCGACTTCGTTCCTCCTCGGCCTCGCCACGCTCAGCCCGCGCGTCAAGGCGATCTACTACTACAACTACGCCAACGAGTGCTCGACCGCAGCGCGCTGCGGCCTGCAGGACCGGGGCCTCGTCTCACCCTCCCCGCTCGACGGCTCATCCCCCGGCTACGACGAGCGCGGTCGCCGGCGCCCCGCGTACGACGTCTTCGCCGCCGGCGGCCCGGTGATCGCTCCCTCCGCGCCGGTGGCGGCGAGGGTGAGCCTCGACCTTCCCGCGCAGGGCGCCGCCACGAACGACCCGACGCCGAGCTTCATCGGCCGCGCCGTCACAGGAGGCGGCGCGGCGGCGACCGTCACCGTGAAGGTCTTCGCGGGCGACGGCGACGCCAGCCAGCCCCTCCAGACCCTGACCGCCGTGGTCGCCCCCGACGGGAGCTTCTCGGTCGACGCCGCGGCCCCGCTGCCCGAGGGCGGCTACACCGCGCGCGCCGAGCAGACGGGCGACGGAGGAGCCGCCGGCGTGAGCGACCCGCACTCCTTCTCGGTCGACACCACGCCGCCGACCTCCGCGCTGAGCGGAGGACCGCCCGCCGTCACCGGCGCGCGGAGCGCCCGCTTCGTGCTCGCCGCCTCGGAGCCGAACGCGCGCTTCCAGTGCCGACTCGACGCCGGCGCCTTCGCGCCGTGCGCCTCGCCGGCGAGCTACGCGCGACTCGCGCTCGGACCTCACACGTTCGCCGTCCGTGCCGTCGATGCCGCGGGCAACGTGGAGCGCTTCCCCACCACGGACGCCTGGCGGGTCGCCTCGCTGCGGACGAGCGTGCTCGACACGGCGGCCGGGGAGGGTGGCGCCGGCGCCGTGGCGCTCGGCGCGACGTGCGCGGACGCCTGCGTGCTGCGCGCCGCGCTCTATCTCGATGCAGGAACGGCGCGCCGGCTCGGCGTCCGCGGGCGCGCCGCCGCGCCCGGCACTCCGGGTCTGCCCCGCCGCGGGCGCTACGTCCGGCTGAGCAGCACCGGGGCCGGACGCGCCGGCGCGGGATCCGTGCGCGTCCGCCTCGGGCTCGGATTGGGCGCCCAGCGGCTGGCGCGTGGCGGCTCGGCGCCCGCGCGCGTCGTCTCCTCGGTCGCCACCGTCGGGGCGCCGACGCTCGTGGCCGCTCGCCGGGTAAGCCTTGGAGCCCCGCCGCCGACGCTCGCGGCGCTCGGCGCCCGCGGTCTTCCGCTCGCGCTGGACTGCTCGGACGCGTGCAGCGCGACCTTCACGCTCCTCCTCGACCGCACGAGCGCGCGTCGGCTCGGGGTGCGCGGGCGGATCGTTCGCGGTGGAGGGCGCTCCGGGCTGCCGCGCGGCTCCTACGTCGCTCTGGGCTCGGTGACGGCGCGGCGCGGCGCGAGCGGGCCGCTCTCCCCACGCCTGCGCCTCACCCGCTCGGCCGCGCGCCGCCTGGCGCGGGCCCACGCCGTGCGGATGCGGGTCCTCTCCTCGGTGAGCGGGACCGGCACGCCCGCCGTCGCGCTCGGCCGGCTCTTCACTCCTCGGCCCTGAGCCCCGGCGGCGCCGGGCGCGGGGCCAGCAGCGCCCGCGTGCGCAGCGCGAGCTCGAGCTCGAAGCGACGATCGGGATCGTCCAGGGCGCTCCCGAGGTGCTCGCGCAAGCGGGCCAGCCGGTAGCGCACCGTCTGAGGGTGCACGCCGAGCCGCTGAGCCACGGGCTGTAGGCGCCCCTGCTCGGCGAGCCAGGCGGCCAGCGTCTCCTCGAGTCGCGCACGTGAGCCGGCGGGCAGCTCCTCGAGCGGCGCGAGGCGATCGCGGACGAGCTCGGCGACGAGCCGCGGGTCGCTCGTGAGCAGCAGCGAGGCGCCGTGGTCGGCGGCGGCGACGAGCGGGCGGTCGGCCACCGTGCCCGCGCGAGCGAGCGCGAGCGCCGCGCGTGCCCGCGCGAGCGAGAGCGGAGCGTCGGTCCAGGTCACGGTGGTCCCGAGGCCGGCGAGCGCGTCGGCCCCGAGCGCGCGCGAGAGCACCGCGCGGCGCCCCGGCTGGTCCGGGTCGGGAACGAGCGCCACGAGCTCTTCCTCCACGCGGTCGGCCGGCACTTCGGGGGCCAACCGCGCGGCGAGCGCCTCCCATCCATCCCCGTCGGCCACGAGCACGGCGAGCGCCGCGGGCAGCGGCCAGCCCGCCGCCGCCGCGGCGGCCTCGACCGCGTCGGGCTCGGCGGGCGGCTCGCGCACGAGCAGGCGGACGAGGCGCCGGCGGCGGAGCTCCGAGGCGCCCGCGGCGGCGGACTGCTCGAGCGCGTGGCCCTCGGCCGACTGGGCCGAGAGCTCGTCGATGTAGGCGAAGATCGACTCGGCCAGCGCGTAGAGCGTGTCGGGCTCGATCCCGGCCGCCACGCCGGCTGCCGCGAAGCGCCGCCATGCCACGCGCGCGCCGACCCGGTAGGCGCCGAGCAGCGCGTCGAGAGAGCGCCCGGCGCGGTGCTCGCCGCGCCCGAGGGCGACGTAGACGTCGCTGCGCGGGCCGGGGCCGCCGGCCTCGATCTCGGCGACGAACTGTCCGAGCGCCTCCTCCACCCCGACCCGCAGGCCGCGCCCGAAGGGACCCTCGAGCGGTCGCGCGTAGGCCGCGACCTCGGCGCGCAGGGCGGCGATGGTCTCCTCCGCGACCCCCGGCAGCTCGGGACGCAAGACACTCGCGACCTCCCGCGGGAGGGCGTGCCAGGGCTGGGTCGCGCTCATCCCGATTTGAAACCTATCGCGCGGTGTTCGGGGGGCGCCGCTCCACAAAGGGCTTGAGGTGGGCGCGCTCGCGGCCGATTACCTCGGCAAGCGCCCTTCCGTCCAGGGGAGCGCCACCTTCTTCATGAGCCCCCTCGCCACTCCTCACCTTCCCTCGCGCGATCTCGCGTCGCCCGCCGCCTCCGCGGTCGAGCGCTGCGAGTACATCCGCGCCGGCAAGCTCGCCCTCGTGCGGGTGAGCGGTCCCAGCCCGCTCATCGCCACCGCGGCGCTCATCGCCCTCCGCGCGAGCACCGGCGCGCAGCGCTTCGCTCCCCTTCCCGATCTCGTCCTCGGCGAGGGAGAGGGCGCATACACGGAGCCGACCGCGTGGCGTGCCGCATGGGCGGTACCGCTCGAGCTGATCGAGGGCGACAGCGCCTTCGCGCTCGAGACGCGCGAGGGCTGGATCATGCTCGCCCCGCCCGTCGAGCGCCGACTGGCCGGCGGTTGCGAGACCCGCATCGAGGTTCGGGGCGGGCGCACCTACCTGCGCATCCTCGCGGGGATCGTCACCGCCGCGCTCATCCCGGTGGTCGTGCCCCAGCTCTCTCCCGGTGGCGTCCAGGTCGCGCGCGCCGCCGCGCCGATCGTCTCCACCCAGGTCGCGCCGAGCACTGCGGCTCCCGCCGCCGAGGCCGCCCCCACGGGCCCCGCGGCCCAGGCGAAGAGCACCAGCGCGTCGAGCTCGACGCCGACGCCTCCCGCGGCGAGTCCGGCGCCCAAGCCCGCGCCCCAGCCGCCGGCGGCCGCCCAGCCGAAGCCCGCTCCGGCTCCCCACCGCGCCCCCCCGTCGGCGCCCCGGGTCGAGCACCCGCGGCCCAAGGCCCCGCAGCCCAAGCCCAAGCACGCCAAGCCCAAGCACGCGAAGCCCAAGCCCAAGCACGCTCCGGCCGCGAAGCACGGCCACGCCCGTCCTCATCAGCCGACGGCGAGCGCTCCCTCCGCGCCGAGCACCTCCGCTCCCGGCCTCTCGAGCTCCGCGCTCAGCGCGGTGCCCGGTAGCGCCATTCCGAACGTCCCCCTCGGCACGTGGGACGTGCCGGCCTTCCTCCTGCCGATCTACCAGGCCGCGGGGAGCGCCTACGGGGTGCCGTGGCCCGTCCTCGCCGCGATCAACAAGATCGAGACGAACGACGGGCGCAACCTCGCGGTCTCCACCGCAGGAGCGATGGGCTGGATGCAGTTCATGCCCTCCACCTGGGCGCTCTACGGACTCGACGCGAGCGGCGACGGGCTCGCGAATCCGAACGATCCGAAGGACGCGATCTTCGCCGCCGCGCGCTACCTCGCCGCGGCCGGCGCAGGCCACGACGTCCGCCGCGCGGTCTTCGCCTACAACCACGCGGGCTGGTACGTCGACGAGGTCATGCGCGAGGCGCAGCGGATCTCGAGTTTCCCCCCTTCGACGGTGGACGCGATGGCGGCGCTCACCCGTGGGCGGGTGCCCGTCGTGGGAGCGGTCGACGTGCGGCATCCGAGCTTCTCCAAGCGCGGGGTGGTCGTCTCGGGGAACGCGGGCGCGCCCGTCGTCTCCGCCGTCGACGGCAAGGTCGTCGCGATCGGCCACTCGGCCGGGCGTGGCAACTACGTCATCGTGCAGGACGCCTTCGGCAACCGGTTCTCCTACGCCCACCTCGGGCGGCTGAGCGCCTCCTACCCGGTCATGAAGAGCCGCGGGCTCTCCGGCGCGGAGATCCGCCGCCAGCTCGGACTGCCGCCCTCCTCCTCCGCTACCGGCCCGGCGCCTTCCCGCGGTGGCGCCCGCGCGAGCGCGCGCAAGCCGTTCCGCGGCACGGGAGCGGGGCGGCGCGTGCGTCGCTCGGCGACCGACGCGCGGCGCACTCGGGCCTTGGCCCGAGCGCGCGCTCGCTCGCAAGCCGCCAACCGCCAGCGTGTCGTGGACATGATCGAGACCGGCCTGATCGAGGAGAAGACCCCCGCCTCCAACGGGCTCATACCCTTCGTCCGGTCCCCCCGCAGCGCCGCTCGCCCGTCAACTCGCCCGTCGCGCACCGCCGCGGCGAGGCCGGCCCGGCCGCGGGTCGCCCGCGACGAGCGCGACGCGACCGTCGCGCTGCGGCTGCTGGGGATGCGTTCCTCCGAGGCGAGCTTCGTGCCCCTCAAGCGCGGCTCCCGCGTGTCGGCCGGCACCCTGCTCGGCCGCCTGGGCAACGATCCGCGCCTCGGCGGCCGTCCCTCGATGTACTTCCGCGTGCGCCCCGCCGGCCAGCTCGGCAAGCCGCTCGACCCGGCTCCGATCATCCGCGGCTGGCAGCTCCTGCGCCGCGACATTAGCCACCCCCAGATGGCCCGCGCGGTCGCGGTAGGGATGCGTGCCCATCGCTTCTCCCTCGGCGCCGATCTCATGCTCGAGAAGGAGCGCCTCGCGCGCCGCCTGCTCGGCGACCGCCGCGTGGAGATCTACCCCTGCGGACGCCGCGACATCGCCACGGGGCAGATCGACGCGCGCGTGCTCTCCGCGCTCGAGTTCCTGGCCGACTCGGGACTGCATCCCACCGTCACCGGGCTCAAGTGCGGCAGCGCCGCCTCGTCGCGCCACCCGTCCGAGCGCTCGATCGGCGCCGCGGTCGACATCGCCGCGATCAACGGCACGCCGATCGGCGCCGACCAGGGGCCGCGCACCGTCGCCGGCCGCGCGATCCGCCGGCTGCTCCGCCTCCAGGGCACGCTCAAGCCCGACCGCATCGTCTCGCTCAAGGCCGTGGGCCACGCCGACAACTCCGTCGCCCAGCGCGACCACGCCGACCACATCTCGATCGGCTTCTCCGGTGATCCCGTCCCCGCCGGGCGCGTGGGCGCCGCCGCCGACCGCCTGGATCGCATGCGCCTGCCCTACGTCTGGGGCGGAGGCCACGTCACGCCGGCGCCGGAGAACCCGTTCCCGGGGCTCGACTGCTCGAGCTCGGTCTCCTGGGTGCTTCAGCACGCCGGCCTCTCCCTGCCCACGATGGTGTCGGGCGACTTCATGTCCTACGGGGAGCCGGGACCGGGCAAGAGCGTGACGATCTACGCCAACCCGGGCCACGTCTTCATGTCGATCGGCGGGCGCTTCTTCGGGACCTCGGGGTTCGGTCACCCGGCCGCGGGCACGGGCCCCGCCTGGTTCACGCGCCAGCCCGACCCCGGCTACCTCGCGGGCTACACCCAACGCCACCCGCCGGGCCTGTAGCGCGCGGCCGGGGGGGCCTCAGCCCTGCTCGAGCGGCGCCATCGTCAGGCCGGCGTCGCGGAGCTGCTCCCAGTAGAGCTCGGCGGGCTCCTTCTGCCCCGACCACACGATGGCCTGCCCGGTGCGATGGATCGCATCGGCGTGCGCGAAGCCGGCGGCGACGTCGAGGCCCGGGATGTAGCGCGCGAGCGTGTGCGCGACGTGGTCGAAGGTGTTGTGGTCGTCGTTGCGGACGATCACCCGCCAGGCGTCGCCGACCCCGCCGCCCGGGCCGCCCATGCGCTCGCGCTCGATCGTTTGAGGCATATTCGAAGCCTGAGGATACCCCGCGCGGGAGCTCATCCCCTCCCCGGCGGTGCGCCCGAGCGCCCTCTTTCAGCCCCGGACGCCGGAGAGGAAGTCGACCAGCGCCGCGGCAGCGCCCTCGGGTGCGTCCTCCCACACGAAGTGCCCCGTGCCGGGGATCACGGCGAGCTGCGCGCCCGGCAGCTCGCGCACGAAGCGATGAGCGCCGGCAACCGGCGCGAAGGGGTCCTCCTCGCCCCACAGGACGAGCGCGGGTAGCTCGAGCGCGGCGAGCCGCCCCTCGTAGGCCTCGAGCTTCTCGAAGTCGCCCGAGCGGTAGAGCTCGAGCTGACCGCGACGGCGCTCCTCGTCGGCGTAGGCCTTCCAGTACTCGTCGGCCGCGTCGGCGCCGATGCCGGTGCTCACGCCGGCGAGCATGGCGCCGAAGCCCTCGCGGTCGAGCCCGTCCACGAGCTGCTCGCCCTCGCCCTCGGTGCGCAGCGCGCGGGCCATCCCATGCCACTTGCCGTCGGGGAAGAAGCCGGTGTCCGAGACGACGAGCGCGCACGCCGCGCCCGGGTGATCGCACGCCCACCGCAAGCCGATCAGGCCGCCCCAGTCGTGGACCACGAGCGCCACCCGCTCGAGTTCGAGCTCTGACCGAAAGCGCTCGAGCGCCTCCACGTGGCGCTCCCATGTCGCCGGGGAGTCCGGGGGCGAGTCGCCGTAGCCGGGCAGATCGGGGGCCAGCGCACGCCATCCCGCCGCGGCCAGCGCCGGCAGCGCACCGCGCCACATGTACGAGGACTCGGGGTAGCCGTGCACCAACAGCGCGACCGGAGCGCCGGACGCCGCCGGCGCGGCCTCCCGGTAGGCCAGTCCGCCCGCGTGCTTCACGCCGGGGCCCGCTTGCGCCAGTAGCGCTCGAGCCCGAGGAAGAGCTGCTCGGGCGGCGCGGCCTGGATGTAGGCCGCGGCCGTGTCGAAGTCGACCGCGCGCTCGAGCTCGTCCTCGACGCGCTCGACGAAGGCGGCTCCGTCGGCGTCGCGGGCCACCGCGCCCCACGCGTCGAGGCGGCGGCTCATCTCGGCGAGGTGTCCCGGGACGTCGCTCTCCACCGCGCCGAAGTGCGTGAGGCAGAGGCGCTCGGGCTGCCACCCGGCCACGAGGTCGAGCGAGGCGTGCCACTGCTCGAGGTCGATGTCGGGCGGCGGGGTGGGCGGGATCACGTAGTCCGCGGGCGGAATCCGCACCCCGCCGACGTCGCCCACGAACGCGCTGCCCGACTCGGCGTGGCGGTAGGCGACGTGGTGGGAGGCGTGCCCCGGCGCGTAGGCGACCTCGAAGCCGCCCGCGAGCTCCTCCCCGCCCGTGAGGATGCGCAGGTTCTCCTCAGGAACGGGCACCACCTCGCCCCACAGGCGGCCCATGTCCTCCTTGTAGAGGCGCTCGGCGCTCACGAGCAGCTTCTCGGGGTCGATCAGGTGGGGCGCGCCCCGCTCGTGCACGAAGACCTCGAGGTCGGGCCAGCGGCGCACGAGCGCGCCGGCACCGCCCGAGTGATCGAGGTGGATGTGGGTGAGCAGGAGCGCCCGGGGGCGCTCGCCGTCGAGCGCGGCGAGAAGCGCCCCTACACACGACTCGGGCCCCGGATCTATGAGCACGTCGCCCACCTGCCAGCAGCAGATGACCCGCTCGCGGTCGAGGTGAAGCAGGTCGATGGCGCGGGGAACGGAGCTCACGGGCGCGCCGGACCTTATCTCCCTCACCTCCCCCGTAGAATCCGCACGATGAGCCCTGCGCCGCACGATCCCCCCGAGCCCCGCCTGCCCGAGCCCGACCGCCCGTGGATGATGCGCACCTACGCCGGGCACTCGACGGCGCGCAAGTCCAACGAGCTCTACCGGGGCAACCTGGCCAAGGGGCAGACCGGCCTCTCCGTCGCCTTCGACCTCCCCACCCAGACGGGCTATGACCCCGACCACGAGCTCGCGCGCGGCGAGGTCGGCAAGGTCGGTGTCCCCATCGCCCACCGCGAGGACATGCGCGCCCTGCTCGAGGGCATCCCACTGGACCAGATGAACACCTCGATGACGATCAACGCCACCGCGGCGTGGCTGCTCGCCCTCTACGCCGTCGCCGCCGAGGAGCAGGGGGTCGAGCAGTCGCTCCTCCAGGGCACGACCCAGAACGACATCATCAAGGAGTTCCTCGCGCGCGGCACCTACGCCTTCCCGCCCGGCCCCTCGATGCGGCTCATCGCCGACATGGTCGCCTACACGGTCGAGCACGTGCCGAAGTGGAACCCGATCAACATCTGCTCCTATCACCTCCAGGAGGCGGGCGCCACGCCCGTGCAGGAGATCGCCTACGCGATGAGCAACGCGATCGCCGTGCTCGACGCGGTGCGCGCCCGCGTGCCCCAGGAGCTGATGGGGCGGGTCTTCGGGCGCATCTCCTTCTTCGTCAACGCCGGCGTACGCTTCGTGGAGGAGCACGCGAAGCTCCGTGCCATGTCGGTGCTGTGGGAGGAGCTCGGCCGCGAGCGCTACGGCGTGGAGGACGCAAAGCACCTGCGCTTCCGCTACGGCGTCCAGGTCAACTCCCTGGGTCTCACCGAGGCCCAGCCCGAGAACAACGTGCAGCGGATCGTGCTCGAGGCGCTCGCGGTCACCCTCGGGCGCAACGTGCGCGCCCGCGCGATCCAGCTCCCCGCCTGGAACGAGGCGCTCGGCCTGCCGCGCCCGTGGGACCAGCAGTGGTCGCTGCGCATCCAGCAGGTGCTGGCCTACGAGACCGACCTGCTCGAGTATCCCGACCTCTTCGAGGGCTCCCACGTCATGGAGGCCCTGGTCGGCGAGCTCGTGGAGGGTGCGCGCGCGGAGATGGCAGTGGTGGAGGAGCACGGCGGGGCGGTCGAGGCCGTGGACTACATGAAGGCCGCGCTCGTCGAGTCCCATCGCGAGCGCCTGCGCCGCATCGAGGCGCGCGAGCAGACCGTGGTCGGCCAGAACCGCTTCACCGAGAGCGAGATCTCCCCGCTCACCGCCGACGCGGAGGGCGGGATCCTCGTGGTCGATCCCGCGGTGGAGGCCGAGCAGCAAGAGTCGGTGCGCGCCTGGCGCGCTCAGCGCGACCAGGCCGCGGTAGACGAGGCGCTCGCCGAACTCGCCCGCGTGGGGCGCACGGAAGACGAGAACATCATGCCCGCGACGATCGCCGCCGCGCGCGCCGGGGCGACGACGGGTGAGTGGGCGCACACGCTGCGCGAATCCTTCGGCTCCTACCGCGCGCCGACCGGCGTGGGCGAGGCCACGCACGCCAGCACGGAGCAGCTCGAGGAGGTACGCGAGGAGGTCGAGCGCGTGAGCGAGGCGCTCGGGCGCCGGCTCAAGATCCTCGTCGGCAAGCCGGGGCTCGACGGGCACTCCAACGGCGCCGAGCAGATCGCCGTGCGCGCGCGCGACGCGGGTATGGACGTGGTCTACGAGGGCATCCGCCTGACGCCGTCGCAGATCGCCGCGAGCGCGGTGCAGGAGGGGGTCCACGTCGTCGGGCTCTCGATCCTCTCGGGCTCGCACCGCGAGCTCATCCCCTCCGTCGTGCAGGAGCTGCGCGCGGCGGGCGGGGAGGAGATCCCGGTCGTGGTCGGCGGGATCATCCCCGAGGCCGACGTGGCGGCGCTGCGCGAGCTCGGCGTCGCCGCGGTCTACACGCCGAAGGACTTCGACATCACGCAGATCATGGGCGAGATCGTGGCGCTCGTCGCGGAGAGCGGCGAGCTGAACGCCCCGGCGTGAGCGGCGCCGAGCTCGGGCGCCGCCTCCGCGAGCGCGACCTGAGCGCCGCCCCGGCCGCGCTCAACGTCCTCGAGAGCTCCGCGCCGGCCGATCGGGAGCAGGCCGAGGCGCTGCTCGCCGAGCTCTCGCCCGCGGCGCTCGGAGGCGAGGCGTCCGGGCACGTCGTCGGGGTGACCGGACCCCCCGGCGTCGGCAAGTCCTCCCTGCTCTCCGAGCTCGTGCGCGGATGGCGCGCGCGCGGACGCTCCGTGGCGGTGCTCGCCGTCGACCCCTCCTCGCGGCGCTCGGGAGGTGCACTCTTGGGCGACCGCGCGCGTATCGACTTCGACCCCGCCGACGGCGGCGTCTTCATCCGCTCGACCGCCGCGGGAGAGCAGCTCGGCGGCCTCGCTCCCGCCACGCGCGCCGCCGCGGCGGCGCTGGCGGCGGCCTTCGACGTGGTGGTGATCGAGACCGTCGGCGTCGGCCAGTCGGAGACCGACGTGGCCGAGGTCGCCGACACGGTGGGAGTGATCGTCCAGCCCGGCTCCGGCGACGTCCTCCAGTTCCTGAAGAGCGGGATCATGGAGGTGCCCGACGTGCTCGTGGTCACCAAGGCCGACCTCGGCCGGATCGCCCTGCGGGCGCGGCGCGACGCGCACGCCGCCCTGCGCTCGCTGGGGGCCACGGAGACCCCCGTGATCGCCGTCTCCTCCCGCTCGCCCGCGAGCGGGATCGAGGAGCTGCTCGACGCGCTCGACGAGCACCGCGCGCGCGTGGACCTCGCCGGCCGCCGCGTGAGCGCCCGCCGCCGCCACGCGCTCGCGGACTTCGCGGTGGAGCACGGCGCGCGCGGGCTGCGCGCGCTCGGGGGCCGCCGCGCGGCCGAGAGGTGGCTCGCCGAGCAGGATCCGGCGCTCGACGTCGCCGCCCTGCGCCGCGGGCTCGAGGCCCGGCTGGGCTGAGCAAGCCCGCGCGCGCCGATCGTCAGACTAAGCGCCGTGCTCGTCGAGCTCGCGATCATGCTCGGGGCGTTCGTCGCCGCGGCCGCCCTGGCCGGCCTCCTCGGAGCCGCCAATCTCGGGACGGCGCTCGCCTTCGGCCAGATCGGCTTCGCCGCCGCGCTCGCGTTCGTGCTGCTCAAGCGCTAGGAGCGGCCGGTGGCCCGAGACCCGGGAGGCGCGGGCACACCGTGCGGCGGAGCTAGTCCTCGCTCGCGTCGTCCTCGGCGAGGAGGCGGTAGAGGGCGCGGCGAGCGTCCGAGAGGACCCGGCTCGCCTGCTCGACCTGCTTCTCGTCCCCGGCCTGCGCGACCTGCACGGCCGCCGTGCCGAGCTGTCCGAGTAGGCCGCGAAGGTCGCGCCGCCCCGCGCCGGCCTCGTCTCCGAGTCCGGCCCAGGGCTCGCCGAGCGCGGCGCGATGCTCCTCGACGTAGGTGCGACCCGCCTCGCTGAGGGCAAAGCGCTTGCGCCCCTCGTCCTGCTCGGCGTGGACGAGGCCTTCGTCCTCGAGTTGGGCCAGCGCGGGATAGACCGACCCGGGACTCGGCCGCCAGATCCCGTCGCTGCGGCGCTCGATTTCCTGCATGAGGCCGTAGCCGTTGCGGGGCTCCTCGTCGAGCAGGACGAGGAGGGCGGCGCGGACGTCGCCGCGCCGCATCCGTCGCCGGGGCCCGAACGGGCCGCCGGCGGCGAACGGCGCGCCGCCCCAGCGACCGTGGTGATGACCCCCGGGCCCGTGGCCACCGCCCGGAGCCATCGCGTGCAAGTGGTGCTTCTTCGCTCCCCGGCACCCGTGCCGGCCGGGAGATTCGATGATGGGGAATGCGTAGGCGAAGTGCATATGGATCCTTACGTTGACTGTTTCCGACAGTCACGATATATCGTTCATTCCACCCGTGTCAACCAAGGGCGCCCGTGTGTCCTCACGACAGCCGCCGTCGCGGGAGGCGATACATCCGGAACAGGCGACTTGAGCACGCCTCGATGTGCAAGACCCGCCTGGTCCTGCACGAGTGGTGAGCGCAGTAGTGGGCCAGCCCCGCTGCTACTCGGGGACAGCGCCCGTCGGCTAGTTGTTCGGACCGCCGACCCGAGGGCCGGTGCGCTGGGTGGCGTAGCCCGTCGCGGTCTCGGGGCCGCCGAGGCGGGGAGCGTCCCGCGAGTAGGCGATGTGCGCCTGACCGCGTGAGTCGGTCTCCACGCCGAAGTCGTCGAGGAGCTGGCGGCCGCCCATGCACGCGAAGCCGCTCTGGCACACCGGTCCCCGGTGCACGGTGACGAGGCGCTGCGGGCGCCCCCAACCGGTGGCCCGGCTCGAGCGGTTCTGCGCGAAGTGGACGGAGAAGGTCTGGGGGGTGCGCCCGCCGGGCGCCGTCGGCGCCCCGTAGTAGACGAGGTCGACGCCGCGCGAGGTCGCCGCCAGCCACGGATAGATCGCCTGCCGGGAGGTCGTGCTCACCGCGCGGGAGCACGACCAGTGCGCACCGTGGTCGCGCGAGAGCGCGGTGAAGACCCGGCGATCGTCTGACCACGCCGCCCACACACGCCCGTTCGGAGCGACGGAGACGTTGGGGAAGGCGTGGTCGAGGCCCAGACGCGAGCGGCTGCACGGGATCGCGCGGACCGCGAAGGAGAAGCCACCGTCGTTGGAGACCGAGACGAACGCCTCGTTGTTCTTCGAGCCGCCGGGCGCGGAGGGCGCCACGAAGGACTGGTAGGCCCAGAAGCCCGGCTGCCCGGTCGGACCGCTCGCCGTGCCCGCGGTGTTGCGGTGATCGATCACGAGGTTGCCGAGCTGGTTCTGCCCCGCCTTGGGGTCGCCGTCGGGGATGGCGCGGGAGGCCTGCGCGTAGAGCAGGCCGCCGCTGTCGGAGCGCAGCACGTCGATGTTGTTCGTGCTCGCGTCGTGGAAGGAGAGCAGCGAGGTAGTCGCGCCGTAGGCGGCGATCCACTCCCGGTCATCACCGGGGATCGAGAGCTGGAAGGGCGAGACGTCGAAGGTCTGGGCGTCGTCGGCCGAGCGCGCGACGGAGACCGAGCCGCCGTTCAGGCTCGCCACGTAGACGGGGTAGTGGCCCTGGGCGTTCTTCGCGCTGCCCACCGCGATGTCGATGTCGCCCCCGGCCGCGCCCGTTCCGCTCGTGGCGTTGGGCTGGCCCCGATACTCGAGCGCGCAGGCGGAGGCGTGCCGCCCGGCCGGTCCCGTCGCCCCCCGCCACAGGTCGCTGCCCATCCCGATCCCGCGCTCGGCGCCCAGAAAGACGTTGTCGGCGCGGGAGATGCGGATCGCGGGCTCACCGTCGCGGTTGGTGCCACAGCCGCGCGCGCCGACCGTGCGTGACTGGAGCTGGCCGAAGGAGAAGGTGACGAGGGCCGGGTGTCGCACGGGCGTTCGGCGCCGGGAGCGCGCGCCG
>JAABUR0100003248.1_pt1 | contig 23036 bp, 19 predicted proteins | sample 5560091 | NCBI WGS metagenome assembly JAABUR01 (sample SAMN10711879, study PRJNA513375) | rock metagenome | isolation source: Antarctica rocks | place: Antarctica: Victoria Land, University Valley sud
ATTTAGAAACTTGGGCACTATCTCATCGCTCCAATCAAAGGCCGTGTCAGAGTGCCTCGTAGGCTACCGTATCTAGGGGAACCCTGTGAACCCCGTCCACAACTGTTTCTCCGGGAACCAGAAATGGAGCCGGGGGGGGGGCAGAAATGGAGCGGGGAGGGGGGACCAGCAAGATAGAATAGAGACGATTCAGAAGCGGAGCAGGAAGTTCAGAGATACATTAGTACTTGTCTTTAGAACCAGCCCCTCACTTGGTCTTAGATAAAGACAGTTTCCTCGAATGAGTTGCATGTTGTCGCGTTCGAGTTATCTGGAAACATACAGTATGACTTACGCAGCAAAAGCAAAGATACAGCAGTTCATCAGAAGGAAATCAAATCTGGTGAAAAAGGCAGATCAGCTGGCCCGATTGTGTTACGCGGACCTTGCCCTGATCATCCGCAAGAATGGAAGGTATTATACTTATCAATCGACCGATCACGAACGATGGCCTCCTACCATAACAGAAATCGTACATATGAACCCGATACATCGATCTTGAGCTGACTCGAGCCTAGAAAGCATCGTATCCGTTGCCTGTCAACCTCCTATCCACAGACTTTGACCTCGTTGTTCGTAAAGCCTCGTACAAGTCGAAGGCGAACGAGCCGTCGAATAAGAAGTCTGATTCGATTGAGAAGAAGTCCTCAGAGGCATCGTAGGGTTTGCGGGATCTGATGACACCTTGCAAAGCGAAATAGACAGGGGCCTATCCTGAATGAGAACCTGAATGATGGTGTAATGATTCGACTTTGCGAAGGAGACATTGAAGAACACGTTTCTTAAGACTGGCAACAGTTTGCGACGGATACTTAATCAATCGTTATCAACGTTCCTGCGAGATCAACGTCCCCTCACTTCATACTCTATTAATACCTATATTCGTCAAAACGTCTATGATCAATCCTGCCCTCGTGCTTATCGCTCGCTGATGATGTGCTCAGACTACGTTTCACTTTCACCTACGCTTCTTGCTAAGACACATTCGTGAAACTCCTGCAAACTGGCTTCAACACTTGTGCTTCTCCTCGCCGCTTCCAAAGACGCCGATGCTATGCATGCTGCCTTGAGATGACAATCGAGAACTTTAGGCGATCTTTCAACCATGTTCGTTATCAAGACGACACCCTCAGCTGACCTCAGTGCTCAAGTTGCCATGGCAAAGCAAGCAGCTTTCAATGACAAAGTCTCGACTTGTACGATTCTAGACGTCAGTTTAGTCGATGTCGAGATGATCGAGCATGGCGAAAACCTAAATAAGATCACGGGCTACAGCTTCTTTGCGCACGCCTTTGTCCTAGGTATCGGCCGCGAAGGGTGGTATCTCTACCAATCATGAGTCGAACACGGCTACACCCTACAGGACTGACTAGAGCAGAGTAGTGGTCAGATGCGAGAATGAAAGAAAATGAAGCCTTGGTTGAAGAATTTTGCAGTTCTGGCTACGGTTGAGGTAAGTACATTATCGCTCGCTAAAAGTTTTAGTTGAAATCTAAGCTAAATGTATAAGAGAGAGTGGTCACAGAAGATAAACGACGCTTACGAGAAATGCTTCGAAGTCAACGTTCTTAGAATTTGTGACCAGCATGAACCGCAGGAATCGATCGTCCCAATCTATCGCCCCTGGGTTCGTTGGCATGAGATCGTGAACGTGAAGAAGGCAGATGTTGAGAAGTTTACTTGGGAGTGATTCGGCCTCTAGCACATCTTTGGCGAGCAGACTAAATGCTCTTTTAATTCGTGAGAACTTTTGTGCCTCTGAGATTCAATGAAGTGGGAATTATTATGCCGCAAGGATTTTGAGCAGAGACATTTATGCCGCGAGTATTATCTAAATTCAAAGAAATCGACGGCAATCTCTTCAGTGCTGAAAACGCTAGTCAACAAAAGGGCAAGGCAAGTTCATGTGCGGGGTCAACCTAATACATTAGCCTACATCTCAATGGCTTTAGTGCGCTCTTAGCTTTCTGTTCGCAGCCACTAAAGCATGACTCACTATAGATAGTAACCGCCTCAGCGTTAACGCTGCTTCATATCTTTGATAAATCTTTCTGTCCTTGATCTTTTCTGCCCCATCATGTCAAGCATTGAAATCAAGTGTTCTCAGTCAACTCGACCATTGAAAAGAAAAGCATCGCAGTTTGACCCTTTTGACGATACGAACGACGAACAGACAGTCTTCAAAAGACGAAACCTATTCTCTTTACTGCCAGATACAATCGACAAGTGACTCACAGAGCTTTCGCCTTTCTCAGGCCGCAAATTAAGTCGTTTCGACAGCTTTCTGGTTTGCGCTATGAATAACGGTCGGCAAAGTCGTTCAGATAGCACCTTCAGGCCTGGAAGCGTCAGGCCAGCAGTCAACAAGCAGCATGCTTATCAGCCTCTTTCTCCGCAATCGTTACAGGCAACATCTGCGTCTCACACGCCAGTGACGCAAGCATCTGCCTCTTATGCACAAGCACCACAATCATCATACACGTCGATGTCGCAACAAACATCCCAATCACGAACGTCAGTTGCCAGCTCGAGGAAAGACTTTAAAAAATCGAAGCGAGTTCAGTTCCTCTCATATCGAGATGAACTCGAGAATCATTCCATATTTATTGACTCTTACGGCATGTTCATGCTCTCAGCTATTCTCGAATTTGCGCGAAAGATCATAGAAAAAGAATACACATCACCAGATCTTACAGATCAGAAAGTGATCTATACTCGCAAGCAACTATCTACTCTAGACAATGTCGACGAAGAAGTTACACGAACTGACTTTGTCAATACCTCTCTTTTTCCAAAGAAATTGAATTACAAACTGAGAAGCAATAAATTCGTCATTGCTGTCGATGTCAATCTACCTTTCGACCAAAAAGCTCTTCCTTATACTTCCGACTCTAGATATTCGTCAGTCGTCACGCTCATGTCTGACTTTTATTATGATTATTCACAAAATAGTTTCATGAGTTCTCAGTCTCGTCTTTCAGAAGTCATGCAACATTCGCGCTTTCAATCATACGTCAAGCCTAACTCGTCTACTTACTGACCTTTCTTCGCTGTTGAGTACAAATCACAGTCTCGCCTTGAGTTCACATGAGTCGCGAAAAACCAAAATGCTGAGATCGAGTTTCATTGCATTAACTCAATCGAAACACTCATGAGTTACACGACAAATACAGATGAACATCAGATAATCAATTTCATAGCTTTCTCGTATGTCGTGAATTCACACAATGCATCATTATGAGTTCATTGGCGAGAAGACGAAGACGATTCGCGATTTGTAAGTTCAGAAGTTGATTACTATCATTTTCACAGATCGCATGACATTCGCGAGTTTCGAGCGAGTGTCAAAAATATCATCGACTATGAACTAAGTGAGCGATTAATCATGATTAAAAACGCACTGTTCGATATTCTTTTGCAAATTTCTCGTTGAGACGCAGAGAACAAAGTCACAAAAGTCAGATGTTCATCTCAGATCAATATCATATCTTTCTTGAAGTCTTTCTTCAAACTTAATGAGAATCTGAACAACGATGTGAGAGATGAGAATCGTTAGAGATGTTGATAACGTCAAGATGAATCGAAAGATCTTGTTCTGAAAGATATTTGCATTCGATCGATATGAAGTCTTTGAATGTAAAGTTTGAACAGACTTCATCTCAAACCCTTCATCATTCAAGGTCAAATCATCTTCTAGCTGTCAAGTTCAGTGTTGATAATTTAGATGATGTTTTGAATAAGACATGAATTCTGATTCAAGCTATCGAGTTCTGCACACTGCTCGTTTCAATAGACTTTCATGATGCAAATGAGTAGTTCTCATAGTGCAGATCATCATCAACAACAGAAGAAAGAAAAAGAAGATGTCAGACATCTGCTCTTTGAAGTTTCTCGTCAGAAGCATTGATTTGAGAATGCAAGTCTAAATCTGCAAGATTCATAAAAGATTGTGCACAAGCTTCTGAATGAATAATTCTAAAAGATGAATGTGAGATTGCTGAGTTCTTGATGAGACACATTTCATTATCAAGTACAACTTGTGAGAATCTGTGATACTGTTGACTGCTGTAATCTGAAATACTGTTGTCTAACAAGTCATAACTTTACTTGTTTCTTCTGCTCATCTTTCAGCTCTATTTCTGAATGCTTCACCTGCTTCACTTCTGAATCGCTCAGATTCACACCAGTCATTGTTCACATCATCAATCATTGTTCATCTCACTAAGCGTTGTTCACGTCACGAGGCGTGATTCACACTCTCAGTCGTGATGTACATCAAAAGTGATTCATTGTCGTCTACATCATGAGTCTTTGCTTACACTATAAGCTGCGACGATTCGTTAATCTTTCAAAAGATCTTGTAAAGTTGAGAAATCTATTCGCGACGACTATAAGATTATCTATATAGAAGCTAATTCAAAGTATTGTTGATTTGATTAATAATTCAATTTCAGCAAACTCAATCTTTCAATCTAAATACTTGTATATTATGTATATTATGTTGAACTTCGTGAGATTACAACTCTTTGACATTCGTCAGCAACTAGTCAATGATTAAGTGCTCATCATAGAAATATTCATCAAAAGAGTACTCTTCAAGAAGAAATTTCACAAAAATTAGAGAAAGTACTCGTCAGTCAAATTCTTCAGAATTTTAGAAAAGTACTCGTAGAGAGAGTATTATCAAAGAAAGTACTCTTCAAGGGCAGATCTCACAAAAACTAGAGAAAGTGCTCATCAGAAAAGTACTCGTAGAGAAAGTACTATCAAAGAGAGTACTCTTCAAGAGCAGATCTCACGAAAACTAGAGAAAGTACTCACTAGAGAAGTACTACTAAGAGAAGTACTACTAAGAAAAGTACTACTAAGAAGAGTATTACTCTCAATTTTTGAAGAATTTACCTGTGATGAGTACTCTTCTGACGAGTGCTTTCTTGACAAGTACTACCCTCAGTTTTTGAAGAATTTGCCTGACGAGTCAACCAGAATTCTTCTCAATTTTTGAAGAATTACTCTTGATAAGTACTCTCTTGAGTATTTTCGATTTCTTGCTCAGTCGTCACATCTTTCGCAACAACAATGCTCATCGAATCTCATTTGTTATTTTGCGTCTACTTTTTATTCTGTTTACCTTCTATGTATCTCATATCTACACGTCGTTCCTGATTTCTCTGTACAGCTGTGAAAAGAAGAAGTGAATCATGTTGCAGATACTGTGTGTTGAAGAACAGAATTTTCCATTGTCTGATTGCACTAAGAAAGTTCTTTCTCTCAGAGCAAAGAACTTTTATCACATGATGAAAATTTCCTGATTCTTCAAGACAGTGCTTGACTTGCTCATCTCTAATTAATTTGAAAATAGATTTAATCTAGCTGTATCGTTCTCGTTTGCAATTACAACAGCATCTTCGTCGATAACAACATCTTCATCAATCACATCATTCTCATCGATCATATCATCTTCACTGATCATAGTATCTTCACTGATTACAGCATCTTATTCGTTGATACTATCAAAGTCGAAGAATCAAGCAAGAATCAGAGTACATCGAAAACACTCTCATCAAATTTCTTAAATGTGCGCAACGTTCAAGCAAAGTCATACGATCTCTTCGAATCTCAATTTATCAATGTTCAGAATGACGTTGCATACATATTCATGAACTCTTGAGTTTCTTTCTGCTATTTCGAATTGATAGATCTCGAACCTGATAAAGCATTCGTTATTAGATTGATGAAAGTCATAAGCTCAGTAAATGTTGAGAAGTAAGCTGTGATTCAAGCTGCATTCTGAACTTTTGAGTCAATAAGTCTGACATTTTGCATCATCATTGCCTTAATCATATTTGAGGCAATAGTTATTGAGAATTTACGTGATCTGTTGCTCAAATGTGTCTGCGAAACTGCTTGTGTTGAAGAATCAAGACGTCTGCTTGTATGATGATATGAATGCAAGGCGAGATTGAGAAGAAGTAATTGATTGCAATAATGATCTCATTCGCTCAAGAACTTCGTATAGTTTAATTCATGTCTTTTGATCATTCTCTTGAGCAACGACAGTGTGTAGCAGCAGATCATTGATGAGCTTGATGTCGATTTGACTTGAGGAAAGACTAGAGTATAGTAAGAATATGTCATTGTGAAGAGGTTTAAACCCTTCTCTGAAGAAAAGAGTCAATGTAGCTGAGAGTAACTGTAAAGTGTCTATGAATCGAAGAGTCAGATCTCTTTTGACTGTCTTGCATTAGCTAGATTCAAAAGAAATGTACGTTGCACGTACTTCAATTCGTGAGAAGATTCTCATAATTAGCTGACGCAAGAGAGCATTGCAAAATGAAAGAGAAGAGACTTTAAAGTATTAGCGATGACATCAATCACGTCAAATTTTCACTAGTTCAAGATCAGTTATCTCATCGAAGATTGATCAGAAATACTGTCATAAAGCAGATAACATAAGTCTCACTGTGATACTCAACGTCAATCATTTGACTCGTCTCATTTCTTATATTGTTGACGTCTCAGTGATTTAAAAGACGCACAACAACTTTTACAACAACGACAACAATCTTCTGACTTTGCGCATATCTTCTTCTCTTTCTCTTCAATTTCTTTAGAATATCTGACGCAAAAGTGTTCTTAAGCAAATAATTTCTTTCAACTGTCGTGACACTTGACTTTCACATAAGAATCTATAGCTAACATTCGTCTTAGTCGTGCGTGAATTATTCTTCTTGAGATCATCTACAATCTTCTTTGTTGACGTAATATCTTACAGCATCGAACTTCTTGAGCAGAGATCAAGATCGCAAGTCAACTAGAAGACTAAAAGGTGAGAGAAGCGCTCTTCTTCATCTTTCGTCAAGCAGTCTTAGATTTTAGATGACTTATACTCGTATACAATCATTTTGAATCTAAAATCGGTTTTGATGAAGCTATAAACTCTTGAGAATGAAGAGTTCTCGATCTGCTAATTCTGTACAGATATGCTTCTTTCTCATTTTTGAAATACTGCGAGAATATCATGTTTCTCATCATCAACCTTCTTTTGTTCTGCGTCATCTGCTTATTCTTCTTTTATAGTTTCTTCAGCTCAGCTCGTAGAGTAGAATCTGATTTCTCTTTGACTTCTCTGTGTACTTTCGTGTTCTTTTTCTTTCGTTTGCTTTTGATATGCTGCGTATGATTCATCGATGCGTTCTGAGTGAGCAAGACAGTAGCAGACTCTTTCAAGTGAATGCATTGCATGTGCTTCTTGAGATTCTCTCGTCGCGAAAACCTTTCTTCGAGCTACGCTTGCAGATCTCGTGCGAACAGAAGAACAGTTTCTCGAAAGAATTTTGTTTTCGATGCATCTCACGCTCGTACCTAAGTAATTCGCTCGAATACGTAAAATCTTGACGCTTTATACATCTCAACTCTTTGCATCTATAAGGTCGTTCATGTTTGTTCATATGTTTACTAATCTCAGCGTCAGCGAAGATGTTTCGCCTTAACTATCAAAGAAGATGCTCACTTTCATTCACATCTACGATCAAACGTGATGATCTTTTCACAATTAACATGATTGCAGTAGAGCTTGTCTTTTGCACTTTTAAGCGCATAACGTGCGTATTTCTGTACGTTGAACAAACTCGCTGAGTGAAGATCTAGTTGAGAGTTACTAGAGAGTGAGATTGTTGAAGTGCTACAGCTCATTGATGAAGACTTGATGATCGTTCTCGATTTTTTGAACAATGATGAAGACATCTGCGAGAGAAATTATATTTGAGTGTCGAAACAGCGAGAAAATGGTTTGAATCTCATGATAACACACATCTTTTCGATGCTCAAAATCAGCACGAGACTTTAAAAATGTTTCAACGTCAACATCTTTGAAAACATGAAGTGAGTCAGAGTTTGAAGAGCAGCATACAATCGCTGTTCTATCTCTTTTCTCAAGATGATCAATCTGAACGAGACTTGAATAATCAACTGTATAATAGACTTGCAGCTTCGCTTCTTCGCTTTGAAACAGACTGCTTATTGATAACAGTGACTCGATGTATTGTCTGTACAAGCTCTCATATGATATACGTCATTGATTCTGCCGTTCTGCATTCTCGTAGATCTCAAATGTGATGTTTGACATCGAAATAAAAGAGTGCATCACGCACTGATTCTACACTCAACATATCGAGAAATTAAGCACTTCGCGCATCGCAGCTCAATCAGAGAATGTTTCGCTTGCGTTCTTTAATAACAGATTATAGTAGCAATTTACAACACAGCTTGAAAGACTCTGAGAAAGCTTTGAGTTCAGAGAATATCTGAAGATAAGAGATAAATCTTTGCTTTGCGCTTGTGCAAATACTTTGAACTCGCTATCATCGTTTCAAATCAGATTCACCTTAATATTCATTCTGAAGAGAACGTGACATCAAACGAAATTGTAAATCGCAAGATCAACTGATATGTAGCAGAGCATGTGTAGCGAAGAAACAATAATTCTAGACGTTATGCTTTGACGAAGATTATTGTTGTTCAGAAAGAAAAAGAATAAAATGAGTCATTGATGAATGACAAACATCTTACTAGTCTCGAATTAATCAAGTCAAAATCAACAAAAAATTGTATTGAGTCAAGACTCAGTTCTTATTATCATACAGTTGTCATGAATAAATGTCAATCAAAAACGTTGTTATGATCAGATTCAATATTGAACATGATGTAACTGACAAAACTCAAAAGTAGCATGAAGCTTGTGATTTAATACATTTCATCAGGTGAAAAGTTTGTAGCCTCATCGAGAAACAAATAGGCGTCAATGCAGATACATCATGCTATTTCGCATTTTACACTTAAGATGAAGAACGACTAATGTAAATAGATCTGTAATTAATTACAAATTTTACTGTATCAATTTTCTCAACATTATTTATGCTCTCTCACTCTTCTTCATCTTTGATTACTGCACAGAATTCAATTTACTTCTCAACTTCTTCGTTTCAATCAATTGATCTCTTCACTCATTCATCTTCTTCAGCGCTCTTCGTGAGTTCTTCTTTCGTGTGAGAAAATATTTTTGTATCTCAGCTGACGTAAGCATGTTCTTCAACAACTTAATCGCAAAGTCTTTCATCATATTCTTCAACTTCATCGACGCGAGTGTAACAGCTGCGCTGAGAAAAGAGCTATTGAAAGACGTAATGATGACAAGATTGTTGACACTCTTTGTGAGAGTGAAGAGATCAATGAACGTGAGCTTGTTGACACAGAACTGAAGAATGACAGGTTTCTGAGCAAGAAGATCATCAACATGTTGTTGTTGTTGTTATTGTTGTTATTGTTGTTGTTGTTGTTGTTGTTGTTGTTGTTGTTGTTGTCTGAAAGTTTCTTTACTGAAAGTAGCAATGAGTCTTGAAGAACTGTCATTGAGAGAGTACATGCAAGTGAAGAGTTCGAAGATTTGAAAACATGTGATCATGATAAATTCAACTTTAATATCTATACGATCTGATTGAATTAAAGCTTCATCAAGCTTTTCGAAACAGTTGATTGTCATCACTAGAACTCTTTCTTTGTGCGAAGTCACATCATCGATAGCGTTGAGAAGATTGAACAAGCTGATTCTCTTGTTTTTTCTATCTTTCTCGTTGTTCTTCGAAGCGTTCTTAAGAGTCTTGCTAAGTTTGACGTCAATTTTCGCGATTGTGTCATCAACTGATTTGACGAATTTTTCGCCTTCTTCTTGACGTTTAATCAGGTCAACGCTGTCAATATCTTCAAGCAGAACTACACAGCGTCAAGACAGTGAACTAAACATTATTTTCAAGTGTTTCTCTGTAAGAGTTCAATTCACAAGCGAGATGCAGTAAATATCAAGATCGAAAACGTCAGTGATAACTCAGGCAAAACTGAATTTGTCAGTCTCAAAGAGCTTTTGAAAACATCAGCAAGAGTAAAAGACATTTAGTGATCTTTAAGATAAAATTATACTTACTTCATGAAACAGATACTCACGACGATAAGAAATATCGCGATCGACGTATCATTTGAAAGTGACTGAATGCAGATACTCGTTTATATTCTTCAGAACTTAAGTCTTCTCATCATGATTCAAGATGATCATGTGCATAAATTTAGAAGATCTTGTTGCAACTTTTTGTCACATATTGTGTTTTTCTCTATTCTCTTTACTTATTGATCTGCATACAACAGTAAGAGCGATTTTCTTATTCAGATGATGATTACAACAGTTCTTCATGAGATTTTTGATAGACTGAGACAAGTGTTCAATACAGATAAGTTGAATGCTCTCTGCTTCACGAAAATCACTATCTCTCATCATCTGTTTAATAAAGCAACGAAACTCAAAATATCAATCTTGATGAAAGAAGATATGACGATCAAAGTAGAGCTGAAATATTGAAGAAACTTTGAAATCTCAATTACTAAAGTTGATGAGAGTGTTTGAATTCAGTTCATTCGCTGTTGTGTTCAGATTATGAAAGTTTCAGACATGCTTCTGTTCAGTCTTGATCATCAAGCTACGTGAGTTAATGAATATTTTATGATTATCAAGTCACTTCATGATGTGATTATAAATGTCATCGTCAGAATCGATGCTGATAAAGCATGTAAAGTATTTCTCAAAGACAGCGTATGCATGTTGATCAAGAAATTTTAGAGAAGTAAAGAGTTCAAAGATCAGAAAATCGATGAACATAATGATAGTAATATTGAAGTCTAGCACATCGAGCAAAAACTTTGAGATGATTGAATAGTCTGAGATGAATGCTTCAAGAACGTTGACAGACAACTACATGATACTCATTATTAAATTGTTTTTCATTGAATCTGCAGACTTTATAGTTTCAAAAGCTTTGCTAAAAGTCATGCTTCAGTTTGATGAGTTTGAAAAGAAGTGATCAAGTCAAAGATGTAAAGAATTTGTCGTTTTATATGAAGAATATATGAAATCTTAAAGATCTCTTATGATGAGAAGAAGAAGAGTCTCATTACAAAAGACGAGATTGAAAGATCATTCATTCATTTATCATTTTCGAATCGAGCTAACAAGAAGCTAGATGTCTGATTTGAATGAGAAATGAAAGACTGAGTCACTAGTCTGAAACTCAAAAGAAACAGCAAAGAATAAAGATATCTAGATGACAGATTTTGATCATGCATACAGAAAGATGAAGTCATATTCTGCATGAGAATGAGTCTATCAGCGAAAGAAATGAGCTCTACGATCAGACAGATACATGATAAGAAAACGATTGTTGTTTTGCATGATATCTATCTATGTTTCAGCATCATCTCGCTCTTGCCTTCATTGACTAGTGTGCAGAGACTCATGAGATCTTTTCATGAGTAATCTTTGCTTATTTCTTTCTTTAATGTTGATGTCTTTATTAGTAAATTAATAATGTCAGCTATTTTCTCTTCATCATTGCGTGAGCGTTGCAATCTTGCATTGCTGTTTTCTTGTGACATGTCAATGTTGCTTGCAATCATCTTTGAACTTGCATTGCTGCAACTTATGTGATTCATCATCGTTTAATCATTCTTTAAATTTACTCTGTCTTGCATGTAATGCTCTTTTTCAAGATTTGTTGTGTATGTGTTGTGATTGTTTTCTATTTCATAATAATAATAATAATAATAATAATAATAATAAATTTATACATTCTTGTGACATCGATTAAATCAACTCATGAGAAACTTTATGCTATCTATATCAAGTGAACAAAACTCTCTGAGATAGAAAATCACTCACTGTCTATACAACTGCTTCACGCAGTCAAAACTATCATTATGAGACTATGTATCAAATTGATTCGCGTTGATTGCATGTTAAAGAATGAGTGACTCAGTCACTTTAAATTGTTTCAGAAGTCTTGTTTTCATCATCATTCTTGCAGCTGCTCTGAGACTCTTCGTGATAATGATGATTATTTAATAATTTAAGAACTTAATGTCTTATAACATTCTTGATTGCAGATGCAATCAGTTTAAGCAATGCATGAATACATATTTCATCATTTGATGATCTCAATCGCAGTTGCATTGCATGCTATCTGCGTCTGAAATATTTCTGAAATGCAGATAAACATTCAAATCTATGCATTCAATTTTAATGTAAGTGATGAGAATGCTTTCAACTTTTTGAAAATCATTTTGCATCTTTATCATTTTGTTGAACAGATGCAATCTTTGTGTCAAAGTGATGTAAACATCTGCAATGCATTTTCTATATTTTTCTTATTGTTGCTTTCACTGACTTCTGTGATACTGTGCTATTGCAATGCTGTCACTAGTCGAATTCGTTGCAGCGAAAGCTAATCATTCACATTTTAACTGTATTTTCACATTTTCTTGAATTAAGTTGTTTAGAAGCATCACTTTCTTAATGATGAAAAAGTGAGAAATAATGTGATTGACATTCATCAAATGAGCATGTATCAGTTTGCATGTTTATCTGATTTTCTGCATATGATTGTTGACTTAACTGTGTAACATGATCTTGTCTTGCAGCATGTTCAAATGAACATGCAGCGAACTTATGTACATTTCTGCTTTCAGAGTCTTGATGCTTACTCTTTTGAACATCTTTGCAACATAATGCAGAGTCTGATTCTGTAGTGTTTCAAGTCTGCATTCTTTGTCTGACAGTTTTCTCTCTTTTTCTCGCTGATGTTAAATTGATGCTTCAAATACAATTTCTGATTTTATTACTGCTAAGTATATTTATCTTGCTTTTGTGAAGATTATCTTTCATGTGAAGACTTCAAGTTGATCTATCGAAAATATGTTGTATACATTGCATGCAATATACATAAGATACAATCTCTATGCTGATTTTTCTCTTAGTGAGAAGTAGTTTTTCTCGTTGCAGATTCACAGTTCAAGATGAGTAAAATCTTTCACTGCTCAAATTTCAACAGTTTACTTTTTAAGCATGAATTGCAGATGTTTCATCAGCGATACACATGTGTATCACAGTTGATTTTTTCTTTAATCACATCAACATACATTACTGTTTTCTCAAGCTATACAGATGATGTTTTTGACTAGAGATTGACTTTATCATCAAGACATTCAAGAGTCAAAGCTCAGTGAAGAAGTGAGATTCTTGAGATTAATAATCATCGTCATTGTATATCATGTTTTGCAGATGCTCGCTTCATTTGTAAAATGTGCAACTCATTTGTTTTGTGTTATCTGTAAAGATCTTTCTCATGCAGATCAATTATGTCTTGCAGAGATGTTTGTATACTACACTTTTAATCAGACAACGTAGTTTGATCATTCTTTATTAACTCGCTTGTGATTTTCTTCTTTTAACAAAGTCTTCTCATCAATGTATTGTTCATGTATAAAATGTCTGTGTTTGAATGTCTGTTAAACAATATTAATGAGATTCTTGAGTTTGCTCATGTCAAACTTAATGAGTCTTGTGAGTTGCTTATGTTGTAGTAACAGACACGCAATCTTAACAAGATTTATACATAGTTAGCACATAAATTTAAAGAATGTTCATGATTCAAGTTCTTTCTGCTAATTATTTTCAACAGATCAAACACGAGAATGTTCTGTCTCAGTTCTTGTCATCACGATAACAAGATACTGAATCGAATGATTTTCATAAGCGATTTTTCTCGTAGTTTTGCATTCTATTTAATTTTCTCATCTGCATGCAGATTGCTTGTAATATGCACATTGAGATTATCAAAGTTTGCGCAATTGCAAAAACTCTGCACGCGATTAATGCACAACACTTCATCATCACACAGCATCTCAATGTCATTCAAACTTTTGATAATCTTTAAACTTTACTGTAGCTAAACAATAAATTTGTAGTCAGCATCATGTACAGATGAATTTCATCGCTGATTAATAATAATAATAATAAATTCATACACTTTTGTGACATCAATTAAGTCAACTCATGAGAAACTTTATGCTATTTGTATTGAGTGAATAAAAAATTTTGAAATAGAAAATCACTCACAATTTATATAATTACTTCATGCAATTAAAACAATAAGTTTTGAAACTATATATTAAATTTGTTCACATTGATTGCATGTTAAAAAATAAATGTTCTAGTCATTTTAAATTGCTTTAAAAGCTTCATTTTCATCATTATTTTCACTATTACTTTGAGATTCTTTATGATGATGATAATTATTCAATAATTTAAAAAATCAGCATCTTGTAACATTCTTGATTGCAAATGCAATTAGTTCAAGCAATGCATGAGTACATGCTTCATCATTTGATAACTTTATTTGCAATTGCATCGTAAGTTATTCATGTCTGAAACATTTTTAAAGTGCAGATAAACATTCAAATTTATGCATTTAATTTTAATGTACATTGCAAGAGTGCTTTCTACTTTCTGAAAATCATCATGCATTTTTATCATCTTATTGCTCAGATGCAATCTTTGTGCTGAGATTGCATTAACATTTATAATGCATTCTTTGTACTTTTCTCATCATTGATTTCATTGATCTTTGTGATATTGCACTATTATGATGTTATTGCTTGTTGAAATTATTATGAAGAAGAAAATGCATTATTTGCATCTTAACTGTATCTTTGCATCTTCTTGAATGAAAATATTCAGAAGTACTATTTTCTTGATGATGAATGAGCAAGAAATGACGTGATTAACTTTCATCAGATGAACACATATTAGTTCACATGCTTGTTTAATCTTCTGCATTCAATCATTAACTTAACTGTGTAGTATGATCTTATCTTGTAACATGTTTCAATGAACATGTAGTAAGCTTATATACATTTCTGTCTTCAGAGTTTTGATGCTTACTCTTTTGAACACTTCTGCTACATGATGCTTTCAATTGTTAAATACTAAATATATTATACTATGTATCAAAAATAGTATAATTCTCTTAATTTTTTTGCAATCAATTTTAAAAGAGTAATGAGCATGTAAAGTAAATTGATCGCGTCGAGTCGAGTATTCGAGTTCGGGTCAAGTACTCGACTCGAAAAGTGTCGAGTCAAGTTGAAATTTTTTTGAAAAAGTGTTAAATCGAATTGAGAAGTTGAATTCAAGCACTCGAGTTGAGTTGAGAAGCTTGATTCAATAATTCGATTTGAAAACTTGACTCGACTCGACAAGATATTAGATAGGTGTAAATAGCTTGGTTGAACAGCCTTCATAATTCCCTTCATGGCTTCCTACCATGTTTTCCCGTCATGACTCCCTACCAAAGTCAAACGGCCTTCATGTTTTCCCTTCATGTTCCCCTTCATGTTCCTCGCCATGACTCCCTTCATGTTTCCCTTCATGTTCTTCTTCATGTTTCCCTTCATGTTCCCCTTCATGTTCTTCTTCATGTTTCTCTTCATGTTCCCCTTTATGGCTCTCTACCAAACGACCTTCATGTTCCCCTTTATGGCTTCCTACCAAACGGCCTCTATATTCCCCTTTATGGCTCCCTACCAAACGGCCTCCATGTTCCCCTTTATGGCTCCCTACCAAACGGCCTCCATGTTCCCCTTTATGGCTCCCTACCAAACGGCCTTCATGTTCCCCTTTATGGCTCCCTACCAAACGGCCTTCATGTTCCCCTTCATGGCTCCCTATTAAAAGGTAATGCAAAAAGGTAATGCAAAAGTTAAAAACCGGAAAATTTTCTATATTTAGCCCTCTTGGCGCCAAGCTCGGGTCCTTGACGAATCGGGTCGGGTTGACCCAATTTCCAGTCGGGTCGCGTCGCGTCGGGTTGAAAATATGAGCAACCCGACTCGAGTCGGGTTGAAAATGTGAGCAACCCGACCCAATCTCGGTTCGGGTCCAAAATGTCAACCCGAAACCCGACCCGACGATCAGTCTAATGTAAAGTGACAAGTACTTTGTAGATAAAGTGATGACTCAGCAACAGTATTTATTAAACTTTACAAGTTATTGCATGAAAGAATTAAAACTTTTTGAAATTAATGAAACAACTTTTTTTTTTATTCTTACTCGATTCAACACCCATTATGAGCCTATGCGAGATTCTATATATTGTAGCGGGCGCTGCGCTAGCGTAGCGCCCTTTTCATATCTACTACCGCTTTTCCTGCGTTCTATACTGTAACTGTTCCCAATGCGAGAACTCTATGGGCTTGTTCCTTCCCTACTTCTCCTCTCTTCCATCTGGCTCTTCGATGGCGTCACAGCCTAAAATAGGTTCAGTATGCTTGTCGAGAGTATCATTCGGATGATCGCTGTCGCCGCGCTCCTGGTTCCTAGAAGCTTTCTCAAGTTCGTGATGTTCTCTTCGTGTTGCATCGCCTTTCGTTCTGCCTAATGAAACAACATTGTTAATTATAATATTAGGTTTAAATCATGATAAGAATGTGCATAAAGCTTTACATAGTATTCAAATTGTATAAAAAATGCAATATTAATAAGAATAAAATTCTATTATATTTATCAAGTTTTTATTTTTGAGAACTTTAAATCAAACTTTTGACAAACTTTTGATAAATACTAGAATTAATCTAGGTTTTTGCACATGACAATACACAGTTTTCGATCATGAATTCTGATAGGTCGGTTTTTCGGTTGCGTTGCGACAACCTTGCGACATCATACATGGCACAGCCAAGTTCTCGACTAAGGTTGTTCAATCTATGATTTCCATCTTTCATCGGCACCCGACGAACAATACAATGACTTTGAACTCTTGTGGGAGACAGAATTAATGTAGGCCATTCCCCTCCAATCCTTCAAAGCTCATCTGAAGCCGGAACAAGGATTTACACCCTTATGAACTCGCTGTCAAGCATACAGCTTGCAATCCACTCTACACATCCATGTATCTATGCATCGTTGCTAGAAGAGCAAACATGCATGTGAACGCTCTTAGATCTTGTCTCACCCCTTTATTATGCTATAAGGCCTGGGTATACCGTTAGTTACGTATACCACCAGAAAGAGATGGCAGCCAGAGAGGACACGTCGAGCTCCACGAGGCAAGGAGCGCTAGAAGGAGAAATTGAAAGAGCTATCAACCAAGTTATGCTTCGAACGGAAACCCAGAACGAACAATTCGCATGCGAGCACGACTTACAGAAGATCTGGGCTGAAAACCGAAGACTGGAAAAGCTCTTAGAATACCATCTTTCGCCCAAGGAGCTTGAGTTCGTTCGCTGCAATCTTGTCAAGACTCTCTCTACCCTGATATGGATTGGCTGGCATCGTTGGTCTGAGATTGGTAGAATCTTCTTAGACCACTACGACAGTGAAGGTAGACATGATCGCCTGGACGATAGTCTTCCCATAGAGGATATAGATCAATTGGCGGATAGCTCGTTCTTTGCTGATTCGGCTTCTGCACGTAATTTCCTCCACCAACAGTATACCTTCCTACCTATCTCAATTGTGGAAGACGAGGACCAGTTGTATCCAGAGGCTCGACGGCTTCCATTTATCGGTGTATCTAGGGAGGTTCGCCAAGGAAGTTATGGTCAGGTCTGTAAAGAGGTTGTTGCCCGCCGTCAATTCATACATAGAGGTACGAACATGCAGCTGTATCCCAATCAAGAGGTATGTCATAGTCGCGCTCTTAGTCTGGATGCCCATCAAGGGTGCTAACAGGCTCTGGGTAAAATAGGAAGTAATGATTGCTCGGAAATGCCTTCCGATCGAAGATGAGTTCAAAGATGAAGTCAGAAATCTTGACCTACTTCGGAGCAGCCTATCAAGACATACGCGCATCATGACGCATCTGGGAACTCTTATTCATGGGAATAAATTCAATATCTTTTTTCCGTGGGCAGACTTGGATCTAAGGGAGTTCATCTACGAGAAGCGGATAGATCGCCTAGGCATGAAGAAGTCAATCGATCTGCTTCAAGAAGCGTCCGAATTGGCTGATGCCTTGGCTTTCTTACACAATGGGATCGAGATTCCAGGCGGACGCCGAGTATCTTGTGTGCATATGGACTTGAAGCCCGAGAACATTGTGGTCAGAATTGACCCCAAATCACCGGCAGGCGTATGGATGATCACGGACTTTGGGATATCTACGATCAAGCCCTCGAGTGACGACCCAACCGTCCATTCGGCAGCTTCTAAGCGTCTCTCAGCGCTTAACTCTGTCAGAGATGTTCATGCAAGTCTCACCAGGACGATACCAAAACGCAAGCCTGGACCCTTTCAGGCTCCGGAAGTTCAGAACACTACGGCTCGAGGAGTTGGGCGTAAAAGTGACATATGGTCATTAGGATGTATCCTCTGCCTTGTGCTTGCACTGGGTGAGGGCCCTGACATGGTTTCCCGTTTCGACAAAGAACGCAGCAGAGATGGAGGCCCGGATGTATCGACTGACTACTTCTACAAAGAAGCTGATGGTATTTCTGCATCTAGGACCGGCGTCAAGTGGGAAGTGAAGAACAGCGTACTTGATTGGCTAGAAAAATTGGCTAAGCGCTGCAACCCACAGAAGCACTGGGTCCGCGACTACGTCAATTTACTGAAGAGAATGATAGTGATAGAGATGGACCAAAGACCTGATACTAGAAAGGTACATGCTGATCTTGAGAAAATTCTGAAAAAAGCGAAAACGGAGAGTAGTCTCAGGTCCAAGGAACCGCTTGATCAATCTTCGAGCCCGAGCGCAAACCCCGAGTCCCGACCTGACATTGTTGAACAGCCCATTCTCCATCCACCCGCGCTATCTGCTACGCCTCGACAGGAAAATATCAGAACTTTTAGTCTCTCAAACTCTACTTCCATTACTGGCACGCTTGAGTCGAGCCTGGTGAAACTCGAACTACCTCCGGGTAGAATTCTTCGAACTACCATTTCTCCGGCAGGAGGCTTGGTTGCTTTTCTGTCTGAAAAACATGTTTTCCTATATGCAACCGAGAGTCTGGATGCCAGAGGCTTGTGGAAGAAGAAGCCCGGTCGCGTTACCCATCTTTCAGAACTCTATGGGTGGGATGTATGCACTGGAACAAACACAAGGTGGAGGTCTGTAAGTCTTTCTGATGGTTACTTGCTCATTCGGGGGCTGCTGGGAGTTTCTCTATACGAGCTGCATCTACAGAATCTAAGAGAATCAGCTGATGTTCCCATCCACGACTGCCCTGATCTTTCTAGGCTTGTAGAAGCCGAGGTCTCTTGTAAAGGCCAAATCATCTTTCGGTTTACTGATCACCTTAAGATTTGGCGCCGAGAAACTTCTAGGCAAGATGGGCATGTGTATCCAATCACAACTACCGGCAGCCTCAAGGCCGCTTCTTTCAGCTCGGACGGCAATTTTCTTTATGCATGGGCTTGTGGAAGTGGGTCCAACTATTGGTACATCTGGGATATTCACATGGAAATTCCTGTACAGGTTTGTACTGGGAGTTATGGTTCCGAACGATTTGGGCCGCCGATTGAATCACTTACCCCTCTGGCCGATACTGCAGCGTTTATCATTCGCGAGAACCAAGGAAGACTTTCGATTGCACAGAAAGACTCCACTTCCTCCAAGCCTACTTATTTTCCCCGGTTGATGAGTGGTATCATCATGTGCACTTATGTCTCGGGTTACAATGCTCTTATTCTTGTTCGTTCCAGCAGTAACTGCATTGGCAAGAGATCCCAGGACCGTATAGAGATGATAAGGTTAATCTCTAATTCTGATGATTCTGTGTGTTTCGCTACCAGATCCGGGATCCAAAAACTCGGCAAGTCTACATATCAAAGTCGAGATATAGACCATCCCGACATTGCAGTTACTGAAGATGGAGCTGGAGGATCGTTAGGACTGCTGATATCCCACCCTGACGGAGTCCTAGAAAGACTGATAATTTGAAGATTCGGAAGATTGAGTTTGAAGATATGAAAGACAGAAGAAACGCTCTTTCAGATTCCTACTTATGTTTCGAACGTCTATTAGGTTTGAATTTACTTATTAGAAGATACGCCTTTCGTTTCCCTATTGTGTACAACCCATCGTCCTTGGCAAAAAATGGAAAATGAAGTTCAATAATACAATTTCTAGGGTGGACGAAGTTGATCGGCCAGTCAGATACAGAGATCCAGTAGGCCGTGGCCAAAGGATTAAACTTGCCTGAAACAGCAAGGTTGCTATGCTGCCGACTTCCATCCTTGATATCCCTCTACTCCATTTCAATAACCACATGTCCCAAGTCCATGTTCATATAAGTAATCAGTACAACACTTTTCAGAAGGTGAACAGTCGCTAGTTCCGGTTTGATCTCGGAGCATGTTCGCCAAGAGCCAGTGAAAGAATAATCGCAGAGCTGCCTCTTATTTCAGCGAAAAGCCTGGTACCCGCAATGATCGTCCCTGGTTTCACTTAGCAAATGCAACATCTCGACCGATTTCTGTACCGTATCTCGGATGCTCTGCGTTTCGTTTATTCCGTCTCCTTGTTTGTATGTGTGATTGAATAAACCAGTATCCGACTGTCAAAAATGTCAAAGGTACAGAAAACGCAAGGTATATCCAAAAGTCTTTGGCAATTTTGATGTCTGACGTGGCTCCGTTGAACGTGAAGAGGTTCATCCCGAACAGAGTCTAGACGAAGAGTTAAGTTGATAAAAGAGGTGTAGAGCGATGTTGAGGAAAACGTACCGCAACAAAACTTGCAGGAAGATAGATGAGCGATACCCAGGTAATTGTTCGAACGGTCGCACTATCATCAACAGTGTCACGTGTTAGGCTTAGCAGGTGCTTGTTAATCTCGGCTGCGGTTGCTTGATTTTTGAGGTTCAGTGCATCTGCAAGCTACCAAAAGCAAGGTTTACAATGTCAGCTACAGTCATTCGAACCTTTGAACGTGTAATGAGGGCTAAATGATGGCCTTACTAGAAAGACAACCCCCTGGATGCGCTTTTCAAGAATCTTGACGCTCAAAAGGTGCCCACGCAACTGCGATACAAAAAGCCTGAGGCAATCTGTCTGCTCAACAGCTTCTTCCTCGGTATAAAAACCTGCATTTTGGAATTCTTTATTCGTGGCTTCTAGAACCTGGACTATCTCCAGATTGGCTTGAAAGCTCGCACGTAGCGGGATCACCTTCTGCTCAAGATGCCGCAGGTCTTGAAGCGTAGTAAAACTCAGGTCGTAGTCTTCCTGAATGTCAATTGTCATTGAAATATCTGCCTGGACCGATGTGAGCAAACCCTCAGTGCTATGAAGGCGGACGAAGTCGCGAGTGGCTTTGCTTACAATATTGAGGAAGGTGTTCCCCAAATCTTTCAAATACCAACGCCAATTGTCGAGGTAAGATGATAGCAAGAGAATATGGATCCTAAGTGGATTGATATTCAGACTATGGTGAGGTCGTGAGTACCAGTCATTCAATCGTCTCTGGGCGACAGAATCCGCCAAAGGATGCAGTAGAAGCCAAACGTTGGAATTTACTTTTGGCGAATACCGATGATAGACGCCACTCTGTCTTATCGACCAAGGATTACCATTCGGTCTTCCATTCTTCTCCACGTATTTGAACAGGTAACATATGTCTACACTCGTTAGGTTTAGTTCATTCAAGCAAGCTTATGAGATTTCGTACGATATATTTGATCCCCTGATCTGATTACGCTCACAGTCGCGGAACCCTCTTCCGACGCTCGAGGTTGGTCGCCACACGCAAACAGGACTGATAAAAACTCTGGACTGATTCTATGGAAGGTCAAAATTTTCCGCATCGTTGGTTCGGTAACTCTTAGTGGTCTCAATGAGTGCTCCTGAGGTATGGAGCTGGCAACATTATCATCTATATGTTTCTATCGGTATTCTGAGGTACGTCAAGCATGCCTTACATTACTCTTATGCAATTCGTCTGTTGCCATTGGGTTATATGTGTTTCTAATTTCTTCTCATTGTTGAACGATCTGTTGCTGCTCTTCACCTCTGTGCTCGCACCAGTTCCTAGAGTGCATTAGCTTCAAAAGTCGAAGGCTTTGGCCCATCTTTGTTTTCTCACCATACACATCTATAACATCCACTCTCGTCGAGCTTGGTAGATGGCAAAACAATGTCGGGGATAATCCGCGCAAGTGGCTGTTGTAGCATTCTCCATCTGTAATCATCGGATCGTAGGTACCTAAGTTGGTGGGATACGATGCCCATCCTTCAAACGATGCGTTGACGAAGGCATTGTTTTCACCCATAGCTAGTGACGCTTGACTGGAACCGCAAGGTTCGTCCTCTAGAGAATCGATGTGCGATGTTCGCTCACGCAATTCTTTGATGCGCGAGTGCTGTATCAATTGCGTTGAAGAAGTACTGTAGCCCTTTGTAAGAAAGAACGTTCCAGCTGATAAGGTGGTCTGTTAGCACCCCCCCAAGGCAGAGTGCCTTTAGTGCCTAACACCTGCGCTGATGTACGACCGAAGCGGTGTTTCTGCACGTCAGCCACCATGCATGTCCCATAAAGCGGGGGGCTATGTTTCCATCTATCTCTTTTTCCCTGCAGTCCTGCAGTTGAGACCCAATGCCCAATGGCTGTAATTTACAAGAGCAACACCATCTTCCAAACCCAAATGCGAGAAAATAGCGCTCACAAATCAAACACAGACACGTTCTCCGAGTTAGAGGTGACTTGCATTACGTTTACCGTAGTCTATTCGATAAGGCTTCGAAGTATCCGCCTAAAGAGTGATTTTAACCGTTCAAGCTTTTCGTTTCCGCCTGTGTTCGATCTTAGCCCAACCTCCCCTGCGTTCTGCGTTCTGCACGGAAAGATGTTTGGAGTGGTCCGAGTGCGCGTACTTCGGTCAATTGTCTTGGAGCGTAGAACTCCCATCTTTCACAACGTGTCTAAGCCATCCGCGGACGTTAGCGCACCACGGTGCTTATCCTAGCATGATGCAGCACTCACTCGAAGCTTGAAATCAATTCCACTACCAAAGGTGTCGGTCAAGAATTTCTGAAGATCCTCTTTCGCGATATAGCCCGACTGCCTCGGACTAATCACAACCTTTACAAACGCAGGCATGCTCGTGGACCGTCTGACGTGAGA
>JAABUR0100003251.1_pt1 | contig 23027 bp, 25 predicted proteins | sample 5560091 | NCBI WGS metagenome assembly JAABUR01 (sample SAMN10711879, study PRJNA513375) | rock metagenome | isolation source: Antarctica rocks | place: Antarctica: Victoria Land, University Valley sud
CTGCGGGGACCGGGAAAACCCGACCGGTGCGCACTCGTCACCGCCTTCGATGAGACACTGGACGACGACGCGAAAAGGACGGGTTGATGCTGCGAGTACTCGTGACGGTGGCCAGCATCGGTCTGACGATCTATGCACTCGTCGACTGCATCCAGACCGACGACGAGCGGGTCAAGTTCCTCCCGAAGCTCGTCTGGATCGTGCTCATCGTCTTCGTCTTGTGGGTGGGTCCGATCACGTGGCTCATCGTCGGCAGCCGCCGGAGCCTGCCGCCGCACAGAAGGCCGCTCACCGGCCCGCGTGGCCCGGAGGACGACCCCGACTTCCTGCGTAACCTCTGAGGCACCACCCGTCCCACGCACCGAGAGTTGGGCATGGCCACGCTGTCCGAGTGGGTACAGGGCGCCCGCCCACGCACCCTGCCCGTCGCCGCCTCCCCCGTCGCCGTCGGCACCGGAGCGGCATACGCGCTGAACCGCACGACGTGGGGCTACGCGCTGCTGGCGCTCGTCGTGTCGCTGTGCCTGCAGATCGGGGTGAACTACGCCAACGACTACTCCGACGGGATCCGCGGCACGGACGCGGTCCGCGTGGGCCCGGTCCGGCTCGTCGGCCAGGGGCTCGCGGACCCGGCCAACGTCCGACTCGCCGCCACGGTCAGCTTCTTCGTCGCGGGGGTCTGCGGCTTCGGGCTCGTCGCACTGAGCCAGGCGTGGCTCCTGCTGCCGGTGGGCGCTGCCTGCATCGCCGCGGCCTGGTACTACACCGGAGGCAAGAACCCCTACGGCTACCGCGGGCTCGGTGAGGTCTTCGTCTTCGTCTTCTTCGGACTCGTCGCGACGCTCGGGACGATGTATGCCCAGGCCCTGACGCTCTCCTGGTCCTGCCTCGCCGGCGCCATCGGGGTGGGCGCCCTCGCGTCGGCGATCCTCGTCGCGAACAACCTGCGCGACATCCCCACCGACGCCCGGAACGGCAAGCGCACTCTCGCGGTTCGGCTGGGCGACCGGGGAACCCGGCGGCTCTACTACCTGCTGTTGTTCGTGTCGCTGCTCGCCGTAGCCGCCTGCGCGGTGGTCAGCCTGACCGCCCTGGTGGCCGTCGCGGCATACCTGCTGGCCGTCCCCGTGGTGCAGCTGCTGCGCTCCGGGGCGACCGGCCGTGACCTCGTGCCGGTCCTCGCCGGCACGGGCACGTTCCAGCTGGCCTGGTCGCTCTTGCTCGCGCTGGGCATCGGCGGGACGGTCCTGCTCAGCTGAGATGACGTCAGCGGTCCTCGAGCTCGGCGTCCTCGGCCACCTCGTCCACGTCCGTGGCGGAGCGGCGGACCTGCGAGCGGCGCTCGATCCGTGCGGCGATCTTCTCTGAGAACTGCTCGCGCTCGCGCCGCAGGAGGAAGTAGGACAGGGCCACGGAGGACAGGGCGGACGCGAGGAGCAGGTAGACCTGCTGGTCCGGCCGGCGTAGCCCGACGAGCCAGAACAGGATCAGGCAGCCGAAGAAGATCAGCAGCCGCAACAGCGTGTACCGCACCATGGCCGGGCCCTACTTCAGCCCGGAGTAGCTGTGCATGCCGGTGAAGAAGAGGTTGACGAGGGTGAAGTTGAGCAGGACGCACACGTAGCCGACCAGCGCGATGACCATCGCCTTTCTCGGTTCCCAGCCGGCCGTCGCCCGGGCGTGCATGTAGGCCGCGAAGACGACCCAGATGACGAACGTCCACACCTCCTTGGGGTCCCACGTCCAGTAGGCGCTCCACGCCTTCTGTGCCCAGATGGCGCCGGCGATGAGCGTGAAGGTCCAGAGGATGAAGCCCACCATGTTGAGCCCGTATGCCGTCCGCTCCAGTCGCGCGGCCGTCGGCAGCGTCTCCATGAAGTTCCGCTTCACCGGCGGGTGCTCCTCGCGGTGCTTCTTGACGAGGTAGACCACGCCGACCGAGAAGGCGATCGTGAAGATCCCGACGGCGAGGACGGCGACGATGACGTGGATGACGAGCCAGATGCTCTTCAGCGCAGGGACGAGCTCCGCCGCCTCGGTGTAGAAGGCGAAGAGGGCCAGGCCGAGGGTCAGCAGCACCGGCCCGATGACGAAGAGGCCGAGCCACTCCCAGTGGTTGCGGCGCGCCAGGGAGCAGTAGGCCAGAGCGAGAGCCGCCGCGCCGGCGCAGGCGAACTCGAACATGTTGCCCCACGGCGGGCGCATGACGGCCACGCCGCGCAGGACGACCGACGCCACGATGAGGAACGTGCCGAGCCACGACACGGACAGGGCCGTCCCGGCGAGCCGGCGGGCGCGCGGCGTCGGGGCGAGATCGCCGACGTCGCCGACGTCGCCGGCCGAGGGGGCCGTCCTCGCACGGCGGCCCGGCCGCCCCGTCGCGGCCCCCACGAGCTCGGACCGACGCACCTGCTTTCGGGTGGTGGAGCGCTCGAGCGTGACCGGCCCCAACGCAGCCAGGTAGAAGGCGAACAGCAGCATCGCGATGGTGAACACCGCCATCGCGGAGTAGAGGGCGACGTTGGAGTAGCTCACCAGGCTCGTTGAGGGCATCCTCAGGCTCCTTCAGTCAGCTCGTCGTGCAGCCGCCGGAGCGACGCCCCGAGACCGGGATCGGCGTTCTTGGCGAGGCCACCGATCGTCACCACGGTACGCGGCGGGAATGCGCCGCCGGAACCGGCTAAGGCCACGCTCGGCGCCGCCACCCGGACGAAGACGCGCCGCCGCCGCACCAGCAACGAGGCCACGAGGCCGAGCAGGGTGGCCAGGGCCGCTGCCAGGGTGATCTCCTTGCCGGGGTCGACCCGCGCGGAGAGTCCGGCGAAGCGCGCCACGGAGTCGAAGCTGATCGAGCCCCGGCCACCGGGGAGCTCGAAGCTCTGCCCGGGCTTGAGCCGCACGAGCAGTGGCGAGCCGTTGACCTTCGTCAGCTGGGTGAGCCGGGAGGTGTTCAGGGTGTAGACGGACTGGGGCCGGCCCCCGGGGTAGAGGTCGCCCTCCCAGATCGACAGCGCCAGCTCGGGGTCGCCCAGGTCGGGGAACATCGAGACGGGGCCGTTCGAGTAGGTCGGCTCGGCCGTCGGCAGGAAGAAACCGCTGAAGGCCAGCTCCTGCGGCCGCGCGGCGCCCACCTTGATCGTGCCCACGGACTTGTAGTTGTTGTCCTGGGCGAGGAACGGCGTCGCCTGGTGGTAGAGCACCTTGCCCTGGGCGTCCTTGACCGTGACGACCGGGGCATACCCGTTGCCGAGGAGGAAGACGTCGGCGCCGTCGAGGGTCACGGGATGGTTGGGGCTGATGAGCTGCTGCCGGGGCCGGTCGCCGGGACGCTCCGTCGTCGTGACGTGCGCGGTGAACTCGCGAGGCGCACCGAGCTGGGCGCCGCCGACCTTGTCCTCGAACCGCGCGACCATCTTGTCGAGGTTGATGGTGAACGGCGGCAGGTGCTCGAGATCGGTGAGCGGTCCGGGCACGACCACGTTGTAGGAGGACGTCGTCGAGGAGAAGGCCTCCCCCTCGGGCACGATGACGTCGCCCCGCCAGCCGAAGAGGTGCCCGACCGCCACCCCGACGACGATGACGCAGATGGCGATGTGGAAGACGAGGTTGCCCGTCTCGCGCAGGTAGCCGCTCTCCGCACTGACCGACTCGTCGTCGTGGCTGACCACGCGGAAGTGGCTGCGCCGCAATGCCCTTCGAGCCGCGCCGAGAGCCTGGGCAGGCGTCCCGGCATACTGCAGCTGGATGTGTTCGTCGAGGCGGCTCAGCTGCTTGGGCGCCCGGGGGGGTTTGGCACGCAGGGTGTGCCAGTGGATCCGGCTGCGCGGGACGATGCAGCCGATGAGGGACACGACGAGCAGGAGGTAGATCGCCGAGAACCAGACCGACGAGTACACCTCGAAGAGGCCGAGCCGGTCGAGCCACGGGCCGGTCGTCTCGTGTCTCGCGAGGTAGTCGGCGACCTTGCCGGCGTCGATCGAGCGCTGCGGGAAGATCGACCCCGGCACGGCACCGACCGACAGGAGCAGGAGCAGGAAGAGGGCGGTGCGCATCGACGTGAGGTTGCGCCACGCCCACCGGGCCCAGCCGAGCGGGCCGAGCTGGGGCTGGGTGATCGGCTCCTGCGTCCGGGTGGCCATCAGAGCACCGTCACGAAGCCGGTCACGAGGTGCGCCTGGAGCCAGGTCGTCCAGGTCGTCCAGAGGCCGCTGACCATGAGGAGACCGAGGACGAGGAGCAGCCCGCCGCCCACGAGTTGGACCCCGCGCAGGTGACCCCGGAGCCACTCACTGGCCCGTCCGGCGCGCGACCAGCCGGCGGCAAGGAGGAGGAACGGCACACCGAGGCCGATGCAGTAGGCCGCGGAGAGGACCACGCCCCGCCCGACCGGGCCGGTGCCACCGAGCGGGGCGGTCAGCGCGAGGATGGCCGCAAGAGTCGGACCGGTGCACGGTGCCCAGCCGACACCGAACGCTGCCCCGAGCAGTGGAGCGCCGGCCAGCCCGGAGGCGGGCTGCCATCGCAGCCGGAGCTCGCGCTGCATCCCGAACCGGCCCCCGACGCCGAGGAAGACCAGCGCCAGGACGATGACGAGGCCGCCGCCGAGACGCACGAGGAGGTCCTGGTGCTCACGCAGGGCGAAGCTGACCGCGGAGGCCGTGACGATGGTGACGGTGAAGACGGCCGAGAAGCCGAGGACGAAGAGGAGCGCCCCGAGGAGCAGGCGGGAACGCCGGCGGTCCTCGAGCGGCACGTCGGACAGCCCGGTCACGTAGCCGAGAAAGCCCGGCACCAGCGGGAGCACACACGGCGAGGCGAACGACACGAGTCCTGCCGCGAGCGCGAGGAGTGCCGCGACCGGCAGGGCGCCGGTTGCGATCGTCGAGTCGTGCGCGAGGACGAGCACCATGGGTCAGGCCGGTTCGGCGAGCACGTCATCGACGATGGCCGTCAGGGTGGCGGCGCTGGTCGCCCCGAGGACACGCGCCGCGATGCGACCCCGGGTGTCCAGGACCAGGGTTGTCGGGGTGGCCGACGCCTTTCCCTGGAGCGCGAGCATCGGCTGGCCCTTGCTCGCAGGGTTGCTCAGGGAGGGATAGGTGACGTGGTTGGCCCGGAGGAAGGCCGCACCGGTCTCCGGACCCTCGAGGATGTCGATCCCGATGAAGGCGACCGGCTTCCTCGCCGTCTGGAGGTCGGCCCAGACCTGCTGGAGCTGCGGCTGCTCCTGGACGCAGGGCGGGCACCACGATCCCCAGGCGTTGACGACGACGACTTGGCCGGCGGCGTCGGCCGCCATCGACCAGGTCCCGCCCTCGACGGTGGTGCCGGAGAGTGTGATGGGCGTCCCGCGCTTGGCCCTGTCGAGCTGCTCCACCGTGCCGTCACCGGCGACGTAGCCCTTGCCGTCGCCGGCCCTGGCCTGCTCGGCCACGGAGTTCACGTCCTTGGAGCAGGCTCCGAGGCCCGTCAGGGCGGTCAGGAGAAGCGCGCCCAACGCGGCCGTCGGCGCCCGGCGAGGGAGGCGGCGGATCATGCGCCGGCCTGCCTGCTCGCGCGCTGGAGGAGCGCCGCGGCGGGCTCGCAGTAGGTGATCGACTGCAGGTCGTCGCCGAGGTACTCGAGGGACGTCAGCGAGGCCAGGGAGCACTCGCGCTTGCGCGGGTCGTGCCAGAGGCGCCTGCCCTCGAGCCGGTTGCGGACCGTCCAGACCGGCAGCTGGTGCGAGACGAGGACCGTCTCGTGGCCTCGCGCCTGGGTCCTGGCGTCGTCGATCGCGTGCAGCATCCGCTCGGCGATCTTCGCGTAGTGCTCGCCCCAGCTCGGCAGGAACGGGTTGACCAGCCTGGGCCAGTGCTGCGGCTTCGACAGGGCGCCGTCACCCACGCCGAAGGTCATCCCCTCGAAGTGGTTCTCCGCCTCGATGACCCGGTCGTCGGTGCAGACGGGCACGTGGTGTGAGGCGGCGATCGGCGTGGCCGTCTCCTGGGCCCGCTCCAGGGATGAGGCGACGACCCGGACGACGTCATGGTCCGCGAGGTGGCGCGCGACTGTGTCGGCCATCTCGCGGCCGAGGTGCGAGAGGTGGAAGTCGGCGAGCCGGCCGTATAGGACGCCCCGGGGGTTGTCGACCTCGCCGTGCCGCATGAGATGCACGACGGTGCGTTCGGGGGCGGCGGTCATGCGTCTATTGTCGCAAACACGGCGCCCGCCGCCCGAGCGGCCTCCGGGAGGGCGGCGAGCACGGCGTCGACGGCCTCCTCGTCGTGGGAGGCGCTGACGAACCACGCCTCGAAGGCGCTCGGTGGCAGGTGGACTCCCTGGCTGAGCATGGAGTGGAAGAAGGCCCGGAACGCCTCGGTCGACTGGGCCCTGGCGTCGTCGTAGCCCGTCACGGCACCCTCGCGGAAGAAGACGCTGAACATCGACCCGGCCCGCTGGACGACGTGCGGCACTCCCGCCGTGGTCAGCTCGACGCGGACCGCGTCGGCGATGACGGTGCTGACGACCTCGAGCCGGTCGTAGACCTCGTCCGTGCAGCCGTGCAGCGTCGCCAGGCCGGCCGCGGTGGCGACGGGATTGCCGGAGAGGGTGCCCGCCTGGTAGACCGGCCCGACGGGGGACAGCATCGCCATGATGTCGGCCCGTCCGCCGAAGGCGGCTGCCGGAAAGCCGCCTCCCATGACCTTGCCGAAGGTGAAGAGGTCCGGTGCGCCCGCGGCATACGGGCCCTCGAGCCCGTACCAGCCCGACCGCGAGCACCGGAATCCGGTCATCACCTCGTCGGAGATGAGCAGGGCACCATGGCGCTGGGTGACCTGCCGCAGCCCCTCGGTGAAGCCCGGCGCGGGCGGGACGACGCCCATGTTGCCCGGCGAGGCCTCGGTGATCACGGCGGCGACCTCGCTGCCCCGCTCGGCGAAGGCGGCCTCGACGGCGACCAGGTCGTTGTAGGGCAGGACGATCGTCTCCGCGGCAGCCGAGGCCGGCACCCCGGCCGAGTCGGGCAGGCCGAAGGTCGCGACGCCCGAACCTGCCGCTGCGAGAAGGGAGTCCACGTGCCCGTGGTAGCAGCCGGCAAACTTGACGATGACCGACCGGCCGGTGAACCCCCGGGCCAACCGGATGGCCGTCATCGTCGCCTCGGTGCCGCTGTTGACCAGACGCACCTGGTCGACCGGCTCCACCCTGGCGACGATCTCCTCGGCCAGCAGCACCTCGTTCTCGGAGGGCGTGCCGAAGCTGAACCCGCGCTCGGCAGCCCGCTGCACGGCATACAGGACCTCGGGGTGGGCGTGACCGAGGATCATCGGCCCCCACGAGCAGATCAGGTCGACGTAGCGGCGACCGTCGACGTCGGTGAGCCACGGACCCTTCGCCTCGCGCAGGAAGCGCGCCGTGCCGCCGACCGCCCGGAAGGCCCGCACCGGTGAGTTGACTCCCCCGGGCGTGACCTTCAGGGCTCGCTCGAACAGGTCGGCGGAGACCGGAGCGTCAAAGGGGTATGCCGTGGAGCTCATCCCCCATTGTCGCAGCGGCGCCGCCGGCGCCCCTACGCGCTCTCGGCCCCGACGCAGTCGGCCTCGACCGCGGCCGCGTGCGGAACGGTCTGGGCGTCGCGCACCAGCGCCATCGCCGCCCCGAGACCGGTGAACTGCTCGGGTGCCATGACGTCGAGGAGGTTGCGGCGGACGCTCTCCACGTGGGCTTGGGAGGCCCCGACGACGCGCTTGGCGCCCTCCCTGGTCAGCACGAGCTCCACGCCCCGGCGGTCGGACAGGCACGCCTCACGGGTGACCCAGCCCCGCTTCTCGAGCCGGGACGCGGTGTGGGTGAGTCTGCTGCGGGACTGCACGACGAGGGCCGCCAGCTCCGACATCCGCAGGCGCTGGGAACGGCTCTCGGAGAGCATCGAGATGATCTCGTACTCGCTCAGCTGCAGGCCGTGCGCCTGGAGGTCACGGTCGAGCGCCTCCTCGAGCAGGCGGCTGCCGCGCAGGTAGGCACGCCAGCAGTCCTGCTCGTCGTCGCTGAGCCACCGCGGCCCGTCCCGAACCGTCATGTCGTTCGCCTTGTTCTCCGCTGGGGAATGGTTTAATCTTCAACTGTACGGCCGCTGTTCTCTGCCCGAGCCGCCTGGCCCGGGCGGAGCATCCGCATGAGTCTACCGATCCGCGACCCCGAAGGAGCCCGCCAGCCATGGCCAGCCTGAGAGACCTCACCCCCGGAACCTGGAACATCGACCCGAGCCACAGCGAGCTCTCCTTCAGCGCCCGCCACCTCATGGTGACCAAGGTCCGGGGCAGGTTCACGGACTTCACCGCGTCGGTCGAGGTCGGCTCCCCGCTCGAGGAGTCCACGGTCACCGCCACCGTCCAGCTGGCCTCCGTCGACACCGGCGCTGCGGACCGCGACACCCACCTGCGCGCGGGCGACTTCTTCGACGTGGAGAACAGCCCGGAGATGACGTTCGCGTCCACCCGGATCACCGAGGACAACCTCGAGGGCGACCTGACGATCAAGGGCGTCACGAAGCCCGTCGTCTTCGATGTCGAGTTCAACGGCGCAGCCCAGGACCCTTGGGGCAACACCAAGGCGGGCTTCGAGGCGACGACCGAGATCAACCGCACGGACTGGGGCCTGAGCTGGAACGCCGCCCTCGAGGGTGGCGGTGTCCTGGTGTCCGAGAAGATCCGGATCAACCTCGACGTCCAGCTCCTCAAGGCGTCCTGACCGCCCCGCTCCGAGAGTCCCCGCGACGTGTCCAGCTCGACCCGGCCGGGCTGACGGCCGAGTCGGCAGGGTGCGCGTCACCCCAAGCTGAACCGTTGAGTTTCTCAACGGTGGGGCTGCCGCGACCAGTGGGAACGCAGCGAAGACAGGAGAGCGGGGACAGCCGGAAACGCCGGCCGGATCAGGGCCGGAGCCACTGCGCTGCCTCCAGGGCGTAGTAGGTGAGGATGATCTGCGCGCCCGCCCGGCGGATGGAGGTCAGCGCCTCGAGGGCACACCGCTTGCGCTCGATCCACCCCTGCGCCGCGGCCGCCTCGATCATCGAGTACTCCCCCGAGACCTGGTATGCCGCCACCGGCACCATCGAGACCGCGGCCGCCTCCGCGATGACGTCCAGATAGGGCAGTCCCGGCTTGACCATGACGATGTCCGCGCCCTCGTCGAGGTCGAGCTGGATCTCCCGGAGGGACTCGGCGAAGTTGGCCGGGTCCTGTTGGTAGGTCGACCGATCCCCCTCCAGCGATGACTGCACGGCTTCCCGGAACGGGCCGTAGAACCCCGAGGCGTACTTCGCGGCATACGCCAGGACGATGACATCCTCGAAGCCCTCCTCGTCCAGCGCCGAACGCACGACGGCGACCTGGCCGTCCATCATCCCGCTCAGCCCGACGACGTGGGCGCCGGAGCGAGCCTGGGCGAGCGCCATCGACGCGTACCTCGACAGCGTCGCGTCGTTGTCGACCCGACCGTCCTCGGCCAGGACCCCGCAGTGGCCGTGGTCGGTGAACTCGTCCAGGCACAGGTCGGCCATGACGACGAGGTCGTCACCCACGGCGTCCCGGACCTGCCGCAGCGCCACGTTGAGGATCCCGTCGAGGTCGTCGGCACCGGAGCCGACGGCATCCTTGGAGAGCGGCACCCCGAAGATCATGACTCCGCCGACGCCGGCGGCGACACACTCCCGAGCCACCGCGACCAGCGACGTCAGCGAGTGCTGCACCACGCCCGGCATGCTGACGATCGGCGTCGTCTCGGTGGCGCCCTCCCGGACGAACACCGGAAGGACGAGCTCACGCGGGTGCAGCCTGGTCTGCGCGACGAGCGCCCGCACGGCGGCGTTCTGGCGCAGTCGCCGCGGGCGCACCACCGGCCCGACGACCGGCCCGACGGCCGAACCGGACACCTGACGTGGGACCGGCCCGACGGCGGGTCCGGCGACCGGCTCGGGCACCTGACCTGACCCCCGGCCGGGCAGCTGCCCGGCCGGAGCCTTGCGCCCGGTCACTACCTGGCCCGACGGCGCGCCGCGAGACGCTTCTCGCTCGGCCGGCGCACCGGCTCCCCTGCTACTCCTGCGGCGGCGGCCAGCCCGAGGCCGTGCGCCGCCAGAGCGTCGACCAGGGCGTGCGACGACGGCTCCGAGGCCATGACGTCGACCCTCAGCCCGTGTTCCTTGGCGGTCTTCGCCGTGGCCGGGCCGATGACAGCGACGAGGGTCGACGGGTGCGGCTTGCCCGCGATGCCGACGAGGTTGCGCACCGTCGAGCTCGACGTGAAGAGGACCGCGTCGAAGGCGCCGGACTTGATCGCGTCCCGGACCGCGGCAGCCGGGGGAGCAGCCCGCACGGTGCGGTAGGCCGTGACGTCGTCGACCTCCCAGCCCATCTGGACGAGCCCGGCGACGAGCGTGTCGGTGGCGATGTCGGCCCGGGGCAGGAAGACCCGGTTGATCGGGTCGAGCACCGCGTCGAAGTCGGGCCACTCGGCCAGCAGCCCGGCCGCCGACTGCTCCTCGGCCGGCACCAGGTCGGGCACGATGCCCCAGTCGCGCAGGGCCTGAGCGGTGACCCCGCCGACGGCCGCGATCTTCAGGCCGGCGAAGGCCCGGGCGTCGAGACCGAACTCGTCGAACTTCTCCCGGACCGCGCGCACGGCGTTTACCGAGGTGAAGCCGATCCACTCGTAGCGCCCGGTGACCAGACCCTTGACAGCTCGCTCCATCTGCTGAGGCGTGCGTGGCGGCTCGACGGAGATCGTCGGCACGACATCAGCGTTCGCGCCGTAGGACGCCAGCCGCTCGATCGTGGCGCCGGCCTGCTCCTGCGTCCTCGGGATGAGGACGTTCCAGCCGAAGAGCGGCTTCGTCTCGAACCACGAGAGGTGCTCGCGCATGGCCACGTTGGGGCTGATGACCGCGAGGGACGGGAAGTGCACCTTCGTCGACCGCAGGAGCTCGGCGACCTCGCCGAGCGTCGTGGTGTGGGTGACCTGCTGGGTCGTCGTTCCCCGCTCGGTGACCGCGACGGGGGTCTCGTCCGCACGACCGGCGGCCCTCAGGTCGGCGAGGGCGCCGGCCAGCGTCTCGGGCAGCCCGAGGATGACGACCGTGACGTGCGCGGCGACGGCTGGGCTCCAGTCGTGCTTGCGGTCGCCCGCACTGACGACGTGGACCGCGCTGGCCTCCTTGGAGGTCAGCGGCACGCCGGCGTAGGTCGGGACGGCAGTGACCGCGCTGACGCCCGGGACGACGTCGAAGCGGATACCTGCCTTGTGCAGCGCCAGCGCCTCCTCGGCGAACCCGTTGAACATCGCGGGGTCGCCGTCCATGAGGCGCACGACGAGCCCGCCCCGGTCCAGCGCCTTGGCGGCCCGGACGAGGATCTTGGCGCGCGAGGCACGGGTCAGCTCCTCACCGTGCTCACCGTGGCCTGCATCGACGACCTCGACGTCCGCTCGGGCGTGGCGCGCGACCATGTCGGCGCGGTTGACCTGGTCGATGACGACCGTGTCCGCTGCAGCGAGGTAGTCGCGGGCGCGCAGGGTCACCAGTCCGGGGTCGCCCGGTCCGGCGCCGACGAAGGCGACCCGGCCGGCTGGCTTGCCGGGGGTTGTGCTGTTGGCTGTTGTCACGAGACCTGCTCCGTGTGGGAAGGGGTGGATGGGGTGCTGAGGGCGACAACCCGTCTCGGTATGCCGTCCGGCGGCGGGGGTGGGTGTCCCGCCAGGTCCTGGGCTCCGTCCTCGAGCAGGATCTCCGCGAGGCGACGACCGAGGTCGACCGGGCCGACGAGCGGGCCGACGAGCGATCTGCGCAGCTCGGCGGACCCGTCCTCGGCGCCGACGAAGGCCCGCAGGGACAGCTCGACGCCCGCCTCGTCCTCGACGACCTCGGCAAGGGCGCCCACGGGAGCGGTGCAACCGGCCTCGAGGGTGGCGAGCACCGCCCGCTCGGCGCTCACGCAGGCCCTGCTGTCGGCGTCGTCGAGGACGGTCAGGAGGCTGACGACGTCGGGGCGGTCGGCCCGGCACTCGATCGCGAGCGCGCCCTGCCCCGGTGCCGGAAGCAGCTGGAGCGGGTCGAGGGTCTCGGTGACGTCCTCGAGCCGGCCGAGGCGGCTCAGTCCGGCCCGGGCCAGCACGACCGCGTCGCACGTGCCGGAGCGGACGAGCCGGATCCTGGTTTCGACGTTGCCCCGGACGGGTCGCACGTCCAGGCCCAGCCCGAGCGCGTTCAGCTGCGCGGTGCGCCGTGGTGAGCCGGTGCCGACGACCGCACCGGCGGGAAGCTCGCCCAGGGTCAGTCCGTCGCGGGCGACGAGGACGTCGCGGGGATCCTCGCGCGGGGGGACCGCTGCCACGACGAGGCCCGGCTCAGGCGTCGTCGGAAGGTCCTTGAGCGAGTGGACGGCGAGGTCGACCTCACCGTCGAGCAGCGCGCGACGGATGGCCGCCGCGAAGACACCGGTGCCACCGATCGAGGTGAGCGCCTGGGTGGAGACGTCCCCCTGCGTGGTGATCTCCACGAGCTGCACGACGTGCCCGGCCAGTCGCAGTCGATCGGCGACCCACGCCGACTGGGTCGTGGCGAGGGGGCTGCGCCGGGTGCCCAGGCGCAGAGTCGTCATGACGCACCGCCGAAGTCCATGACCGGTCCGGGCAGAGCCGGGCTTCCCGGCGGGACCGAGACCGCGGCCACGTCGTGCGGATCGAGGTCGAACAGCTCGCGCAACGCGGCGGCGTAGTCGCCACCCTGCCCCTCGCTCGTCAGCTCCTTGATCCGGACCGTCGGGGCATGGAGGAGCTTCTCGACGACCCGGTGCACCGTCCGCTGCACCTCGGACCGGCTCGCCTCGTCGAGGTGGGGCAGCTTCTGGTCGAGCCGGGCGATCTCGGCGTCGACGACCTCGGCGGCCCGCGAACGCAGCGCCGCCACCGTGGGAGCGACGGACTTCGCCATCCGAGCGGTGAGGTATCCGGCGACCTCGCCGGTGACGAGGTCGCAGACCGCCTGGACCTCGGGCAACGTCGTCGTCGAGGACTGATCGGCGAGCCGCGCCCCCAGCTCCTCGAGGCCGATGACGCGCACACCGGGCAGGTCGGCGACTGCAGGGTCCACGTCGCGCGGGAGCGCGAGGTCGAGGAAGACCTGCGCTCGGCCGCCGGCGTCGGTGCGCACCCGCGCCACCTGCTCCGCGCTGATGAGGTGTCCGAGCGCGCCGGTCGAGCTGACCACGATGTCGGCACCCGCCATGGCGTCGTCCAGCTCGGCCAGGGGCCGGGCTGCGCTCCCGGTCGCCTCGGCCAGCCGGCGAGCCTTGGCTGCCGTCCGGTTGACGACGGTCAGGGCGGCCACGCCGCGGCGGGCCGCTGTCGTGGCCGCCAGGCTGCTCATGCCGCCGGCGCCGACGACGAGAACCCGTGCCCCGGTCAAGGGGCCCACCGTGTCGACGGCGCACTCGAGGCCGGCCTCGACGAGCGAGTGGCTCACCCGGTCGATCGCCGTCTCGGAGTGGGCGCGCTTGCCGACCCGCAACGACTGCTGGAACAGCGAGTTCAGGGACTCCCCCACCGTGCCGGTGCGCTGAGCGCTGCGCAGGGCGTCGCGCATCTGCCCGAGGACCTGGGCCTCCCCGAGAGCCATGGAGTCCAGCCCCGAGGCGACCGAGAAGGCATGGGCCACCGCGCGGTCCTCGTAGTGGACGTAGAGGTGGGTGCTCAGCTCAGAGAGGGGCACTCCGGACGCCGCAGCCAGCGACTCACCGATCGCCGCGACCGCACCATGGAAGGTGAGGGCCTCGGCATACACCTCCAGACGGTTGCAGGTGGCCACGAGGACGACCTCGGAGATCGCATCGCAGGCCCGGACCCGGGCGGCCAGGGCGGCGCTGCTCGCGCCGGCCACGGCCTCGAGCAGGCCGATGGGTGCGGTGCGGTGGGACAGGCCGATGACGAGCACGCTCACTGGGCGACCCCCAGGTCGGCGTCGAGTGTCTTCTGCTGCTCGTGGAACGCAAGGACATGGAGCTCGGTCGCGAGGTCGACGCGGCGGACGTGGACGTCCCGCGGCACGGCGAGGGCGACGGGCGCGAAGTTGAGGATCGAGCGGATGCCGGCGGCGATGAGGGCGTCGCACACCGGTTGGGCCGAACCGGCCGGCGTCGCGATGACGCCGAGGGAGAGCCGCTCGGTGCCGGTCAGCCGCCCCAGCTCGCTCATCCCGGAGACCGCCACCCCACCCACGAGCTCGCCATGGACCGCGACGTCCTCGTCGAAGAGCGCGGCGACGTGGAACCCGCCGATGGCGAAGCCGGAGTATGCCGCGAGGGCCCGTCCGAGGTTGCCCATCCCAACGATGGCCACGGGCCAGTCCTGGGTCAGCCCGAGGGCCCGGGAGATCTCCAGGGCGAGGTGCTCCACCTCGTAACCCACCCCCCGGACGCCGTAGGACCCGAGGTGGCTGAGATCCTTGCGGAGCTGGGTGGAGCGCACTCCCGCGGCAGCCGCGAGCTCCTCGGACGAGACGGAGGAGATCCCCCGCCCGGCGACGTCGGTGAGGGCACGCAGGTACTCGGGGAGCCGGGCAACCGTCGCGTCGGGAATCTCTCGACGGATCGCAGGGTCAGCAGACACGTTCGCTCACCGGCTCCTTTCACCTGTGGCCGGTCCGGGTGCGGACGTCGTCCGGAAGGGCTGGTGCATGGATGTACCCAGAGTAAGCGTTTGTGAACGCAGGCACAAAGTCGTGCCGAGGTGATGCTCGTGCTTTTCGCGAGTGCCAACCACACCGGCCTCAACCGGCGTGACCGAGGTCACACCGGTGCGTCGGTCCCGGCTGCCAGGGCCGCCCGGAGCCGCTGCTCCGACACCCGCCAGAAATCGTGCTGGACGCCGTCGACGAGGGTCACCGGGATCTGCTCCGCATACCGCTCGCGCAGCTGCGGATCGTCGTCGATCGACCATTCCTCCCACCCGACAGCGAGGTCCTGGCCGACCGCCGACACGACGGCGCGGGCGTCGTCGCAGAGGTGACATCCGGGACGGGTGATGAGGGTGATCCGGGGGATAGGCACGTGGCCATTCTCCCGCACCATGACCGGCGCGCGACCCGGTGCAAGGTCCTCGAGGTCAGCAACCGTCGTCATCCGGCGATCTGTCCGGTTCTGTATCGCGAGTCTCCTGACAACTCCCGGCTCGTGCGCGAGACTGGGCGGAATGTTCCGCCTCCCCCCGGCACCGATGCCCGCACGCCGCGCCACGCGCGCGACCTTCGACGTCTCCTGCGCGGGCGCTACGGGGCCGGTTGGGGCGCCGGTCCATCCGGGTCGGCCACGGGTCCGGGCGGGCGAGTCACCGGTCTGTCCACGCGGCGGTTCCTCTCCGGCCTCCAGGCCGCCCTGAGCGTGGCCGGCCCCGATGGTGGTGCTGGCTCCCCCAGCTCGCGGGGCGGCTTCGACCCCGGAACGGCACCCGCCGACTTCGAACGGGTCGCTGCCCTCGTGGAGCTTGCCCAGAAGGGCGACGCCGAGGCGTTCGGCATGCTCTACGAGCGCTACGTCGACACGGTCTACCGCTACATCTACGTCCGGGTGGGCCGGAAGCAGACCGCCGAGGACCTCACGTCGGAGACCTTCGTCCGAGCCCTGCGCCGGATCGACAGCTTCTCGTGGCAGGGCCGCGACATCGCGGCCTGGTTCGTCACGATCGCCCGCAACCTCGTCACCGACCACACCAAGTCGGCCCGGTTCCGGCTCGAGGTGACGACCGCCGACATGCTCGACGCCGACAAGAACGTCGATGCACCGGACGACGAGGTCCTCCAGCGGATGCGCGACACCCGGCTCATCGAGGCTGTCCGCAGCCTCCAGCCGGATCAGGCGGAGTGCCTCGTCCTGCGTTTCCTGGAGGGGCTCACGCTCACCGAGTGCGCGAAGGTCCTCAACAGGTCGGAGGGCGCGGTCAAGCAGCTGCAGCTGCGGGCCGTCCGATCCTTGCGGCGGGAGCTCGACCATGAGGTCCTCTGACTGCTGGACGGGGTGCGCCTATACCGCCTGCTCCCGGCGCGTGACCTCGACGGCCGCTCGTCGTTCTCAGGTTGGGCACCACAGGCGCACCCCTGCGGCCAGTGCCGAGCCGAAGGGGGGCAGGGCATGGCTTCGCTGACGCGCACCGCCAACCTGCTCCAGGAGGCGATCGAAGGCGCGTCCGGAGAGCGCCCGCGGGTGCGGCACCTCCTGCCCACCGTTGCGGCCCTGGGATCCGTGTCCCTCGCGTGCCGCCCGGACCCGGACTTCGTCGCCGAGCTGGGGCGACGGCTGCAGGCCGAAGCCGCCGAGCTCGCGGGAGCGGCCGGCACCGCTGCCCGGGGCCAGACAGACGTCCGGGCGCGCATCCGGCCCGCTCGTGACCCCGGACCGGTCATCATCCTCGTGGGGCGTGGGCTGCCCCGGCTCCTGGCTGGAGTGGCCGCATCGCTCATGGCGATCGGTGGCGTCGTCGGCGTGGCCTCGCGGGCGGCCCTGCCGGGCCAGGCGCTCTACCCCGTCAAGCAGGTCCTGGACACCGCCGCCGTCAGCATGGCGGGCACGGACCTCGACAAGGGCAGCAGGCTGCTGAGCCAGGCGCAGGAGCACATCGTGGAGGCGTCACGGCTCGTCGAGGCACCGGACTCCACGGCCCCCGACGTCGACCTGGCTCTCCAGGGCGCCATCGACGACGTCGGCCGGGCCCAGGCGCTGCTCCAGCACTCGTTCGCCGAGACCCACGACCCGCAGGCCCTGCGCGTGAGCGGGAGCTTCTCCACGCGGGCCATCCCACAGGTGGACGCCCTGCGCGACCGGGTGCCGTCCGAGTCGCTCTCCCTGGTCATCGCACTACGCGCCCTGCTCGGCACGGCCGCCTCCAGCGCCGACCGGCAGCCCACGAGCTGCGAGACCTGCGGCGCAGCCGGTGAGGTGGCACGCCGCGCCCTCGGTCCGGACGCCGCCGCCGGTGCCAGCCCCAGCGCGCTGCCCAACCTGACCGCGCCGACGACGGCGGGCGCTCCGGCCGCCGCAGCAGCACCGCCGGGCCCTGCCGATACCGCTCCGGCACCGGCCGCAGCGCCGGCGGTCTCCGTCGCTGCCCTCCCTGCTCCCGCGCCGCGAGCGCCGGCGGCCTCCGGCTCCGCGGTGACCGCGGGCAGCGGAGGCGGCGTGACCACCGCCGCCGGCGCAGCCGCCCGACCGCTGCTGCCCGCCACCTCGAGCGCAGCCGCCCGACCGCTGCTGCCCGCCACCTCGACCACCGCCGCCGGCGCAGCCGCCCGACCGCTGCTGCCCGCCACCTCGACCACCGCCGCACCCCTACCCGGTGTCGCTGCCGGCGTTGGGCTCCCGAGCGTCAACGCCGGCACCATCGGCGTAGCGGTCGGCGGTGGCGGCGAGGGTGCGGGCCTGCCTGTCGCCGGGGCGACCCTCGGCCTGCCCGCTGGCACTGCGGGCACCGGCCGGGTCACCGAGGGTGGCGGTTCCCTCGGTGCCACCCTTCCCGGCGTCACCATCACGGCGCCCCCTCCCGGAGTGACGCTCGGCACAACAGGTGCCTGCGTCCTGGGCATCTGTCCGCCCTGACCCGCCCGCGTCGGACCCACCGGTCGCACCCGATCGCCTGGGACCTCCTCATCCGCGTTGCTGCTGGACCACCGTCTGGAGTCCACGCCGGGAGCCGAGGGAAGGCCCAGCCCCAACATCGGGCGAGGCGCCCGGCATACCAGCATCCGTGTATGCCGGCTGCGCACCCGCGGGGCGCGGCCACCTGGCCGACGGCCGGATTAGAAGAAGGCCGACCGGCGCTGCATGAGCAGCGAGTAGAGGGTCTGCTGGATCGTCTCGCGGATCTGGTCGGTGAGGTCGAAGACGAGCATCGGGTCGTCGGCCGCCCCCGCACCGAGGTCCTTGGTCTCGACCGGCACGCCGAACTCGATGATCCACTTGCTCGGCAGGGGGATGAGCCCGAGTGGCCCCAGCAGTGGCCAGGTCGGCGTGACGGGCGCGTAGGGCGCACCCAACAGCCGGGCGAGAGTCTTCATGTTGCCGAGAATGGGATAGATCTCCTCGGCGCCCACGATGGAACACGGGATGATCGGCACCCGGGTGCGGATCGCCGCCGAGACGAACCCGCCCCGGCCGAACCGCTGGAGCTTGTAGCGCTCACTGAACGGCTTGCCGACGCCCTTGAACCCCTCGGGCCAGACGCCGACGAGATCTCCGCCCGCGAGAAGCCGCTCGGTGTCGGCGTTTCCGGCGAGGGTCGACCCCGACTTGCGCGCCACCTTCGCGATGACCGGCGTCTGGAAGACGAGGTCAGCGCCGAGCATCCGCAGGTGGCGGTGCCCCGGGTGCTCGTCGAAGACGGCGACCTGGGTCATCAGCGAGTCCATGGCGACGGTGCCGGAGTGGTTGGCCACGACGAGGCCACCACCGTCCGCGGGCAAATTGTCGATGCCCCGCACCTCGACCCGGAACCAGGTGCGGTAGAGCGGCCGCAGGAGCGGGAGATAGAGGTTCGCCGTGAAGTCCTCGTCGAAGCCGAACTCGTCGACGTCGAAGTCGCCGGTGAGCCGGCGGCGCACGAAGGCCAGGGTGCGGGCCACCCGGATCTCCACCTCTTCGGAGGAGATCCCGCTGGAGGCGGCGATCGTGCGCAGGGCGGCCACCGCCGCGCCGACGATGTCCTCCAGGCCCGGGTGGGCCGATCCCGCCGGGACACCGGCAGCGAACGCGTCGGGCGGCTGCGGCAGGCCGACGTCAGGCGGCGACGCGAGGGTGCGGGCGGCCCGGCGTGCCGAGCTCCCGGCTGTGGCCTGGCGGGTCGGCTGGCGGGCTTCGGTGCGGCCTCCCGAGTGGGCGACCGCCTTGGCAGAGGGGGCCGGCGCCCGCGGGCTGGGGGTCGGACGGTGCTTGCCTGCGGTATGCCGGGCGGTCACCGCGAGCGTCCGGGCGCCGGGCTCGTCGGGCTCGACGGGCTCGACGGGCTCGACGGGCTCGACGATGCCCGTCGAGGCGAGCACCTCGGGTTCGACGGCGCTCGTCGACGCCGGCTCTGCCCGCTCAGCCAGTCCCGTCACGTCGCCGTCGCCCGTGGTCGGCGGCTCAGCGGGGCCGGCGTCGATCAGGGGGGTGCGGGTGCGGCGGGCACGTTCGCCGCTCGCCCGGGCGGCACCGGCCGCGAAGCCGTCGCCGCTCGGTGTCCGGCGGCTGGTGACGGCTGGCGCCGCGGTAGCGGGTGCCGCCCTGGTAGCCCGCGCCGTGGTGGCCGGCTTCCCGTTGACCCGCTTTGCGGTGGCGGGCTTGCTGTCGGCCGGCTTCTCGGCGGCGGCGCGATCCTTCGCCGGCTGGGTGGGCATCAGGAGCTCCTCGTGGCGGCCCACACCTGGGCGACGGCGGTGGCGGCGCGCTCGGCCACCCCCTGGACGACATGTCCGACCACACCGGCTCCCGGAACTGCCGCGCCGACGTTGCGGGCGAAGTCGAGGTAGGCCTGCTTCGTCGTGAACGCCGGGTGGAAGTGCAGGACTTCTCGCATCCGGGTCGTGTCGAGTCCCCGGCCGAAGGCGAGGAACTGCATCTGGTCGGCGGAGAAGTCGGCCAGTCCCGCGCGCTTGACGACCGTGCCGAGCAGGCCGGCGGCCGGAAGAGGAACGGGGACCGTCGTCCGACCGGCGAGGGCCACCGCCTGCGCCACGGTGATGACGCCGTCGCCCGCGACGTTGACGATGCCGACCGCCTCAGGGGCCGTCGTCGCCGCCATGAGGGCTGCGGTGGCATCACGCTCGTGGACGAACTGGAGACGCGCGTCGAACCCGAACGGGACCGGCACGACCGGCAAGGAGAAGTAGTCGGTCAACGACGTGCGGATCCCGGGACCGATGATGTTGGCGAAGCGCAGCATCGAGACCGACACCTCGGGGCGACGGCGCGAGAAGCCGCGCACGTAGCCCTCGACCTCGACCGAGTCCTTGCCGAACCCGGCTCGGGCCAGTGACTGGGGGCCCATCTCCTCCGTGAACATCGCCGGGTCGCGGGGTGAGGACCCGTAGACCGCGGCTGAGGACTTGACGATGAGGCGGTCCAGGCTGGGCGCCTTCTGGCACGCTGCGAGCAGCTGCATCGTCCCGATGACGTTGATCTCCTTCTGGGAGGCCCGGCCCCCAGCCGAGACCGGCGTCGCGATGACGTTCAGGTGGACGACCGTGTCGACCTGGGCCTGGACGATGATCTTGCCGATCATCGGGTTCCTGATGTCGGCCCGGACGAAGTCGGCACGACCGATGGAGTGCGGTGGCGGCACGACGTCGACACCGATGATCCGGCTGACGTCGGGCCGGTCGCTCAGGGCGCGGGCATACCCTCCACCCAGATAGCGGGAGACTCCTGTGACCAGGACGACCGAGGCCACGGAACACCTCCGTCGTGTGGGATCGAGCTCGCACGGCGATCCTACCCAGCGGGCGCGACCCGGCTCGGCCGCCGGGGCGCCTCCTGACGCGACAAGGGCCTCCATCCTGGTGGGCGGAGGCCGGATGCCGTGGCGTGCGCTCTACTTCTTGTTGCGGCGCTGGTGGCGCGTCTTGCGCAACAGCTTGCGGTGCTTCTTCTTCGCCATCCGCTTGCGGCGCTTCTTGATCACTGAACCCATGGAACGTCCTTGCCGTAGGGGAAAGACCGTGTCTTCGCATCGACACGGTGATGCACCACGCCGAACAGTTGCAGCCAGCCTACCGTCCCCGCCCGGTCCGGCCCAAACCGCCGGGAAGGGCGGGCAGGGAAGAGCGGTCCGACCCGGGCCCTACTGGTGCGGGCGCCTGGCGTCAGGCGGTGTCGATGTACGAGGTGTGCAGGTACGTGTGGACCGCATCCTCGGGCACCCGGAAGGACCGGCCGACCCGAACGGCCGGGAGCTCGCCGCTGTGGACGAGGCGGTAGACCGTCATCTTCGACACGCGCATGATCGAGGCGACCTCGGCGACGGTCAGAAACCGCACCTCGGCGAGCTGGCGCTCTGGGGACATCATTACCTCGGTCTCTGCACGCGCGCAGCGCCGGGCTTCCCCTCCGACGAACGACCACAAGCGTGCAAGAGGTCACTCTAAGGGGCAGGTGTGACGGTTGGGAAGCGGCCCCCCAACGATGCCCGGAAGTCAAGCCGACACGCCGACAAAAGTGCGTTCCTTATCCGGTCCCTCGCCTTGCGAAACTCGCCCCGCCGTCAGTCGAACCAGACGTCCAGGCCGTGAAGCGGGAAGACCGCCTGACGGGTGGCCATGATGGCGCGGTCGACGGTGTCGCCCGGGTCGTACCCCAGATCCCACGACCGCCACCAGAGCGGTCCGGCGTCAGGATCGCGATCGCCCATCCGGAACGGCGCCGGTCGCCCGGTGAGCCGCTGCACGTAGTCCCGCCACTCCTGCGGCACCTTCTCCGAGACCGCGATCGGCCGGTGCTGGGCGATGGCGGTCAGGTGGGTCCACGTCCGCGGCACGACGTCGACGACCTCGTAGCCTCCCCCGCCGAGAGCCACCCACTTGCCGTCACAGACGTCGTGGCTCAGCCGGTGGAGCTCCTCGGCCGCAGCGCGCTGCGCGTCGACGGACAGTGCGAGGTGGGCGAGCGGGTCCTGGACGTGCGTGTCGCAGCCGTGCTGTGAGACGAGGATCTGCGGTGAGTACGCCCGGACGACCGGCAGGACCGCGGAGTGGAAGGCCCTCAGCCAGGCGGCATCCCCGACACCCGGAGGGAGCGCGACGTTGACCGCCGCTCCCACGGCCCGGGCTCCGCCGACGTCGCTGGCCCAGCCCGTGCCGGGGAAGAGCGCCCGCCCCGACTCGTGGATGGAGATGGTGAGGACCCGGGGGTCGTCCCAGAAGACCCGCTCCACCCCGTCTCCGTGGTGGACATCGACGTCGACGTACGCCACCCGCTCGACGCCGTGGTCGAGCAGCCACTGGATGCCGATGGCGACGTCGTTGTAGACGCAGAACCCGGAGGCGGTCCGGGGCATCGCGTGGTGCAGCCCGCCGCAGAAGTTGACCCCGTGCTCGCACTCCCCGCTCCAGACCAGCTGACAGAGATCGCGGGTGCCGGCGGCGATCTTGGCGCTCGCGTCATGCATGCCGCGGAAGGCCGGGTCGTCCTCGGTGCCGATGCCCCACTGCCCGTCCGCCTGCTCGGGGTTGTCCGAGCCGGCCTTGATGCCCGCGATGTAGTCGCGGTCGTGGACGGTCGCGAGGATGTCGTCGTCAGGGACGTCCGGGTTCAGCAGCTCGACATCGGCATGGTCGAAGAGGCCGAACGCGTCGCAGAGCCGGGCCGTCAGGTCAAGACGGACGGGCGACATGGGGTGGTTCGGACCGAAGTCATACTTGGTGAACGTCGGATCCCAGACCACCGTGGCCTGCGTTGACATGGTGGTGACGCTACCGTCCAACCTGACGCCCGGCACAACGAGAGGCCGCACCATGGCGAGGAACCGCACGTTCGAGGAGAGCCTCCTCGTCGTCGGGGTGCGGGCGCCGGGCGAGGACTTCACGTATGCCGTGCCGGCGACGAAGTTCTCGGCCCACCCCGAGCTCGTCCTCGGCGGTCCGACTCCACTCATCGAGCGTCTGGCTGCGCGCCCCTGAGGGGCCGGTCATGGTCGGGTCGCGCGAGCCGCGGTGGCAGCCCACCCGCCGCACCGTGGTCGGTGCCGCGGGGACGGCGATGCTCGCTGCTGGAACGGGACTCGGCGGTCGGCAGCTCTACCGCTCCAGACGAGTCGAGGTGCCGTTGTACTCCGAGACCGTGGCCCTGGACGGACCCGGCTCGCGGGTCCTCGTGCCGGCCGGCGGGGCGGACCAGGTCGTCCCGGTCACCCGGGTGCTCCGCACGGCTCGGGACGCCGACGCGCTCGTCGCGCAGGAGCAGGCCTGGCTGGCCGCCGGTGCACCCTGGACCACCACGGGGACGTGGGCGGACCTGGCTCGCAACGCGCTCCTC
>JAABUR0100003256.1_pt1 | contig 22974 bp, 23 predicted proteins | sample 5560091 | NCBI WGS metagenome assembly JAABUR01 (sample SAMN10711879, study PRJNA513375) | rock metagenome | isolation source: Antarctica rocks | place: Antarctica: Victoria Land, University Valley sud
AATTTCTTTAGACTCATTCTGTCTGTACGAGTATGTTGAATGAGTAATGAGATCAGTATCGTGTGATTAACGAATTCTTAATATAATGTCAGAATCGTGCCTAGATGAGTCAATCAGCGAAAGTCAGAATTGAATAGTGCTTGATCTTTAGAGATAGCTATAACTGAATATTAAGAATACAGAAGAAGATGAGTACAAGAGCTTCTATTTAAGTAATATTCAGAGACTGCGCTAAGCTTGAAGAAGATGTGTTTGTGACATGAGTAGAATGTGATGTAGAAAGAAAGATGATGTTGAACAAAGAGATGTTGATGAAAGAAAATAGAGACTGAGTCAGATCTGAGCTAGAGGCATTGACTAGCTCTATTCAGCCTTGATACGCTCGTAACACTGCGCTAAGCTCAAAGAGAATATGTTTGTGACATGAGTAGAATGTGATGTAGAAAGAAAAATGATGTTGAACAAAAAGATGTTGAGAAAAGAAAATAGAGACTGAGTCAGATCTGAGCTAGAGACACTGACTAGCTCTAATCAATACGCAGAGTACTCGCTAACATACTCTGCAAATTGATTAAAGCTTCAGTCTTTTTCAGCCTTGATACGCTCATAACAGTTTGTGATATGATTCATCATGTTATTCATTGCTTTCACTTAATGTTCAATGATCAACTCTTTGATGACGTTGATCATGACAAGAGCATACACAGTAGACTCATCTTGTAAAGCTTTTGCAAATGTTTATGTGAAGAATAACTTAAATGCATGCTCATTCACATTGAAACATCATGTTTTTGCAATCATGTTTATTTGAATACGCTTGAATTGCATATTTGACATACTCAGAATCAGAGAAGATTCTTTCTTGTCAATAACATAAAAGATACTTATATCTTTTTTCTCTATGTTTCAATTGTCTCTCAGTCGATAACACATCTTATAAATGTCATAACAATAAACATTCTGATCATTCATTCAGATAAATCTTGAGAGATCAACGTTCAGCAATGACATATTTTGCTTGATGATGAAACGTTGACTAATCACGTTCGTCTTGATATTAATATTCATGTGAATCTTCATTTCTGTCTTCTGATCTCTCTGAATTACATGCTCTTTATATATAAAAATCTTTACAAAAAGAACTTCTTGTTTTTTTCTCAATGATTTGAAGCATTCGTTGAAAGCTTGTCTTTTTTTGAAATCTTGAAACAATTCATATGCAACATTGAATCAATGAATACTCAATTTACATCAAATTCTTTTGATCTATTCTTGATCTTTTTGTTTTTACAATCAGTAAAGTAATGATTCTTTTAATTGCACATGTAGCACGTTATGTTGAACAAGTTCTTGCTATAACATGATGAAGCATGTAAGTTTGCTTTTGACGAAAAGTCAGATCTGATTGATCAATGAGATTTCTTTCACTTTGAATAAGTTTTCTTGTTGATTTTATCTCAATAATGCAAGTCTTCATCTTAAGATCATTTCGATGACAAGACATGTTCTTTTCGCAGATTTGTTTTCAATTGAGTGACAAGATTGATTAACACATCTCATGTGATAGAAATTGACTGCACATTAGTAATGATCATGCGCAGCTCAAATCTCAACTTAATGAATAAATGAACTCACTTATGCTCATCACTATACAACGAAACTTGATGTTTCAGAATGCTCAGATGAGCTGCAAATGTTCATATCATCTGATCTGAATGTTGCAATGTGTTTGCATACTGCTGAGTCATGTCTATGCTTCGATTCATCAAATCTTCAATTAAATTCAGAAGAAAGTCAATAAAATTGAATCACATTTGCTGAGCTGCAAACATAGTCTCTTCATGATTGAATCAAAGTTTCTTTGATTCATTCTTCAAATAAATCATGCAGTATAAAATCTTTTTCTCATCTTTTTCAAAATATCAAGAAGTATTTTAAAATAAGATTTTGACATCACAAATTCACTTTCTATGTTCTTTTATGATTTTGTCATGATACTTCTTTAAAGACATTGAAGATTTTTACTTCTGTGAAATGATTCTGTGATGATTTTGTTTTGTCATCGTTGACATTATGAAGATAATGTGTAGATCATTCGAGTTCTTCATGAAGACTTGAATGAAGATTCAATGACTTTTCTTCGTTGTTTCAATGACTTGCAGAGTTTCAATCTTTGATTGAATAGCTGCTAACTTCTGTTTCTTTTGCAGTTCATCATGTTGAAGCATTGCTTGTGTCAGATGTTCATCAATATCAGAAGAAAGTTTATCTTCTGCTTCTTCACTTTCTGATTTCATTATGTGACGTTTGTTTTCTGATATGATGTTTTGTAAGATTGAAACATTATTGTTTCAATTCTGTTGCAATCACGTTGCTGTTATCATGCTTGAATATCAAATCATCATCTTTAAGAAGAGTTTGAAATAATTAGAACTGTGATGATCAGATCTATTAAATGAATAGATGAGATTTATAAGAATGATATGACAATGTAATATTCTAAGCAGACACAGAATGAGTATATATTATGATAGAGCTAATTATTAAGAAGTTCTCAATAACTCAAGAAAATCTATCAACTATAGAGAGTTTGTCAAGCATTGTCAAATTGAACATGACATAATTCATGATATATTAAGCTGAAGATATGATGTAGTCTAAATAATGTCTTGACAAAGTCATAGAGTTTCAAAGCTAACTCAGATCTGATCTTCAACTCAGTCTTTGACTTTAGTCTCTGATCTAATCTCTATATGTTAATTCATCATAACATGTGAGTTATGCAGAAAGAGATGATCTGATACATATGAAAGAAGTGAGACATTAATGTATATCAATTCACAATATCAAGAATTCTGAAGAGAAAAGACTGAAGTATTAAAAAAGAACAGCATGTAGAAGTCAAATAAAACAATGAGCTTTGTTTGAATTAAATAGCAAACATGCTTCATTTGATAACTGAATAGCTCATGTTCATGAATGAGTTTTTATTCAATGAGATCACAGATTAACATCATCAAGTCTATGCTTCTGTTGATTAATCAACTCACTATCAAATCTCTAGAATGAGAAAGCATTGTTAAAATATTCTTTCAATTTATACAAAAGATGAATATTTATTTTGCATCAATATTTGCAAGAATTGATTCAATGACAAGACTTTCTTTCAATGATTAGCAGATGAACTGTTATCTTTATGCAGTTTCTTTTCAACTTCAAGAAGTGTGATCATCATGAATAATGCAAGTGTTCATTGCAATAGTTGAATTAAAGAGTTCATCATTTTACACGAATGTCAAATAAGTCATTTATCTTGTTGAATTAATGATTTATCATTGATATGAATGTCAAATATAATATTTGTCTTTCTACTCATTGAATTACAATTTCATAAAACTTATCTTTAATGTATTAAAAATCTGAGTTTATAAACATTTTAATGAAACATGATCTCATTTTGAAAATATCTTTGATGACTTTCTTCATTATGCTGTTGAACAAAATGAATGTGATAAATATTTAAGATAGCACTTCAAGCATTCAAACTATATTTTTGAAATAAATATCAGAGCTTTGAAATGAGAATTAAAGATAGAAAATCAGAAATTTGATTCAAAAATTTAACTTTATTTAACAACTTAGTTTTAATAAAGTCTTGATCTCACGTCAGATTAACTTGAAGAGCTTCAGATTTTTCTTAAATGCATGAGTCATTTCATCTGATACTTCTACTTGTATAGCAGTTTAATAAATAGCAGACGTTGAGTTTGTCATATCTTTCAAATCATTCATAGATCACATCTGAGCATTCATTATGAATCTCATCTTTGTGAGCTTTTGTTTAATTATTTGACGTGAGATCTTATTTATCTTTCAGACGAAAAACTGATCAAATATCTTCTTCGTCTCTTTTGATTCTTCAATGAAACTTGATCGCTGATCTGCAATTGCAGACTGAAATGATAAAAATAATAAAAAAGAAGAAGAAGAAGAAGAAGAAGAAAAAGAAAAAGTAGATTGAAATGATGAAGATTGCTGTCACTGAATAGACTGCAAAGACTGTTATCACAAAGAAAACTGTTATCACGAAAAAGACTGTAAAGACTGTTATCATGAGAAAGACTGTAAAGACTGCTGTCATGATTGATAAGATAATTGATAGAAAGAATAAATAAATGATTGTTATCATGATGATCACTGCAAAAAAGAAAATTGCTGAGATAATAAATGAGATTCTGAAACTTTCTGATGCAAGTTCATTCATTCTATCTGATCAGTCATTGTCTCACTCATTTGCATTTTCATTTGCTGTTCATTGAATTTCATAAATCTCATCATAAAATCTTTTTTTTTCACTCGCTTTGCTTTGACATTCAATCTTTTCTCATGCAGATCTGATCAACAAGACAGTAAAATAACAGAACTCTGTTTATCACTTCAAAAGTTATATAAAAAGATAGAAGATTGTTTAATGTTGATGTTTACTTTATTGTTAAATATCATCTTACTTCATAAAAATTGTTGAGTGTGATTCATATTATAGTGCTTGTCTGCAAAATTCACGAAACAGAAATCATTTTAATTTCTACAATGTTCATTGTTGCATTGTCAGTGATTCAGCAATGCTTTATCAAAATTGTTGATGTCAGCAAGTGTATCTGTTTTGATTCAAGCTTGATTCAAAAGCTGATTGATGTAAATGCATCTTTGACGAGATCTTTCATCAACATCAGAATCTTCAGAAACAATCTCAGCAAATCTTTTATGAGTAAACTTTTCAATCTTCATGTTGATCTTTATTTTGATTGTATAGTCAGTAGCTTTCTTCTCAGTTAAAGTGAGCAAGATCTTCTCTCATTTTAACTCATTAAAGTCATCAATAAATTACTGCTTTCAAGTGACTTTTGATTTATTAACTTTGATGATGATCATTCAATTAGTGATAATTCAGTTCTTGATATCATCATCTTTGATCTTAATAATCTCATTTAAAATCTTTTTGAAGCTTCAAATCTGAAACTTCAAAGTCAACATCTGAGCAATATGATTAAATCACTTAAGTTTTCAATTTACATGAAGACAGACTGATATAAACAGCATAGAATCATCAACTCGATCTTCAAAGTTCATAACTTCAAGCTCAGATGTAAACAACTCATCTGTCTTTTTTCTAGTCTGATGATTCAAATGATGATGATGTATAGTCTTTTGTTCATCATGCTCATTTATTTCTGTCTGTCATAAAGTCTTTTCACAAGCTTTATTGTTTCTCAATCTTCAAGCAACATTGACTCAATTCTGTTGTTCTTTTTAATGCTTTGCACACGCAGCAATTTCTGCAGCTGAAAAAGCTATTGATCTTTCAACTTTATTCTTAGAAATGTCGAGTTCATTCTTTCAATATCTAGAACGTGACAATGATGAGAGTGAATCAGATCATGAACGTCTTAGTGAAGAAGATTCAAATCATCAAGAAAGTGAAGACAATCGAGATTCAGAAGACAAGAATTGTCAAGAAGTTGAAGACAGCTCAGAAGTTGAAGACAATCGAGAATCATCTACATTCGATGAAATGAGAGCTCGTCTACGACGACGGTCGGGAAGAGCAGCTCGGTCGAGGGGGGCAGCTCGGCCGGAAGGGGCAGCTCGGTCGGGGGGAGCAGCTCGATCGGGGGGGTCAGCTCGATCAGTGATCTTCGGCTGTTCAGCCCGAGTCGTCGGTTTCCTACGCCTTTCGAATGCTCTAGAGGGGGTGAGAGAATCATCTAGAGGTAGGTTTTGACTTCGGCGTTGAGGCATTTCGAATAAAAACGGTCGGTTACAAGAACGTCAGGAACATCAACAAACAAAGAGGTCTGAATAGCTTCAATTTCGGGCAATTGGGGGGCGATGGGGTTGATTTCTGAATTCCTCCTATAAACGGATCACCGTGGGGCAGAGCGAAAACGAATGCCAAGGATTCTAAACCTTTCTGCATACGCTAAAATCGCAGATCGGTTGCCCTTACTCTATTCTAACCTCATCCTGCGGACACCTTATATAACGAATAGACATCAAGCCTTCTTCTGCCTTCAAATTTCAAGCCATACAAAGCCATCGCAGTATGTTTCTATACACCGGTACACAACAATGCAATCTCATGTTCATGCTTCTTCTTTTCATATGATGTCTTATCTCTGGGGAGATCTTTTGTTGTCCTGCTGCGAAAACCCGTACTTGAAATTTGATGTCTCTGAGCAGTTCCTTTCACAGAGGCTTGTCTCACTACTGTGATTTTGTCTCAAAAGCAAGGATCCAATAAAAAGACCACAGTCATCAACAACCCAATGCCGTTCATCATGATCATGCAACCGGCAGCGACTGTGAATTCCAACAGCAATGGACTCTCCTGCCCAAAGTACCGAAGACACAGTTGCAGATGCTTTTGGAGTTCTCTCAGCCGCCATAACGGCCATTGATCCTGCTCTACTTACCCGCTCGCCCATGCCGCAAAGCCCAGCCCCTACACCCTTTTCAATTTATCCTAACCCTTTACCTGATTTTCAATCCGCGCAGCCTATCATCACATCTCCAAAGCCCATCTCCTTCAACGACCCATTCGCCCAACGCGCTCTGAGCGAGCCGCCCGAACAACCCCACTCAACTCACCCATACCCAGCAGCTCTTCAAAACCGACAAGCTCGAAACAACGGATACCTTCACCACCCTTACAACCGCCCTTCTCCCTCTCCCACTTCTGGGCCGCCAGCTTCGGTGCGTGAAGCATACCGCTCGCAATCAACTTCCCACTTGTACAACCTCCATCATGATGAGACGACGCTGGCGCTTGGAATTCAAACGTACTTGGATCAGCTAATTGGTGTATGTAACGAGATGCGCACGTTTGTGTCACGAGGATTTGGTGAGGGTGATCGAGGTGGGGATAATGAGAGAAGGGTTAAGGTCGAAAAGTAAGTACAACGAAAGTAACCCTTCGACTCGAAACGCAGTTATAGCAGAAGCGCAAATGGAGTCTACCTTCTAAAACCTCGTCCTCAACCAGCTCTCTAACTCTCACCGAATCCCCCATCGCTATAACCGCCATGCGAACCCCACCTTCTCCTTTCCCCTTTCCCCTTCCCAACCCTATCCTCCCCCACCTCTCCCGCGACCCCCTCCACCCCATCCTAAACACCACCACCCAACAGCACTAACATCTCCCACAGCTTCCGCCTCCTAACCCGCAAACGAAACTACCACCTCACCGAACTCAACGAACTAATAACCCCAATGCAACCCTACAACGACCCCTCAACACACCACGGCTATGGCGAGAACAGCGGCAAAATGATCAGAAAACAACCACGAACCGGGGCGGAAATTAGGGATATGGATCGTACGTCCCCCGTGCAATCCCTGTTTCTGACCGGCTATGTTTGACTCTTAACACCACATAGACAAAACCCTAAACAACCTCCTCGACGCCTTTGCGCTTCCGCATGATCCGAACATGTTCTTGCATGATAAGAAACTTTTGTGGTTACGATTTGTGGGCGCGGGGAGGGGGTTGAGGTTTCGAGTTTTGGGATGAGCTGAGGTTGGGGGGGGAGGTGAATGGGAAGGGGTTGGAGGGCAAGAGAAGGACGAGGGAAAAGTAGGGAGGGGACTTCCATAAGAATGGATCTAGCCAGTTGACAAATATTCTACGTTGTCAAATTCCAAACTACATCATCAATAGCCACACACAATGTAGCGAAGAAGTTAAACCGTAACTCTACCCTTACACCTTCTCCCACCTGTTCCCACCCTAAATCTACTCCCCTCTACTCCCCTTCCCCCTCGCCAACTCCTACCACGCCGCCCCCGCATCAAAATCAAACCTCCCCAACTCCTTCCCGGCATCCTCCACATCCTTCTTCGCCTTCATCCGCATATAAAAAATCGGACAATCCTTACTGCTACAAATAACCTCGCAATGCAAACTGCCCTGGCAGCGCTGACACTGCGTCCACAGCCGTCCAAACCTGACTTCCAGCTCGCTGACCTTTGTCAATGTTTTCGTGTATAGCTCGCCAACGCGCGGCCGGCAGTTTTCGCACACGGCGCCGGATTTCTCCGTGGCGGTGACGAGGGGTTTTTTGCAGCCCATGCAGGTTTGGGTCTTCTTGGTGAATTTCATTAGGCCGCCGAGGGTGGGCGCGGCGACGGAGATGGAGCGGGTATGTTCGCCTGTGAGGAGCTGGCCGGCTTTTTTCTCGCCGAGGATGGGGTCGAAGATGCGGCCCAGGGGCTTTGCGAGCTGGTTGTCAAGGTAATATTTTGTGTCGATGGGTATGTTGTTTTCGAGCACAAAGATGGGATCTTCGCTGCGCTCGTAGTTCTTTGCGCCGCCGGCGCCTTTGACGATGACATAGGCAACGCGGTCACCGAGGGTTGGGGCGGAGCCAGCGTCGCGTTTCTTCATGCGCTCGGCGAGTTCGCTGTGGGCTTGTTTGCCGACGTAGTCGGTTTTGGAGAGCGCTTTGGTGATAACGAGCTTAGACATGTCGATTTTGTTTTGGAGGAGGTCGGAGATGGTATCTTTGACGTAGCTGGTTGATGTTAACTCCCTGTGTGGTACAAGAAAGGAATAGGGGAGATGCTTACTCCTGAGCACCTTGGACGTCTTGGTCTATGAGTATTTTGCGAAGGATGGTTTCAATAACATTTTGCACGAGACGGCAATTGTCTCTTCGAACAGTCTCAATACCTTTGCTGTCCATTTTGTCGTACTTTTCGGGGGTTGTCCAGTACAAGCCAGCATAGCGCTTTTTGTTGATGAGCAGATAGGGGAAATAGACCTTTTCGAATTCAAGTTTTATTGGGTGGATGAACTTCGAGGACACATATTCGGCGGCATCTCGGCCAAGATCCATAGCTTTGGCTAGTTCTTTGGGACCGAATTTGACCATAACGGAGTCAGTGTCTCCATATATAACTTGAGCATCGTGGTCATATCCATTAGCCAATGTATACCTTGCTTCCACTTCCTCTTTAGTCCTTTCAATCATCTGCCTGCCGTAACTAGTTGTACTACTAGCAATGGCCAGACATGGTAATTTCCCGACTGTAGCTCCGGTGATACCGTAGACACTGTTGGCGCTGACCTTCAACGCCAGCTGTCGTCCGTTGAGCACGGCTTTCTTAAAAGTGTCCGTCTCAACCGCCAACTCTTTCTTAGCCCGCTTCCGGGCGCCCAGCAGTTCTTCGAGAATCTGTGTCAACAGGCCTTTTCGAATTTTAGACGTGCAGAACATATCACCGTTTGGGGTGACGATGTAGTCTTCATCTTTGACTAATCCTAGTTTTTCAACGCTAGTCTTGTTTAGAAGAGTGGTGTAGCAAAGGTTGTGAGCTTGAATGATACTGGGATATAGCGAAGCAAAATCAAGAGTAGCGATCGGGACATCATAATATCCTCTCGTAGGCTCAATGACTGTGGCACCTTCATACTGTTCTTCGGTGCCTTCGCTCCGTAGATTTGGAATAACTAATTGTTGCTCTAAAGCTTTTCGGAACAGCTGACTGATGAACTTAACTTGCTGGCCTCGTGCGAGCAGATAATTGAAAGGAACCCCTGTGACCCTGGCCATCTCGGTATAATTGATTAGACACATTAGCTTGTCCATTAATCGTTGAGGTAAGAAAGCATCTTTTAGACAATAGACCGCTAAGCGCCGTCTCGATTCCGGTGTTCCGTTGAAAAGCTCTGTAATCATGGTATGATGAACGTCTTCCTTTTGCTCCCCTAGGAAATGTGCGCATACAGAGTTGAGGGTATAACTTCGTAATTGGTGGTCTCGCTGGATTAGCTGGAGTAAATCTAGCTGCAGTCGTCCGTTGGTATTCGTAGCTTTCGTGTCTCGGTTTCCCATCTGCTTACTAGAAAAATTCGTTTCCTTTGCGTGAGACTGGAGATTTTTTAATCTCGACCAGTAAGGAAATTTGGTACACTTAAGATGCTTCGCTCTGTCAAGGAGATATGGGAAGTCAAAATTGGCTATATTGTATCCGATAATGACATCCGGATCAACCTTTTCGAGGAAATCCCTCCACGCCATAAGCATCTTCTCTTCGGCATCGAATTCAAAAATCTGCGTGTTGACAATGAGACTGCACGTATCAAGGCAAAATACGTTCCTGACAAAAGGTTTAGTATCTCCATATCTTGTCACAACATTGGCTATCTGGATGACTGGATCTTGGTTTGCTTCCGGGAAAACGCCTTTTCGACCCGCACACTCAATATCAAAGGAAAGAATCCGTAACGGCGCCATCTTTGCCCACTCGCCATCGTTAGAATGAGCGATAAGGTCCCGATAGTGAACATGTGCTTCTATCTGGCAATTCGACTGTCGATCTCTATGGGGAATAATATGATATTTCGATTGCGATACTTCTACCCAGGACATGCCGGAGATCTGAGATAGGAATTAGCTCTACAATTCAAAACACCAACGGATGACTTGCTCCAGTATCTATCATAAAACGTAGCACATATTGAATGCTGTCAAACGTTAGTATCCCACCATCAACGCCTTTCCACAATCCCTTGTAGTTCGCAAGACTACTTTCAATGGTTGTCCGCAATTTGTTGATGAACTTCGGATCGGTCACAGTGATTTTAAGATATGGGCTTTTTTGATTGCCTTGAAAGCCAAACAGGTTTTCTCGGAGCACCATTTGAACGGAGTGTATTGCTGGTTGGTGCTGAGCCAGCTGTGTATCGAGATATGCCTTGTAGCCATCGCAGTCACTCTTTCCAAACGAGACTGGCGCTGCAACGTAGAGGTAGTGAAGGAAGTCTGTGACATGGAGTAGAACAGAGTGGCCTGTCTGATTATCAATCAGCTCAAGTCCAATGTCGACGTGGCGGAGGTAGTACTTCTGTGACTCCGAAAAGCTTGACTGTCGTCTTGCCCCCATGTAATGTCCCCTCCTCAGCTTCGATTTGTTGGAAGCACAGACTTTCATCCCCCCTTTCGAAGTCATCGAGACTTGGTCTGTGCCATTGCTGATCTCGCTCCGAATTATTCTCCTTCAAGCCACTGATATCTTGCGTCAACTTCTCAAGCACTTCCTCTTCGAACTGGCTTTTAGGCTGACTGGAGCCTAGCTTCCCATTGACTCTGTTCTGGCCCAGCTTTGGCTTCTTCCCCGGTGAGGATCCTACGTCAATCTTTCTTCTCTTGGCCGAGCTTGGGGATGGTAAGGTAGGATTGGCATTGCTATGTGCTTTAGTAGAGTCGCCCAGGACCCTTTTCGGCGGCTTCAGGATCGCAGTCGGCATCGTGAGAGAGACCTAAGACTGTCACGTATTTTGCCTAGCGAATTTGAGGGAGCATAGAGTGTAAAGTGGGACGCGTTGAGCATCGCGTTGATAAGTTACGTGATTTGGCGAGGGGCGGATTCTTCCGCCCCTGCTCTATTCTTGTACTCGGATCTACTTTTAGCATTGACTAGCGTCGCCCTGATTTCAACCTGTTCATTGAGCCTCCAAACAACACACAAACACCGCGAACTTACGACGACCGTTGCCTTTGACGATGATTTGTGCCACTCTTTGTTGATACACTCCTTATGCTAAGAATATTGTAAATGTTGGATGGGAAAAGTTCCTGAAGCCACGCTCTTTGCACCAACTCCCAGAGCATAGCCTCCATCCATCTCCTGGTCCTTCGTTCTTGCTGATAGGATCGCCCTATCCTCAACTCGGTCGGGTTTCTTGGTATATAGGACTTCCGTCGATGCGCAGACCCTGATACTAGATATACACCGGCCAAAATCCCGTCGTCCTCTTACGTGATCAAGATGGCAGCAAACGATTACTACAACCCTCAACCTCTTCGCCGCCCTGATGAGGCTCCACTACCACCACTCCCAAACGTATATTCCGCCTACAATCCGCATCAAAGAGCTCAGTCTGCAACGTCATTGGAAGAATCGCCTAACAGAGATCCTTACCAACTAGATCCGCAGAGAAGTCATAGCTCCGACCATGTGTACTATGGTGCTGGTGGAGGAGGACGTGGGCCAAGTCCCTATTCGGATGATATTCCATTACGGCCACACCCAAAGCAGAATGGTTCAGATATGTACGGACAGGACCAACGGCGTTACGACCCTGAAGGCACTTATCCTCCACAAGAACCCGCAATTACAGATCGGCCGAGTCGACCAAGACGGAAGAATAGAGGTGGAATTTTCAGCGGACAGGTACCCTGGGTGGTCTACGCCTTTACTCTCCTTCAGGTTGCAGTCTTCATTGCCGAACTCGTCAGAAACGGCGTTCTTACCAAGAGTCCCATTGAAATAAAACCCCAGGTCAACCCGATGCTAGGACCTTCTCCCTACGTTCGGATCAACATGGGTGCACGATATGTCCCGTGTATGCGCGCTACTCCTCAGGGGACAGATACTACTATTACCTGGCCATGCCCCTCTTCGACCTCTTCAGATCCTCAAAGCCCGGACAACAAATGCACATTGTCAGAATTGTGTGGTTTCGGTGGATCTAACACGAACCACGACATACCGAATCAATGGTTTCGATTTATAATTCCCATATTCTTACACGCAGGAATCATTCACATTACATTTAACATGCTCTTACAGCTAACGCTTGGAAGAGAGATGGAGAAGGAGATTGGATCGCTGAGATTCCTTCTGGTTTACCTTTGCAGCGGCATATTCGGCTTCGTCTTAGGAGGCAACTTTGCTCCCTCCGGGATTGCCTCAACGGGTGCTTCCGGCGCACTTTTCGGTGTTATAGCCCTAATGCTTCTTGATCTCCTTTACCACTGGCGGGACAGGAGATCTCCTTGGACAGATCTGGCCTGGATAGTACTTGACGTCGTTGTTTCCTTCGTGCTCGGTCTTCTTCCAGGTCTCGACAACTTTTCGCATATTGGTGGCTTTTTGATGGGCCTTGTTCTGGGAATCTGCATATTGCACTCCCCTGATGTTCTTAGGCAACGAATCGGAGTGGATGAGCCGCTGTATGGATCCGTGACTGCGCCTCGGAAATTAGATGACACTGATGGCGGTATGAGAGGTTTTGTGAAGCAACCCATCAATTTTTTCAAGGGCCGCAAACCGCTGTGGTGGGCTTGGTGGTTAGTTCGCGCGGCGGCCTTGATTGGGGTTTTGGTATGCTTTATTATGCTTCTGAAAAACTTTTACAAGCAGAACCCAAGCACGTGCTCTTGGTGCAAGCATCTCAGCTGCTTGGTAAGTCTTTCTTCATCTACAGTGCCGCCTACGCTAATGTGAGTGTCAGCCCATTAAGAACTGGTGCGACATTGGAAACCTTCAAGCAAATACTGCCAATAACACGAGTCATTCGAAGCGTGATATATTTGCGATGCCAGCACCATTGGACCTCGCGTCCTTTCTTTGAATAGCACTATATCCTAATATTCACGAATGACGATGGTTTAAGAGAAGGTTTGGGCGCGTTCACTTGGCATTTCAATGGAGTTTTCTGCTCTCATGGGTTGGGTAAGTACTTCTCGAAGGAATCAAAGCATAGCGTGCGGCGAACGGTTAATGGTAGTCCGTAGAGGTCTAGGTGGAGGAAATAATCCCTATCCTCAGGGACTGTGTCCAAGCTTCAGCATATTCTTCACCTACTAGTTGTTCCCGTATATGGACAGTTCTAGCTTGCTTCTATGGTAGTACATGCCGCCTTGCTAGATTTGAAGTAAAGTCTGGATATTCTAAACCCCTTGAAATATGTGATATGCTAGAGATACCTTAGTTACATGGTGACTAAGCAAACTTATGTCAGAATATCTCAAGTCAAGAAGCGTAAACTCGTCACTGGAAACCTTCGGACAATGATGATCTTCTTCTTGCACACTATAGCTCTTTGCATGCTTTGCTGGGCATAGTGTTCAGCTTTACACAAATCCTGAGCACCTTTATATCCTCCAAGTCTTTCAGACTTAGACGTTACTTGACTACCACCATGCATCTAATCCATCCATCTTGAACCGCACCCTTAATCTCGTCGTGCAATGGCTACGCTCTCAGCCTCATCATCGCCTTCCCCTGCGCCTCTTAAACGCCGTCGAAAGAACTGGGCAAGGAAATGTGAACGCTATTGCTGTTCTGTTGTTACCTACTTTCCACTCGCTTTTGTATACGGTCTCACAACCTGGGCTGTTTGGGTTGAAGCCAGTATAGGCTTTCTTCCCACTTCAAGCTCATGGACCGGTGTGATCTACCCTGTCAATCAGTCCCAACGTTTTCCTTGCTGACTTTGCAGGCTACACCTCCTCCGTCTTTGGGATTGCCCTTTACCTGATACTCAACTGGTCCTATACAACTGCAGTCTTTACGGATCCCGGCTCAACGCTAAATGGATCCGGCAGCTCCGGCTATTCACACCTCCCTTCTCATGAACCGGCCTCACACCAAGACTTACCGTCCTTCACCGTCAAATCCACTGGTGAGACGCGCTTCTGCAAGAAGTGCAAAGCTCGGAAACCGGATCGCGCTCATCACTGCTCGACATGCGGACGATGTCGCCTGAAAATGGACCATCACTGCCCTTGGCTGGCTACCTGCGTTGGGCTGAGGAATTACAAGGCTTTTCTGCTATTCCTGATATACACATCTATATATTGTTGGGTGTGCTTTGCAGTGACGGCGACTTGGTTATGGAGTGAGGTCTTTAGTGAGGCGCAGTACACCGAGAGCTTTATGCCGATCAACTTCGTTCTACTTTGCACAATTTCCGGTATTATTGGAGTGGTCGTGACAGGCTTTACGGCTTGGCATTTTAGCTTGGCATGGAGAGCGCAAACGACAATAGAGTGCTTAGAAAAGACTAGATACCTGAGCCCGGTGAGGAAATCAATGAAGGCACAGAAGTTCGGAAATGGCCATGCGAATGGCCCGAGCTATGGTCAGCAATTGGCAGAAATAAATGCGAATGCCGTACCAGGCGTCACGAGGGAGGAGGAGGGCGAGGAGATGATATCCGGGGGAGACATAGAAGAGGCTTTGATGGCTCGGGAATCGTTACAAAGAAATTACAATGACTTGGAACAATCACGGGAGAGGGAGAGATATGAAGATTACCTCGATGAGCAGGACTCCGAGAAATTACCTAATGCGTTCGACCATGGATGGAGGAGAAATTTGCGGCATCTGTTTGGAGATAAGCCGCTGCTATGGCTCCTTCCGGTCTGCACTACATCTGGCGATGGATGGCGCTGGGAACCCAGTAGAAGATGGCTAGATGCTAGAGAGGAAGTCAGGCGAAAAAGAGAGAATCAGTGGAGGGAGCAGCAACAAAGGGAAAGAGATGCTGGCACTGGACATGAAAGGGATGAAAGCTTCCAAAGCCAGAGATTGGAAAGATGGCCGCCACGAGAGGATTCGGAGCGCCATTATCTGGCCACTTCGAATGGTTTGGTTGCAGTACCGAGTTCAGGAAGCAGGTCACCTGGTAAGGCCGACAAGCTGCTCGGAAGGTCTCCGAACGGATACTTTGACGATCATAGCCCTTCTAGCAGAATGTCGATGAAAACATTGCGGCGCAGAGGGAGCTTCGACGGAAGTACTGCGGACGAAGAGAGTGATGAGGACAGTAGTGACGATGAAGAAAGGACTCTAAGGCATGACAAGAGCTGGTCTGGCGCGTCAAAGCAAGGTGTCAAGGAGGATCAGGAAAGAGCAGAGGATGAGTGGCGAGAGTGGGATTGACAGTAATGATGATGCTGTCGGACGACCCGAAAACAACGTAAAGACGCACCACATATACCATTTCCAGCTTTATGGTATATATAGTACAGCCAACGGTTCCTCTTGGGTTCGCACCATAGGTTCAGATACCAACATCAGTAGGAGAACAAGAAGTGTCGCACACCACACACGCCCCACCCGTAGCCTTGACTGGCAATCGCTAGCTCCGTATACAGAGGGAGGTCCTGAAACCCTAAATTGTCACTTTCATTGGCCGAAAAAGACTTTTATTGGCAGGGACGGTAAAAAGGTCGACCAGAATGCAACCAAGATTTGACTTCGGACCGTGCCTTGGCAAGCCTTCTAGTAGTTAACGCACTGTATGCCTCAGGGAACTTGACGCCTTCCTCCGCCCCATTGAAATCGTTCTAAGCCCTCGATACCAGGGTCTTCTGTGCGGCTGACAAGGCGTTCATCTTTGTCATTGGGTAATCTGAGAGATCATAAACCTTTTCAGTCTTATCGCCTCCCTCCCGTGAGACAAGCCTTCTGTTCCGCGTTGGGAAAAGATAACAAAGGATGGCTGAGGCCACGGGTAGAGAGAGAGAGTATGCGGAGGCCGCAAAGGCAGTTCATACCACGCAAGTAGAGGATCAGAAATATAGACGGAAAAATTCAGGTACCTAGCTACGGTAGGTAGTCTTGTATTCGGCTCAGAATCCCCGAGCCATGGGGCGGATGTACCAACGGTTTGGCAAAAAAGGGGTCAAGGAGGGATCAAGGAGGGACGAAGTAGGGAGGTCGAAGGAAGGCATTAAGGACGGATACGGTCATTTCTTCCGGGAAGAAGCACTGGATTCTGTTGCTTGAGCATATCGGCCAGTTCTCTGATAGTGTTAATGGCTAGCTGGGTTGGTGGAGGACCGCAGCTTTGAAAGGTGATGGATGGGGTTCAGATAGATGACGTTTGCTCTCAGGCACTTGGGGTTTTTCTAAAACCCAGCTTGTGAGTCGTGGTATATACAGTAGGTAGCCCTTTCATGTAAAGTTATCTACGTATTTAGAAATGGAATCTCTCCCCACGCCCGTATCCCTCAACATTCAAGTCTTTCCACAGTACCTTGTGAAGAACAGCGGTATGTAACTTCAAGCAGTCGCAATGTAGAATAAGTTGTTACGAATCTGCAACGCATCAGGCTTGCCTAGCTAGATATGCAGTAGAAATCGCACACACATACTTGAATCGCATATATTCACGCAATCCTCAGCAATGAATGATCATGATATATATCTATCTCCAACATAATCAACCCTCCAAAAGCCCAAAAAGAGTACAATGTGAGCGACACCTGCAGGATTTGAACCTGCGCATCCGAAGATAATAGATGACAAAATTCGTGGAGCGCATCCGAGCGAGCGCGGAATTCGAGTCTATCGCCTTAACCACTCGGCCAAAGTGTCAATCTATAGAATTCACGATTTATTTAAAAACTTATTGAAAATATTCAGCCAGACCATATTTGAATTGAATCATGACTTAATCGACCTCTTTCGGAACCACAATAACGCCTTCCCTTGAAGATTGTGTCTCACATCAACAACCAATTTTAAAATCTCCAGGACCCCCGACAATCGTGCTGACACCAGCACGATCTCAATTGATCCACAATACAAACTTCCACCCCCTCATACTCACAAACCTCAACGAAGCCCCAATCCCCCGCCAACCTCGCCCAGCGGGCACACAATCCACCCACCTTCCTCCAACCATGTCCACCTTCATCACCAACCCCTCCACCACCACATCCCCCACCCAACCACCCCCCCTCCGCCCCCTCTACCTCGCCCTTGCCCTCACCTGCCCCCTTCTCATCGCCCTGCCCCCCCGCAAACTAGACTTCTACACCTTCACCCTCTCGGGCCTCTTCGTCTTCTCAGCGCAAGAACTCGCCTTCGGCGACGCCCGCCGCGCCGCGACCCAAAGAGCTGGATCCACGGGCGTGACGGGGGTGCTGGGGCGCGGGGATGTGGATGCGGATGCGAAGGGGGGAGGCACGGTGGCGTTGCCCGGAGTGGAGGCTGGGACGGGGCCGGCGGAGTTGTTGAGGCGGAAGGAGGGGCGGGGGAAGGGGGAAGGGGTGTTGGGGATGGCGAAGGATTTGTGGATGGGGGATGAGGAGGCGGGGTGGAAGGAGCGGAGGGTGGCGGAGGAGAGGGAGAGGTTGGAGGGGGGGGAGGGGTATTGGGATTTGATATTGGGGCAGGTGAGGGAGGCGTTTGGGAGGGATAGGAGTACGGGGGAGAGGGTGGGGGAGGGGGGGGAGACAGAGGGCCGGGAGGGAAGGTGATGAGGGGGAAGGACGGGGGTTTTGAAGACAGGTGAGACGAGGAGGGTGTATATATGGGGTGATGGATGGGATGGGTGGTAAATTGGCATTTTGCGGGTCTGAGGTGCATATCCTGGCGTTCATGGCATCTGAGAATCCGGTATTGCACTCCAAGAGGGCTAAGGCGGTTAACCATGGAGATCGGTACGGAATTGATATTGTGCAAGGCGTTGCTGGGCGGTATGACATGGCTACTAGTCGACGATTTGTGGATTGCCGATGGCAAGTTCACGGATGCTGCACGCATGGAACAAAAAGCAAGTATTTTCACGCATCAGCATCTGCTCTCTGAAGATTTCATCTGCCGAGTGCTTTTGGTAACTATGTGTGCTAAGATGCTGTGCTGAACTACCGATGTTGTGGTTGACTTGGGGGCTAGGAGTTCTGGTTGAGCTATTCCACTTTGCTGACTTCGTTTCCCGTCGTGTATGGCTAAGATGTTTTCGATTTTGCGGGATCAAGAAGCAACAGAGGTATCACGGCCTTGGGCGACCTGAGGGCAGCAGATTGATATCCCGTATTGCCAGGAATCCATCTCAGCAGTCCCTGACACACAGTCCTACCATTGAACGTTCGGGTCCTCAAGCTTAATAGTCCCATCGGAATGAAACCCAGTCACAGCAAGATACCCGCCCGAGACAATGGTCATGGCGTTACCAAAATGTCTCGACTCCTTGATCCGGCAGCGCTCGCTAGCGGACTCCATGTGCTGGACCAAGGCTGCGGCGCCGTTGAACCGACGGAGGCAGCCGGGGCATTGCTCCCGTGCTGCGCGATGGGTGCCTGAGGCGAGGTGGTCTTCGACTTTCTTGCGGTCGGCGTCTTTGATTCTGCTGGGTGTGAGTTTCGTTGGGACTTGGGGGACGGGAATCGCAGACTTACTCGCACTTGGGAAAGGGGCAGTGGTAGAGGTTGTCAATTGAGTCGATCTTCAAGTCTAAAACTGGGAAATTGTTCCTCTCGCCTGAGACTGGGTTGATGGTGTCTTGTTTCTCTTGGTGGGGTGGGGAATGGTAGCCAGGTGCTCCTGGGTTCTTCGAGGCGTTGGGGAAAAGCCTCTTGCTCCACGCTGGCTCTGCGAAGGTCATATTCTCCAATTTCTTTGTGACATGTTCCGGCTCTTTAGTCTTCTTTTCTTTTTTCAACAAAGGCCAAACAGAAGAAGGAGCGTTGCTCTCAGAGGGTGCACCGCCTGCAGACATAGTTGTGAAGGAATCACCATCGGAGTCTGAATCGTCAAAGTCATTTCGTACGGCCAAAGCTGGATGCACCGAGTTCACTTTGGTTTGGTCCTCATCTTCCTCGTTGAGAAAATCATATGGTTCATCGAGCAGTACACCACCTCCGGCTGTATCGCCAGCCACGGACGTTCCAACTGAGAAAGCCCCGGCCTCGGAATCTTCTCGCATAAGCTGAGTAACGCCGTCCATGTGAATCTCCATCATTGCTCGGTTCTGCTGGAGCGTAGGGTTGTTGAAGCCATTGGCTGTGCACGAGTTTGTCTCGAGATGCATCATCAGCCCCCCGCCACGTGGAAAGACCTCCTGGCATCCTCTGCATTTGATGTTTTGTTGCTGGATGTGCATCTTTGTCACAATTAGCCAATCAAGAGAAGAATAGGAGACAGCTTTGAGCATACCTGCTTGAAATGACGGTCTCGACCAGATTCGCTCTGAAAGTCGACGCTACACATGGGACAGGTGATATGCTTCTCACTCTGCATCTTGTGGACATGAAAAGCTTCATCATCTTTAAAGTCGAGATCACAGATCTTGCAGTAGTCGTGCTCTGCAATCTTGTGCGTCCTCAAATCTTTCTCATGATTGAAACCACGGCTGCAGTCAGCGAAGGGGCAACGAAAGCGTCTGCTCGGGCCGGCAGAAGAAGGCTGTCCATTCCTGGCTGATGAGGAAGACTGATGGGCTCGGTGCTCAGCAATGAGCGCCTGGTCTCTCGCAGTAATTGCGGGGCCACGGAGGGCAGCTAGCATTGGACCGCGACGGCGGGCAGGTGTTGAGTCCGACGACATGATGCCGGGATGTTACAAGAGTGCTCTAACCTAATCAACAAGCCAGTGCTTGAGGTAGACGTAGAAATCCCGGTTACGCACTTGTCAATGTCTGAAGTGAGACGGAAACCGTGGTGTGCAGTGAGGATGGCAAACAACCGAGCATGATGTAAAGTTGAATGGTGAATGAATATGTAGAAAATGTGTTGACATCTGCAGTAAAGCCTCAGTTCCGATAGCGTAAAGTATGTACGATTGATTGGCTATTTCCCGTCGGAGAAACAGATGCTATCCGGCTAGCTACTAGGTGATGTTGTGCATGTTGGAGAGACGAGTACTGGGCTGCTTCGTCTGGCTGCCACTATGTCTAGAGGAATGAGTGATAAGGTAGTGAAGACTGGAAGGAATGCCTAGAAACTCGGTCGAGGTAATTGAGACAAACTGTCTAGCGATTTGCCCTATGAATCTCGACATTGATGGAAGCTCATTCAGAACACACCACCCTACGATACCTCTCACGATTATTCCAACGGACTGCGTGATGACAGGAATCCGAAAGCACACCGACGGTCATGATTTTCCACCTTCCCAGCGCTCTGCTACTAGGACAGCCACAACCCGAGTCCATACATTCAAGAGGTCTCAGGTTTACCACATGAGCAACATCCTCTTCTTTTCCCTTTCTTCGCCTGTCCTACCCTGGGGCTCTGCGCCGTACTTCCATCTTGAAAATCTCGCCTACCAGCAAAGGTTCTATCAACACTAGGCGTCTCTGCCCTCTCTATTCCAGCCATCGTCCTCCTCCTGATCTCCTCCTGTCTCTCCCTCATTGACATTGGCCGGTTCACATGACCAGCAAACGCTTCCGCGTTGAGCATATGTCCCGATGGAGATTGGACCATGGGCCGTCCTGGCAGGTAGGTTGTGGGTGGGAACCGAAGTGGAGGTTCGCTATAGGCACGACTTTCTTCTCGAACAAGATCTACAGGATCAATAAGCTCGGAAAGGCGGTAGATGAGAGGCGGTGATGCTGGACCAGTGATGTCGTCACCTGGAGGATCGATGTTGGTATTCAAGGTAAGAGGGGTGGTGGAGGCGTCGGAAAGTCGCTTGGATTGTTTTTGGCCCATGGTGCTATGGTCTTGAATAGAGGTAAACAATGTCTCTGATGGGTTGAAGTCTCAATCGTACGTCAATGAATTATTGTTGATGATAAACCACGGGATAAAAAGCGTGTAAGGGTCGTGAGAGAACTTCCATACTTCATCCAAATATCTAGAGTGAAGTGAACAAAAGATTTGGTGGACGCGACAAGTCCATTGTTTCCCTTTGAAATAACGCGTTCGAGTCAAGCTCAACACAAAGGAATACCATCGAGTGGGACAGCGTACAGACTTTAGGGATGATGGAGGAGAAGGGTTTTACACGCATCGAAAATAGAAGGATGGTGAGTATTCACATGCGGCAAGTAAATCCGCCATACCGATGCCAGGATTAATCAAGTACTGAAATTATTCTCCTTTCACATTAATAGGCTTACTTTTTGGATATCATGATTGAATATTTGATCAGGAATAAACGAGATGTACACCAAGTCGGGTTAAGGTTTCAAGCAGTTCCTAAGTCTCGACTGTTTATATAGTCATAGATATCAAGCTATCTAGAATCGTGAAAACGGCAACCTATGTCTGTCAGCTTTAACAAGTTTTTGGCCGTACAGGCGTAGAACTCACCATTTGCCCCTGAGCGTGATGATAGCCCAGTTGTTTCCGTCCTTGTCTGTCTCCTTTTCAACCTTTGTTGAGAAAGAGATGGCACTCATGATACCGTCCCCAAACTTCTCGTTCAAGACAGCCTTGTATGCGTATCCGTAATTCTGCACAATCTCGTACAAACGATAGATCAATGGCTCCTTTGGCGGCATGTCCATAGTGTGACCCCGGAATGGGAATCCTGCCAATTGGGCTTCCAGCTTGCCCTTTTCAATACCAAGGATTGACGATAACTTCTCGACGTCTTGATCATTGGTCTGGGCTTGGCCGTAAAATATGGCTGCCACGGCTACTTCCTCTCGTCCGAGCTCCTTGGCAATCTGTTCAAAGGAAAGCCTCTTGGCTGCTTTCGCCTCGAACAGAGTCACCGCCTGAACGGGAAGACGGGGTGCGAGGGAAGACTGCTTGAAAGTAAGCCATGAAAACCTCGATGGGATTGAAAACACTCGCGTCTAGTGTTGCGATGTTCGACATCTTGGCAATATGGGTTGCTGCTAATCGTACAGGGAAATAACGGTAATTGGGTGGTAGTTTCCAAGGGGATGTCCTTAGAATGGATCGGAGGGCGAGGGAAGCCATTGCTCTTTATATATTAATATATAGTGGATATGGCTATGGTGTAAGCATCTCATCATGTACCGGATTCGCGGAGGGATCAAGTCACGTCTGCTCCCTTAGGCCCTTAGGGTCTGGACTCGAGGGAGGGGTTGAAAAACGAAAATGCCCCTCAAGACGTCATGCAGCTCCTGCCAAGACCAGGGCAACCTTCCCCTCAAATATCCAAGGTACGGTAAGTAAGGTAGGTAGATGCTACTAAATGATGCAGCCACTTGATCACTAAGACTTAGGGCAAGATAGATAGATAGGTAAGGTAGGTACGTAGAGTAAAGTAGAAGCTGGTGCATCATCGAAAACTAGCCTGCCACGAAAAGATCAACAGCTTCATCGTTGCCACCAAGAGACTTCGTCTCGTGCGCCGACATGCTGTCCGGCTTGGGAAGCGCGGTCTTCCATTGTCCATTGTCTATTGTCCGAAGAGAAACATCGTGAATGGACGTTGGCCGGTAGGGCTGGTGGCTTGAGGAATCATGCATGT
>JAABUR0100003260.1_pt1 | contig 22954 bp, 26 predicted proteins | sample 5560091 | NCBI WGS metagenome assembly JAABUR01 (sample SAMN10711879, study PRJNA513375) | rock metagenome | isolation source: Antarctica rocks | place: Antarctica: Victoria Land, University Valley sud
CCTCCTGGACCGCCGCGTGCTTGAACTCCGTCGAATACTTCACCCTCTTGGCAGACACTTTCTTCTCCGATCACGATTCCCCACGCCTACTTGGGGCCACTGTCCGGAAGAAGTAGGGCGGCTCACAGGCATGTCCGGAAACTGGGTCAGCAACTCCCGAATCGCCGGAACGAACACATCCACCTTCGACCCGCCCAACGGGCGGGCATACCGCGGCGGCTCATCCACAGCCCACGCCGACCGCACCGTGTTCCGGGCCACCTCCAACCGGCGGGCAATCGCTTTGACCGGCAAACCCTCCGACCGATGCAGCCGACGGATCTCTGCCCAATCTTCCACTCTGATCACTCCCTCACACTCTGGCCGAGGGGGGTCAAAATTCGTTCGGCGTCAGAGGGTCAGTATTGGCTCAGCATCGACATCTGCAATGTCAACCGGTAGCGGCGCAGGTAATCGGTCAGGATGCCCCGCTCGTCCGTACCTGACGCGCCTACCTCCCGCGGGTCATCATCTGGATCAACCCACATGTCCGCATACACCGTCGACCGAGTCCACCGAACCGTCGCATCGCTCATCGACCGATCCTCGTCCATCACCTTGCCGGCGCGCCAGCGCAATGCAGCCGTGTGACCCGTCCGATCCTTCACCGAACGACACGAGGGTCAGGTAGTTATGGCCAGAGCAGGGTGCGACTCCATCCGTTCGGCTCCCGGCTATAGCGAACTCGGACGTGCTGACGATTGCGGTCGGCTTGCCAAAATTCAACGGTGTCTGCTTGCACCGCCCACAGTGACCACGTTGCCGATGTGAGGGACGGATCGTCGGCCAGCCGGGAATGGGCGGCAGCAACCGCTTCGTTAATCTCTTCTCCAGTTCGTGCAGGTTGGCTCTCCTTGCTGGCCAGGGCGACCGCGCGGGCCCCCAATCCGCGAGCACGGAAATCGGCGGCGCTCTCCGCTGCCGATGCGGCCGCCACCGCCCCGCGGATCCGCACCGAACGGGCATGGGCCGGCCAGTAGAAAGTCAACGCAGCGACCGGGCGGGCTGCGAGTTGCCGACCTTTCGCGCTCTCAGCGCTGCTTGCAAACCACCAGCAGCCCTCCGTCATGTCCTTCAAGATCAAGACCCGCGCATCAGGCGATCCGTCAGCATCCACGGTGGACAGCGTCATCGAATGCGGCTCAGGTAGGCCATCGGCTACCGCGCTGGAGAACCACTCGCGGAACAATGCGGTGGGATCGAGGGGACTGCTACTGGCATCGAAAGCGCCCGGAGGGCAACCTTCGAGTGAAGTCAACCGGCGGAGCTGGTCCCGAAGATTAGTCATAGCGCGGATTCTGCCTGTCCCGTTCTGCCGAACCCTCACCGCTCGTCCTAGGACAGCGCTTCCGACCAGACATTGTGATGGCGCTTCACGTACTTGGTAGCGCCCGAACGAGTTGTGGGTCACCGATTTCGAGCGCCACGAGGCGCTTTCGAACCGAGTGGAGGTGGGAGACCTTCACCTCCGGGCCGTCGTAGCGGCCTGGGTGTAGCTGGGGGCAGCCTGATCCGGGAGTCGCCGGTGGGGGTGGAAGCGGCCCCGACAACGACGAGGCGGTCAGTACTGCCAGATGGCCTGGGCTCGGCTAGCGAGACGGAAAGGCGTACGTGAGGAACCAGCGGCTGAAAGCCCCTCAAGAGAGCCGCCAGCTCCAATCTGGCGGATGTGGGCTGGGTAGCAGCGCGTACCGGCATGGCGGTTGCGTCGTGCCGGGAACTCCTGGGTCGGGTGATGTCGCCGGTCTGGAGGCCGCGGTGAAAGTCTGCGGCGTAGCCGCGGCGATGCTGCAGGGGCATAGCTGGGCGCCGACCCCGTTGAACGGATCGAAAGTGAACGTGGGAACCATCCCGGGCGTCCCGGGTCCTGCCTGCTGTCAGCGGGCGGGTGGGAAGGCACGTCGTCGGCTGACGCGGCCGGGGTGGGGCGGAGGACCCGTAGTAGTCCGAGGTCGGGAAAGCCGGCTACTTGGCGAAGGGGTCCAGCGTGATCGCAGCAACTGGTCAATGAACTCGTCGAAGCCGCCGACGACCGGCAACTGTCCCGCGTCGTCGGCCGCTACGGCAGGCTCGACCTGCTGCTGCTCGACGAGCTGGGCTACGTCCAAATCGACTCCCGCGGCGCCGAGCTGCTGTTCCAGATCATCACCGAACGCGAGGAACGCGCCAGCATCGGCATCGGCACCAATCTGCCCTTCAGCAATGGGGCCAGGTCCTGGGCGACAACACCGTTGCTGCAGCACTCTTGGATCGGCTGTTGCACCGATCCGTCGTCATCGACATCACCGGCGACTCCTCCCACCTTCGCGACCACCAAGCCCGCATCGACAACCTCCGACGCACCACCCACGCATCAGCCGCTCGACCGGTCACCAAGTGGCCAATTTCGCTGACCGAGACTGGGGAACTCCGGTGAGCGTCATCACCGCAGGGGCGGAAACCGATTCGACCTGCCGAGCCGCGGGGTCCGGCCCGGGCGTTCCCGGGGTCGACGCCCGGGTGTGATTCAACCCTCAGCGAAACGCCCTTGGACTTCGACCGAGGTTGCGCTTACAGTGCCATCGGAACGAAACAGTTTCGTTCTATCTGGCGACGAGGGAGATGCAGTGATCGACATCGTGCTCTCCCCGCAGCTGCGCCCGCGCGTCGAGGGTGATCGTGAAGACCAGATTCTCGACGGGGTCCTGCAGGTCCTGATCGAAGTCGGGTACGAAAAGCTCACGTTCGACATGGTGGCCGCGCACGTCCGCGCGAGCAAGGCCACGCTGTACCGGAGGTGGCCGACGAAGGCCGACCTGATCATCAACGCCCTGGACCAGATCGCCATCTGCCCGGCCGGCAGGTCCGAGCTGGTGGAAACCGGTTCGCTCGAAGGCGATCTCGAACAACTCGCCTGCTCCGACCCGGAATGGTCCGGGCGATTACAGAGCATAGCCAGCGCGATCATTCCGGCCATGAGAAGGGACATGGACCTGACCGCCGCCGTCGAGGAGCGGTTCCTGCGGCCCCGTCAGCAATTGATGGTGACGGTGTTGCACCGCGCACAGGCCCGCGGTGAGATCGGCAAGGACGCCGATCTCGAGCTGTTGAGCCAGATCCTGCCGGCACTGGCGATCCAACAGACCATGCTCACCGGACACGTACCGACCACGGGCGCGATTCGGTCGGTCATCAGCCAGGTGCTGCTCCCGGCCTGCCGGGCGACCCTGATGAAGTAGCCGGCAGGGCGCGACACCCGGTTCCACCCGCACCCCGCTGCACAGCGCGAGGCCCCATCGCCGAGGCAAGAACTACTCGCACTGCGCAGTTGCTGCAGCAGCTGCGCCGTGGCATCTGCGAACGGACCCGCGTCGGCTGGTCCACCCTGTCCCTGTCCCTGGCCATGCCGGTCGGACCATGCCTCATCACGATCGAAAGGAACCTCACCATGTCAACGACCGCCGTCAAGGCGCACGAGGACGGCTTGCCGAAGGCGCGTCGCCTCGGACTCGCCCTCGTCATCATCGCCAGTGCGCAACTGATGATCGTCCTGGACGGGACGATCGTGACCATCGCGCTCCCCCACATCCAGACCGATCTCGGCTTCTCGGACAACGGTCGGCAATGGGTCGTCACCGCGTATGCGCTCGCGTTCGGCAGTCTGCTGCTACTCGGCGGTCGACTCGGCGATCTCCTCGGCCGCCGAAAGATGTTCCTCTACGGCATCGGGATCTTCTCCGTCGCCTCACTGCTCGGCGGCATCTCGCCCAACCCGACGGTGATGTTGTTGTCGCGGATCCTTCAGGGAGCAGGCGCCGCGCTCGCCTCGCCCGCCGCCCTCGCCCTGATCAACACCAGCTTCCCGGCGGGCAAGGAACGCAACCGGGCGATGGCCGTCTACGCCGCGATGTCCGGCGCCGGCGCAGCCATCGGCCTGATCCTGGGCGGCGCACTCACCGAGCTGGATTGGCGTTGGACGTTCTTCATCAACGTTCCGATCGGCTTGTTCGTCGCGTTCCTCGCTCCGCGGGTACTCGTCGAATCCGAAGGTAACGACAGTTCGCTGGACCTGTACGGCGCGCTGACCGGCACCGTCGGCCTGTTCGGCATCGTCTACGGCCTGTCGCACGCTGCCGAACGGGATGCCGCCGGCACGTTGATCGGCTGGGGAGCTCCACTGACGCTGATTCCGCTGATCGGTGGCGTGGCGGTGCTCGGCCTGTTCGTGGTGATCGAAGGACGCGTCCGACATCCGTTGCTGCCGTTGCGCATCCTGTCCGATCGAAACCGCGCGGTCAGTCTGTTCGCCATGCTGATGGTCGGCGCCGGGATGTTCGCGCTGTTCTTCTTCCTCGGGCTCTACGTCCAGCAGGTGATGAACTACTCGCCCATGAAGGCGGGTGTGGCCTTCCTGCCGTTCAGTGCCGGCATCGCCGTCTCCGCCGGAATCGCGTCCAGTCTGGTCGGCAGAGTCGATCCACGCTGGTTGTCCGGATTCGGCGGCCTGCTCGCCGCAACCGGTCTGTGGGGCTTCACCCACCTGCACGCCAACAGCGGCTACTCCTCCGGGCTGCTGCCGTGGATCATCGTGATGTCCATGGGCATGGGCTTCCTGTTCATCCCGTTGACCCTCACCTCCACCGCGCGGATCAACCCCAACGACTCCGGCGCTGCAGCCTCGGCACTGAACACCGCCCAGCAGATAGGCGGCGCGGTGGGCATCGCCGCCTTGTCCACGGTGTTCGCCAACGCGGCCGCCACCAAGTCCGGCCAGCTTGCGGCGACGGCCGCGGCTCAGGCGCAAGCGCGTGGGATCCCGTTGCCGCAGACACCGGACGCGAAAGCCGCTGCCGCCAAACAGTTCATGGATCAGTTCGGCCCGGAGATCAAGACCTTCGCCTCGACGCAGGGCTTCTGGGTGGGCGCCGGTATGGTCCTGGTCGGCGGCATCGTGACCCTGCTGTTCCTCAATGTCAAGCACGAGGAACTCGCCACCGACGGTCACGCTGCGGCCCACGTCAGCTGACGGCACCCGGCAGTTTCCGGGCACCGCACCCTACGGATACGGAACCGCCTGGCGGGCAACGGCTCTCCGCAGCGCTCAATGCCCGTGGGCCGGTACGTCGTGCGGACGTGCCGGCCCCGCGCAGCTCCGGCCGGCAACCCCGGCGGCTGACCTCGCGCCACCCCTTGCCATACCGATCACCAGTCCGGCGGCCACCACCCCGATGCCTGCCCACACCCTCGGATCCGGCATCGGACCGCCGAGAAGCACGCCGACGGCAGCGGCGGATATCGGAGCCACGCCGGTGAGCAGTCCGGCCCGGCTCGCACCCAGTGTCCGGACGCAGGAATACCAGAGGACGAAGGCGAGGGCGGTGACGCCGACGGCGAGATAGCCGACGGCGAGCCAGTCGGCGATCCGCAGCCGCGTCACCGCACCTGGCCCCTCCCGGACCAGTCCGACCCCGCAGAAGGCGACGGTGGCGATCCAGGTGGCGTGCACGGACACTCCCCATGGACCGTGCCGGCGCAGCACCGGGACGGCCAACAGGGTGAAGCCGGCCTCACATGCCAGCACCACCACAGCCCAGGCGAGGCCGGCGGCGTCGCTACGGCCGAGACCCTGCACCATGGCAGCGCCGACGGTGACCACCAGCGCTGCCACCAGGACGACCCCCGTCGGCCGGCCGCCCTCCAGCAGCGGTCCGATGACGGCGAGCAGCAGCGGTACGCAAGCCACCGCGACGCCCAGGACGGCCGGTTCGGCGTGCCGTGCGCCGTGTACCAGCGCGATGTTGAACACCAACAGGCCGGTCCCGGCCACTCCCATCAGCCACCACCATTCCGCCCCGCGCGGCATCTTCAGCCGCCTGCCGGTGAGCCGGCCGAATGCGACCAGCAAGAGGGCGGCGATGGCGTAACGGACCGCCTGCGCAGTGAACAGGTGGATCTCCGACAGGGTCGAGGACACCGCGACGCTGCCGCCGACGAAAACCATCCCGGTGGCCCCGGCGATCCCGGCCGGCCAGCCGGATCGTCGTTGCCCCACCGCCGGCCGGCCGGAGTGCGCCGATACCGATGTGGGGGGAATTGATACCGCTGCACCGCTGCTGTCGTTGGTCACATCTGCCATGCTGGTCATCCAATGGTCCGGGCGACAGGACCAATGACGGCCGGGAAAGTTGGACCAATGCCTGTGCAGAGCACCCCCGGCGTCGACTTCCTGCAGTTGGTCCCGCCCATCACACCGACCGGGGGGCTGACGAACTGGCTGGCCCGCGCGGTGAGATCGGCCATCGCCGACGGACGCCTGCCGCCGTCGTCGGTGTTGCCTCCGAGCAGAGTGCTGGCCGCCGATCTGGGTGTCTCCCGCGGCGTGGTGGTGCAGGCCTACCAGCGGCTGGCCGATGAGGGGTTGATCGACACCCGGCAGGGCTCGGGGACCAGGGTGCTGGCCGCCGGTGATCCGTCAGCGGGCGGCCGGCGTCCCGTCGCTGGAGCACTTTCGAGCGCTCCGCTTCCACTCCGTACAACCGGCGGGCGGCCCGCGACACCAACGCAGCCGCACACACCAACGGAGCCGTCGACACCAACGCGGCCGCCGACACCAACGCGGCCGCCGACACCCTCCCGGCCGACCCTGCCGTTGCCAGGCCGGCATCGCTGGTCCGGCATCGAGATCGATCTGTCCCCCGGAGTGCCGGACCTGTCCGCATTTCCCCGGGCAGCCTGGCTGCGCGCCGAACGCGAAGGTCTGGCCGCGGCCGATGCCGCCGACCTCGGTTACGGCGATCCCGTGGGGCACCCGGCTCTGCGACGGGAGCTCGCGGGGTGGTTGACCCGCACCAGGGGCCTGCGAGCCGGAGCGGACGACATCGTGATCGTCGCCGGCGTCGCCCAGTCACTGGCGCTGCTCGCCCAGGTGCTGCGCTCCCGCGGGATGACGGCGATCGGCGTCGAGGATCCCGGTTCCCGCGGCGCCAGGGACCAGCTGGGCAATTGGGGACTGCGCCCGGTGCCGGTTCCGGTCGACGACGACGGCCTGCGGGTGGATGAGCTCGCGCGGACCGAATTGACCGCAGCGGTGCTGACTCCCGCGCATCAGTTTCCCACCGGAGTGGTGCTGGCTCCGCAGCGTCGACGCGCCGTGCTGCAGTGGGCGTCGGAGCGCGGTGGCCTGCTGATCGAGGACGACTACGACGCCGAGTACCGCTACGACCGAGCGCCGGTCGCCGCGCTGCAGGCCTCCGGATCGGATCGCGTCGCCTACACCGGAAGCATCTCGAAGACTTTGGCGCCCGGCATGCGGCTGGGCTGGCTCGTCGCGCCGGCTCGCCTGCGCGAGCAGCTGGTGGCCGCAAAGCACGCGAACGACCTCGGTTGCCCGGTGCTTCCGCAGCTTGCGCTGGCCCGGCTGCTCGCCACCGGCGGCTACGACCGGCATATACGGCTGGTCCGCACACGGCAACGCAAGCGACGGGACGCTCTGGTGGCCTCCGTGCGAGAATACCTACCGGGCGTCCGCATCCAGGGGATCGCCGCCGGCCTGCACCTGGTCCTCACGCTGCCGGAGCTGGACGACGACGTCGATGACGTGGAACTCGCCCACCGGATCTCCACCGCCGGGGTCCTGGTGCACCCGCTGTCCTGGCATCGCCACCGCAGCGGCCCGCCCGGCCTGGTGATCGGCTACGCCGCGCATCCGGCCGATCGGCTGCGGGAGGCCGCCCGCCGGATGGGCCAGACGCTGGCTGCGGCCCCCCGGTGATGAGGTCACCCGGTCATGAGCCTGTCCGGCTCAGCCGCGTAACTCGGCCAGTGCCCGCTCCTTGGCGTCGGTGAACCGGTCGCCGAGTTCGCTGAGTTGCTGGCTGGAGGCGGCGTCGGAGAACTTGGGCAATGTCGTGCTCCTCCTCCTCGACGTGACGGCGAACCTCACTGATCATCGCGGCGATGAGCCCGTCCACCCCGGGCGCCTCCGGATCCGACGCCATCAGGTCCTTGAGCGACTCCTCGACGTGGTGGTGCTCGGCGAGACCGTCGTCGACGTTCGATGCCTCGTCCGGGGCTACTGCATTGATGGCCGGGTATACCACCTGCTCCTCGGCCTTGGAATCGCGGCGGCGGGCGCCTCCGTCGCGCTGGTGTCGCGAGACCGCGATGCCCTCCAGTCCGTGCACGCCCGCATCAAGTCTGAGGGTGGCGACAGTGTCGTCGTACCCGCCGACGTCAGTGACGTGGCCGACACCGAACGGATGGTGGCCACGACGGTGGACATGTTCGGACGTCTGGACGTCGCCGTCAACAGCGCGGCCGCCCACGGGCAGCGGCCGACGCCGCTGGCCGATTCGAAGGCAGTGACCGTGATTGTCAGTCAACGCAGGCATCGGCCGATTTCATGCGCCGCGCGTACGCTGATCTCGCCGTCGTTGTCATCGGCCGACGGCTGTTCGACCTGATGAACGGCTGGGACGGCTGGGACGGCAAGCCTGCCGCCGCCGAGCAAGTCTTTGTGGTCACCCACGAACCGCCGACGAACTGGGAGTACGAAGCAGGCCGCCGGCGACAAGGACGTGTTGGTCCACAGGGGCCACGGCCCAGCGGGCCATCAAAGCTTGGGCAGCGAGCGGCGGGGATGCACCGTCGTGATGTGGGTGCGCCCACCTCACGTCACGCATCTGCCGTTCGGCCCGCCCGACCGGCTGCGCGAGGCTGCATGGCGGATCGGCCAGGCGATCGGTCCGTGCGGGTAGGTCGGGACGAGGTAGCCAAACTCCCCTCGGGGGCACTGCACCACCGAGCTCCGCCGAGGATTCGCCGACCGCCGTTCGGTGCGTTCGACCATTCGATGCGGCTGACGGCCGACCGGGCTACTCTCAGGTCACAGCCTGATCAGCCTCGATGCGGGAGGTGCCATGCGTGTCAAGGACGTCCTGGCGAGCAAGGGATCGGCGGTGGCCACCATCCCGCCGGATGCCCCCGTCGCGCAGGTGCTGGCTCTGCTGGCCGAACACAAGATCGGCGCGCTGGTCGTCACCGAGGACGGCACCGGCGTCAGCGGCATCGTCAGCGAGCGTGACATCGTGCGCGCGCTGAACACCCAGGGCGCCGCGCTGTTGCAGCAGCCGGTGTCCTCCATCATGACCGTCGGAGTGCACACCTGCGCCCCGCTCGACGAGATCCGTGAGTTGGCCCGCACCATGACGGACGGGCGGTTCCGGCACATCCCGGTGGTGGTCGACGGCGCGCTCGCAGGCATCGTCACCATCGGCGACATCGTGAAGAACCGCATGGACGAACTTGAGACCGAGAAGAGTCAGCTGGTCGACTACATCTCGGCGCCCTGACGGTTGCTCCGGGGACCGCCGGCATGACCTCGACAAGTTGATCGTCGACGACGCTGCTACGAACCAAAGGCGAGCGCTGACTCAGGGAACGCACCAGCGGCACCTCGCCACGGTGAGCACAGCGAGCCAGGCCTCGCCAGCGCCGATTGCGGCACCCGCATAGCCCAACGGGCGGCCGCGACTAGCCGTCCAGGTCCACCGGCTCGACGCCGAGCTCGGCCAGTGCCGCTGCCCCGCGATCGGGCGCGGTCAGCACGCACACGCCGTCGGACGTGATGGCGATGGAATGCTCGACGTGCGCCGACCGTGCCCCGTCCCGGGTGACGACGGTCCAGCCGTCGTCCAGTTCGCGGGTCGCCGGCCGGCCTAGGGTGAGCATCGGCTCGATGGCCAGCGCCATCCCCGGCACCAGCTTCACACCGCGGCCCCGCTTGCCCTGGTTGGGCACGAACGGCTCCATGTGCATCGAGGTGCCGATGCCGTGACCACCGTAGCCGCCCACCGAACCGTAGCGCCGGCCGTCCTCACCGCCGGAGCGGGCCACCGACCGCTCGATCGCCCAGGAGACGTCGCCCAGTTTGCCGCCGGCTCTGGCGGCGGCCACCCCGGCCCACAGCGCCCGCCAGGCGGCGTTGATCATGTCCGCCTCGGCCGCCGCGGTCTCGGAGTCCGGCGGCGGTTCGCCGACATGCACGGTGAACGCGGCATCGGCGTGCCAGCCGTCCAGGATGCAGCCGGCGTCGATGGTCAGCAGATCGCCTGCGGTGAGCACCCTGGTGCCGGGGATGCCGTGCACAACTTCGTCGTTCACCGACGCGCAGATCGTCCCGGGGAAGCCGCCGGCCCCGCCCTGTCCGGCGCCGTAGCCCTTGAAGTTCGAGGTGGCACCCGCGTCGGCGATCAGCTGGGCGACCGCGTCGTCGAGCTGCGCCGTCGTCACACCAGGGGCGATCAGCGCGCGTGCCGAGTCCAATGCGCGGGCCAGCGCCAGGCCCGACACCCGCATGGCCTGCAACTCCCCGCGGGTCTTGAGTTCGATCTTGTCGCCCATCGCCGGATCAGGTGCTCTCGCCAGCCAAGCCCAGCGCGGCGAAGATCCGGTCGTGCACCTCGTCGACGGACCCGAAGCCGTCCACCCTCACCACCTTCTCCGCGTAGTACTCGACCAGTGGGAGCGTCTCGGCGTGGTAGATGTCCAGCCGCCTGCGGATGGCCTCCAACGTGTCGTCATCCCGTCCGCGGGTCAGCATCCGTTCGATCAGCACGTCGTCCGGCGCCGTCAGCAGGATGACCTTCTCGATCGGCGTGTGGTTCAGGGCCAGCAGCGCCGACAGCCAGTCGGCCTGCCGGACGTTGCGGGGAAAACCGTCGAACAGGAATCCGGCCCTCGCATCGTCGTACTGCAACCGCGCGGTGACCATCTGCTGGGTGACCTCGTCGGGCACGAGTTTGCCGGCGTCCATGTAGGTCTGCGCCAGCTTGCCGAGCTCGGTGCCGCCGCTGATGTTCTCCCGGAACAGATCGCCGGTGGAGATGTGCGGGATGCCCAGTTCGGCGCAGATCCGGGTGGCCTGTGTGCCCTTGCCTGCCCCCTGCGGTCCGATGATCATCATCCGCATCAGCGCAGGAACCCTTCGTAGTTCCGCTGCATCAGCTGCGATTCGATCTGTTTGACGGTGTCCAGTCCGACACCGACCATGATGAGCACCGCGGTGCCGCCGAACGGGAAGTTCTGGTTGTTGCCGCTGCCGGTGATCTCCAGGAACAGGTTCGGCAGGATCGCCACGATGCCCAGGTAGATGGAACCGGGGAAGGTGATCCGGCTCAGGACGTACTGCAGGTACTCCGCCGTCGGTCGTCCGGGACGGATACCGGGGATGAATCCGCCGTACTTCTTCAGGTCGTCCGCCCGCTCGGTCGGGTTGAAGGTGATGCCGACGTAGAAGTAGGTGAAGAAGATGATCAGGGCGAAGTACAGCAGAATGTGCACCGGGCTGCCCTGGTTCACCACGTTGTAGCTCACCCACTGCTTCCAGCCGCCGCCGGTGACCTTGCCGTTGGCGTCCACCTGGGTGTTGCCGGTCAGCTGGATGATCAGCGTCGGAATGTACAGCAGTGAAGTGCCGAAAATGACCGGGATGACGCCGGCCTGGTTCACCTTGAGCGGGAGATACGTCGACGTGCCGCCGTACATCTTGCGGCCGATCATCCGCTTCGCGTACTGCACAGGGATACGCCGCTGCGCCTGCTCGACGAAAACCACGGTGGCGATGATCGCGAAGCCGATCACGAGGATGACGCCGAAGACCACGCCGCCCTGGGTCGTCAAGATGTTCTGGCCCTCCGGCACGATCCGGGCGGCGATCGAGGTGAAGATCAGGATCGACATGCCGTTGCCGATGCCGCGGTCGGTGATCAGCTCGCCCATCCACATGATCGCGGCGGTACCGGCCGTCATCACCAGCACCATCACGATCAACCCGAAGGCGTTCTGGTTGACGATGTCGTTGTTGCGGGTGCAGCCCCGGAAAAGGCTGCCGCTACGCGCGAGCGCGATGTAGGCGGTGGACTGCAGCACGCCCAGACCGATGGTGAGATACCGAGTGTACTGGGTGAGCTTCGCCTGGCCCGCCTGGCCGAGTTTCTTGAGCTGTTCGAACCGCGGGATGACGACGCCCAGCAGCTGCACGATGATGGACGCCGTGATGTAGGGCATGATGCCGAGCGCGAACACCGACAGGTGCAGCAGCGCACCGCCGGAGAACAGGTTCAGCAGGCTGAGCAGGTCGGTGTTGCCGGTGCCCGACTGTTCACGGCAGAAGTTCACCGCGCCGTAGTCGACGCCCGGAGTCGGGATGGTGGCACCGAGCCGGTACACCGCCACCAGGCCCAGCGTGAAGAGGATCTTCCTGCGAAGATCCGGCGTCTTCAGCGCCGAGACGAATGCTGTGAGCAACGTTCCTCCTGGTCGTGCCGCCGCGCACGAACTCGCATCCGCGGGCCGCTTCGACCTGCGTTGTGCTGAGCATCCTGCGGCGAGGTTGCCTGATGCGGTCCGGCGGATGACGGGTGCTGACAACGCCGGCCGAGATCCGAGCCTAACGCACAGAACCGCCGGCCGGCCGGGACCGTGGGCCCAGGACCGGACCCAGCGACAAGTGGACGGAAGAGCTACAGGGTGGTCGCACTGCCCCCGGCACCCGCCAGTTTGTCACTGGCCGACCCGGAGAAGGCGTGGGCGGTCACATCGAGCCGGACGTCGCCGATCTCGCCGTCACCGAGCACCTTGACCAGCTGGCCCTTGCGGACCGCACCGGCTCCGACCAGTTCCTCGACGCCCACCCGGCCGCCCTGCGGGAACAGGGTGGCCAGCTGGCCGACGTTGACCACCTGGTAGCTGGTGCGGAAACGGTTGCGGAAGCCTTTGAGCTTCGGCAGCCGCATGTGCAGTGGGAGCTGCCCACCTTCGAAACCGGCCGGCACGTTCTTGCGCGCGCCGGTGCCCTTGGTGCCGCGACCGGCGCTCTTGCCCTTGGAGCCCTCGCCGCGGCCGACCCGGGTCTTGGCGGTCTTCGCCCCCGGCGCCGGGCGAAGGTGATGAACCTTGATGGTCATTGATCGTCACTCCTTGACGCTGATGTTGCTGACGGTGCGGAGACGTCTTCGACCGCCACCAGGTGCGGCGCAGTCTTCAGGTACCCGCGGTTCACCGCGTTGTCGTCGACGACGACGGTGTGATGGATGCGCTTGAGGCCGAGCGAGCGCAGCGACTCCCGGGCGTTCCGCTTGCTGCCGATGGTCGACCGGACCTGCGTCACCTTGAGCTTGGCTGCGCCGACTGGGGATGACATCGTCAGACTCCCTGTCCGGCGCGGGCCCGCAGCATGGCGGCCGGGGCCACGTCCTCGATCGGCAGACCGCGGCGCGCGGCCACTTCCTCTGGCCGCTGCAGGCTCTGCAGCGCAGCGACTGTGGCGTGCACGATGTTGATCGGATTGTCCGACCCCAACGACTTGCTCAGGACATCGTGGATGCCTGCGCATTCCAGTACCGCCCGCACGGGTCCGCCGGCGATGACGCCGGTACCAGGGCTGGCCGGGCGGAGCAGTACGACACCGGCGGCGGCCTCGCCCTGCACCTGGTGCGGGATGGTGCCGGCGATGCGCGGCACCTTGAACATGCTCTTCTTGGCCTCCTCGACGCCCTTGGCGATGGCCGCCGGGATCTCCTTCGCCTTGCCGTAGCCGACGCCGACGCTGCCGTCTCCGTCACCGACGACCACCAGCGCGGTGAAGGAGAACCGCCGGCCGCCCTGGACGACCTTGGACACCCGGTTGGTGGTGACGATCCGTTCCAGGAACGGATTCTTCTCGGGGGCAGCGTCGCGACGCTGATCGCGTCCGCCGCGGCGGCCATCACGGCCGGCGCCGCCGCTACTACCGCCTCCGCTGCGTTCGGGGCCGCGGTCGTTACCGCCGCGTGCGGGTCCTGGCATCAGATGTCCCTCTCGATCAGTGTGGTGAGCAAGTGCTGGCCGACGCTCATCAGAACTCCAGCCCGGCGCCGCGGGCGCCGTCGGCCAGGGCAGCGATCCGGCCGTGATAGGAGTCGCCCGAGCGGTCGAACACGACGGAGACGACGCCGGCCGCCTTGGCGCGCTCGGCGATCAGTTCGCCGACCTTGCGGGCCTTGACCGTCTTGTCGCCCTCGGCGCCGCGCAGATCAGCCTCCAGGGTGGAGGCTGCCGCCAGGGTGCGGCCGACGGCATCGTCGACCACCTGCACGCCGATGTGGCGGGCGGACCGGGTGACGACCAGCCGGGGGCGTGCGGCCGAGCCGACGACCTTCTTGCGGAGCCGGAAGTGGCGTCTGGCGCGGGCGGTCGCCCGTAGCTGAGAGATGCTGGAAACCTTTGACATGTCGGTTACTTACCCGTCTTCCCGACCTTGCGGCGAACCTGCTCGCCGGAGTAGCGGACGCCCTTGCCCTTGTACGGGTCGGGCTTGCGCAGCTTGCGGATGTTGGCCGAGACCTCTCCCACCAACTGCTTGTCGATGCCCTCGACGCGGAACCTGATTGGCGAGTCGACGATGAAGGTGATGCCCTCCGGCGCCGTCACCGGAACCGGATGCGAGTAACCAAGAGCAAACTCCAGGTCCCGCCCCCTGGCCTGCACGCGGTAACCGACGCCGACGATCTCCAGGGACTTGGAGTAGCCCTCGGTGACGCCGACGACCATGTTGTTGACCAGGCTCCGGGTGAGCCCGTGACGGGCGCGGGACTCGCGCTCGTCGTCCGGCCGGGTGACCTGCACGACGCCGTCGTCCTTGGACACCACGATGGGCTCCACCACGGTGTGCTGCAGGGTGCCCTTGGGTCCCTTGACCGTCACCCGTGGGCCGTCGATGGTCACCTCGACCCCCGACGGCACGGGGATCGGCTGCTTTCCGATGCGCGACATGTTCTTGACCTTTCCTGTTCCGCCGCTTACCAGACGTAGGCGAGGACTTCCCCGCCCACCTTCTGCCGGGCAGCCTGACGATCGGTCAGCAGGCCGGTGGACGTGGAGATGATGGCGATGCCGAGACCGCCGAGCACCTTGGGCAGGTCGGTCGACCGGGCATAGATGCGCAGGCCGGGCTTGGACACCCGGCGGACACCGGCGATGGAGCGCTCCCGGTTGGGTCCGTACTTCAGGTTCACCACCAGCGACTTGCCGACGGTGGCGGCTTCGGTGGTCCAGTTGGCGATGTAGCCCTCCTTGACCAGGATGTCGGCGATGTGTCCCTTGAGCTTGGAGAAGGGCATCGTGACCTGCTCGTGGTAGGCGGAGTTCGCGTTCCGGATGCGGGTCAGGAAGTCCGCGATCGGATCGGTCATGGTCATGGCAGGTGGTGCCTTTCTCGCCTGGTTCCCGACATTCGCTCCGCGAAGGGGCGACGGACGGGCCTGTGCGAATCAGTGCGCCGGAGCGCTGGTTACCGAGAACTGGGTGACGCTGTGCTGGGGGGTCGTTCCGAGACGGTTCGCTCGTGCTTCGCTGGCGCTCACCACGACGACTTCGTCACGCTGTGCTGGGGGGTCGTTCCGAGACGGTTCGCTCGTGCTTCGCTGGCGCTCACCACGACGACTTCGTCACGCTGTGCTGGGGGGTCGTTCCGAGACGGTTCGCTCGTGCTTCGCTGGCGCTCACCACGACGACTTCGTCACTCCTGGCAACTCGCCGTTGTGGGCCATCTCGCGCAGGCAGATCCGGCACAGGCCGAACTTGCGGTACACCGAGTGCGGGCGCCCGCACCGGCTGCAACGGGTGTAGCCACGCACCTTGAACTTCGGCTTGCGCTTGGCCTTGTTGATCAGAGCAGTCTTTGCCATCGGCTCAGTTCTCCTTGAAGGGGAAGCCAAGGAGCTTCAGCAGCGCCCGGCCTTCGTCGTCGGTCGTCGCGGTGGTGACAACGGTGATGTCCATGCCGCGGGGCCGGTCGATCCGGTCGATGTCGATCTCGTGGAACATGGACTGCTCGTTCAATCCGAAGGTGTAGTTGCCCTGACCGTCGAACTGCTTGGCCGACAGCCCGCGGAAATCACGGATACGCGGCAACGCGATGGTCACCAGCCGGTCCAGGAACTCCCACATCCGGTCGCCCCTGAGGGTCACCTTCGCACCGATCGGCATGCCTTCGCGGAGCTTGAACTGGGCGATCGATTTACGGGCCCTCTTCACCTCTGGCTTCTGCCCGGTGATGGTGGCCAGGTCACGAACGGCGCCCTCGATCAGCTTGGCATCCCGGGCGGCTTCGCCGACACCCATGTTGACCACGACCTTGACCAGGCCGGGGATCTGCATGACGTTGGGGTAGCTGAACTGCTCGTTCATCGCCTGTTTGATCTCGGCGGCGTAGCGCGCCTTGAGCCGCGGCACCGCAGTGGCGGCTGGCGCGCTTGCTGCTTCTTCGGTGGTCGTCATCAGAGGTCCTTGCCAGAACGGCGCGACACGCGGACGCGACGCCCTTCGTCGTCGGTGCGCTTTCCGACCCTGGTCGCCTTGTTGTCGCCGTCGACGACCATCACGTTGGAGATGTGAATTGCCGCTTCCTGGGTGACGATGCCGCCCGACTTGGCACCACGCTGGGTGGTCGACACCTTGGTGTGCTTCTTGATCCGGTTGACGCCCTCGACCAGCACCCGCTGGTTGTCCGGGTAGGCCTGGATGACCTTGCCCTTGGCGCCCTTGTCCTTGCCGGCGATGACCAGAACGGTGTCGCCCTTACGTACCTTCATGCCGCCGCCTCGCTTCGCTCCCCGGCCGCACGAAGCTTCCGGGATCGACTGTGCTCGATGATTCGCTCGCTACGCTCGCTCTTGCCCATCACAGCACCTCCGGTGCCAGCGAAATGATCTTCATGTAGCGCTTGTCGCGCAGCTCGCGGCCGACTGGCCCGAAGATGCGGGTCCCCCGCGGATCGCCGTCATCCTTGATGAGCACGGCGGCGTTCTCGTCGAAGCGGATGTACGAACCGTCCGGACGACGTCGCTCCTTGACGGTGCGCACGATGACCGCCTTGACGACGTCACCCTTCTTCACACCCGCGCCGGGGATGGCGTCCTTGACGGTGGCCACGATCTTGTCCCCGATCCCCGCATACCGACGGCCGGAACCGCCGAGCACGCGGATACACAGGATCTCCTTGGCGCCGGTGTTGTCGGCGACCCGGAGACGCGACTCTTGCTGAATCACGGCAGTCGATCCTCTTGATCCGAAGGGCGCCTGTGGCGCCCTGGTTCCACTGGTTCCGTGCGTACCTCCGACGCCCTGCGACCGGCCGGGCCGGAGCGCTGGTGGCCCACATGCGAAAAGACAAGAGGAAGTACGGGCGACTGCCCGCCTTTTCACTCTTGCCCGTGGCATGAGCCGCGGCCGACTCGGCCGCCCTATCAGGTGGAGAAAGGTACTGACAGAGTCCTGGTGAGATTTCCGACCCCACCAGGCCAGAGGCCTACCCGTCCGAATGTGCAGAGCGCGGAGCCGTGCAGAGCGCACGCGCACGAGGGCCAGAGTCCAAGCATACGGGCCCTGGTCGCTGAGCCCAAATCGCCGAGTGCGAACGGCTCGCCGTAGATCTCGTCCGGCTCCGACCCATCGCCGGACGGCATCGCCGCCAGTTTCCGAGGGCGTTGTCGCCAGTGCCCGGCGTTGCCGCGATTTCTCCGCTCTCCACTACTCCCGTTGATCATCACCCTATGCACTTCGAACACCAATATCGTCCTGTTCGCCGGGCAGCCGGTCATGATCAACTCGTCGGACCAGGTTGGTCGCCCCAGCTGTCCAGCACCCTGCGGGTGACGAACTGCCGGGTGCTGCCGTCGATCGGGTCCTGGAAGCTCAGGGACTCGGCCAGCAGTTGCAACGGCGCGCGGAAGTCGTCCCGCGGTACGTCAATGATCAGCGGATAGAACGGATCGTTGAGGATCGGGATGCCTAGCTGAGCCATGTGCAACCGGATCTGGTGGGTGCGGCCGGTGCGGGGAGTGATGCGATAGAGCGCTCGTTTGCCGCGCCGTTCGACCAGCTCGACCAGCGACTGCGAATTCGGCGGCCGATCGTCGAACTCCTGAGCCTGTAACACGCCACGCTCCTTGACGATGTGGCTGCGCACGGTGCTCGGAAACGTCAGGTCGTCCCGGCATGCCGCCACGGCCAGATACGTCTTGTGGGCCAGCCGGTCCCGGAACACGTTCTGGTAGTTGCCGCGCCACCGCCGTTCGGTCGTCAGCATCAGCACGCCGGCCGTCGCCCGATCCAGCCGATGGGCCGGGGCCAGTGCGGGAAGGTCGAGTTCGGCGCGCATCCGGACCAACACCGTCTGCACTATGTGTTGGCCGCGCGGAATGGTGGCAAGGAAGTGCGGCTTGTCGACCACCACGATTCGATCGTCGACGTGCAGCACCTCGATGTCGAACGGCACCCGGACCTCGTCCGGCAGATCCCGGTGGAACCAGATCACCTGGTCGGGGACGAACGGGGCGTCGAGGGGGAATGGGTCACCGGCGTCGTCGACATAGTTGCCAGCGGTCAACATCGCATCGATGCGCAGGTTGTCCACCTTGGTCAGGCGGTCGTGCAGGTGGGCGCGGAGCGTGGTCCATGGCGCGGCACCGGCTTCGACCTGCGGCGTTCGGATCCGGGCGGCGTCCAGCCCGAATCGTTGCGGCAGCGGCGATCTGGGCACCGGTCAAGGGTAGGCGGCAGAGCGGAGCGGTGGCCGCAGAGAAGCCTCACGCCGGGCTGTCGAACGCCAGAACCGTCCCCCACATGCAGCCGCCCTTGCCCGCGCCGCGACTATCCCCCATACTTCGCCATATGGCGAAGTATCGGGACGGATTGGACGCGGTCGCGCAGGCGCTCGCTCACCGCGGACGGCGGTCGATCATCAGCCGGCTGGCCGAGGAAGCTGCTACCAGTACCGATCTCTCCCGGCTACTGGGCGTCGGCCTGCCGGCTCTGCAGAAGCACCTGGATCTGCTGCGCAGAGCGTCGATGATCGCCTCGGTCAAGGCCGGCAGAACCGTGACCCACACCCTGCGACCGACGTCCCTGGATCCTTTGGACGACTGGATCCTCACGCGGAAGTTGTTCTGGCAGAACCAATTCGACGCCCTCGCCGACCATCTGGAGGACCACCGATGAACCCGCTCGAGCTTTCTCTGTCACGCACCTTCGGCAGCACCCCGGAGAGGGTCTGGCAGGCCTGGACCACCGAGGCCGGACTTGCCTCGTGGTGGTGGCACAGCTGGCCGGACACCCGTTACCGCATCGATGCCAGAGTGGGTGGCGGCTACCGGATCGACGCCGCGGACCACGGCATCGGGGTCCGGGGTGAGTACCTTGTTCTGCAGCCCTACGAGCGGCTGGTCTTCAGCTGGATCTGGATCGAAGACGGCATCGAGGGCGACGTCGAAAGTGTCGCCATCACGCTCACCCGGCACGGCGACCGCACTCGCATCGACCTTCTGCACACCGGGCCGTGGACCACCACCGAGCCGGTGGAGAACTACCGCCAGGGCTGGGATTTCGTGTTCGACGCGTTGGACGACGCCCTCGGATCCGCGGCCTGACCGGGCTACCTTGTCCGTTCCGGCGGCGGGCTCCGGTGGCCGGGGCTGCGCCATCTTTTCGACTTTGTCCGAGCGCCATTTTTCGACTCTGTCCGGCGTGGATGTGCCCAAGTCGGGCGGCTATGCGCCGATCGACCGGCCTACGCTGCCGCTTTCTGCCCGAGTGGGGCGATTGTGTGCCCCGCCGGGGTCGCCGGCGGCGCGGATGTGCCCAAGTCGGGCGGCTATGCGCCGATCGCCCGGCCTACGCTGCCGCCTTCTGCCCGAGTGGGGCGATTGTGTGCCCCGCCGGGGTCGCCGGCGGCGCGGATGTGCCCCAGTCGGGCGGCTATGCGCCGATCGCCCGGCCTACGCTGCCGCTTTCTGCCCGAGTGGGGCGATTGTGTGCCCCGCCGGGGTCGCCGGCGGCGTGGATGTGCCCAAGTCGGGCGGTTGTGTGCCGCCCGCTCGGTCATACCTGCTGCAATGAACCGATGACAACGGATCGATTCCACGGCCGGATCGCCGGCATGGGCACCAGCAGCGGTGTGCGGATCGTCGTCGGCCGCTGGGAGCGCTCGCCGCTGGGTGCCTTCGCTGACGTGATGCTCGAGGAGGCGGACGGCCAGCGCGTCCTGCTTGCGCCGGGCCGGCACGTCGCGGACTTCATCGCCGACACCTACTTCTTCGACGAGGTCCGGCTGGCGACCGTGACGCTCACCGAACCGGCACCGGCGACGTGGAAGGTGAGCGCCGACCAACTAGACCTCGAGTTCCAGGTGGGTCGGCGCCCCGCGCTCGGCCGGATGCTGCGCCTCGTCCCGAAGCCACTGGCGGCGAGACCGATCTGGAATCGCGCGATCGACCCGATCGCCCGGCGGGTGCTGTCGGGTGTCCGGACCACGGGCACCGCCCGGAGCGGTCGGCGCGAATACTACGGAGCGCATGACCAGCGGCTGATCGAGGCGCTGGCCGGGACCTGGCGGAGTGTCGACCTCGGCTCGCTGGCGCGGGTCGATCCGCCCGTGCGGTTCGGATTCGGCTCTACCCCGATGACGCCGAGCGTGACCTCAGTGATCACCACCGTCGTCACCGACGATGTCGCCCGCTGACGGTGCCCGGGGACCCTGCCTGCCAACCCTGCCTGCCGACCGTGCCTGTTCGACCGTCCCGTTGATAGTGCCTGCCGACAGTGCCCGCCGACAGTGCCTGCCGACCGCGCCCGCCGACCGCGCCCGCCGACAGGACCCGCCGGCAGGGAGCGGTTGCCGCCGCGGCCCGACCGTTGTCAGGCCGAGTTCTGTGCCGGAGGACGGTTCTCGAGAGCGGCGTCGGACATCGCCCATCGGACGATCTTGGCGCCGGCGTTGCCCAGCATCAGACTCGGAGCGTCCCAGCCGATGAACGGCGGCGGGACCGGGAGCTCGCGCCGCGCCCAGCCGGGCAGGCTGGCCACCGCGCCGGCGGCCAGCAGTCCGTACCCAGGGCGGGCCGAGATCGGCAGCGGCGGGGTCAGCAACAGGAACTTGGCGGCGTCGCGTGATTCCGCGCTGGCTGTCAGCTCCGGCCGGAACGCCTCGATGCGCTCATCGAGTTCCCGCACGCTCGTCGGTGACGCGCTGGCACCCAGCTTCTCGGCGACGCCGGCGGTCTGCCGAACGTAGGTGTCGGCGTCCTCCGGGCTAAGTGGGGCGGACCCGAACAGTTGGTAGGCGCGCAGGAAACTGTCCACCTCGGCCAGATGCACCCAGTCCAGCAGGTGAGGGTCGCTGGCTGAGTACGCCCGGCCGTCGGAGGCCTTGCCCCGCACCCGCAGGTGGATCTGCTTGACCTGTTCGATGGCCTGCTCGGCGTGAGCGATGGTGCCGAAGGTGGTGGTGGCCAGGAACCTGCTGGTCCGCTCGAGCCGCCCCCATGGATCCCCGCGGTATCCGGAGTGCCCGGCCACCCCGGCCATGGCCAGCGGGTGCAGGGATTGCAGCAGCAACGCCCGGATCCCACCAACGAACATGGACGCGTCCTGATGGACCCGCCAGATCGGATCCTCCCGGCCGAACCACCGCGGTCCGTCCGCGCCCCAGATGACGGCCGCCCGATCGGCGGCATCGCTGCCGGCGACCTTCTCCCGCAAGGTCAGTGCGAGCTGCCGACGCAGGCCGCCCGTCAGCGTCCGGAACGCGGATGACGGCAGTGCCGCGCTCTTCTTGATCAGCTGCATCTGTCCATGGTGCACCGGATCGGTCTCCAGCGGTGGACCGTTCGTCTCCACCGGATGTCCAGCGGCTCACTGGGGTTCTCACCGGAGTTTCCCAGCCGCCCTCCGTACGGTGGTCATGTCAGATCTGAGGTCGCCGGCGGCCGCACCCGGGCTCGAGCTGCCCGGGTCCGGACACCCCGACCCGGTTCGGAGCCGGGCAGCGGTGTTCGGATGGCTGGCGGTGTGCGGCGGCCTGCTGGCGGCCATTGCGGTCGTCACCCTCGATGTGCTGCTGGGTGGTGAGCCAGTGCGCGGGCGGACGCGACGCCTGCAGACGATCTCGGAGTACGTCTACTCCTCCGGAGCTTGGGCCTTCGACATCGGAGTGCTCGCTCTCGCGGCGGGTTCGGCGGCCTTGATCGTCGGGGTGGTGCGCCGGCGACTCGTCACCCCGATCAGCCCCGGATCGATCTTCCTCACGCTGTGGGTGATCGGTCTGGCCGGCATCGTCGCCTTCCCCAAACAACTGGGCGATAGGTCTCAGCGGCAGCGGAACGGTGCACCGGGTCGCCAGCCTGATCGCCTTCCTGGCGGCCCCGGTCGCGGTGTTGCTGATCGCGCGCCGACGCACAAACCGTGAGTCCGCGGCGGCGCGTGCCGGATTCTGGCTGGCAATCGGCGGGCTGGCATTCCTCGCAGTGCTCGTCGGCGGGATCGTCACGGCGGCGGTCACCGGCGGATCGTGGTGGCAGCTGATTCCGCTCGGCCTGGTGGAGCGCGGCATCACCGGTTTCGACGTGGCGGCAGTGGTGGCCCTCGGCGTCTGGGTGATACGCGGCGACCGATCGGCCCCCTCCGGGCTTTTGTGTGCGCCCAAACGCCGGCGCGCACAGAACGACACACACTTGGGCGGACGGACGGTCGGACCGCACGTAACCGCCCGAGTTGGGCACATCCACGCCACCTGCGACCGCGGCAGCACCCGGAACCGCCCGACTTGGGCGGATGCACGCCACCTGCGACCGCGGCAGCACCCGGAACCGCCCGACTTGGGCGGATGCACGCCACCAGCTACCGCGGCAGCACCCGGAACCGCCCGACTCGGGCACAACAGCACCCGCAAGAGGCTCGAACGCCACTGCCGGCGCACATGACAAACCCCGATGCCTAGGAGAGTCCTGAATAAGGCTGGGTTCCGGGGTTGATTCGGTGTTGGGTAGGCGCGCCGGGTATCTCAATGGGCGGTCGATGCCGCGAGTCACAACCGTGGTTGGACAACGAGCTCGCCCGGCGC
>JAABUR0100003265.1_pt1 | contig 22936 bp, 19 predicted proteins | sample 5560091 | NCBI WGS metagenome assembly JAABUR01 (sample SAMN10711879, study PRJNA513375) | rock metagenome | isolation source: Antarctica rocks | place: Antarctica: Victoria Land, University Valley sud
ACGCGAACTTAGAATCTACTGCAATTACATGCAGAACGACTGAGTCAAATGAATATCTATGATGAAATTCAGCGACAATTTCAATATCTTCTCGATCATCTCAATGATTTCTTTCTACTTCAATAAAAAATTTCACCTTCGAATGAGTTTCGATTCAGATACGACTGACTACGAAACAACTCATGAACGACTTGAAGCTAGAAAAGCAGATGATATTGTCATTTGAATGAAAGAGCTACTGAGCTTCGATCATCAACAATTGAAAAAGACGAAGCTGATCATCGAAGTTCAGATCAATAAACATAGACGAAATGTCATCTATGAAGTAGATGACTGAGTTTGACTATCTTTCAGAAACGTCAAGACAACGAGACTCTGCAAAGATTTAAAAGACAAACAACTAGAATTGTATCAGATCACTGTCAAAGCAAGAGTCTTCTATCATCTTCGTTTATCAGTCAGCATGAAGCATCTGCATTCGATGTTCAGCTCGAAGCTACTGCGATCGTATTCAGAAAACTCTCTATCAGAACAGCATGCAGAACTCTTCAGACTCATCATTATTGATGACAATGATGATGAACATTGAAAGATAGATGACATTCTGAACTTCAGACGCTATCGAGATCAAATACAGTACAAGGTCAAATGAAAAGATCTAGATAGAGACAATGAATGATACTATGTTGATAAAGATGAATTCGATGACTTCGAGAAAGTTTTAAACGAATTTCATGTGCTATACTCAAGAAAGTCACGCTAGTACCGAAATAACTCAATAAGAAAGCAAGCAAACGAGCGACATTTATGCGAACATGAATTTTCGAAGAAAAAGATAATGTTACGAGCGTATCAAGGCTGAATAGAGCTAGTCAGTGTCTCTAGCTCAGATCTGACTCAGTCTCTATTTTCTTTCATCAACATCTCTTTGTTCAACATCATCTTTCTTTCTACATCACATTCTACTTGTGTCACAAACACATTTTCTTCAAGCTTAGCGCAGTCTTCGAATATTACTTAAATAAAAGCTCTTGTACTCATCTTCTTCTGTATTCTTAATATTCAGTTATAGCTATCTCTAAAGATCAAGCACTATTCAATTCTGACTTTCGCTGATTGACTCATCTAGACATGATTCTGACATGCATTCTCTTTCATCAATCAGAGTCAAACATCAAACGATTGCAATTGCACGTCTATACTAACAATTCATTCAACGTCTACGTGACATAAGTCAAGTCAAGAGAAGAAAAGAATTACTCAGTACAATCACACTTTATCTTCTCATTGTGTGCATCTCTCTTTCATCACATATTTCTCTGCTCAATGAATGACAATCATTGAGTAAGAGAACACAGCTTTATGTACGTTACAATCACAAGCATCATGAATGCGAAGAAAACATCTTTCATCTTCGAATCGAGAATCAAATCGAGACATCATTGTATAGAATATTATCAATGAAAAGCAGAGCAAAGACGATGCATCATAATCAAACAGCACAGACACTCTCATCAAGAGTTTACTTGAGCATCACACGCTGAATAAAAGCTATAGATTCATTACTTGATAACACAGTGTCAATCTCATTGTTTCAACTGCGTGAAGCAGTCGTGTAGACAACGAGTGATTTTCTTTCTCAGAGAGTTTTGTTCACTCAATATAAATAGCATAGAGTTTCTCATGAGTTGAGTCTAAATTGATGTTACAAGAGTGTATGAATTACAATTACAATTACAATTACAATTACTTTATTACTTTACACATTACTACTTGATTTTTTACATTACATTAACTTTAATTAATTCTTACTACATTACTTTAAACTCTTTATTATTCTTTATTACTTTACATCATACTACTTTCTCATTCTATTTTATTACACTATTTATTTCATTCTCAATTTTATTACTTATTACTATTTACTTCATTGTTTATTACTTATTACATTACTTAATATATTATTAATTATTTACTTCATTACTTATTACTTATCACTTTACTTATTAACACTTCTTATTTTATTACTTATTATATTATTCACTACTTATTACTCATTTATTACTTACTTACTACTTATTATTTACTATATATTTTTCTTCTTTACTTGCTACAATACTTATTATATATTATCTGATTTACTGTTTTCATTCAACTTTTTATTAAATTCAATTCTTTGTTGAACTTTTCATTTCTCTTTTTATTCTTTATAACTTGATTTTCGTCTTTTCTTTTATATATTTTATCTTTCTCTTTATAATCTTCTATCAAACAATATTTATATTTTCTCTCATGTTTTTTGCAATATTTCGCTTTATAACTTTCTATTAATTAATCTTCATGTTTTTTTTTAATTTCTCTTTATATCTTTCTGTTAATGAATAACTTTACATTCTTTTATGTTTTTCTTTATGTTTTTCTTTCTGTTTTTTAATTATAACTTCTTATCAATCAATTTTAATGTTTTCTTTCATCTTTTTCTTTATAACTTTCTATTAATCAATTCTTATGTTTTTCTTCATTTAATATATTTCTTTTTATGACTTTCTATGATTATATTAATTAGTCTTTATGTTTTTCTTCATGTAATATGTTTCTCTTTATGACTTTTTATCAATTAATTTTTATGTTTTTATGTTTCTTTTTATGTTTTTTTTATGACTTTCTATTAATTAATCTTTATATTAATCTTTCTACTTTATTCTCTGTTTCTTTTTATAATTTTTTATTAATTAATCTTCATATTTCTTTTTATATTTTTATTTATGTTTCTATTTATGACTTTTTATCAATGCTTTTTCATCATGTTTTTGAACAAACGCATTGGGAAAATCTCTATTATTTACTATGTGCTTTCTCATTGAATTCATTCTATTTCTTGACAAACGCATTGCAATTGGGGAAACCTCTATCATTTACTATGTGCTTCCCCATTCTATTTTCTGACGAAATCGATTTTCTTTGAAAACACGATTACGGGCTCAACCCGCTCTTACTGGGGAAATCCCTATCATTTACTATGTGCTTCCCCACTCTATTTCCCGACGAACGCACTGGGGAAACCCCTACCATTTACTATGTGCTTCCCCATCCTATTCCTCGATTTTCTTTGAAAACACGCATGGGCTCAACCCCCTCTTACTGGGGAAACCCGCTCTTACTGGGGAAACCCCTATCATTTACTATGTGCTTCCCCATCGGATCGGGTTATTGGGGAAACCTCTATTATTTCCTATGTGCTTCCCCATCCTATTCTCCGGCGGGCGCCTTGGGGACACCCCTATTATTTACTATGTGCTTCCCCGGCGGGCGCATTGCCATTGGGGAACCCTCTATTATTTTGTATGTGCTTCCCCATCGTGTTCTTCGGCGAGCGCATTGCCATTGGGGAAACCTCTACTATTTAGTGGGTGCTTCCCCAGTTATCGATGTTCGAGGCTTGGCACCGACCCTGATCGTGGTCGGTGCCAAAGCCATTCCTCGGGACATTGGGGAAACCTCTATTATTTAGTAGGTGCTTTCCCATCATATTCCCCGGCGAGCGCATTGGGGAAACTTCTATCATTTAGTAGGTGCTTCCCCATCATATTCCCCGGCGAGCGCATTGGGGAAAGGTAACCCAAATTGATAGAGGCTCCCCAACTACACTGCTGTTAGGGCTGACCACTGCTTCTAGGGCTGAATGCTTCCGATAGGGCTGACCACTGCTTCTAGGGCTGAGCATAGATGGGAGCAGGTAGGCCTCGAGGCATCAACATCCCCAACCTCATTTACTAGGTCAAATCTCAATATTTTTTAATTATTTTTGAAGCATTGAATTCAGCTCAATCAGAGCTACAATCATGCCTCTCAAAGTATGTGAGGTAGTCAGCGCGCATATGTTGATCCGGGCGGGGGAAGGGTTACTACTAGGTGGGCGGCCACCCAGCGCAGTGAACCTCCCCAACCTCAATTACTAAATCAAACCTCGATGTTTTTCAATTATTTTGAAAGCATTGAATTCGGCTGAATCAGGGCTACAATTATGCCTCCCAAAGTATGTCAAGTAGTCAATGCGCATAGATTGATCCGGGCGGGGGAAGGGTTACTACTAGGTGGGCGGCCACCCAGCGCAGTGAACCTCCCCAACCCCGATTACTAGGTCAAATCTTGAGATTTTTCGATTATTTTTGAAGCATTGAATTCGCCTGAATCAGAGCTACAATTATGCCTCCCAAAGTATGTGGGGTAGTCAGCGCGTCGAAATCAATCCGGGCGGGGGAAGGTGATGAACGCTGGGCGACCGAGCAGGCAAAGCCGTCAATATTCCCCCACCCGTTTGCAGAGTCAAATCTGCGTCTTTTTCCATGATTTCGGAACCGTTGGAGTCGCCTCAGCCGGCTCTACAATTGCTGTCATAGAAAGTACTGCGCTCGAGAGCGTCTAGCAGGCGTTCGAGGTGGGTACGAATCGACCGGGGGGGTGGGTACGAATCGACGTGCCAAGCGGATCGCCGCCGGGGGGGTTTGGGTGCGTACCCAGGGTGGGTACGGTCGGGAATAAGAGGTAGTACTGTTTAAGACCAAAGGTATGTCACACAACGCCGTGAATATGTGGTCTCGCATCTTCTTCAAATTCGCAGCCGCCTAATAGACTTAGCGGCGGTAATTCGAATCAGAGATAGGACTTACCTTTATGATGAGCTTAAGGCCTCCACAGAGTATCGAAAAGTACTGTGACTCTGCCGGCAGAAGTCCTAGCCAACTTTCGACTGCGGTATTGTTCTCCGAGAATACTCGAAAGGCAGTTTGCAATCCGGACCAGATTCCCTTTTTATTCTCGTCGTTGTGCTTTTGTACTTCTTCATTCACAATTTCCCAGACCTGAGCCATTGTGTGAGTCTCATGAATATTGATCATCATCTTGTATTTTGGCTTGGCTGTCTTCTCGTACTCCTCCATAGCCGCGAGGTAATCTCTTTCTTCGGCTTTAGTATCCTTGAAGAAGCTTTCTCTAATGATGAACTAGTCAATATATTCTCGCTACGTTTCAGCTTTCGCTTGCCTACAGGTTCATATCTTCTGACAGGTCATCAACCCATTGATGAGTTTGAGTATCAAGTTTGATCCCTTGGTATGAAGTGTCTAGACCTGAATGAACGGAACCGTCAAGCTTGCTGTTCTTCGAAAGCATGTAAGTATCAACTAAAGTCTTGGCGTGTTTCTTGGTTCTTCTGAGCTGCTTCAACGAGTCACTAATGGCCTCTTCGTAGGTCGATGGCGAAGAAGTCCCCATGATAAGCCGCACCTAAAATAAACTCGAGACGTAGATTTCAAAGTTGTTAATAGTAGTATGCAGTCGATATGAAACTCGAAGGGGAAGTGCTTAGGCATTGAAGATGGGCTTGGTATGAGGACATGGCTGGACGAGGCTGAAAATCGAGGGGTATGTATGCAATGCAGGCACTAAACATGAGCCCAATGTATTGAAGCTTATTAATTTATTTGAGCCCACCTGGGAAATTATCTCTAGAATGACAGTCTGATCTGGTACAATTATTGAAGGTACTGAACCTTGCAAGATAACAATAGACGACGTGGCTAGGTTGTAAAACTCGCAGGAAGGCAGCCATTGTTGCAGAAAGACAGCAAATGAACAAGAAGGCAGATGATAATGAATCACTCGATTATGCACGGCTTACGTGTCAATGCGCGGGTAAACCCTCGTGCGAAGGTATGATTTCAATCCACACATTATTAATTGGCCAGGGGTTCGGGAACGCCCGACTTTCTGCATGATAGATAACAAGGTCCGTCAGCCAAGTCAATGAAAGTCTTTTTCGATGAAGTTCCATCCCGAGGACTCCAGTGATGATAGGTAACCAAAAGCATAACCCTGGATCTATGATTGGGGGCTATATTATCCAGAGGCTGCCAACCTTGAGGCTCTGCTACTGCCAGACGGTCAAAAGCCTCGGAACCCTCGACAAGATCCCAGAACTTGCAAACATGCAAACCACCTGATAAGCTATCTAATCTGGCAATATATTGAACCTCATCAATTGTGATAATGCCGATCATGGATCCTTTCACTCTCTCCCGAAATCGGCACATGGAAGAAACAGAAGCCTCTCTTCGTGTGCTCATCGCACGGATGGATTATCTGGAAAGGAAGTTTGACAGACGCACACTTCAAAAAGGACGAAGATCGTCTCGTTCTTCTCGTTCTCCAGAAGAATCAGTCGAGGTCGAAGGGATCAAAAGTCACGTTAACGAAGTATTGTCAATCGAAAAAGATGTTGTTTACGTCTCGTATGAAGAATGGTCTGCTGCAAGGTGGCATCATTGGGATGATCGGTCGTTAGTCGTTGTGATGGAAGCCAATATACCCATCACCAATCAGCATTCACATCGCTTGCTAGCAAGTGACAGCCAAGCAAAGAGCGTTCCCAGCAAGCAACTTTCAAATATCGAAGAGCAGCGAAATGCATGTATGCCTTCCATAGTTGATGCAGAGAACCACACCCCGGCTGCAGTACCAACCCGGATTCGTATTACGAACAAAGTCCTCTTCTCAGAAATCAACAAGATAATTGGTAGTGTCCAAGATCATGACCAAGCACGTCCTTTCAGATCCTTATTGCGTTTCGATCAAAAATTCAGAGAACGGCTCCTCGAGCAGGAGAAGTCATACGAAAGGGTACTCGCGGATTATCTCATCTTACCAGCCGGTGGAAATGATGGATCGAGATCGGTATCTGCAGAGAGAGTCCACGATGATTCGGCCGAAGCACAAGAGCCTATAGAAGAAACGATCCCAGACAAAGACCCCAAAAGAGCGCTTGTGCTGCGAGAGCAAAAGCTCTTGAATGGTCTTCAATGCCTTGTCCACTTCTTAGACACAAATTGTAGAGATCTATTGGATATTAGGGAGCGGATCGACAAAGGAGCTCTCCAGGAAATCGCTTTTGAGCACTTGCGCTTTCTTTTCAGAGTTGGCGAACAAATCATCTCCACAAAACCGAAAGAGCAGGCATATCGAGTGTTACAAGTTTGTGGTGGGAGGCGCATTCTAGATCGAGTACCGGACCACGAACAGCCGCGCGGGGGACGAGCGAAGATATCTGACTTTGTTATTGACGGATTCTATATTGACTTTGACGGAAAGCTGTTTAGAGCAGCACCCAAAAGTATCTTCATAGCGCCATACGAAGGGCTCCGTGCTATAACTTCACTGGAGACGTTTCCTTTGAGGTTTCATAAGTCGGAAGAACAAGCAGAAGAGAGATTGATAGCAAGAGGAATGAAGTTTTCGAAATTGGTGAAGGATATGCATAAGAAGTACAAAGGTCTTAGCATCAAAGAAGGGGGGGATGTATATAGTAGGCATGAAGAGGTGAGTGTCTATGGTGTTGTCAGTCTGACTGCTCCACTAACCTATGTGCGATGGTAGCTCGACAGCGATGTCATTATCGACTTTGAGCTTGCATTTAGGAACAGCCAACCGAGAATAGAACCCCCTGAGTTCTACCAAGGCGTCATTAAGAAACCGACCAAGCCAGACAGTGGAGAGGCTCATGAGAGCTATTTGAAGAGTTCTATTTCATATGAAGATGACACGTTCATAGATAAGATACAGAGAACAGCGTTCATGAACAGTACAACGCTTCTGGATCCACAACCATTAGGTCAACTTAGCCAAGACAAGTTGACATTACTGCCCTACAGAGTTTTGGGATACGTGCTTTTAAGTCGCAAATGGTGTGAGTATTCCTTCCTGGCTGAAAGTTTAGACAGAGTTGATGGCATCTTCAGTCCCTTTGGACATAGATCTTGTTCAAGATATTGAGCAACTTAAAGAAGGTGAAACAGACGGGTTCAGCGAGCTTGTCTTACCACCAGGTCACAAAGATATTGTTCGAGCGTTGGTAAAAACGCACGCTCGGGGCCCAGGAGGACAATTGAGCGGTATCACAAAGAACAGTGCAGCAAGTCGGGACATCGATCTCGTCAGAGGCAAGGGTAAAGGACTTATAGTCCTGTTGCATGGCGCTCCCGGTGTCGGGAAGACATCTACAGCAGAGTGCGTAGCAGCCAACACAGGTCGGCCGCTCTTCCCTATCACTTGTGGCGACATAGGCGGCGTCTCTGCAAGGGAAGTGGAACAAAATCTTGAAAGTTTCTTCGACCTAGCTCGTAAATGGGGTTGCGTTCTGCTCCTCGACGAGGCCGATGTATTCCTTAGCGAACGAACTAAGGGAGATATCAAGCAAAACAGCCTTGTTTCAGGTAATTGACCACGATAATTCTATATTTGCCCGATAACTAAAATTTTATGTATCAGTATTTCTCCGAATTCTAGAGTACTATTCTGGAATTCTCATACTCACAACAAATCGAGTTGGAACATTTGACGAAGCGATTAAGTCGCGGGTCCATTGCAGTCTCTATTATCCGCCACTCGATAAAGAGAATACTTTAAAAGTCTGGAAAATGAACCTTAGTCGTCTCGCTCGAGCAAATATGGATCCCTCATCCGACTGCCCCGTCGAGTTTGATAGAAAGGAGATTCTCACTTTTGCCAAAGACCACTGGAAGAATGGCCATCGCTGGAACGGCCGACAAATAAAGAATTCTTTTCAGACAGCTCTGGCACTTGCAGAGTGGGACCACCTGAAGTTCAACAAAGACGCCTTCGAGACACCCCTCCTCGAAAGAACTCATTTCGAAAAGGTCGCCGAGGCAAGCGCTCATTTCGATTATTATTTGAAGCAAGTAAGATCGTCAGACGAGGCAAGAGCGAAGGCACTCGAAATCCGTGCAGACGAGGCGGATGTTCGAGAAATGCATACATCCTCGTCGAGAGTCAAAACCCTAGAGATGGCTAGGGCCACTGCATCCCGGTATTAAGAGGTCATGGACCGCACCGAGAGTTTATGAGGAAGAGCCGACACAGTCAGACAGCGTCTCAGAAGATGACACGGACAGAGAGACCCAGAAGGTCAAAGCCAAAAGGCAGGAGGACCGGCGGAGGAAGGAGAGAGAAGAGAAGATGAGGTTACAATCGGAAAGGGGTTTCAAGAAGAAACAGAAGGAGGAAAGGCTTCAGATTGTGGAAAGAAGAGAGCTTAAAAGACAAGAGAAGATAGTAACGAAGTCTAATTCTGTCGACTCGAATTTCGAATCAGATTAAATCAGTATATTTCGATATCGTAATCAGATACGTCAGTCGCAGATTCTCGAAAGATTTTTATTTTTACGTTGTCGAGGGATAGGGTACAGGTGCGGTATAGGCAGGGGGGGCTGTAGAAGCAACAGGGTGAGCAAACAACGAACACATGCAATGGTCGCCCTAGTAGAATGGTATAGTAGTATTAGTAGGTAGATCTAGAAGGTAGGCTAAATACAGATAAGATGGGTCAAAACATCAGGTAGAAGGTGACGGGAATAATGATTAGATGCTTGGCTGAAGGAGTGTCGATGCTCGAATGTGTAGGTGTGGTAAGAAAAGGAAACTCTGCTCGGGAAACCCCTATAAGTAGTAGCCAATATCCCCGAACCCTGAAGGTGCGGCCGGATCATTACTGTTCCGTGATCTCTAGAGGTGCGGACCAATACTGTTCCGTGATGGCCCGATCGAGATCCAGTAATGGCATAATCGCGTGGGAGCCAATGCCCCCCACAGCAAGAGGGCCACCTAGATTGTTCGAGTACATTTTCATGGCGGCCTCAACCTGCTCGGGCTCTTGACGCATAAGTGGATCTCCATTCATCACGCCGGGCTGGACTTCGTAGCTGATTCCAGCCATGAGATGATCTTGAAGATTCTCGCCCACATTACGGTTTGATATGAGTGTCGGAACACTTATTGATTCGAGAATCTCAGGGTTTCCAATACCAGATAGCTCGAGGAGCTTAGGGGACTGAAAGACGCCAGCAGCGAGGATGACTTCTTTGCGTGCATTGATGGACTTAATGGTGCCATCAATGACAAAGTTGACATGATCGGCCAGTACGTCTTGATCAGGCTGCGAGACAAGGCCGATCTTTTCGACTTCAGCTCCCACGAAGATTTGACCTCTGGTCAGCTGAAGCGTAATACGCCGAAGCAGAGTAGCTGCGCATCTTGGTCTTGGGATCCACAGTGCTAGGATTTGCATATCCACCAAGGGCCTTGCCAGAGAAAGGGTCGCTTCGTACCCCGTATCGAATAGCCTTGAAGGTGTCTACCCAAGCTTTAGAAAGAGGATCGAGGACAACGCCGGTACATGAAGCTTAGATAGGCCCGTCTGTTCCGTTAACCTCAACATTAGCATAGTCGAGGCCTAGGTGCGCTGCTGTCGATTCGTTAGGAAGCTTAAGCGTATGAAACTTGCGATAGTATGGTGCAAGAGTCTTCCAATCCCAGTCAGAGTTTCCCATTGCACCCCAGGCATCAATACCAGCAGCAGAAGGTGCTATGAAAGCTTGGTTGTTGATGCCGCTGGATCCTCCAAGCATGCGACCTTGTGGCTGCTGAATGGGCCTGTTCTGAAGATTTTCCTAGTAGAAAGTCAGCATTAGGGCCTGAGGTCAGAAGTGCTGCAGAGGGAGCTCACCTGAGGGGTTGTTCGGAACCTCCAATCGAGCTCTGTGCCATGCACTTGAAAAGCCATGGCAGGAATGTTGACTCTAGGATCTTCGAGTCGGTTCATGCCGGCCTCGAGAACAGCAACACAGACAGATGGATCCTCCGTGAGCCTAGAGGCGACTACGAGGCCGGAGGTTCCACCACCGACGACAACGTAATCATACTCTGCGATCATCTCCGACGGTGAAGTACAGGTAGTCATTCTGAGTGGCCTGTATCGGTATTCGAGGCTCTTTCCGCCAACGTCTATGATTCTAGATGGACTCTGCACTCAACATGCTGGAGCATCAGTATAATGGTGCGGGGTGGTGGGTGGGTGGGAACTGTGGAGCTACGAAGGGAAACAGGGGAGAGATTACAAACCACCCCTCCGCTACGTCACTGCTAGCATTGCAGTACCAGCATGCCCAGGGCATGCAGGCTGGCCAGTCGTACGCTCTTCTGTTCCACCTCCGTGAGAGTGGACGAGGATTTTCACAAGGTGGGCGCGGTGGAACAGAAAAGATGCAGGGGTCAAAGTAGGCTTGCAAGGGTTCGACCGGCTGTGGCATCCCGTTCGCGCTACCTAGAGTACCCCCCGTCCGTGCCGTCCAACCTTGAGATGACGTGCCTTAGTCAATCTGGACTTTCCAAACCTCGCGACTCCTTTAGGCAGGATCATCTTCCAGCCCTGTGAGGAGTCATGCAGCTTCCAAATCCTTCACACGAAAGCACCGACACCACAATCATAACTCTCCCCAACCACAATTAGATACGGAATCTAGCATCAGGAATACCCGGCATCATTGCGGTCAAGCAATGCACCTTCATCACGATGCCATCACAAGATGGTCCACACTTCCCACAGGCTGCGCCCGAGTAGTGAGCTGAGGGAGTGGTACAACCACTTGGCCTTCTGTCATTCCTCTCAGCTGTCAGGGATGGTGCAAAGTCACAGAGAGGCCACCCTTGCGGAACTGGCCTAGATCGTTAACACCCCAGGGGCAATGCTCGGCGTCTACAGTACAATGGATTCTCGACTTTTGGCTTTGGGCTCATGTGCTTGCCGGGCGTTACCGTAATAAAGGTTTCTGCCGGAGCCGACCTTTCAAATCTTCTCCGTCAAACGTTATATTTGTCTAGACGTATTACAGATGGCTTGAGTTTGGTGACCAGCTATTCGAATTACAATGGCTTCCTCTTCCGAATTATCGCCTCTCGCTCCTATGGGAAACGCAGATAACTTTGGCACAAGGCTCCTGCCATCTATCCTCGACAAGTACGCAATCGACGAGCCAAATAGGGTCTATGCTTGCCTTGCTCGGTCTGCAGAGGTCGCTGAAGGATTCGAAGAGATCAGCATGCGACAATTAGCATCAGCTGTGGATGCTCTTGCTTGGCGGATCAGTAACGAGATGGGAGACAGCAAGGACTTCTCTACGCTTGCGTTCTTCGCTCCGTCGGATATTAGGTACCCGCTAATGATTTTTGCGACAGCAAAGTGCCAACGCAAAGTGAGTCTGCGCATATTGCTCCATGTCATATGACTATATATAAACTGGTATTCAGTTGCTACTCTTGGGACCTCGACATACTGTTGACCAGAACTTGAATCTGCTTCAAAGAGCTGGATGCGTACGACTTGTCTATGGACAGGAAATGGCACGCCAAGCCCAACATCTGCGCACCAAGCACGTGGACCTGTTAATCCATGAGCTTCCCCCTCATCACGAGCTAGTTGCGCAGGCTACCATTCATTACCCCTTCATCAAGACATTTTCCAGCGCCTGGAATGATCCTGTCCTCATGTTGCATTCTTCTGGAACCACTGGTACGCTTGAAATGACAGACAAAGATGACCAAACACTCATTACTTATAGGAAACCCTAAGCTCGTAACGTGGACACACGGAACCTTGTCCGTAGTAGATAAAGACCGCAGTATGCCGGCCCCTTCTGGAAGAAGACCTCAGAATGGTGGACTGTTCGACTTTCTATATGGGGACCGGTTTTATTCTTGCTTTCCACCCTATCATGTGAGCTGATCTTTCGAATATGAACTCCTTCTGTGCTAAGACAAAATACAAAATTTGGCAGGAGTAATTGTTACCACACTAATCCCAATATTCTATGGGGCTACCGTAGTCTTTGGTCTGACAAGCGTCCCTGGCAGTGGATCTCTTGTTGGCAGTGGATCTCTTGTTTCAAGGATTCTAGATCGGATTTCGCTAAGAGCTTTGTACGTTCCACCTGTAATCATTGAACAATGGATGCAAGAACCGAATTCATGCGAGCAAGCTAAAACCTTGGACTTCGTACTTTCCGGAGGCGGGCCGTTATCCCAGCCTACAGGAGATCTGCTCGATAGATCCTGCGACGTCTGCCAGGTATATGGATCTGCGGAGATTGGCCAGGTTCAACTTCTCGTTCCAGAGAAGGGCGACTGGGCTTACTTGGAGCCCAATCCATTTGAAGAGGTTGATATGCAAACTTATAGCAAAGGCGTGTTCGAGCTCGTCTTACATCAAGCAGAGCATCTCAACCACAGGAGATCTCTGTACTACAACTCTCCTCACAAGGAAAGCTGGCACAGTGGTGATCTACTCAAGCCGCATATCTCAAAGCCTAGTCTGTGGAGCTTTTCTGAACGTGCAGATGATTTGATCTTGTTGTCTAATGGTCATAAAATCAATCCTACTGCAATGGAAAATGCAGTTGAAGAGCATCCACTTATCTCAGCGGCCATTCTTATTGGACAAGACAAGCCCCAGCCAATTCTCCTCCTTGAAGTATGGGATCGTGGCTGTGAACTTCGAAGAAATGAGCTAAAAGATCTTCTGGGCCCGACTATGGAGAATACTAACGACCTTTTCCCACAGTATGGCCAAGTCGATTGGGGGATGGTACTGATAGCTGAGCCTTGCAAGCCCTTCGTTCGATCTCCTAAAGGAGGCGTTGTACGTACAGCAACACAGAAGCTTTACGAGCCCGAGATCGAAGCACTATACAGTTGCGCGCTACCTGAAGCTAATGGCAACGGCCCTTGGTCGTTGAGCGACTACATCCCTACCAGTCTTGAGCAGCTAATACAAAAATCACTTCACCAGCTGCTTCCGGGATCTCTCATCAGATTAAACGACGACATCTTCGTAAAAGGCTTGGATTCTTTGAAAGCTACTGTGCTTGGCGCTGTTATACAACGAGACTTGAACGCACACGACGTCTTTTCGCCCGGTTCATTCTCTACTAACATGATATACCGCTACCCTACGGTGAAGACTTTAGCGTTTCAAGTCTCCCAGTCGCTGTATGCTTCCCAGAAGGCACAAATCTCAGACTCTGCGCGAATGCAAAGTTTGGTCGAAAGCTACACCCAGGACCTGACTGAACACAACTGCACGCGAGCGTTCCGGTACATCATTCTCACTGGAACTACTGGAAGCCTGGGCCAGCATATGTTATGAACGCTGCTGAGAGATTCTGATGTTGCGACAATATATTGCCTGAACCGTTCCACTAAGGCGCAAAAGAAGGCTGAGAGCCTCTAACAAGATCGAGCATGCGATCTGTCAAGAGCAAAATTTCTTCATGTGAATCTGAGCCAGCCGTACTTGGGTTTGGACCAAACTACCTAGGAGTGCCTTGTCAGAAATGCCACGATCGTCATCCATACCTCCTGGACCGTAGACTTCAACCTTCCACTGAAGCATTATGAGAAGGAACATCTTCACGGACTACGTACACTTATTGAACTATGTATTGAAAGTCGGCACCGCGCTCGGCTCGCTTTCGTTTCTTCCTCTGGCGCTGTGTCGCAATGGTTCTCGGAAAACCCAACTCACTCTATCCCGGAGCTCGTTCCGCGCTCATACTCCCTCGCCGGCAGCATCGGGTACTGGCAATCGAAGCTCGTCGCTGAAAATATTCTAGCAATTGCAAACGAGCAGTATGAAATTCCTCTCTCCATCCTTCGAGTAACACAGTTCGCCGCGGCAACCAGCGCACACGGCGCGGAAAGATGGCCGCTCCAAGAATTGTTTCCCGTTATGATTCAAAGTTCGAAAATGCTTGATCTTGTCCCGACCTGGGATTCTTACGTGGATTGGATCCCCGTCGATACGGTTGCTCAGATCATGTGCGAGATCGCGCTTCAGCCAGACATAGAGCAACGCCCACACAGCGGCTCTCTGGCCACATCTCTTGGGCCTAAGGTCTATAATGTAGCGCATCCGTATCCAATTCCATGGCAGCGGCTCGCAAAAGCGATACAGTGTCGCTTGGGCGGAACAGCCAGAGTTGTCCCTCTGCGTGACTTGGTTGCGGTACTTAAGCAACGTAAAATATATGACCTTGATGAAGTGGCAGCTACACCTGCACTCAAGATACTACCGTTCTTCGAGGCTCTGACGCTAAAAACTGGGGGTGGCGGAGGCTTACAGGGTGTCCTGAAGACTGTAAACGGGGTGGCTGCGAGCAGCACAATGGCGGGCTTACGGCAATTGGGGAACGCGAGTATTGACAATTGGCTTACACAGTGTCAAATGGGAAGGGCAACATACTCCATTTATCTCATTTTTCCAGAAACTATTTAGAATAATAGAAGTATAGAGCTTAACCATCCAAGCATTCCACAAGCGAGACGTTGTCTTATCGCTATTCACAGATTTGAACGCTAATGTTCTAACTGCAATACTCCCGCCTAGGGCCATTGAGCCGATATACCCTAGGTTTTCCGCAGCCCACAGCCACGGGCAAAGCCAGCTTCACGTAAGCACAGCGCACGCAATCACCCAGCGGGCTACCCCATCGCCGATGGTCAGAGGGAGTATGTGTCGTTCACGGACATCATCTTCGGCTTGATCGGCCATGTCCTGAACTTGCACAGTTGTCACGACAACAAATCCGATAGTAGCAAACCATCTTGCTAGCGACATCGCAAGCGGCACGAAGCTTCCCAGCAGTACATCGGTTGCCTCAAAGGCAAAGCTAATGAAGCCGGCTGCGTTGATGATATTCCGGACAAGGAAATTTACATCCGCGCCGCCGCGATCATTATAACAGTGGCCAAAGCAGATCAGAGCCAGAGATTGCTTCAAGCCGCCCAGAAAAGCACTCAGGCACACGGCAAAGGGATAAAGAGTTGACATCCACACTCTGGCTTAGCTTGGTGAAAGGCGTTTGGATGGAAGCGGTCGCCAAGGCTTGTTTAGCAGGTCCTCACGAATGGCGCCAGGCTGGCATTGATTGCTGATGGCAAATGGGAGAAGGTTTATCCAGCACCAGAAGACGGCTAGAGGGACTCTACCGGCCATAGAAATTGGTGAAGATGGTGGCAGGTGGAATCGATGCGCGAAGAGAGCAATAACCGTGCTAGATGTTGTGCTGGGTCCCACAATTGTCTTGAGGTCGCTCAAATTCAAAAGCCAAAGCGAATACAGATGCTGAGCCATTGATGCCGGAGAGATCAGATGTAAGCTTTCGTAGTTCGATTGAATATCGCTGAGCTGAGGTGAAGGTTCGAGTTGAGGCTTTGACTCAAAGATAGCAAAATATTTCTTCGTGTTCCTTGCGTATAAGTGATGTTGAGAGAAGGTATTGAACTTTGAGCTTTCAGCCTACGTTCGAACCCGAACAGATATGTTTTCGTGATACGACTGCCTTGAGGCTGGGGTTCAACGGCTCAACAACAGTGTAGGACGAGGACAATTTGTCCGAAAAGCTGAAAAGAGTAGGCGAGTTGCTTTGACCCCGAATAACAACAACAACAACAACACTTCAAAATCAGGCAAATAACGGCTAAAACTGACAGCATATTCATGTCTTGCTAAGTGTCTTGTTGTCACCATACAAGCCAGGACGGCAAGGTTACTGTGTCATCATGTTGCATGTGATTGCATTCTTCGGAACCCACAAGAAGATGATTCGGGGTGCTTGTAGCGAATGTAAAGCTCGAACCCCCAATAGATCGTAACGGTGCATTGAAGTGGGGCGGCGACGAATTATCGTCTGCAGAATTCAGTCTGGAGCTGAAGCCTGAGATGCGGCGCAATGGCACGAAATTGAAGTCTGAGTGAAGAAAGACAACATTAAAGAGCCTAGATAACGTCTGCAATCGCACTCTACATAGCTCAGCTGGTAGAGCGCAAGGCGATTTCAGTTTAAATGCGCTGTCGGTACTGAGGTTCCTGATTCATACCCAGGCTCATGAATACTCGAGTACTTGCTTTGGCTCTCGGTATCGATGTCGGTTAATTCTTCTGCTCATATTTTATCACGCCTTGTTATACATGTCGAGACCACAAGCGTTCTGCCTCTCTGAGCTAATCTCGATCAAGGCTCTATTGTCGTAGCTCATGAAGTATAGGAATCATGAGTGTAGCTTTTTGAGTCGTTGGCAACTCCCGCTATCACCAGCTGATTCACACGAATCGACTAAGTGAGCTTCGACAATTTTACAATTGTGGACCGTTTCGGATTGATTCGCCAACTGGGAATTGGCGGGCCTTCGTTAATTGGAATCTGGAGTGGTCATTGGTATTGTTTCGCATTCACCCAGACTGCCAAGCGGTATACAATCGGAGAATGCAACTAAAGTGTACAACCAGAGAACACCTCGGGTCCGTAACCTGCGTTTCCCTCGATACCATTCCTCTTTGAGGAACATAAGAATGACAGATGCGACATCGCCGACATGATCTCAAAGAGTAAGAACAATACACTGTTAAAGGTCCTCAGGTGACCTGATCGGCACAGAGACTAAGTCTTACCCAAAATCGCTTTTAGCAAAGCCAGAGTCGAATTGACGATCAATTTGCCTTTATGGGTGCAAATGAAGGGAAGAGAAGGCCTTTGCTCTGTTAATAGCTCAGATCTACATCTTCATGCTTGATTCGACCATCTCCAGCGAGAAAAAGTCCGTAATGTCTTCCACCAGCTTCTCAGTCATGATCCTTCCAAAAATGTAGATTTACTACAGCAGCCACCCACTCTCGAGGCGTTTTCATCTTCATTGGGAAATGGCTCACTCCCGTCGATGTATTGGTATATGACGTAAATGCTTTTTGCACAGACGAAGGATCCTTCTCGCTGTACGCAGCTTTATAATACCTTAGGCCCGGCGAAGCTCCCTGCATCCAGTGCATCACAACATATCCCAGAATCTCGTCAGCTGGCAAATCGTAATTTTCAACGTTCATCCACTCATGATACTACTTCAACAACCAGCCGAGCAAGCCGATCGAAGAATCTCCCAGCACAAACCCAAGGCTCTGCGGACGTGTTGGTTGCTGCCCCAAATATCCGCTTTGTTCCTTTAAGTAGTACTGTAACCTATCTAGAGCTTTCTTGTCCGCGGCCGAGTAAAGATATGAACTAAGAATTAGTCGACCCATCGCGAGTGGGTTTTTGTACCATGGTGGTGGCGTACATGGAACGAACGTAAGATGCTGTGCACGCACATGCTGCGAATACTGCATGGCCATTGATCTGGTGATGAATGCGCCGCAGTCCCCTCCATGTGTCAAATAACACTTGTGACCCAAAACGTCCACCATGAGTCGATGAAATGCTGGGGCGGTCATGACTGAACCAAAACCAGACTTTTCAGGAGCATTTCCAGGGCCATAGCCAGGGATGCTAGGTATGATAAGATGGAATGCGGGTGCCGAGGAAGAGGAAGGCTCAGTGAGAGGCTGAATAGTTTTGCGAGATTCGAGGAACGAGCCAGGCCAGCCATGTGCGATGAGGAGAGGACGCGCATCCGTTCGAGAGAGCGCTGGAGGGCGAAATGTAGGATTTGAAATCCGTAGCCAGGGATGCCGACTTCGACTTTGAGTTGAGTAAACTCGGCGTTGATACGAGCCTAGCGGTCAGAGATCGATCAGCAACATTCAGAATGCGAGGACACAATAAGAAGCACCTCTTCAGCCCTCCAATTATATCCGTCTCTCTAATAGTTTGCTAAGTTTTGGACGACCTTGACCTTAGCACCTTGATTCTAATCATCCTCCGCAAGATCAAATAGCTCGACTGGATAGCGTGCTAATCGAAGCTTTTGCTTTGTGGCATGAAGCATATCGTCGTCTATGTGGAGAGTGTAAGGAACAGGTTTGTTGAGCTCGTACTTTGAAGAGGCTTGAGGTTTGAACATGATAGTATCGAAGCAGGGCAGTAACCAGTGCTTATAGATATTCGTAGTTCAGCATGAGGAAGTTTATTTACAGTACTCACGTTGTTGCCGAAAATGCCGAGGTTGTTTTTCTAAGTAGATACTCTCTACTTTCGTGCCTTAATCGATTTTCCATGCAACCATCGGAGTTGTACATGAACCACAGCGTCCACAGCTAAACTCGGCCGCCAAAACAAACACCGAATCCGAGATGTGTGTACGAATGATCTCATCTTACGCGCGATGCCCCCCAATTGAATGGGAGATGTGCTATTGTCAGGTAAAGTAGGGAATTCAACTAGCCGGTCATGATGTAATAGCTACAGAACGTCATGGCTCTCTGCAGACACAAAACATTTCATACCTTCACTACATAACTATCTTACATCTGCTCCTCGTTCACTTCCACTGAATACTAAAAACGAAAACACTCAATTACCATATCCACAATCTTTGCGCAGTCAAAGCAGCAGTCTTCTCCAGAATGCCTGAATCACTCAAGCAGTCCGACATCGATTCCAAGACCGACCCCAGCGTCGCTAAACAGTGGGACGATACTACCCCTAAGAAGGAGCAGCTTCAAGACTTCTACAAGATTGTTGACGGCCTCAAGGTTGGTCTACTCACCACTATTCGTCCTGGCGTCGGACCGGTCGCACGCAGCATGGCCATTGCCAAGCGCGTTGGACCAGACTTCCTCCTACTTGCCAATCAACATTCACAAAAGTTCCAGGACATCGAGCACAGCAAGGAAGCTCTGATCACATTCCAAAATAGCAGCTCGCAAGATTGGGTTAGCGTGAGCGGGAGCGTGACGGTCGCCAACAATGAGGACCCTCGTATTAAGGAGGTATACAGCAAGGGCACCTCAGCTTGGTTTGGAGACCTTGGTGACGGGGTACACACTGGAGGGCCAGAAGACCCGAGGATGACATTGATAGAAGTCAAGGCGAACTACATCAGCTACTGGAAGTCCACTGTGACTAGCGTGGGGTTTTTGAAAGAGGTGGCGCAGGCAACCATCCAGGGGAAAGTGGCAACAACTGGCGTGCAACGACACTTGACTGAGCAGGATATCAAGGCTGCCAGAGAGTTTACGGAGTAAGACTGCTGCAAGGTGGGTCTAGTTACATGGATGGGATAAGACACAATTTGAGCTCGAGAACGCTACACATATCTTATGTTTGAATTAGAGACCATATTTAGGAATATGTGCTGAGCTTCATCAAAGTTCTTCGACGCAGCAGTGTGCGTAAACTTGAAATAAAATCAAGCCCTGACTGACTTTGCTTGCCGGTATTCTGACTGACTCCCCCTATGATGCATTTACTCATCAATCCTTGCTCAAGTGTCACGCACTTCAATTGCATATTTCAAGGTTAATAGTCAATAAATTACATTCTCAGCCTTAACATTCATCTATCTTATTTTATACTAGAGCAAAATTTGAGATTAATCAAGAGATTTACTGATCATGTGACTTCATGTTTTGCTGATGATTTGTACTTTCAGTTGTTTTATCTTTAAATTGTATTTTGTATTAATGAACGAAGACGACTTGAATCGACCTTTCGATACTTTGAAGACTCAGCCCCAGAGATAAAATCTAGAGAGACCACACGACATTGATTTCGGTAGAAGCTTAGGTCGTTGAGAAAATTTGCACAGGTTTGGATTCCGCTCGCTTTGCAACGTCATATAATCTAGGTATAAGCTCATGATTACTAGTACGATCAAACCTTGATACTTCCTCCGTGTATGGGTAGGTAGTCAAAGAGAAGTATAAAGCGAATCTGGAAGCGGTGTCTGCCTTTCAGATCTCAAGGAAGCCCCCAGCGTTATACAGGGTAACGGCAGGTGGATGTTCCAGCAGCGTATCTTGTATGCCTGTCAATCACTGGAAGGCTAAACTGGTTACAGCATTGAATTCGAGAATTGCAGTTCTAATAACCGGATTCTGGTTCGATATTGAAGCGCATACGATCAAGATAAGTAGCATTAGATATGCTCGATGTTCGGTTTGAAGGAGCTGAACTCAAAGAGCAGTGGAGCCACAAGGTCTGTTGGTCCTGTGGTCGACCAATCACATAGAATATGTAATTAGCTTTCAGTTACGTGGTGAGCGAGGGATGGAATATATGTCTAGCAAGTGGTAATAATAATTTGGTCCTCAAGGGATTCAACTATGGAGATAGATTACTGTAGACATTCCAATCATACTGTTAACCCTGATGTCAAATGCTGGGTTAACGACTGACTATCCAACGTCGTAGCGAATGAAATAAGATGTCTTTAAGTGCAATAGGTTGTTGGCAGGGGAAGGGAGATTGTTGCCGGCGAACAACTCCACCTCGTCGGTTGCGTCCCTCCATAAATGATGACGGCCAGCATTCTCGCAGATACCGCCGAGGATCAGAACTTCGAATCCAACGGACATGAGCTTAATGAAACGCAGACCAACTTTGTCCCTCGCAAGCCTAGGCTGCGGCATTCGCTCGAGACCTTGAGTCCAATGGCTACCACGACCACTGTACTGGATCTCCAGAACACTAGCCAGCTTACGTTCTCCAGCATTTTCGCCCTTATTGTTGGAGGACTTATTGGGTCTGGAATTTTCTCATCACCTTCACAAGTCGACCAAAACGTTCCATCACCCGGCGTAGCTATCCTGGTATGGATTATAGGCGGCTTGATCGCTTGGGCAGGCGCAGCTTCATTTGCAGAACTAGGAGCTGCTATACCGGATAACGGAGGAATGTTAGAGTACCTAAGCTACATATACGGGGATCTGTTGGCCGCTATCATGTCATGGACATGGATTATGGCGGTTAAGCCTTCATCGATGGCAGTTCTGAGCACAATATTTGCGGAGTACTGGACAAGCATCATAGTGTCTGCAGGCTCCGAGCACTTCTGGCTGAACAAACTGCTGGCCGTGGCTACGCTGGGCAGCATGGTGCTAGTCAATGCACTCGGCTCCAAACATTCAACACGCCTCATTGACTTACTTCTTTTCATCAAGCTTATGACTGTCGCCTCTGTTGTCATAATTGCCATACTGGTAGCAGCTTTCAATCTGACTGCAGATGGCGAATGGCCAAGCCAAGACTGGAGAACGAGGAATTGGTTCGCCCGTCGTGAAAAGGACATAAGTGGGTCTACCATAGATTGGGCGACAATTGATAGCTGGGAGCTTCTGGGCTATTACACTAATGCACTCTACGCTGGACTGTGGTCTTATAGCGGATGGGACAGTGTGAGTTCGCTATTTAGATTATGGGTTTGTCTCGATGGAAGCAAGTTAACAAGGAGTGGATAGGCAAACCTTGTCGCTGGCGAATTACAAAACGCCCCTAGAGACCTTCCACGAAGCATACACCTTGCTCTTCCAACTATAATCACATGTTTTGTACTCGTAAACATATCATATTACATCACTCTTCCATGGAACTCGTTTCAAGCAAATAATGCGATTGCTGTGGTATCCGAATTCATCTCATCTGCTCATCTATCCATCATATCCGATGCGAAATTGACACGATATAGGCAGTCGGAAACAAAACTTTTGGTACTATTGGAGGCCTTCTTTTTGCAATTCTGGTTTTTATCTCATGTTTAGGGAGCTTGAACATCAATGTATTCATCACCTCTAGATTGACCGTAGCCTCTGCCAGCCATGGGTATCTTCCCCGGTTTCTCACCAACTCTCCTCACGAGGTCCCAACCAGGTCTGGAGAGCAGTATGCCCGCCGAAGCTCAAACAGCTTTTCAAGTTCTGACTACAGAACATTCAATACTCCGATGTAAGCAGTTCCTCGATGCCCTATCACGTTTTAATCTGGCTGAAGCTACTCAAGGAAGGCAATGGCGTTCAACACGTGTCTAGCTTGTGTCTACATTCTTGTTGGATCTTTTGGACCGTTGATAATTTTCATTGGTACATACCATGGTCACTATTTCCTCGTTAGTTGAGTAAGCTAATAGATCAAGGCCTGGCTGAGTATGCATTCTACTTCCTCACTGTCTTCGGAGGCCTACTACTCCGCCTAAGGGAGCCTTCGCTTCTCCGCCCATATCGACCCATTGTTCTCTTTCCGATAGTGTTTTGTGTTGCCAGTCTCTTTTTGGTCTTGCGGGGCCTGCTCTTTGCACCTGTACAGGGAACTGTCTTAGGGGCGCTAGT